>Ga0307512_10004134_pt1 | contig 16109 bp, 23 predicted proteins | sample 14_EM_MG_FD_200267 | JGI IMG/M metagenome (GOLD analysis project Ga0307512, IMG submission 200267) | Populus trichocarpa ectomycorrhiza microbial communities from riparian zone in the Pacific Northwest, United States - 14_EM | ecosystem: Host-associated > Plants > Roots > Unclassified | place... | reverse complement strand
GCCAACCTCCCAAACTGCGGGGTGCGGGAAGGGTGACAACCCCACCTACTTCAACCCCACCACATGCTGGTGTCACCCCGACACTCGAATATCCGTCGTAGAAGGGTGCCATTAGCCGAGATTTATTGCTCAATATCTGAGAACTTCCACATCGTGTATACGAGCGAGGCTGGAGAATCAAGTCCCTAGTCTTATGGATAGTCACCCAATCACTCATTAAGGTGTAGAGATCGAATGGATAAAATGCAATAACGAATAATAAAACACACTATGCTTGACCTCGATGAATACTTAATACCGGGGCTGATATCCGGGTCCGTTATAGACGTTGTCGTCCACCCAATCTTGTTGGCGGCCGCCACCGCTACTTCGAGATCGGTGATGATGGTGACGAGGTTGCGACACTGGGGGGTGAGAAATGGGCGGGCCGTTGAAAAGGAACGCATTGCTATTGCGGGAAGGTCCGTGTGCACCGAGTCCAGCCATACCAGGTCCAGTTTGCGCCATTTGCCTCGACGAAGTGCCATAACCTTGGGGGATACCGCTGGGGGTGTTGTTCTCTGCCGGCCAGCTTGAGATTCGCTCGGCACGCATGCGAGCCAGCGCAGGTTCTGCCCACAACCGTCTTGACCGGTTTCTATTTGAACGCCTGGACGCCGCTGTAAATACAATAAGCGTTCGTCAGGATAAGAAACTCTTGGTATCATCCATGCCTTTGAAACAGCACGCTATCAGCATGAGAACGAGTAGACCCGCTACAACCGTCACAGGAATCGAGATCTGCAGGTTTTGGGTATACCATGCCTGACAAGATACTACATCAGCACTTTAATGCCCGTAGAGGATGAGCAGACGCCTCACTGTGAATGTATCCCAGGCTGAACCACTGTGACAGCTTCCACTCAAACATGTTCCACCGTAACCTATTGCCACACCAACTTTAATAATAGTTTTATTACTGCAAAAAAAAAAGCTGCGCGCACCGCAAGGCGAACCGTCAACCAGTTGTGTCTGTAGCACAATACACTGATTGGCTGCTGTGGGATCCTGGCATGAGACTTGGCACGACTTATCATTCTTAGCCGGACATGCTTTGGTTAGCCCGAGTGTGGAACCTGCTGACTGGCATTGGGCTGCACGAGAGTCAACATCCGCCGAAGCGAACGCCTAGGACGCAAAGAAAACGTACAATCCAACGACGTGCAACTACCGTTGGCGCACGCTAGCCCCCCAGCCCCACAGCTTTGGCCTTAGAGAGGTATGAGAACAATCCGGGTTAGAGGAGCAAGGGGACCTCACCGTTTGGCTTAGTGATATCCGTTGGACATGTTGACGAGTTACCGGTACAAAACTCGGGCGTATCACACGTATCATCCCTGGACTTCCTGCATAACTGCGTGCTCGGCGCAAACTGGCAATCGCCTGTGCAGCATGTCGAACCACTCGGGTCACACACGGCTCCAGCTCTGAATTTGCAAGTCTGTGGATCGCAGCACGTTGAATTGTTACCCGAACCGGGGTCACAGTCCTCGCCCGATTCGACGATGCCATTACCACACATCTGCAGAGAAATAACTTGACGCGTGGGATCAGGGTCAAGAATGCAAGACGTATTCGTCTGACCACCTCCAACCCCTATCATCAATGAGCCTTCGAAAGTACGCCATGGTTAGACCTTGGGTACTGCGGATCACCGATAAGGCTCACAAATATTTCCGAGACTGCAAGGGGAAAACTGGCTCTCGGTTTCGGAGGCGGTGGGGCTCATGATGAATCGAGAAGAAGCACTGCATGAAGTCGTGCTCAAGGGGCAACAAGCGCTGGACATTGTGCAACCATCCGCACACTTCAAGAGATACAATCAGTGCTGGGACCCGCGGGCAGAAAGTCCAGGAAAGCCTACATCGTGCTGGGTTCACATTTGTCAACAACCAGTAGATCATTACTAAGAAAAACAATAACCTACAATCGCACCAAAATTGTGACCAATTTCATGAGCAATGACCTGCCATTCGGTCCTTCCTGCGGTTGAGACTCCAGTGCCTGAAACAACGCTGGGAGAGTTCCCGGTCGCAGTCACCTGGCACCTACACCGATGGATTGAGTGAATAACCACGCATGGTCCATACAGGAGGGTACGCACAGAGTCGCCAACCAAGCAATACCCACTTCAGAACCAGTCGTGCATCTCGACAAAAGATGCCAGAGGCCGGTGCCATCTGCTCCCTTGTTTCCTCTCCACTGAGAGAAGAGCGAAAGGCGGTCGCTGAGGGTCACAGACCCGCAGTCGATATTCCACGGTACCGCGGGGTCTGTGGCGGCGGGACAATTTGAATCCATGACTTGCAATTCGACGATACCGAGCGAAATTTTGAAGGTGTTCCTATATAATGCGCTTGCCGAATTCCAATTGTTCAGGATTTGCTGGGTCGCGTTTGTCTGAGATCCGTACTGCTGGGTGTAAGTGCAGTCGGCTGCAACACCCATGTAGACAATCTTAGGACTAGTAGGGCATCCAGATCCATCTCCGATATGATCGACGAAACTAGAGGCCAGGATTAAGATAACATATAACCGCCACGAATTTAAATACTGACTTGGTGCTCATTCCATTTCCAGCCACATCATCTCGCTTGTAAGCGGAAACGTTGGGAGATGTAGAGTACGTGTCCAGTACGTTTGGTAAATCATACCATGAGGAGGAAGGTTGTGGCTTCCTCAACGCAGGGTTCTCGTATGGGTCGGTATTGTAGGTGAGTGAATCGTGTGCACATGAAGCAGGTCGTTGGAGAGGAGAAACTTTGAGAGGCAAACCGTACTTCAAGCGAAGGGCAGCCTCTTCGTGGTGTGGCAGAACATCAGAATCTCTCCAGATCACGAGGCCGGCATCAGAGTGGGTCAGGTCAACGATTTCGGGATCAAGGTGCTGTTTGTTCCGTAGGTAGTTGTCGGAGGTTGAGACGTGATGAGTAACACCGTTCACGGTGAATGCACCTTCAAAGATGGGAGGCGCTCCCGCGTTCGAATCACCCTGGTAATGGACCATGATACGCGCCCAACCGAGACGATTCCTTGTATCTGGTACGACCCTGGCAGTATCAAGTCGCAGCCTTTCTGAGGAGAGATGGGCGGGGATGACATCGCCGTAGTATGCCCTTACGGACTCTCGGAGAAGGGGTTCTGTGCGGGTGAGAACTGTTTGGCCGTCGGGTGTGGTAGAAAAATATTTGATACGTGCAGCAGGATGGATGAGGTGGTCGTTAGGTCGTAGATGAAGATAGAATGTTTCCCCAAACGCGGATAATGTAAGGCGGAAGGAGTCCGAATGGAGGAGGGCGGAGGAATCCAGGGAGCGAGACCGGCGGTTAAAGACGTCGTAGTTGTTTGTCTGAGAACGAGGGAGGATTTCTATGGCCAAAGTCTCTGGGTGTGCGATCCGCTTGAGTGGCCTCGGACTGGTGCTGGAAGCTTGAGTGGCGAGTCAGGGGATTGGGAGTAGGTTTGCAGGAAGAAGACGAACCGAAAGCATTGGAGAACGAGAGGAAAAAAACCAGTACGCAAGGCAACAACATACTGGGAGTGAAGAAGAAAGAGACCAAAGCTCTTTTCTACTCAGAGGTCTGGGGCACTGAGCGGTTTTGATGACAGCACAGGACGTCCGACCTCCCGGAGGGCTTGGCAGCAGATAGGAGGCGCAGACTAAGCCAAGTGGAGAACCGCCTGCGGAATGCGGGATAAAGATAAAAAGAGAAAGAAAGGGGAGGCTCGGTTGGACAAGAGCGCTGCAGGAAGTAGGGTATACAGAGAGAACGTCTAATCGTTGACGACCATCGATCACCGCGGGAACAAAACATTATGACGAATCCCGCCCACCCCTCTGTACCCTACGTCCGTAGTAAAATCTCTCCCAACTGACCCCGCAGAACCAACTCAGTTTTCGCGGGAGCAAATTCCAGGGCGATATGGGAATAGAGTGATCAGCAGAACTCCGGAATGCCCGTAAGCGAGCCCATACTAACCGAGACACGAGGAGAGACACGAGGAGAAACACAACAAATTTAATAGCAACCATAGGCGTCAGTAATTTCCAGAGGATGATCCCAGTTCACGGTGATGTTACCGTGGGTCATCGTGGTCCAAGTACCAAAGTCCCAGCGGACCTCCTTGGGCAGTCCAATGCACGAGATGGCGATGCTGAAACGATACGGAAACAAATGAACTCTTGGCGTGTGGGCTGGGTGGGCGACATACTGGGTAACCTATCCCAGTGACAGCTAATTAAAACGTTGCATCTGCGATGGTCAACACCTTGAGCACAGCGCCAACCAGTCTCTCTTGTGAGACGGAGCTGGGCAACGAATTCCTTACCGCCCTAAACACGAACGAAGATATGAGCGATAACAGGAAATAGCCTGAATCGCCCAAGATCGCCTAAGATGTTCGCAGGATCACACAGCTAGGTGTGAGTTCTACGCACAGCTTGCCAACTGCCAGATGGCCATCCTCGCGCGGGCTCGAACACTGATGAAGCAACATTCCCTGGTATCAAGCCATCGTAAAATGCGTGGGCGCCTGGATAGATAAAGACATGAAATGCAGGGTATATTGTAGAGACTGCAATTCTGTGAGCACAACGCGAGTTGCACCCCATGTTTGCTTACATGGCTCGAGGTGGAGGAAGAGGAGTTTATGTTTATAATAACCAGTGAGAGTTGGAAATTCGGACATGCAGCAGAACAAGCGCCAGCCAAGTTATCGCAGCAAGACCTTCCTTCGCAATCGCCACCATCCCTTGACCCTCAAGTTCGAGCCACAGGTGTTTTCCAGTCATGAAAGGGTTATCAAAAGCTGTTACACGGTGAGTTTCCCCCCTGATTACTGCTTATTATCCTGACAATCATCTTCAAGGACCCCATACATGATCACGTCGAAAGTGGGCATGTCGAAGCGTACGGATTTCCACGATATTTTCTCTTCACCTCCGCCCACGTCCAAACCTCAGGTTCTGCCGATAAGGACTTTGATGAACTCAATCGTAGCTTCACCGCAATCGAAGGATCCACTGATAAAATCCTCAAAGATGCGGCTCAATTCTGCGACCACGTAAAGGGTCCGTACTATAAATCACATACGGCTTCATCTCCGACTTGACCGCTCGTTTCTCGCCCTCAGCTATGTTCAAGGCTGGTGTAGAATTTACCGATCATTTCATTGCCCTTTTCTCCCCAGTCACTGGGGAATTTGACCTGGCCAGGCAACATCCGAATTCTGCCGCAACATTTGAGAACATTGTTCCATACCAGGAACTCATGACAGAACTCGATCTTGCAGTACAACCAGAATTGGAACTGATCCAGAGTAGGATTGTCGGCCCCCTCAGGGAGTTCAAAGAGGTTGTCAAGGCAGTCCGTAAAAGCATCACAAAGCGCGAACACAAGGTGAACCGCTGCTAGCCCTTTCACTGACTTCTGTCTTTCGACAAAGAGATCTAACGATCTTCATCAGCTAGTTGATTACGATAGATTCAACAACTCGTTAACCAAGCTCAGGGAGAAGAAAGACAAGAGTTTGAGCGACGAGAAGAACTTGTTCAAGGTTCGCCCGATCCCGTGGGAGTTGTAACTTCGCTCACGCCCGTTGTAGCTTGAACAAGATTTCGAGATTGCTACAAATGAATTCGACTATATCAATTCCGCAATGAAACAAGACCTCCCTCGATTCTTGCTCCTCGCCTCTAGGTTTATTGCACCACTATACCACAGTTTCTTCTACATGCAGTAGGTCTACTGTAGTCCAATGCAGCCAGCGTTCTTACCCGGTGACAGATTGAACATCTACTATATGATCCTGGAGAAGCTCTCCAGCTTCGCCGAAGGCAGATATGACGTCTCTTTGTCATTTCACGATATTGCCGCCGATTACGAAGCCAAAAGGCCGGACGCATTACAACAGATCGAGGATATGGCCATCACCAAACGAATCATCAGCACTTGTAGGGACTGTCCTCACTCCTCCACGGCCAGATCAGTTTGACTCTTCTCCATTCTCCAGCACGAATGGTGCAGTCCAACAGGGCACTCACCGGTGGTGGTGGTGGTCTGGGGAGGTCCAGTACCACATCCACAGCCAGTTCTCTGGCATCACGAACCATGCCTCCGCCATCGAGATCGCCTTCTAATGCGTCTTCTTTCAAGAAACCTCCTCCCCCTCCTCCAGGTTCTTTCAACAAGGAAACCGCTGCGCCTCCTCCGCCATACACCGTTGGTAATGGCGTTGCCGCCAGTAGCGTGATCGGAAAGAAGCCTCCTCCTCCTCCTCCTCTAAAGCCAAAACCCAAGACCGAACCGCCAAAACAATACGTTGTTGCCCTTTACGATTTCGAGGCTCAAGCGGACGGAGATCTGTCATTCAGGACTGGTGACCGCATCGAGGTTATGGAAAAGACCGCTAGCTCTGAGGATTGGTGGACTGGAAAGCTGAACGGCGTACAAGGTGTATTCCCGGGTAGGTGGTTCTTCTGGATTTTAGAAACCCGACTGAGTCTTCTCCCGCAGGTAACTACGTACAGGATACTTGATAATTGACCATTACATCCATATGTATATATTCGCCACGCTTTTCTCCAGCAGTGACCTATTTCATCTATGCACAATCTCCTGCTGAGAAAGTGTCGCTACCAACGAATTCAGCTTCGATCCCAGGGATATCGTACCTCTGAAACTGTGGGTGCGGGTGACAGCAGCATCGTCCGGGACTGGCCCCTTAGGCCTCCCCGTTCTCGGTCTGTGGTCATCGACAAGGCCCCCTTTACGCCGGAAACAGACGCCTTCAAGGAGGATCGTTCGTCGCAAACTCCCAGCGACAGGCATGAAAATTCTTTCGACAGAGTTTGTAGGCCCGTCCCAAATTGAAGGAGTGTTATGCGTGTTGGGGCGTAAGTACTCTGGGAGTCACCGAGACTGTTCGCATCTGTCCGTGTGGAACTGCCGCTGGATGAGATGGCCACATCACTGGTTTTTGGCAATATGGTTAAAATTGAACACCCGTTCCTCGCTCGCCAACGACTACCGATCCAAGGCGTTGATGCTCCAGCTAGGGCACTCAAGTTCTCATCCGGCCTAGGTGAACAGCGACACTCGTTGATGGAAATAGTCATCGCCACGACCCATCGTCCGTGGACAGGCCAGTTTTCGTGTTCTTGAAGATTGAGCGGTGTCACAACCTCACCGTACACTAAGTATGGGCAGAGATTCGGACCTCGCCATGAAGAATGCGTATAGGTCTCCGGCCGGCCACGATGGTCTTCCCTCCCGATCACGCTGGGAATGGTGAAGGAAACATGGCCCCAGAACCACAGATGATATTACAAGTGGGAACGAACTACAACTAAAGTAATGAGCAGGAGACACCAGTAAGTAGAAATCACAAGGCTCTATTAATCATCATTCTCGCTCTGAGTCAAGTACTCATCATCGCTGATGATTTGCTTCCTCCCCTTCTGCTTCGAGCTCGAAGGTGGAGGCGGAATATCATCCTCCATAGGCGTCAGAGCCGAGTCCGACATTCCCGGCAAACCACCAGGGGCGTCAGGAAGCCCCGAACCGGTCATCACGCGGTTGTAGGTGGCATCGAAGACTCTCTCCATCTCTTCGGCGTCGTTGTACACCCAGGAACCCTCTTGGTTGTATTGCCGGGCATTTTTGAACATGAGCCTAAAGTCATCCTGGAACTCAGTGACCGTCTTGTAGGTCCCTGCGTTGATGCGTTTGCGTAGAGTGGATAAGGCGATAGGTTTCTGGATCAGTTGATAGTAATCAGGATATTCCTACACCGGATCTTAGTAAAGGGAGAGTAATACTTTGCAGGAGAAAAAAGTACGTACCCTGCGGTCAGGAATTTCCCGGAAAAGTTCGCAGCGTTTTCGGCCACTACTTTCTTCCTCGGAGTTGACAACGGCCTTGAAGCACTCGTTGAAAGCTTTCTTCATCCTCTCCTTGATTGATCCCGGAACTTCCTTCGTCCTCGTCTTACGACGTTTCTATGATGTTGTTTAACATTGGGGGATGCGTGACTCTGCGGTAGACTTACCAAATCACGCTCTTCGTCGTCGTCATTGATGGATGGGGTCACAGATGCGGCCTTGGCACGTTTGCGCTTGCCATTTGGAGCGCCTTCGTCATCGTTAAGTCGCGGCCTTCCTCTCCTTCCACGACCACGGCCACGCTTAGACTCGGATGCTTCTGGGATTGGTGTTCCCACAACGGAGTCCAACCTGCGGTTCCGGTCTGAAACCTCGTTGATATCCTCCCCCTCTTCGAGTGCCATAGCCCACTGGTCATCGTCCAGACCGTCGTTGTAATTGACAACAGTCCTGCGACGTTGACCACGGCCCTCTACCTCGTCGACCGCATCAACAACTTCGAACGGCTCATCGGTCTTGTAGCAATCGGGAAGTTCCTCGAGCGAGATCAATGGAGGGGGTGGTTTCCCACGGTTTCCAGCGGCCTTCCATGTCTCCTGAGCCTCGCGTTCCCGTCTGATATCCATATCACGGAAGATTATTGCCTCTTCGTCTGACCTAGCAAGGATTTCGTTGATCTCATCATCATTCATGTCTCCCTCTTCTTCGTTGTCATCGTCCTGGTCTGCTTCCAAGATAAACCGCTATGACAAAAGTTAGAGCAGAACATTGGGAGGAGGAGGAAACTTGCCAAAAACTCTTCCTGTTCCTCCTGCGTAGATTTGTTGTCGAAACGACCGGCTTGGATGACTTTGTCGTCGATGTCGAGCTTAAATCGCGCGCGCGAGTACATCGCCTCCTCAACACTCTTGTCAGTAATGAAACGAAGGATACGGACTGCCTTGGTCTGTCCGATACGATGCGCACGATCTTGAGCCTGTAGATCAGCATGAGGATTCCAATCGGAATCAAAGCTATGAAAGGTGACATTGAGCTAGCGTGTAGTTGAGGAATAGCGCGAAAGCCGTACATAATGACGGTGTCAGCGGTTTGCAGATTAAGACCAAGTCCACCTGCCCTAGTAGACAAGATGAAGACCGTGTATTCCGAATTCGGAGCGTTGAACATCTGGACGTGACCAGCACGTTCCTCCGTCTTCGTGCCTCCATCCAACCGAAGATACTTCCAACCCATCATTTTCAAGAAATCTTCCATGATGTCCATGACCTTCGTCATCTGGAAGAAAATCAAGACCCTGTGCCCGGTTGCGAAGAATTTGGGAAGAATGCGCGACAGGAGTTCCACCTTTCCGGATGTACGAATGAGCGTGTCGTTGATATGGCCGGTGGGGTTCATCTTGTCCTCGACACTGTCGAACAGGAAGGGGTGCTGACAGATCTTTCGCAACTGCATCAACTCGTTACTCAGACCCTTAATGCCCCCGGGTTTCCTTATACTACAGTCAGCCAGCGAAAAAACAAAAGCAGAAGAACCCATTACATACCCTCCCTTCTCCCTTCCATCCGCGATCATTTTGTACTTCTTCATTTGTTTGTATAACTGCGTCTGCAACGCGCTCATCTTGACCTTAATCACCTTCTCCACCTTGTCCGGCAGCTCGGACTCGACGTCTTTCTTCAATCGCCTCAACAAGAACGGACGCAAGACCTTGTGCAGACGTCGGATGATAAGCAGAGCCTCTTCTTCGTTCAATTCCATCTTGTCTCCCGTTCCAGAGTTTGCGAACGGTGTGTTGAACCACTCTTCAAATGACTTCACCGAGTTGAAAATCTTAGGCAGGGCGAAGTTAAGCAACGCCCACAATTCGGGAAGGTTGTTCTGCAGGGGGGTTCCTGTCAAGATAAGACGATGCCGAGTGTGGTAGAACTGCGTCAAGGTTTGAGATAGCTTGCTCTGAGTGTTCTTCATACGATGACCCTCGTCTAACAAATATCGGTCAGCAAAGGTCGGCGCAAGCGAGGAAGTGACTGACCGATAATCATGTGAATCCACTTAATCTTACTGAGGTGAGGTCGATCGCGGATGATGAATTCGTAAGTCGTCAGTAACACTTGGAAATGACCCATGCGCAATTCTCCCTGGAGACCTCGTCGTTGTGCTGGGTTACCCTTGTACGCGATCATTTTCACGGATGGAGCCCACTTGGCAAACTCGCCCTGCCAGTTGGTCATGGTGGTTAAAGGAACGATGACGAGGTAAGGTCCGCGCTGGCGCTTTGATTCGATCAGGAAGGTGATGAGAGATATAGTTTGGATTGTCTTTCCCAAACCCTAGAGGTAGAAGGGTTAGCAGTGGGCAGTGACGCCTTCGAAACGAAAATACCATCTCGTCTGCGAGGATACCATTGAGCTTGTTGTTATACAAGCTCACCATCCATTGTAGACCCTTGACTTGGTACTCCTTCAGAGTACCGCCGACAAGCATAGAAGGCTGTTTGGTGACCTTCTCCCGAATCTTGTGAGCAACGGCATAGTAATCGACCTTGTCCTTCTCTCCGTCATCGAGTGAGGCAGATGCTCCAAAGGTAGCCTCGCTGGGAGGACCTTCCTCCTGATCAAAGTCGTAGTTATCCCGTCCGTCAATTTGCTGAGCTCGGACAGCTTGAGCGAGCGACTCGAGATAGTTGTCTGTCTGTCGCAGTAGCTGGGTGATGCGGGTGTCCTTCGTAGTGTCAATCAACCTCATGTACGTCTCTTCATCGTCAGCCTTGAGAGCCTTCAAACGCTCTTTTGTTATCCTTTCGATCCTCTTTTGCTCCTCCTTCTCGGCCTGAGTGTGGAATGCCAGAACGGATTTATTGAGGCGGGCAATCCTGTCTTGGGCGTGGCGGTTGACCTGGAGAATTTCCCTCCCGTGGGCGCAGATGACATTGAGTTGAGCAACGTGCCTCTGTTTGGCCTGTCTTTCTCTATCGGCTCTCTGCTTTCTCTCCAATGTCTCCGTCTGGCGAGCGTCCCTAACCGTTGGCTTCCTGACTCTCCTAAACTCGACGCGGTTCAAGGGAAGATTTGTTCCGTGAGTCAATCTCTCGGCGACAGCAGCCCTCAACGCGCGTTGCTTCTCCAATACCCTGAGAGACCTCAACTCGATCATGGCTTTGAGCTTTCCCTGCGAGACAACCTTGACGAGATGGTTCGACTCGGGACCCTCGACGCTGCCAATGATGTTCTCGAATCCTCCATCTCCCATGGTAGCTGGCATCGCTTCAAGTTCTGCTATCCTCTGCTGGATTCTTGCATCGACGTAACGATTCCTTTCGGCAATGACCTGGTGGGGATCTAGTCCTCCGGGCATGACCGACGGGACAATAAGCCGTTGAAGTCGTGTGTGGAGTAACTTGGGATCTTTGAGGGATTTGAAGTGGGAGAAGGGGTGGACGTAAGCGTTATATGGGTATATACCAGAGTCGGTCTGGTCCTCTAAGAAGGGACCCTTTGGCAATTCGGAAGCATCTGTGTCGTTGTCTTCGATCTTGAAAGCGGTCTTGGTAGGGCTCGCTCCTGCGGCAGTGGAGACAGATTCCGTGGTGCCGGTACCAGGGGTAGGATCGACACCGGCAGACTCAGTAGACCTCTGGACCTTGATGACGCTATCCACTATTCTTGCGGTCGGGTCAGAGGAAGAAAGCAGCCTCTCTAGCTCAGGTGTGGCGTGGTGAGGATTTCTAATCACATTCTGAATGGATTCTGGGATGGGGACACCGCGTGATAAGAGTTTGAACGCCTGGATCTGGGTACGAAGATGGTTGATCTGGTCGGGGGTGAAGGAGACAGGAGTATGCGGGGACTGTGGGGGCGCGTGGGCTGGGTGGTTGCGTGAGGGAACGGGGGCGGTGGTGAGAGGGGCGGGGATCTGTGGGATATTAGGAGGGGCACCATTGACGACGGAGGTGTGGCCATTTGTCAGCTGACCGCTGGAATCGCCTGCAAGAAAAATGTGGGCGGTAAACGATGCGGGAGACGGTACACGGTAGGAAAATTCGCGTCACGTACCTGGACGCGACTGTTGAGGATCGGGGGGGTTTACGCTCAAATTCGCCTGGAACTGGGCGAGGACCTTGAGGATTTTGTCAAGCTCAGGGCTCGTCTGGGGTGTGAGGCCCATGGATCTGAGCTGGCTGGCACGCTAAGGTAGGGTGAGCCAAAGTCATGGGGATTGATTGGGGGGTCCACAGACCTGAACCATTGCCTGTAGCTGCGCATTTGTTTTATTCTTCTGGATGAGGGCAACATTCTGGATATTCTGCTGCATGTTTGGGGGGATTGGCTGTGGAGGAGCCTGCATAGTGGAGACGGAGGCGGGGAGTGTGTCCGGAATCCGCTCTTGACCTTTCCGCGTCCGCACTTCGGTCAAAGACTGGAGAGCTGGCTGCGAAAAAACGTACAGGTAAGCGAGAGGCGGAGGATTCCCTTTCTGGGTAATGCTTAGGTAACCAGCAACTGCACGTGATCAAAACGCGGTCATCCATAGCCTCTCAGACTCAGAGCCACCTGCAAGTGCAACGAGCCAAGGCTTCCACATCACCCAACATGCCAGCAGAGCGAGCTGGGGTAACGACCCAACCCCGTAAGATATTATCGCTCTTCTCACTGATTTCTTCAGTACACGGTCACTGTATTCGTCGTCGACCTCTCTCCATCGATGGCCAGGACCAGGACGGTCGAGGTCCCCTCTGACGACGGCATCGTGGTCATCGAGATAACGAACCTTGAATGGGGCCTGCAATATGTCAAGCTCAAAATCCAAGAAATGGTACGCTGTTCGAGCCCAGGCCTGTTGAACCGAACATTCTCGGATTCCATTTCCCCACAGATATACAACGGCAGGAAAACGGACCAGTGCGGCGTGGTCGTATTCGGGACACCAGGCATGCCGCGTTGCTACTACTTTTCCATGCTCTGGACCATCTGACCTCACGGTTTAGAGACCCAAAACATCCTCAATGAGCGAGGTGACGGATATGAGCACGTTTACGAGTATATCCCCATCGCCCAACCGAGCTCGAGTACCATAGCCAAACTCAATGCTCTCCGTGCGACAGACGTGTGCGGTGATCGTACGTACCGACGAACCTCTTTTTAATTCCCGTCCAATTCGTCATCTCTCATCCCCACATCCCTTTTGAATACAGCTATCGATGCGCTGATTGTTGCGATCGAAACTCAGCATATCTACCTCTCTTCCAAGAGAGCCTGGACGCGTAAGATCGTCATCCTTACTGATGGCGAAAGCCCGATCGAGCTAGACGAATGGGAAAACACCGCGCAGGCCGTCAACGATCGAAACATATTCCTCACTATCGTGTACGTTTCAATTGTACCTCCGCACCCCAGCCCAGATGCTCATCTCGCCCCAGTGGGGTTGACTTTGACGAAGATTCAGAACAATTTCAGTACGCGCAGCAGGAAAAATCCGATATTAAGGTATCTATTTCGTCACAGCTTTCGCCACCCTCCCTAACCCGAATCACAGAGAGAAAATGAAAAGTTTTACAAGATGTTCGCCTCAAAGTTAACCAACGGGATCGTCGGCACTTGCGAACTTGCCTTCCGGGACATCTCCAGGCCTGACATCAAGACTACGAAATCCGCCCTTATGGGCACAACCCTGCGCATTGGTGACGTTCAGAACAAGCCCACCGAATCCATAGAGATCCAAGTCAAACTGAGCAAATGCACCGCGATTGCGGGACCAAAAAGCTGGAAGCGAGTCATGCTTCGGAGGAAGGATAAAAAGGATAAATACGAGGAGGGAGATTCAGACGAAACCAAGGAGGATGCTGAAGAATTCACAGGTGCGGAAGAAGGAGACACCTATATCGAGCTCAAGAGACGGGCCGAGTATTATCGGGATTCAGACAAATCTGACGATGATGACGATGAGGAGAGTCCAGTGCGAGCCAAAGAAGAGAAGACGAAGTATGGCGATACCCGGGTCGGACGGGATGGGCAAGTCACGGTTGAAGACGATCGTAGAGTGGAGAGGGAAGAATTGATCAAAGGTTTCAAATACGGCTCGACCTACACGCCATGTCCGGACGGCCAATTTGATCGGCTCGAGACCAAGAAAGGGATAGACATCTGCGGATTCTTTAAGTCGAGAAACGTGCGTGCTTCTCGTGTTCTCGCCCTGAGATGCCGGTAACAACCCCAGATTTTGATACTGTAGTTTCGTCGAGAGTGGGCGATGGGAGAAGTTCAATACATTTGGGCAGATCCAGGCAGCCCACGGCAACAGGTCGCCTTGTCTTCCATCGTGCAGGGGATGACGCGAGCCAAAGTGATGGCAGTCGGCCGGATGGTATCAAGGGATGGCATGGACCCCAAAATGGGCGTCCTCACGCCATGCAGTTTTGAAAAGGTTGACTGTCTGCTTTGGGTCCAGGTGTGTGTGCGGCAATCAGGCCGGAGAAAGTGAGGTATTGATCGAATTGGCAGATGCCTTTCGCGGATGATGTGCGCAAGTACACCTTCGCGTCCCTGGAGACGCTTTACAACAAAGCGGGGGAGGAGGTAACTGAGCACCCGTACCTGCCCACGGAAGCGCAACAAGATGCGATGGACAAATTCGTGGAGGCGATGGATCTGACATCTGCAGGCGATAAAGACGAGAATGGGTAAGTGTTGACCAGCGGACTGGAGTGTTTGATTAAGCTGAGCGTCACGTGCAATCAGGGATCGGCAGCCATGGTATGACAATCGGTTGTCGTACAACCCGGCGGTTCACCGAATCAAACAAGCCATGTTCCACTGCGCGGTGATTACGGACTTGGCCAAAAACCCTCTGCCTGCACCACACCCTGAACTGACCAAGTACATGCGACCACCTACGAAGGTCACCAGGCGCGCGGCCGAGGCGATGAATAACTGCAGGAGCGCGATGGGCGTCCAGAAAGGTAAGAGTACCCCATTTCTCAGGTCAATTTCCGACCCCCCATGATGCTGACAACGTTTTTCAGTCGTGAAGGCGACACGGAGACGGAAGAACGACCACGTGCTTGCTAAGGATGCTGATGACGACATGCTGCTGTTGGATTCGGCGCCTGTTCCTGGACGTCGGCAAAATCAATCGCACACCCGATCCCCTCGTCCGTCTTCTCCTGAGAAGCAGCGACGACTCCCCAAAAAGAGTGAAAGCGATACGGAGGACGAAGACGACCATTTCCTTCTTGGGGCAATGACAGCACCGGACCCCGGCTCAAAGAACGCATCAGCCCTTCCCACCCCAGACCGATCAGCGAGTCCAGACCTCGGGATTGATGAACGCGAGGAAGGGCGCATAATTGGTTTTTCTTATCCGCTGAACGACTGGAGGAAAAATCTTGCGCAGGGGGACGTGGTTAGCAAGGCAGTGGAGGATATGGGCTACGTGATTCGAGAGATCGTCAACCGACCGTTCGCAGAGCGGAGGCACGGGGAGATGGTAGAATGCATGCGGGAGATGAGAGAAACGTGTCTGAGGGAGGACGAGATTTATGAATGGAATGGGTGCGTAACGGGCGGTAAAACGGCGTAACTTTAGACCCCCGCTGATAATTGGGGTGACGTTCACAGGTTTATGATGGACTTGAGGGAGCAGTGCCTAGAAACGGACGGGGGCGGCAATAACGCATTTTGGAAGGAGGTGTGCACGGTCGGTCGCACTCTGAGTCTGATAAGCAAAACCGAAGCGGCCAGTGCGGGGGGCAGGAGCAGGGTGTCTGAGTCTGTGGCGTCAGAGGTGGGTCATAAGCGAGCATATGTCCGTTTGTTACTGATTAGAGAGCTTGTTACAGTTCGTTGTAATCAAGTAATGTTTTTGAAATTAAAATGTTTACCAAATTGCGTCACCGCCATCTAGACTGTAGAGTTTGTATGTGATGTCACCGTCGTTCTGGACTAGTCGATCACAGACGGTCGACTAGAACCCGAGGACTATAATGTCTTTCTTTCTCTTCTCTCTCTCTCTCTCCGACCGTCCTTACAGGAATTCCCCCTCTCTATTCTTCCACAACACCTCCGAAGACCGGGAACAGGCCCATGGCCGACCAGGATTTCTTCTCAACAAGCGCCCCCGCCTCTAACCTCAAACCTGGCCATACCCCAGAGTCGACCGACTCGTTTGCAAAGGCAATCCAGTCAAGGTTCGG
>Ga0307512_10004133_pt1 | contig 16111 bp, 13 predicted proteins | sample 14_EM_MG_FD_200267 | JGI IMG/M metagenome (GOLD analysis project Ga0307512, IMG submission 200267) | Populus trichocarpa ectomycorrhiza microbial communities from riparian zone in the Pacific Northwest, United States - 14_EM | ecosystem: Host-associated > Plants > Roots > Unclassified | place... | reverse complement strand
CGCACTGCGCTCCGCCAAGCCGCCACCCCACGTGGGCCTGCCAGCCCCGCCGCGGTGCCGAGGCGGATTTCGCGGGGTTGCCCGCCGCGCCGACGACACATTTGTGCCGGGCTCGTGGTGGGATTCCGGCGTGATGGTGCGAACTGCGCGGTGGCAGTGGCTCGGGTGGCGGAGCCTCGTGGTGCCAGCCACCTGCCTCGCGATGGCGTTGCTCGTGCTCGCGCCGCTCCTGGGCCGCGGTTTCGTGCTCACCTACGACATGGTGTTCGCGCCTCGGCAGTACCTTCTGCCTGACTCGTTCGGGCTCGGGTCCGCCCTGCCTCGGTCCGTGCCGGCGGACGCGGTGGTCGGGGTGCTGACCACGCTCATACCCGGGGACCTCGTCCAGCAACTCTTCCTTCTCGCGGCGCTCGTCGCCGGGCCGCTCGGCGCCGCGAAGCTCGTGCCGACCGAGTCCGTCGGCACCAGGGTCGTCGCCGCGGTCAGTTACGGGTGGACCGCTTACGTTGCCGAGCGGTTGCTCATGGGGCACTGGCCTTACCTGCTCGCCTACGCCGCGCTGCCCTGGGTCGTGCTGGCGCGGAACAACACCGCCAAGCTCGTTCTTGCCTGCGTGCCGGGCATCATCACGCCCACCGGTGGGATTCTCGTCTCGGTCGCCGCCATCGTGGCCGGCGGGCCTCGGAGACTGAAGATCACCGTTCCCCTCGCGTTGGTGCTCAACGCGCCGTGGTGGGTGCCCTCCGTGCTGCACAACGGCACCGCACTGTCCACTGAGGACGGCGTGGTAGCGTTCGCCGCGCGGGCCGAGAGCTGGGGTGGGCCCGTCGTCAGTCTGCTCGGGTTGGGTGGGATCTGGAACGGTGAGGTGACGCCCGCCAGCCGCGCCAACCCGCTGGTGCCGGTCATCACGCTCGTCACCGTCGCGGTTGCGCTGATCGGGCTGCACCACCTCGCGAAACGTTGGGGCACACTCGCCCGTCGGCTCACCGTCCTCGGGGCCGTCGGGGTTTTCCTTGCGGCACTCCCCACCTTGCCCGGCGGCCAAGAACTGCTCAGCTGGACCGTCGCAACCGTGCCCGGCGGCGGGCTGCTCCGTGACTCGCAGAAGTGGGTTGCCTGGTGGGCACTTCCGCTGGCCCTCGGGATCGCGACTGCCGTGGATCGGGTCAACCGCAAAGCGATCGTCGCCGCGGCGGTTGTCGTGCCGCTTGCCGTCATGCCTGACCTCGCCTTCGCCATGTGGGGGCGGCTGCACACCGCCAACTACCCTGCCGACTGGTTCGTGGTGCGGGAGATCCTCGCGAGCGATCCTCGGCCGGGCGACGTCGTCACTCAGCCGTTCGGGGCCTTCCGGCAGTTCGACTGGAACCGGGATCGCACGCAGCTCGATCCGGCACCCCGTTTTCTGCCGCGTCCCACCGTCATCGATGACACGCTCTACGTCAGTGGGCGGCCCGTCGCCGGGGAGGATCCGCGGGCGCGGCGAATACGCGAAGGGCAGCCGCTCAACGAACTGGGCATCGGGTGGGTGCTTGTCGAGCACGGGACACCGGGGACGGCAGACACGACAGGACTCGAGAACGTCTATCGCGGGGAGTGGCTTGACCTCTACCGGGTGCCGGGACCAACTGCCGATCCGCCGGATGGACCACCGCGCGCACCCATCGTCGTGGCGTTCTCGGCAGCGGGGGCGGTGATCCTCTTCAGCGTGTTGTGGCTGGCGTTACCGACCGGTAGATTGACACCCCTGCGTCATCGCGGACAGGAGTAGGCCGTGGGCAAGCTGATCGGTGTCATCGCAACAATTGTGGTCGCGATCGCGGCCGCTACCGGGGTCGGCGTCGCGGTTTCCAACGCGTCGTCACAGGACAAGAGCGTCAACCTCGACCACCCCGAACAACCCAACGGGATGAACAACAGCTCCGGCACGGTCAACTACGGCTCAACGCCCTGACCACGTCCTCGAACGCGTCAACACTCCGGTCCCACTCGAACGTCGCCGCGCGCGCCTGACCAGCCTCGCCCATCGCGGTCCGCTGCGAGGTCGACCTCAGCAGACGATCGACCTTGCGCACGAAGTCGTCGAAATCCTCAGCCAGCAAGCCTGTCTCGCCGTCCACAATGGACTCGGCGACGCCGCCGGCGGCACGGTAGGCGATGGACGGCACGCCGTGCGCGGCCGCTTCCATGATCGCCACGCCCCAGCCCTCCTTGACCGACGGGCACACGTGCAGCCACGACCGCGCGATGATCTCGTGCTTGTCCTGCTCGCCGACCCAGCCGTGCAACGTCACCCGGTCCTGCACCTCACGCAGCTCCGCGTGCCGCCGCAGGTTGTCCAGCCACCAACCGTCCCCGACGACCTCCAGCCGCAGCTTCGGCCAGCGTGCCGTGAGCCGGGCCACCGCGTCGATCGCGTGCTCGACCTGCTTGTGCGGCACGAGCCTGCCGACCAGCACGATCGTGGGGTCCTGGTCGCGCTCGGCTCGCGTGCGGGGTGCCGGGTCCAACCCGTTGCGCACCACCGTGGTCCGCTCCGCGGCCACCCCGAGCTGGTCGAGCTCGGCCCTGGTCATCTCGGAAACCGTGAGGTACTGGCATTTCCGGTACAGCCGGGGCGCGAGCCGCGACTCCACCAGCCAGCCGAGCCTGCCGAGGACCGGGCCGAGGACCGCGTGCCACTGCTCGCGATGCACGTGGTGCACGAGGACCAGCACCGGGCAGCGCGCGACCAACCGCGAAAAGAACGGCACACCGTTCTGCACGTCGACGACCACGTCCGCGCGGATGGTGGCGATGGCGACCAGCGCCCACAGGTAGACCGTCAGCCGCCCACCACGCCGGCGGAACCGCACGCCGGCGACCACCTCGTCGGCCGGGGCGTTGCGGTGCGCGGCGCACTGGACGATCACGTCGTACCCACGCCGCGCGAGCCCTTCGGCCATCCGCTCGACGTAGCGTTCGGACCCACCACCCTCCGGATGGCGGGTGTCGCGCCAGTTCACGAGCAGTACCGTTGCACGACTCATGAATGCTCCGCTGATAGGTTACTGATCGGTACAGTGGATCAGAAAAATGACGGAAAAGACACCCCTCAATGGTTGGTAAGACCACTACTCTCCGCCGCTCGGTGCACCTGTTCCGTGCTTTTCGCAAGGAGCAGACCGACCCCGACCATTTTTATGGAATATTGGCAGCCGACTCGGTGCGCCAAATATCTGAATACGTTCGACTGAACGGCGCAGTGATTCTCGACGTGGGCGGCGGACCCGGTTACTTCGCCGACGCGTTCCGGGCCGCCGGCACGCACTACCTCGGCGTCGACCCGGACGTCGGCGAGCTGTCCGCGCGGGGCGAGCTCACGCCGGGGATGATCCGCGCCAGCGGCACGGAACTGCCGGTACGCACGGGATCCGTGGACATCTGCTACTCGTCCAATGTGCTCGAACACGTGCGGGACCCGGTCGCGATGCTCGACGAGATGGTCCGCGTGACCAAGCCGGGCGGCACCGTGTTCGTCTCGTTCACGCCGTGGTTCTCGCCGTGGGGCGGGCACGAGACCGCGCCCTGGCATTTCCTTGGTGGCCATTACGCCCGCCGTCGCTATATCAGGAAGAACGGACACGAACCCAAGAACAGATTCGGCGAGAGCCTGTTCGCACTCACCGTCGGAAAAGCGATCCGGTGGGCGCGGACCGGCGATCACGCCATTCTCGTCCGCGCCCTTCCGAGATATCACCCGTGGTGGGCCGCCTGGATCGTGCACGTGCCCGTTCTGCGGGAGCTCGCCTCCTGGAACCTCGTGCTCGTCCTGCGCAGGCGCTAGGAGGCGCCGACCGGTTGACGTTGTAACGGCTGCGAGTCGCCGACCGTGTCAGGCCCGCCTCGGCCGAACCGGGTGAACAGCATGACCACCCCGACGACGATCAGCAGGCCGCCACCGATCCACAGCCAGATCGGGAGGACGGTCAGGAAGCTGATCTTGCCGGCGGCATCCTCGGCCTTGCCCACGAAGTCGTTGACCGTCTTCTCGTTCAGCCGCAACGTGCCGTCGAAGACCACGGTGCCCTCGCCGGGCTCCTCACCCGGCGCGACCAGCTCCTGCGTCATCTCCTGCTGCCCGGAGACGATGATCCCGGTGGCCGGCTCGACCCACAGCGTCCGCTTGCCCTTGTAGTACAGGTCGGCCGTGACACTCGGCTCGTCCGGCTGCCCGATCAGCGACCCCGGCACCTCGCGCTCGCCGACCTTGGTGTTCGACACGGTCATGACGAACCGGTAGGTGTTGAGGCCCTGGACGGTCTCCTCGCCGTCGTACTTGGCCTGCACCGCCTTGCGAACCTGCAGGTCGTAGAACGGGTAGTTCTTCTGCTCGGTGCCGAACGGGAACTTGAACGAGAGACCGGGCTGCTGGACGACGTTGCGCCTGCCCTCGAGCGGCTTGTCCTCGTCCACCGCGATGTACTGGCCCTCGCACGGCGCGACGGCCTCTCCGGTGAACCGGTCGAAGCACAGCGAGCGGACGGTGGCGTTGATCAGGGTGCCGCTCGACTCGTCCTCGGTCTTGATCGCCTCGACGTACACCGCGACGTCGCCGTCGGCCTTGACCTCCGGTTGTGTGAGGTCACCGCTGACGTAGGTGGTCGAGCGGAGGCTGAGGTTGTCCTCGACCTTCGGCACCGGCGCGCCGTTCTCGGTCTTGATCACCAGCGCGGTGATCCCGTCGCCCTCCGCGACGGATTCGGACTTGGTGTCCAACGGGACTTTCGCGAGCATGGGATACGCGTAGAAACGCAGCAGCAGCCCGAGCGCCACTGCGAAGACCCCCAGTCCAAGCAGGACGAAGCCAACGACGCGACGCACCTGACCTCCTCTTCGAGGCATTGACGATGCGGGCCAAATTACCGGACGGTAACCCGGAAGCAAGACCCAATTGGAGCAAGTGCTTGGTCTGGTCGCTCTCAGTGCCCTTTTTCGGGCATGATCGGGCCATGCGATGCGACGTGTGGTGGGCGCACCCTGCCGCGGAGACGCCAGCTCTGGTCGGCTTGCTCGACGAGGTGGAACGCGGGCGTTACGAGGCGTACCGCAGGGAGGCTGACAAGCGGCGTTTCCTGACCGGGCGGGCGCTGATCCGCGGTGTCGCGGCGGCCGCGCTGGACGTTGCGCCTGGATCTGTCACACTCGACAGTTCTTGTTTTGACTGCGGGAAGCCGCACGGCAAGCCGCGGATCGTCGGGGCGTCGCTCGAGGTGTCGATCTCGCACTCCGGGGACTGGGTGGCGCTCGCGGTGACGTCCGGGGTGCCGGTGGGGGTCGACGTTGAGGAGGTTCGGGGCGCTGATGTCGACGGGCTCGCGGGAATCTGTTTCTCGCCTGCCGAGTTGACGGTGTTCCAGGGGCTTCCCCAGGATGCGCGACAGGGTGCGTTTTTTACTTACTGGGCCCGAAAAGAGGCGGTGCTCAAGGCCACTGGCAAGGGGATGTCGGTGGCGATGAGCAAGCTGACGTTGACTGGGCACGACGAGGCGCCCCGGGTGGTGGCGTCGTCGGCTTCCGAGGTGGAGGTTGTTTCGGCGCAGATGTCCGACCTGGACCGGGGGGCGGAGTATCGGGCTTGTGTTGCCGTTTTCGCCGATGCCCGGCCAGAGGTGACCGAGCATGATGCTGGGGGTTTGCTGGCTCGGTTGGGGTGAGTTGGTCGTCGTTTGGGTGTGGCTACTGTGTTTCTACGCGCCCCCACCCCCTCAGCTCCGCCACGTGGGCGGATGTCTTGAGGGTGCCCTTCAGGGCGTTGAACGTCTTAAGGGTGCCCCTCAGGGCGTTGAACCTGAAGCCACCGGTGATCTTCCCTGGGGTCTGCCCGTCCGCGAGGTCCGGTGGGCGAGGTCCGGCGGCCGCGGTCCGGCGGCCGCGGTTCGGCGGCCGCGGTTCGGCGGCCGCGGTTCGGCGGCCGCGGTTCGGCGGCCGCGGTTCGGCGGGCGAGGCCCGCTTTGCGGGCGGGGCGCTTGTGGGCGGGGCGGGCTTCGTGTGGCTTGTGAGGGGCGCTTTCGGGACGTGGCCGGATGTCTTGAGGGTGCCCTTCAGGGCGTTGAGCGTCCTATGGGTGCCCTTCAGGACATCGCCGCTGTCCCCCACGCGCCCCTCGGGGCGTGCCACCCGCAGGGTGGGCGCGGGCGCTGCGCGCCCGGCGCCCGCGAAGCGGGCCTGCCCAGGCCCCCACCCGCCGCGCGACGAGAAACCGTGGCAAGACCATCCGTGGATCCAGGTTGACCGTCTTAAGGGTGCCCCTCAGGACATGGAGCGGTTCTGGTTGGTTTAGTCGTCGTGGTTTAGGCGGCGGCGGGCTTCTTCTATGTACTCGTCCAGCAGTTTTGACTGGTCTTTGCGTAGGGTTCTGGCTTGTTCCAGGTGTTTTTTGGCTATCTGGGCTTGTTCCGGGTCCGCTACGGGCTCGGGGTGACCGTGTAGTAGCTGGCCGGCTGCTCGTTCGTTCTTGAGTGCCGCGGTGCCCAGGTGTTGCAGGCATCGTGCCTCGCCTTGTTTTTCGCCTATGCGGGCGTAGGTGGCGCGTGCTAACTGCCAGGCCCGAACTGCTTCCGCCGGGTTTTGGTGGGAGAGCACTACGCCTTGCAGTTCTACGCTGTGTGCCTCCGCGCCCAGGTCGCCTGTGTCCTGTGCTAGTTCTTCTGCTCTCAGCAGGTGTTCCAGTGCGGTGTCCTGATCGTTCCTGCCCAGGCACAGGACGGCCAGGTTGATCAGCAGTACCGGTGAGGTCACGTGTAGTTGCGACAGGTCGTCGAACACCGCTTGTTGGCCGGTGCCTCGGTCCACTGCCAGCAGTGCTCGTTCCATCCGTTCTCGCACGTCCAGGTCGGCGTGCACTCGGGGGTTGGGGACCTGTTCCAGTAGTGCGCGGGCTCGGTCCAGTTCTCCTGTCGCCTGGCCGAACTCTCGTACCATCCGCTGGGCCGTCGCCTTGCGGATTGCCGCCAGCGCCGCCAGGTCCAGCCAGCCGACCCGCAGTACCAGGTCGTGTAGGCCCTCGTGGACCGTGAACAGGCCCGCTGACAAGCGTTCCCGCACATACCAGCGGGCCAGTGCGTCCGCGATCGCGCACAGGTCGTCGACGACGACCGCCAGCAGCCCGTCCGGGTATTCGGCCTGGTACAGCGGGCGGAACGATGGTTCGGACACGCGGAACCACCGTCGTGCGGCGTCCGCGTCCACTTCCAGTCTTGGGGCCCACAGGTCGCAGAGGTGGCGGTAGAACCGCAGTAGTGCGGGGACGGCTCTGGCCTTGACCGTGCGGCGGTCCTTCTCCTTCGTCGTGGCCTGGATCGCGCGGCGGACCTCCTGCGGCAGCCGGTAGCGGCCGTCGACCTCCTTGACCAGGCTGCGGACCCTTAGCTCCTCCAAGGCGACCGGGTCGCTGACGCCCAGCATCGCCGCTACCGCGCCCTCGATCAGGCCCGTCACCGGTAACTCGGCCAGCGCGGACAGCAGCCACTCGGCGTCGTCGGACAGACCAGCGCGCATGTTCTCCAGCAGCGCTCGCCACACCCGTTCGAGCGTGCCCTCGACCGGGCCGTCCCGTTGCAGCTCGGCCAGCAGGTACTCCAGCGTCACCGTGCTGCCCGGCCGTGCGACCTCGTGCGCGAGCACCTTCACCGCACCCGGTCTGCCGAAGCACGCCCGCAGCAGCTCGTCGAGCGCCGGGTCCGTGTCCGACCGGTGCGTGAACGGTAGCCGGAACCGCCGGACCGGCGTGCCGAGCGCGAGCCGCCACAGGCTGCGCATGTCCTCGATCGACATCTCGTCGACCCGGACCACGCTGTGGCTGACCAGGTCGCCGACCGCGGTCTCGCCGACGAGCACCAGCCGGGGGCCGGTCGCCGGCCACTCCCGCACCAGCCACGCCACCTGCTCCGGCGTGGAGACGTTGTCCAGCACCAGGGTTCCCCGCGACGCGCGGAACATCCCGACCAGCTCGTGCGCCACCTTGTCGAGCGCGGTGTCGTCACCAGGCTCGTCGATGCCGTACGCCGGCAGGATCCGGCTCGCGGTCGCGACCGCGTCGTCCGGGCCGGAGGTCGACCGGCTGCGCAGGTCGAACCTGGTGGTGGCGCGGGCATCGACACTGTGGTGGTCGATCAGCTCCTGTGCGACCGCCCGACCGACCGCGGACGTGCCGACGTCACGCTCGCCGACGACGGCCACGACCCCGTTGGCACGCACCAGCTGCACCGCCGACCACACCTCGTCGTGCCGGCCGCACAGCTCCTGCGAACCGGCCCAGACCGGCGGCTCGAGCAGCCGGGGCGCCGGCGGGATCTCGTCGGCCGCGAGCGGGCTGCGCAAGCGTTTGCGTTCCCGCAGCGACAGCACGCCCCAGGCCACGACGAACGCCGGCACCACGAACACCGCGGCAAGCAGCACGTAGTGGCCGATGACCTGACCGGCCTCGGTCTCGTTGGCCTGGTTGCCGATCAGCTCGCCCGCGGTGCTGAGCGCGAACCACGAGACCGCGCCGATCAGCCAGAACCGCAGCTGTGCGAACCATTCTCGGTCGGGTCTGTTCACCGTGCGATCCCCCCGGTGAGCCCGACGACGACCTTGCGCCACGTCACGAGCAGCAGTGTCACGGGAATCAGCGCGGACACGACCGCGGCCGCGGAGACCGTGCCTGCCGAGGTGCCGAGGTGCCGTGCCTCGCCCCACAACAGCAGCGTCAGCGGGGTGGCGCTTGGCCCGCTGATGAGGAAGCCGACGATGAAGTCGTTCCACACCAGCACGAACTCCAGCACGCCCGCCGCGACCAGCGTGGTCCGGTACGGGCCGCGGCGCCACATCGTGTCCAGTGCCGGCCGGCCGTTGCGGGCCGGCGCGGCGCGGAACGCGGTCCGCAGCACGAGCGTCGCGAACGGCAGGCCTGCCGCGGCGTGCACGAGCGCGAGCGGCGCCCGCGACCCGACGAGCCCGAGGTCGGCGAACACGGCGCCGAGCGGGCCCGCGTACATCTGCACCGGCGCCACGGCGAGTATCGCGAGCACTCCGGTCAGCACCCGCGACAGTTTCCGTGGCACGACCCAGGTCAGCAGGTACGCGAGCGGCACGGCGGCGGCCAGCACCAATGCGGTCGCGAGCCCGGCGATGAGCAGGCTGCCGGCGACCGCGGGCCAGAGCCAGGTGGCGCCCGCCGCGACGAACGAGTCGAGGCCGAGCCCGTCGAAACGCCACCAGCCGGTGGCTCCCGCGGCTTCCGGGCTCCGGAAGGCGGTCACCACCAGCACGATGACCGGCATCGTCCACATGAGACCGACGAGGCCGACGAGCGGCCAGCTCCACCAGCGCCGAGGCTCACTGTCCTCAATGGACATCAGGAGCGGCTCGACCTGGTTCGGCGGACGCATGGTTCGCATGCCGATCAGGCTGATCACCGCGACCACGCAGAACAGCAGCACCGCGAGCGCGGCGGGCCCGCCGGTGTCGGGCGACCCCAACGTCATCCGCCACCAGTGCAGGCCGACGACGTCGACGTCGTCCTGGATGGAGTTCGGCGCGGCGATCAGGACCAGGTCGAACACGCGGATCGCGGCGACCAGCACGGTCAGCACGACGATCCCGGTGACCGGCCCCGGCTTCGGCCACGTGCGGCGGGCGAGCCGGAACGTCGCGCCCGCCGCCGAGTCCAGGCCGGCGCGGAACAGCACGACGATGAACCCCAGCCAGGACCAGGCGAACGCGGACGCGAGCACCCACCAGATCAGGTCTGGGCCGAGCCAGGTCGCGCCGCCGCCGAACAACGCGCTCGCCATGCCGCGCTCGGGGTTCGGGTCGAAGATCAGCCGGAACACCGCGCCGGACACCACCGCGGACACGCCGAACGGCAGGATCAGCACGTACAGCAGGATTCGCCAGAGCTTGCCGACATGCCGGCTCAGCACGGCGATGCAGTAGCCGACCGCGATGAGCACGAGTGCGATGCCCACCCACAGCACGCTGTGCCACGCGGACCGCAGCGCGGCGGGATCGGTGAACAGGTCACGGAAGTTGCCGACGATCGGCGTGTCGGCGTCCAACGCCCACGTGAAGGTCCAGACCATCGGCACGACCAGCAGGGCGACCAGCAACATGGCCGGCACACCGAACAGGTACTGGTTGCGCCGCCGATGTGGTTGCGCGGCACCGAAACCGTCGGTCAGCTCGCGGCCGGCGACCTCCAGCGTCATTCCCGCACTAGTCGTGATCTCCATGCCGTCACCCGGTCCGGTGCTCCGCGTCGACCATGTCCCGGCAGGCGGCGCGGGCGGCCTCGGCCGGCGCGACGCCGGCGGCCACCCCACGCAGCAGGTTCTGCAGGACACGCTGAAGTCCTTCAGTGCCACCGAGCCGGCCGAGCTGGTCGGCGAGCCCGAAGCGGGTTTTGTTGTTCTGCAGCGCCTGCGCGAGCCTGCGGAGCGTCGGACTGTAGTACTTCGGGTCCGTGTCGGGGTTCGCCGCGATGAACCCGCCGGTCTCGCGGATCCACGGCAGCGGCGCCGACGGTGTCGCCAGGTAGCGGAGGAGGTCCTGCGCGGCGCCGCTCGCCGGCTTGGTCAGCACGAGCAGGTCCGAGGAGATGACCAGCGGCAGGTCGCCGGTCCGTTCCGGCGGGAACGTGAACGTGTCGAAGTCGTCGGGATCGTGTGCGAACCTGCGGATCACCGACTCGGCGAAGTCCGGCGCCGGCACCATGGCCGCGCGGCCGTACCGGCACATCTCCAGCACGGCGTCCGGGAACTGCTGCACGAGCGCGTTGCCCGCGCCGCCGGACAGCACACCCGCCTGGCTCCACATGGTGGCGACCTTCTCGAACGAGCGGCGTACTTCCCCGCTGTTCCACAGGTTCGCCTTGTGCGTGCCGGCGAGTTCGTCGAACGTGTCCGGGTAGGTGCGGAGCAGCACGTTCTCGAAGAACTGCGCGAGCGCCCAGCCGTCCGCGCCGCCCAGCGCGAGCGGCGCGATGCCGGCGTCGATGATCCTCTCGTTGAGGTCGAGCCAGTCGTCCCAGGTCCGCGGCGCACGCAGGTCGTAGCTGGCGAAGACATCCTTGCGGTACCAGACGACCGAGACGTTGGCGAGCTTGAACGGCAGCGCGTAGTGCCGGCCGTTGATCTTCGGGTCCCGCCAGATCTTGGCGTAGTCCTCGTGCCAGACGCCGTCCGGCAGCGGCGCGAGCTTGTCGAGGTTGGCCGTGACGTGCCCGACCTGCGGCACCGCGACGAGGTCCGGCCGGCCAGAGGTGCGTGCGCCGAGCGCGGCGCCGATGTCGTCGCCGAGGGGAATCAGCTCGTAGTCCTGGACGCCACGCCGGTCGAGCACGTGCGCGAACGCGGAAAGTTCTGCCGCGCTCCAACTGACCGCGACCCTGGTGAAATCACCGAGCCCGGCGGCCCGCGCCATTTCGCCACAGCCAGCGGCGACCCCTGCCACCGGCGCCAATGCCGCAGCCCGCAGCAGGGTTCTCCGCTGAACCTCTCGACGCATACCGCCCCAGGTGAAGTCGACTGATACACCACCTTATGTGATGTCAACCCCACCCACGCCGGTTCCCCTTATGTCACGTCGAGATGCAATCCCATCGCACGCAAAAGCGTCTGGAATTTCGCGGACGTTTCAGTCACTTCCGACTCCGGGACCGAAGCCGGCATGATTCCCGCGCCCGAGTACAGCGTCATCGTCGACGGGCCCGTCGACGGTTCAACCAGTTCGGCGCAGCGGATGCCCACCACCCACTGACCGTCGCCGTCGGCGTCGCACCAGCCGATGGCGCCCGCGTAGAAGCCGCGGTCGAACGGCTCCAGCGCGGTGATCGTCGCGCGGGCGGACGCTGCCGGCGTGCCGCAGACGGCCGGGGTCGGGTGCAGCGCGCTCGCGAGGCGCAGCGAGGAGATGTTCAGGTCGCGCAGCTCGCCCGTGATGCGGGTGGACAGGTGCCAGACCGCGGTCGTGCTGATCAGCGACGGCTCGGCAGGCACGTCGAGCGTCCGGCAGAACGGCCGGAGCGCGTCGGCGACGGCCTCCACCACGACCCGGTGCTCGTCGTGGTCCTTGACCGAGGCCAGCAGCGCCTGGCCGTTCGCGTGGTCCTTCTCCGGATCCGGGTCGCGCGGGATCGAGCCGGCGAGGGGGTTGGCGACGACCGTGGTGCCGGTGCGGGACAGCAGCATCTCGGGGGTCGCGCCGACGAGCGTGCGGCGGCCGGTCTCGGCCGGCAGGTCGACGGCGTAGGTGAAGCCCGCCGCGTTGTCGGAGACGAGGTTGGCGAGCAGCGTGCGAACCTCGACGGGGGCGGCCATGGTCAGCCGCAGCGCGCGGGCCAGGACCACCTTGCGCAGCTCGCCGGCCTTGAGCGACTCGACGGCCGACGCCACGGCACGCGCGTAGCCCGCCCTGGATGGGATCGGCTCGACCGACACGGCAGCGCCGACCGGCCGGCGCGGGTAGGCGGCTAACGGGCCGGACCAGCTGGCGGCGTCCGGGAGCACCACGTGGGGCGCCGCGTCGGTGTCGAACGGCAGCGCGCCGACGGCGACGGGCACGTCCGAGTCGACCAGGAGCTTGGTGACCCGCTTGGCCAGCTCCTCGGGGTCGCGCTCGGTGACGACCTGGCGTTCGCCGGTGGCCAGCAGCGCGCGGGTCGGGGAAGTCAGGAGGAACGAGCCGGGGCGATAGTCCTCGATCACGTCTTCCATCATTGCCCACAACGCGGGCCGGCAAACTCCCTCGGAGGTAGGATTTTGAACACGTTCAGGGCCCGCGGAGTGGCGTCCGCGGGCCCCGATGAGCCGTGTCTTCTTTAATTCAGCGCGTCGATCAGTGCGGAGCGCTGGCGGTCGCCGAGACCGGCGGCCCGCCGGTCCGGGTCGATGCCGGTCTGCTCCAGGAGCGCGGCGACCTTGACGGCCCCGAGGCCCGGCACTGCCTTGAGCAGTGCGGCGACCTTGGTCTTGCCGATGGTCTTGTCTTCCTTCGCTTTCCCGAGCACCGACGCGATGGTCCGCTCGCCGGACTTGATCGACGCCAACAGCTCGGAGCGAGCCTTGCGAGCCTCCGCAGCCTTGGCCAGCGCATCCGCGCGCTGCTCTGGAGTCAACGTGGGCAGAGCCACCGTGGTGATCCTTCCTAATCCGAACTTCTGGCGGGTCCGTGTGGGGACGACGACCAGGTCAGAGCCTGGACCGCTCCCCCGCGGCGCCGCTGCCAGTAAACACATCTACGACGTGGAACATACGCGCGACACGCGAAGACTTCGCGCTGAAACCGCAGGTAACCCACCTTTTGGTGGTCTAACACGGAGCGTTACCCGTATTCACACCAGCCAGTTCGGCACTAATGTTCACCTCAACTGTCGCCACGGTCACAGGGAGCTTGAACAGCGATGTTGGGCACCATGCAGGACGGTCAACTGTCCATAGCGAACCTGCTGCGCCACGGCAGCAGGGTCCACGCCAGCGCCGAGGTGGTCACCTGGACCGGGACCGAGTCCCGCAGGACCACGTACGCGGAGCTCGCGAAGGAGGCGGCCAGGCTCGCGCACGCCCTGCGCGGCCTCGGAGTGACCTCTGACCAGCGGGTCGGCACCTTCATGTGGAACAACGCCGAGCACCTGACGGCCTACTTCGCGGTGCCGTCCATGGGGGCGGTGCTGCACACGCTCAACATCCGGCTGTTCCCCGAGCAGCTGACGTTCGTCGCCAACCACGCCGAGGACCACGTCGTGCTGGTGGACGGCACGCTGGTGCCGCTGCTCGCGAAGGTGCTGCCGACGTTCGACACGGTCAAGCACGTCGTCGTGGTCAACGGAGACGCCTCGACGCTGCAGGCACCCGAAGGGGTGACCGTGCACTCGTACACAGAGTTGCTCGCGGACCAGCCGGACACGTTCGAGTGGCCAGCCGTGGACGAGAACGCGGCGGCCGCGATGTGCTACACGTCCGGCACCACCGGTGACCCGAAGGGTGTCGTCTACACGCACCGGTCGATCTGGCTGCACTCGATGCAGGTGTGCATGACCGACTCGATGGCGTTGTCGCAGGAAGACAGGGCCCTGGTGATCGTCCCGCAGTTCCACGCCATGTCGTGGGGCCTGCCGTACGCGGCGATGATGGTGGGCGCGTCGCTGATCATGCCGGACCGGTTCCTGCAGCCGGAGCCGCTGGCCGCGATCATCGCGACGGAGAAGCCGACGATGGCCGGCGCGGTGCCGACGATCTGGCAGGGCCTGCTGGCGTTGCTGCAGGAGAAGCCACAGGACCTGACGCCGCTCACCCGCGCGATCGTCGGCGGATCGGCGGTGCCGCCGTCGCTGATGACGGCCTTCGACGCACTGGGAGTGACGATCATCCACGCCTGGGGGATGACCGAGACGTCACCGTTGGGTTGCGTGTCCAGGCCTCCTGGCGGACTGTCCCCGGAGGAGTCCTGGGAGTACCGGATCCTGCAGGGCCGGTTCCCGGCGTCGGTGCGTCCCCGGCTCATGGACGACGAGGGCAACGAGCTGCCGTGGGACAACGAGGCCGTCGGTGAGCTCGAGGTCGCCGGCCCATGGGTTGCGGCGTCGTATTATCGTGTTTCCGCTGGTCAGGAGGGCGCGGAGAAGTTCTCCCCCGACGGCTGGCTACGCACCGGCGACGTCGGCACGATCACGCCGGACGGCTTCCTGCGGCTCACCGACCGGTCGAAGGACATCATCAAGTCGGGCGGCGAGTGGATCTCGTCGGTGGACCTGGAGAACGCGGTGATGGCGCACCCGGCCGTGGCGGAGGCCGCGGTGATCGGGGTGCCGGACGAGAAGTGGTCGGAGCGGCCGCTGGTGGCGGTCGTGCTGCGGCCAGGGGAGTCGGCCACCCCCGCTGAGCTGCGGTCCTTCCTGGAGGACAAGGTCGCGAAGTGGCAGCTGCCGGAGAACTGGACGTTCATCGACGAGGTGCCGAAGACGAGCGTCGGCAAGTTCGACAAGAAGCGCATACGCGCGGCGGCAGCGGACGGCTCGCTCGACATCTCACACCTGTCGTGACGGCGGCGCCCGACCAGGACGGGTCCATCTTGGGCACGGTGGCGGACGCGGCGGCCACGGCAGGCCTGCACCAGACGGTGCCGTTCGCCGCGCACCTGGGCATCGAGGTCGTGGCAGCGTCGCCGTCATCGGTGACCGGCCGGCTGGCGTGGCAGGAGAAGCTGTGCACGGCGGGCGGCGCCCTGAACGGCGGCGTGATCATGGCACTGGCGGACAACGTGGGGGCGCTGTGCGCGTTCCTGAACCTGCCGTCGGGCGCGGGCGGCACCACGACGATCGAGTCCAAGACCAACTTCCTACGCGCGATACGGTCGGGTCACGCCACGGCGATAGCCCGTCCGCTTCATGTCGGTCGTCGGATCATCGTAGTCGAATCCGACGTTCTGGACGACGAGAAACGCCTGGTCGCGAGGGTCACACAGAGCCAAGCGGTGCTGTGATCCGCCGCATCGTCTAGACCATATGGTCGGCATCGACCGTCGGGGGTCGGTATGTTTGGCCACGTGGCCGAACCTCGGACGCGGAAGCTCACCGCGACGTCATATGTCGTGCTGGGCATGCTGAGCTACTCCCCCGCGACGAGCTATGACCTGAAGCAGTGGATAGCCAACACGATCGGCAACTTCTGGGCGTTCGCACACTCACAGCTGTACGACGAGCCAGCCCGCCTGGTGGCCGACGGCCTGGTGACGGAAGAGGTCGAAGAGGGCGGCAGGCGGAGACGGACATACTCGATCCTGCCTGCCGGCCGAGAGGCACTACGCGAATGGCTGTCGTCCCCGACCGAGGACATCGTCGAGGTACGCGACCCGGGCCTGCTGAAGCTGTTCTTCCTGAACTTCGGCACCCGCAAGGACCTACTACAACTAGCCCGCGACCGCCGCGAGTCCCACGGAACACGCGCCGACTCGTACGAGGAGCAGCGGGCGGAGATCGTCGACTACGCGGACCGCTGGCAGGTGAAGACCATCGAGCTGGGCATCCGGTACGAACGGTGCGTGGAAGAGTTCTGGGCCGACTTCATGAAGGAACTGGAAGAAGAGGAAG
>Ga0307512_10004131_pt1 | contig 16112 bp, 17 predicted proteins | sample 14_EM_MG_FD_200267 | JGI IMG/M metagenome (GOLD analysis project Ga0307512, IMG submission 200267) | Populus trichocarpa ectomycorrhiza microbial communities from riparian zone in the Pacific Northwest, United States - 14_EM | ecosystem: Host-associated > Plants > Roots > Unclassified | place... | reverse complement strand
TTTGCTCATGAGTTATGACTTTTCTTTTGGTTCAATAAATTTAGTTCCCTCCCATATCATTCTAAATCATCTGTATATGGCTCCTTTTAAGTTCTAACCCTTCCAGTTTATTTTTGGTTGGGCTAGAGAAGGCCGGAAGTGGGAGCGGGCGGGTGTTGCATCGCCCGGTCGTGTTGCATGGCAGGGTAACCTACGTTATTGGATTTTCCTGTAGCTAAACACACATCCATTGTCCTATGAACTTTATTTAGTCAATCAAAGGGGCCCACAAGGTGATATAACTATGCTACGATGTCCGCTGGTGTGTCGGTAGTCATAGTGGCGGCAGTGATGGCTTCGAAAGTGTCGGTGATTATGGCGGGAGTGGTGGTGGTTGTGTGAGTTTCAATGGTCCTGATGACGCCGGTGGTAGCTACAGCTTCGTTGATTAGGGTCACTGGAAAGGCTATCGCAGACCGGCATTGGGGATGTTGACATTTAGATGTATTCGATGCTTTAATAACTTCACCCGCGAGATCGAGTTGTGTAAAAGACAGGTATATGACTAAGCTGTGAGGTCCGTTTGCATTTTTGACCTTTGCTGTTTCTAATTTAGCATTAAAATTGTATTATGTCATTAGCTAGTTCCCGCAAAACATGCTGTAGCTACGTTATCTTCCACCTTGTTGATCTATCCCCGGCATCTGCTAGCCGACTGCCCGAGGCATTCGTCACAACAGAACTGCACATGTTACATATATACTTAGATCCTCCGTACGACTTGCGGATACAAGCGTACAGCATTCTGCTGTACTGAAGGTATACGCATAGACGCCCACGATAGCTAGGCAATCTACCATTTCAAGCAACAGCTCATGGTGTGTTAAAAGTACGATGAAGATGTTAAATTGCCTATCTTACAATGCGGGAATAAGAAAGACATATAAGAAAGATACCATACCCAGAGCCGACTACCATGCTGTGACCGAGAGCCGAGTACCGAACCACGCCCGAGGTTCCGAGAGAATTACGCACCGTACCAAGCCGGAGGCTACCGGAGTCTAAAACCCGAGTCTGAAACCCGAGAGCAACAGCACAGAATTTCACAAATCCGAGTGATAATTCATGCAGCGGACAATTTAACGCCAGCGTGATTCGGAATAAACCACATTGACCGCGTCAATGTATCCATTACTAGTGTCCGCCAAACTATCCGAGCATCACAGCCGACGGTGTCCTTGCAGTACCACCCTCGGCGTAAACCACAGAACAACAAGCGAAGTAGTTAGCGTCGGCAAGAACGGGGCCCGCTTGAGCTCATGTTCCGCACTTCCGCTACGTTCCCTTTTATGTACCCGAGCAATAGTCTCAACGGGTTTAGTGTACCCAACAATTCCAGATCTAAGCCCAAGGTGGTAATTACCGAGGTGGATCAACAAGAAGCAGGACCCTCTAGCACAACTACGGGATAAGACAGATCCGGTGCATCGCGGGACACTCCGGCATCCTGGGGCATGAAGAAGCTAATCGACGCGCAAACATTCTCGTTCGAGTTGCAGAAGCATGGCGCGGAACGCGCGGATACTGCCGTACACTCTGCCGCAAACGGGCAACCAATTCCGATACGGACGCTCCTTCTGTTTCTTCCAAGCACGGGTGGCATTGCCGGCACGTGTCCGAATCACCACACTCCCGTGTTTATGGAAATAGAGCTTATCATTGTTGCAGGCAAAAATCTTTATTTGTAACTTGCTTTATTCGAAGTGTAATATGTTTTGTTTCCATATGTGAGCAAAATTTGCAAAACGAAATTCTCACTTCACCGGATCAGCATTAACGTATGTGACCGGGTAACCGCCCACGACAGGGTTCCCGACCAACTCGGCCGATCACTCGGCCGAATACTCAAACCAACCTTTTCACCCACGAACAAACCTTTTCACCCGCGAATGTGAACTTTTCAAACAACAACTCTACCATGGGTCAAGTAAAGCCCCGGAAGTCAAACTCTGAGCGTGAAAAATCTATTCATCTTGCAAAAAAAGACTATCTTGCTGGTATTGAACCTTCAATTAGATCCGCTGCTTCTACCTATGGTTTACCATATTCTACACTGCGTGATCCCCTGCGAGGTACACAATCTGCTTCGGTGGCTCACCACCACCAATAGCTCCTGACAGACCAGGAGGAGAAATCAATTGTCCGCTTTTGCAATACCTTAGATGACTATTGCCATCCAGTCAATATGTGTTACGGGGGTTCTTAATCCCAATAATAGTTACAATATTTATTGAATTAAGTATAGCCGCCTATCTAAATTTACTCTTTCTTTCCTCATCTCATCCTAAGACTCAACCTCTTGCGCCTCCGTTGCAAGAGCGACCAATCTAAACCTATACCAAAGCCCGTCGCCTCGGTATATATAGATTATACTTCCCGGTTGAATAACCACTCCTCGGAAAACTCCTCAAATGGAAATAAACCGGTGTTCAGATATCTCAGCACCAGGTAGTCGATATCTTCGAGTTCGCAGAAACGTAAAATCACCCAGTAGGTGTGGGTTAAACAGTCCTCTTCCAAACTGTAAAGATGATTGCCGAAAGTCTCGACAACTTGTTGCAGTGCGTACTTGGACTGTGTGTTCCTGCGACCAGGCATACAGTGGGTAATCATGAAGATGGATTAAGGAAGTAATTGTAAGAGTGTTTGATAGATAGAATTCTTAATAATATTTTAAGATCGTCTTTGGTGCTCTGTGTTGAAACTTTTCTCACTGTCTCCTCCTTTCTTTCTCTCGCGACAATGCTATCTCTTTATAGCAACATCCAAGGCCCCCACGCCTAGCTGCTATAACCATGAACAATTACCTCATCGTTATCGTGTGTATGCAATGTGGTTCGAAAGCATTATGCTCCTGACTATCAGGCCATCCATCGCACGCCAAGACAGACTTAATCTAGACTTCCACGCAATCGTATTCGTCGGTAGTTGGAACTCCCACCAACCAAGTTGATGGAGCTTATCGCCTCTTAAATCCCTCACGCTCATGAGTTATTTAATTGTGTCATAGATTCATTCGGCGACCAACCGATACTATGCCAATGTAAATTAATAACGCGTAAGCTCGTATCCGATACGAGGTTACATTGCGATCCAGACTATTCAAGCCAATGAATAGTGTTCGCTCTAGGCTCTGAGCCTACATCATTAATCCCTCAGTTACATCACGGTAAGGTCGAGACCATTCTCTGACCGGAACGTGCTACTCTGTATCCTAGCCTGTTACAGGTAGGGGTGAAGAGTTCTCTTAATCGCATATAGACTATCAACTGCCGTGCGCTACTATGTGCATGACCCGCAAAGTATCCGGGCGTGAACGAAGCACCCACACTTCACGCGACGAATCTGAACCCCCGCTAAAGAGCATATTCCTGACCACTTGAATGATACATGCATAGGTGTTATGCATATCGGAGATATGTATGCATTTGTAAGTATAATCAAGTATCATTATTGCTATTAGGAGACAACCCTCAACATCACCCCCTTCTCTAAGACCGGTGTCTCAACGGTGCTCTGTCAAACAATACAACAAAAACATCAACGAAGAAAATTCAACGCCCAAAATTCTAATAACATAATAAAATCATTTTTTCGATACCTTTCTTTTATTTCCTTTCATAAACCTTCCGTCTTTCTCTACACTCAGATTCTTTTTATAATACTCCTCGAGCAATCTTGAATTGCTCTCTGCCACATTATCATACTTTTCCCACGTATTCTCCTCGTGCTCAAAATCCTTCCACTTAACCAAAAACACATGACATCGTGGATTATCATCTGAGGGTCCGCTCGCAATTATCAATTCCATCACCCAATCGTTACCATCCGCTTCTATCTCTACCACCTGTTTCATATGGTCCGTTCCTTTATATAGTTCGAGTAGGTCGATGTTAAACACTGAATGAATCTTCCAAGAATCGGGTAGCTTTAACTTGCAATATCTGACATTGTTTCCTACCGAAATAATATCGAAGGGTCCTAGCATTTTATCTTCGAGTTTCTTGCATCGATGTTTGGCTCGAATATTTCTTCCGTTAAGCATAACCTATTCTCCTTTGTTGAATGGTTCTAACATCTTCCTTTTCTTATCGTATTGTTTCCTCATTCTTTCTACCGATTCTTCCAATCTTTTTTTAACTTCCTATGGATTTGGTTCATAAAATGACCTTATAGTTCTGAAGCCGGATTCTGAAAGTGGATTTCCGTAGGCCAATTCAGTCGAGGTTCGAAACCGTAATTAGCGTAGAAAGGCGAAATCTTGGTTGAGGAATGCTTAGAATTATTATAGGCGTATTCTACCATTGCTAGCATAGACGCCCAATCATTCTGTTCGTAATTGGAGTAGGATCGTAGGTGTGCTTCGATTACTTGATTTATTCGTTCCGTTTGACCATCGGTTTGCGGATGATAGGCTGTTGACAAACTTCGTTGCATTCCCAGATAATTGTATAAATCTGTGAACAAGCTTCCCGTAAATGTGGAGTCCCTATCTGATACAACATCCTCTGGCAAACCGTGGTACTTCCAAATGTTTTCTAAGTAAGCCCTGGCTACTGTTGGCGAATCTTTTTTCTTGATTGGTATAAAGTGCGCCATCTTTGAAAACCTATCCACCACAATTAGAATCATTGTTGGTCTTGCAGACTCCGGTAAATCGGTGATTAAGTCCGTACTAATATGCGTCCATGGTTTACATGGTAACTCGAGTGGATGAAGAAGCCCGTGCTTTGCATGTCTAGTTGCCTTGGTCCTTTGACAAGTATCGCATTCGCCACAGTATTTCCGTATATCTTGTTCCATATTTGGCCAGTAATAATTCCAGGAGATTAACTCCAGAGTTCGTTCTCTTCCAAAATGACCTGCTACCTTAGAGTCGTGTTCTGACTTCATTACCCGTTGGCGCATTCCTTGTGGCACATAAACTCTATTCTTCCAACATAACAAATCCTCTTTTATCGCATACCCTTTGTCGATATTCCCTTGGTTAACCACCTGCTTGCAAACTTCTCTATAATTATCATCAAGCATAGCCTTTTCCTTAATCTTCAATATTGCCTCTGGTAGCAATGCTTCCACATCCAGCGCTGACAACTAGATGATATCCACATCTTCATCTTCTAACTGCATGGCTCCAACTTCTAGCCATTGTTCCTTTCTAAGCATCATGTGATTTGTTGCTGAAGTTGTACCTCCCTCTTTAGAGGTGAACGCTGGGCACCTAGAAAGTGTATCTGCTTTGGCATTTGCTGAGCCTTTTCGGTATAACAAATCAAAATTATACTGCTTCAATTGCTCCCCCCATCTAGCCTGTCGTCGATTTAGGAGAATTGCTGTTTTGAAGTAAGTTAAATTTTGGTGATTGGAATAAATCATTGTTTTATGGGTTGCTCCTTGTAAAAAATGTCGATTTTTATGCAAGGAGTAGACTATAGCGAGCATTTCTTTATCGTAGACGTCGTAATTCAACTACGCTGGATTCAACTTCCTTGAAACGAAACGGATCGGATGAATTTTGCCATCTTCGAATCTCTGGGATAAAATTCCAGCTATAGCGAAGTCTGATGCATCTGTCTCCAAAAGTGCTGGTCTTTTTGGATCATAATGTCTGAGTATTGGTGTTTTTCCTGAAGTAAATAAAATAGTCATTTTCAGGAAAGCGGCTTCTTGCGCTTCTCCCGAAGCAAAACTAACTTCTTGACTCAATAAGTCGGTAATTGGTGAGACTATTCCCGAGAAGTTATGAATGAACCTTCGGTAGAAATTCCATAATCCTAGCGATTGTTGTACCTCCTTCCTTGACTTGGGTCGAGGCCAATCGACAATTGCCTTAGCCTTATCCGGATCCATTCTTAACCCTTTTCCGCTCACAACAAAACCCAAAAAGGTGGTTTCCGAAGCGTCCAAAACGCACTTATCGATTTCAATTCACATGTTATTATCCATGAGTAACTGACAAACCTTTGACACCTGGTTATGATGTTTTTCGAGTGACCCTTTAGTAGCAATTAATATATCATCGATATATGCAACTACTACCATTCCATCATCTTCGTCGACGTGGGTTTTTGTATTTATTACTAGTTAGAATCCTAGTAACGGTCGGAAAATCCTATTGATTTCTCTTTGAAAGGTTGCCGGTGCGTTGCATAACCCAAAAGGCATTACCATATATTCATACAACCCGAACTTGGTTCGAAAAGCTGTAAATTTTTCGTGTCCTAAAGCCATCCTAATTAAATAGAATCCCGACTTAAGATCGATTTTCGTAATATGTGTAGCTCCTCTTAGCCTGCCTTGTAGTTCCTCCAGTATAGGTAATGGAGTACGATCCATTTTCGTATAATCGTTTAAGTGTCTGTAATCGATACATAATCGTAATCCCCTGCCATTGGGTTGAGGTACAAATAGGATTGGACATCCTACTGTACTACTGGATGGCCTAATCTTTCCTTCCTTAATCATTTTATCAAGGTATTGAACTAACAATTTTTCCTCCTCCTGTGATAATTGGTATATGGGTCGCATTTGGAGTTTATCTTCGGGACCTAATAGCTCGATTCTATGATCACATTCTTTATTATCAGGTAACTTTTCCGCTTGTTTCGGATCAAATAAAAGTAAAAACCTATGATAATGAGATGGTATTTTCTGGAGCATCGACAGGTTATTCATAACCACTGCTGCGATATGAATAGCCATATCCTTAAGAGAAACTCTTTTATCATAAGTTATCGAATATTCGGGATGGATTTTGCGGTGGCCGTAGCACTCGTTCGGACAATGTGCAAAATGTAGATGGCTAGTCGTGATTCCTCTAGCCTTATGCTTTTCTACATACCACGCTGGTATTAACGCGTCATAATCTCCAGAGGTTTTTAACACCTCAAAGGAATGATCATCCTCGTTGAAGGATCTTTGATTCCCAGAAGATAATCCAAGATGTACTGTAAACAGTCCCTCCGTTGATATTTCGTTGCCGGAAACATCCTTAGTTTATACCGGCTTAAGCCTTTTAACCACTGGTATTGCAAATGCTTTAGCGGCTTCCGGCGAAATAGCAAAAGATGTGCTCCCTAAGTCTAGCATACATCTTAACGGAAAGTACCGTCCGTCATAATGGATAAAAAATCTGTAAACAGGTCTTTTGCCGATTCTTGTAGGAGACACCTTTTTAATTCTTTGTGTCGATGCTGACTGATAGTAGACAAAGTCGGTAGATGCATTCATTTTCGTGGGATGCCCCTATAAGGGTTCCGATGCTTTTCGTTTAGACATCGCTATCCTTTCGACAATAGCGTTACCTCAATGGGTAAAATTTTGCTGTAGGATGGAAGATTGAATTGGTGAATGTATGTGTATGTATCGTATTTCCTCACTGACCGGCAGTTTCGATTTTCCGATCATCCTCAAAAGAAAATATAAAACAAAAGAAAAAGGTCTTCGAACTTTCGTTGGTGTGTTAAAACATTAATTTTCAAGTTAAAAGTTTAATGTGACTTTTTAATCTGACTCTGGCTCAGAGTCCCACCAATTTCTTTCTTCCTCATAACTTTCTTTTTCCTCCTCTGATTCATCTAACACTTCTTCTTCAGTTTCTTCCTGAAGATTATCAGAGTCATTCGCATCTTCCTCCAAACTGCTATCCCTGTCGCTATCCGTGTCGCTATCTGTGTCACTATCCATGTCGCTATCCGTGTCGCTATCCTCATCGCTATCAGTATCATCTTGATCGCTATCGAGCTGAACTGCAGCTATTTTCATTTTCCTGTATTCTTTCGCCTTTGGATAACTTGCTGTTCCTTTATCCAATTTGATAGGCCTCTTGCAGTCCTTAACTCGGTGACTGCCTTTTCTGTCGGAAGGCCAAGCACACCTCAAGCATTCTCCTGCGGCTTTTCTTCTTTCTATCTCTGAAGAATCTATTGCTTCAGTTTCCTTAAAACTTTTCCTTTCCGATCGGTCCTTCTTTTTGGATTTGTCCTTTTTAAATTTATCCATGGACCTTCGTTCATTGTTAAAGGTATCTCGTTTATCCGAATATTTGTTCTTGTTTTGGGGTTTTTCTTGAGATCTAAGGGAGACCTTTAGGCTGAGATTCTTCCTTGCCGCATCCCATTTCTCCGCTGTTCTTCCAGCGTTCGTAATAATATTCATTATCTCTTGATCCGATTATCCGGTTGAATCCACAGTATGCATTTGTTCGAGAATCTTCGGTGGTAATTGTTCCAAGAATAATTTTTTAAGGGCTGCGCCGGATACCATTGCTTTGTCATTGAACATTTGGATCTTGGTGAACATATCTCTGACACATCCTTCATACCGAACTTTCTCTAAGTCCGAATATGCTTCATCCTTCACGTCTCGGTCCTCGAACCTAAGCTTGAGGGCGTTTATATATCCTGTCATTGACTTTGGGTGTGTTCCATTCAAGGTGCCTTTTAACCATTGAATATGCCAGGCCGCAGCATATGTATCCATTAGAGACCCTATCGAATCGATCGTTCTTTGATCCTTAGGGAACTTCTCTGGCTGATCCTCAATGTATACTTGAACTAATATCCACCAAGTATCAAAATCATCTCCAGGTTTTCCTTCGAACCTCTTAGGTTCCCTCATTTTAATTGGTTTGGCGAATTCCAGTTCTTCAATTCGCCTTTGTCGTCTCGACATACGTCCTCCTCCAGGTCCTCCATGATCTGATGGCGGTGGATCTGGTGGTGGTGGTGGGTCTCCATTTCCACCTTGTCCGCCGGCTGCTTCATCATCGTGTCCACCAGGTGCTCCATCGTCTTGTCCACCGGCTGCTCCACCGTCTTGTCCACTATTACTACCTGCCCCTGGTCATATTGCGGCTCTCCAGCTTATTTCGCTGTCGGTATCTCTTAAACTAGATACTCATGCTGATAACTGTTCCATTGCCGCTGCTCTTTGAGGGTGCATCCAACTTTGGGTGCCTGAAGGTCCAGCTACTACCTCAGCTTGGAAAGGCGTAGATTCGGAAACTTTGTAAGCTTCCATTGCCGTAGTTAATCCTGTATTGATGTCTTCTGCTTGGGCTAGTTGATCCTCCATCAGGCTTTGAGATTGACGTAATTCTCTCTTTGTCGGCATATTTTTTAATGATGTAGTAATTGCCACCATTGCTTTATTAACTTCATCGATCCTAAGAGTAACTGTTGCCAGTGATTTCTGAATCGCCTGATTTGATTCTTTAACGGCTATAACTTGTAAGCTGTTATCACTAACTCTTTTGCTCAACGCTTCCTGTTCTCGGTGTAGTCCAGCGAACAAATCAGTAGCCTCAGATACTATCTGATTATCTTGTTCTTGTAATATATGTACTCCTGAACAAATTTCTTGAAACATTGCTTGTTGAAATTGCATTATCGATCCGACTCCTGAAACCTCGGAATCTATCGTAACCTTTTTGGTCTGCAACCGACTTTCCACTATCAGAATTCCGTTTTTCAATGTATCGAATTCTTCCTCCACGACATCTTTCTCCTCGATACATGCCATTATAACAAGGACAACTTGTTGAGCGAGTTCCGACAACTGCTGCTGCACTAAGTCAGAATCCGCTTCTTTCGTCACAATTTCCCCATGCCCGCTCTGTGCTTCCTTGGGTTCTTCGTGATGAGTCTTTTAGTAGCAAGTATTCCCTGCGGGCCTCTTCTATCCTTCTTTGATACTCTTTGCACCAATCTGGGATAGCCCTTGCTGCTGGGGATCGGGGTTTCTCTACCCTTGAGGTGCTGGGTGCCAGCGCCTTGCTGTTGAATGTCAACCGTCTCCTTGGTGTCGCCATGATTGATTAAATGGTTGTAATCGAGTTTTTCAGGTGTTTCGATATTATCGACTGTAGTTCCTTCCCGATGCGGACAGTCTTTGGTAGGGCAATGATCCCTACAATATCTTTGTAAAATATCAGAGTTGCGAGATGCAATTCTTCCTATATGTTTATAGGCGTAACACTCTGATAGAAAATCGCAAAGTTGACACAACACTGCTGGGCTTGCTTCGTTGATAACCCTAATTTGGCACCGTGCGCAGAAACAGTTTTGTCTAAGACAATGTTGTGGACAGGTCCTCTGTCCAAGGTAAATACAGCAAAACTGATCCTCACAATTCGTACACTCGGAATTGATGTACTGTTGTTGTCCGAGGTCTTGGTGTGAGAATTAAGTATAAGTGTGGATCGTTTGTTACTCAATACAGGTATGCTCCTGTATTATAGAATATCTGATATATTCTTAATTGCTCTTCTTTCATAAATCCTCAATTCCAGATACAGCGTAGAGTACTTAAAATATTATACTATTAGGGGGTTTCTTAATCCCAATAATAGTTACAATATTTATTGAATTAAGTACAGCCGTCTATCTAAATTTAGTCTTTCTTTCCTCGTCTTATCCTAAGACTCAACCTCTTGCACCTCTGTTGCAAGAGCGACCAATCTAAACCTATACCTAAGCCCGTCGCCTCGGTATATATAGATTATACTTCCCTGTCGAATAACCACTCCTCGGAAAACTCCTCGAATGGTAATAAACCGGTGTTCAGATATCCCAGCACCAGGTAGTCGATATCTTCGAGTTCGCAGAAACGTAAAACCACTCGGTAGGTGTGGGTTAAACGGTCCTCTTCCAAACTGTGAAGATGATTGCGGAAAGTCTCGACAACTTGTTGCAGTGCGTACTCGGACTGTGTGTACCTGCGACCAGGGATACAGTGGGTAATCACGAAGATGGATTAAGGAAGTAATTGTAAGAGTGTTTGATAGATAGAATTCTTGATAATCTTTTAAGATCGTCTTTGGTGCTCTGTGTTGAAACTTTTCTCGCTGTCTCCTCCTTTCTTTCTCTCGCGACAATGCAATCTCTTTATAGCAACATCCAAGGCCCCCATGCCTAGCCGCTATAACCAAGAACAATTACCTCATCGTTATCGTGTGTATGCAATGTGGTTTACAGCATTACCCTCCTGACTATCAGGCCATCCATCGCACGCAAAGACAGACTTAATTTAGACTCCCACGTAATCGTATTCGTCGGTAGTTGGAACTCCCACCAACCAAGTTGATGGAGCTTATCGCCTCTTAAATCCCTCACTCTCATGAGTTATTTAATTGCGTCATCGATTGATTCGGCGACCAACCGATACTATGCCAACGTAAATGAATAACGCGTAAGCTCGTATCCGATACGATGTTACATTGCGATCCAGACTATTCAAGCCAATGAATAGTGTTCGCTATAGGCTCTGAGCCTACGTCATTAATCCCTCAGTTACGTCATGCTAAGGTCGAGACCATTCTCTGACCGGAACGTGCTTCTCTGTATCCTAGCCCGTTACAGGTAGGGGTGAAGAGTTCTCTTAATCGCATATAGACTATCAACTGCCGTGCGCTACTATGTGCATGACCCGCAAAGTATCCAGGCGTGAACGAAGCACCCACACTTCGCGCGACGAATATGAACCCCCGCTAAAGAGCATATTCCTCACTACTTGAATGATACATGCATAGGTGTTATGCATATCAGAGATATGTATGCATTTGTAAATATAATCAAGTATCATTATCGCTACTAGGAGACAACCCCTAACAATATGAGAATTTTAAAGGGATTTGCAAAATCCTTGTTACCAGTCTCCAAACACAGGGAAGTGGGAATACACTGGGCTACACGCTTTCTAAACCGTCACCCTGAGTTTGCAGCAGAATTGTGTCAGCGCTTGGACCGTCAAAGAGCCAATGCAAGTGATCCTGCAATTATTAAAGACTTTTTTCACAGGGTAATTGTACTCCATTACAATTGAACTTGATGCTAACTTAAATAGCTTGGAAAGCTCATTAGAGAACTAAAAATTAGACCAGAGAATATCTACAATATGGATGAGAAAGGATTTCTACTAGGCCAAGCACTGAAGGTCAAAGTGATTGTTCACCGAAGACAGCGAAATTCCCACTACTGCCACAATGGGAATTGAGAAATGGTTACAGTTATTGAAACAGTTTCAGCAGATGGTCGAGTACTTCCACCTATGTTCATTTATAAAGGTTCTGCATACTCAATGGGGTGGCATGCTGCGGTTCAGAAGGAGGAGAAAGCAACATTTGCATGGTCACCAACAGGTTGGACTGACCGGGAACTTGGATTACAGTGGGTGGAACAGAACTTCAACCGCTACAGCCGTAGCAATATGTATGCATCCTCTTTTCAAATCATGACTATATTACTAATTGCATCCAATTTGCAGACATGATGGTGAGCACCGCCTGCTAATTCTAGATGGACATGCTTCCCATTGTACTTTTGAGTTTTACCAGTACTGTTTGGACAATAATATACACCCACTTTGCCTACCTGCCCATTCTACACACATCCTTCAACCACTGGATGTTGGTTTATTCAGCCCACTACAGCAAGCATACAGCTCAGAACTTGACCTCTGGATGAGGCGCGGAGGTAATGCCATAAAGAAAGGCCAGTTTTATGAGTACTGCATCCAGTCCTTATGATAACATAACACTATATATTGACCCAATTCCAGACTTGTGACATGTGCAAGGAGAAGTATATTCACACCAAAGAACATCTGTAGCGCCTTCGCAGCAACTGGAATCTGGCCTTACTATCCTCGACGAGTTTTGAGTAGTGTATCACCCACGATCAGTCGCTGTGGCTGTGGCTGGGCAAACTTATCTCCCAGTGGCACCCCACGAAATTCGAGAGCCGTCAACCACCTACAGCATACTGCTATGCATCTAGTAAAGCGAAATACACCTTCCTCCCTTAAGCTAAAGCATATTATTGGACAGCTTGGGAGATGTGCAGAGGGTGCAATTGCAGTTAGAGAACTGGAGGGAGAAATGCTGAGAAACCTGCACTCTCAGGCCAAAGATCTATCTGCTGCATCAGCTAAGGACTGTCGCCAGCTCACTAAAGCTAGGGTAATCACCCAGGAGGATGTAGTCCACCTCAGGGAAGAGACAGAGCAAAAGGAAGCAGAAAAATCTGCTAGAGTAGAAGCTAGGAAAAGGAAGCAAACTGCAACTGCTAGGAAAAAGATAGAAGGCTTAAGCGCTACCAGTAATCGGGAGAAGCAGCATAGCATGGTCAAGTGTGCTGGTACAAATTTTCAGAAGGCTGGGAGCGATGAAGAAGAAGACTTGGTTGATGAAGGGTGGGTTTCTGAGGGGGAAAGTGATGGGGAGGAGGACTCCCTTTTACCTGCTGGTGGATTATTGGAAGATATGCAGGCAGGAGATGATGGAGAAGTAGCTGGGATGGTAGGAAGAAAGGTTGAGATAGTTACAAGGTCAGGGAGAAGGGCAGGTCGTGTTATTTACAGTTGATATAATGCCCGCGGGCGTGAGCGGAATCCCGGTCATGGGCGGTCACTCGGTACATTACGTTAGTCAAGAAGTGATCAACCTCGCTGCCGTTGTTTTCGATGATGTCGAGGCAACAGATGGTTCTGCCGGATAATGTTTCTAGATCACTCACTTTGTCGGTGCCTGTAAATACCATCTGTTGCTACTCGGGGTAAACTTTAGGATCGTTGTGCTGAGTAAGGATTATAGAGGTCTGCGATTCGTATTCAATCCGCCTGACCGCAGAGTATGACACCGCCAACTCCCGTATGAAATGTCACGGAAGATGATTTAATATACTGCTGATATGAGATTAATGAATTGTAACAAGCATGAAATACAGAACAACACTGAGGATGCCCATCACAACCGAGATCCACTGGGTCCCGGGGCACTCCGGCATCCCTGGGAACGAAGAAGCAGACCGTCAGGCGAATTTAGCCCGAGATGCAAGCGGAAGCACTGTGATAGAACGGCCATACACCTCGGCCTCGAACAGGGCTAGACGAATCTCCGAGGGAAGATCAGCAGCCAAGACGAAGTGGGAAGCCGACAAGTGCAGCAAGCACGTCGGCTACAGACTCAAGGGCAAGGCGGGTACCAAGAGACCTATCCCAATGACAAGCGCGAAATCGCTGGCCGCCAGGTTCTACCGACTAAAGTCCGGGCATGCACCCACTGGAATCTACTTAAATCGGTTCGGCCATCGAGAGGACGATAAATGCTGGTGGTGCGGCGCCGGAGGCAGGACGGCAACCCAGACGCGGGAACACCTCTTCCGCCACTGCAGCCGGTGGAGAGACCAGCAGAAAGCACTATGGAAGGCGGTGGGAAAGGCGACGGGCTGGAAAGCGGGCAGATGCCGACACGTGCAGATCTCTGAGCTGTTTTCGATAGAAGAGTGCGACCAAGCGGTGATGGACTTCCTGGCGGCCACTGAAGTCGGGAAGTTTCCGCCCAAATGAGATGGCGGTATGGAGCGGGCTCAGGGTTCAGGGCTCAGGAGCGGCATTGGCGGTAACGGGGCTATACCTTTCTGTCGGTCTTTCTTTTATCTTTCATTTGTCAACGGGGACGAAGGATAGCGGGGGGGGGAGCTCCGCCATCTAACCGGCTCGCCCGGAGGCGGAGGGGGTTATTAAGGTCCTGTCATACTCTAATTAGAGTGAATACAGTATGATTAAACAACAACAACACTGAGGATGCCTGCCAAGTGCGTCCTCATCAACCGAGCTAACACAACCTCATCATCCTAATCTAATCTCTATCTAATCGCCATCGGATCCATGCATCGTTTCTCATATATGCAATGCAGCCCGCCATAGATATTCTCAATTCATTAAGCTCGTTTAGAAACTCAGAAACCTCCAGCCTCTGCAAACAAAACCGAATCCTACCAACAATCACAAATCAATTGCCATACCACTAGAGAAAGAAACGCCCCAATTCTTGATCACTAGAGCCAAGAGCACGTAACACAGAGATAAGGAAACCGGTAGAAAATAATCAAAGAACCTAATTGAATAGCATTGCAAGCTAGCAGAAGATCATAGCTGATTATGCGCTGTAGGAAATTCTGCTTATAAGTCAGAACCTTCGAGAACTCAAGTAGTTGCTATGCATAAACACAGCGAGATTACAGGAGGTGGGCGGGTAGGAGTTTTGCTAATGGCCTCCCTGAGCATTGATGTCTGCGCTAGTGAGAGTGGAAAGGTAGTTCTTCACTGAGGCCATGATTTTGACGGTGCGGAGAGTGGACGGGTGGTCCCTTCCGAGGATCTTCTCGTAGCCATCAAGGGCGCGCTGGTACCATTCGAGTGCCTTGATGTGCTCCCCTTGGTTACGGAACACCAAGGCCATGCAGCTAACGGTGTTGAGAGAGGACGGGTGGTCACTTCCGAGGATCTTCTTCCTGCCATCGAGGGCGCGCTGGTACCATTCCAGTGCCTTGATGTGCTCCCGTTGGTTATCGAACACCGAGGCCATGTTGTGGACGGTGGTGAGAGTGGACGGGTGGTCACTTCCGAGGATCTTCTCCCTGCCATCGAGGGCGCGCTGGTACCATTCCAGTGCCTTGATGTGCTCCCCTTGGTTATGGAACATGAAGGCCATGCTGTGGACGATGGTAAGAGTGGACGGGTGGTCCCTTCCGAGGATCTTCTCCCTGCCATCGAGGGCGCGCTGGTACCATTCCAATGCCTTGATGTGCTCCCCTTGGTTATCGAACACCAACGCCATGTTGTGGACGGTGGAGATGGTGGACGGGTGGTCCCTTCCAAGGATCTTCTCCCTGCCATACAGGGCGCGCTGGTACCATTCCAGTGCCTTGATGTGCTCCCCTTGGTTATCGAACACCAACGCCATGCAGTGGACGATGGTGACAGTGGATGGGTGGTCCTTTCCGAGGATCTTCTCCCTGCCATCGAGGGCGCGCTGGTACCATTCCAGTGCCTTGATGTGCTCCCCTTGGTTACGGAACACCGAGGCCATGCAGCTGACGGTGGTGAGAGTGGACGGGTGATCCCTTCCGAGGATCTTCTCACAGCCATCGAGGGCGCGCTGATACCATTCCAGTGCCTTGATGTGCTCCCCTTGCTTATCGAACACCAACGCCATGTTGTGGACGGTGGAGAGAGTGGACGGGTGGTCCCTTCCGAGGATCTTCTCCCTGCCATCCAGGGCGCGCTGGTAC
>Ga0307512_10004130_pt1 | contig 16113 bp, 9 predicted proteins | sample 14_EM_MG_FD_200267 | JGI IMG/M metagenome (GOLD analysis project Ga0307512, IMG submission 200267) | Populus trichocarpa ectomycorrhiza microbial communities from riparian zone in the Pacific Northwest, United States - 14_EM | ecosystem: Host-associated > Plants > Roots > Unclassified | place... | reverse complement strand
ATCCGGCGTTCCCCAGTACGCAGCAGGAGGTGGCTCAGGATGGCACCGCACGCGTCGCCGACGCGTCACGTCCGCGTCACTCGGGACGACAGCTAGATGTGGCACGGCTGGAAGACCAGGCGCCGACGACGACACGCCGGGCCGACCAGCTTGACCGGACCCAGAACTTGAATAGTTCCAGAAAACAGGGCAGACTTCGGCACGTGCCCACCACCATGGACTACGAACGCATGTTGCGCGAGGTCGCGCTGCGTGTGACGCGTCCTCGGGTGGCGGTCCTGTCCGCGGTGCACGACCATCCGCACGCCGACACCGACTCGATCATCGGCATCGTACGGGAGGGCCTCGGTGGGGTGTCCCACCAGGCCGTTTACGACGTGCTGCGCGCGCTGACCGCCACGGGTCTGCTGCGTCGGATCGAGCCCCCTGGGTCCGCGGCGCGCTACGAGGCGCGCGTCGGGGACAACCATCACCATGTCGTGTGCCGGTTGTGCGGCGCCATAGCCGACGTCGACTGCGCTGTCGGCGCCGCGCCATGCCTGACACCATCCGACGACCACGGCTTCACGATCGACGAGGCCGAGGTCATCTACCGGGGCCTGTGTCCCGCCTGCCACACCGCAACCAGTTCTCGAAAGGATTCCCGTGTCTGACAGTCCTGACGCCGTCGTTGGAGAGATGAACGAGGAGAGCGCGGGCGGCTGTCCGGTCCACACCGGGCGCTTCAACCACCCCACCGAGGGCGGGAGCAACCGTAACTGGTGGCCGAACCAGCTCAACCTGTCGATCCTCCGCAAGCACAACGCAGTGGCCGACCCCATGGGTGGGGACTTCGACTACGCCGCCGAGTTCAACTCACTCGACCTCGATGCCCTCACGCGGGACGTCGACGAGGTGATGACCTCCTCGCAGGAGTGGTGGCCCGCCGACTTCGGCCACTACGGGCCATTCATGATCCGGATGGCATGGCACAGCGCCGGCACGTACCGCATCCACGACGGCCGCGGCGGCGCGGGCGCCGGGATGCAGCGTTTCGCGCCGCTGAACAGCTGGCCGGACAACGGCAACCTGGACAAGGCGCGCCGTCTTCTCTGGCCGGTCAAGAAGAAGTACGGCCGCAAGATCTCGTGGGCCGACCTGATGATCTTCGCGGGCAACCGCGCACTGGAGACCATGGGCTTCACGACCTTCGGCTTCGCCGGTGGCCGTCCCGACGTCTGGGAGCCGGACGAGGACGTCTACTGGGGTCCCGAGAGTACCTGGCTCGGCGACGAGCGCTACACCGGTGACCGGGAGCTGGAGAACCCTCTGGCCGCCGTCCAGATGGGCCTCATCTACGTCAACCCGGAGGGCCCCAACGCCAACCCGGACCCGCTCGCCGCGGCACGGGACATCCGCGAGACCTTCGGGCGCATGGCGATGAACGACGAGGAGACCGTCGCGCTGATCGCGGGCGGCCACTCGTTCGGCAAGACGCACGGCGCGGCCGACCCCGACCAGCACGTCGGCGCGGAGCCGGAGGGCGCCTCGATCGAGGAGCAGGGCTTCGGCTGGAAGAACAGCTTCGGCAGCGGCAAGGGTCGGGACGCGATCACCAGCGGCCTCGAGGTCACCTGGACGCCGACGCCGACGAAGTGGGACAACACCTTCTTCGAGACGCTGTTCGGCTACGAGTGGGAGCTGACGCAGAGCCCGGCGGGCGCCCACCAGTGGCAGCCGAAGGACGGCGCCGGCGCGAACACCGTGCCCGACCCGGAGGACGGCTCGCTGAGCCGCCCGCCGACCATGCTGACGACGGACCTCGCGCTGCGCGTTGACCCGATCTACGAGCCGATCTCGCGGCGCTTCCTCGAGAACCCGGACGTGTTCGCGGACGCGTTCGCTCGGGCGTGGTTCAAGCTGACCCACCGTGACATGGGCCCGATCCAGCGCTACCTCGGCCCGCTGGTGCCGCAGGAGACGCTGATCTGGCAGGACCCGGTGCCCGCCGTCGACCACGAGCTCGTGGACGCGTCGGACGTCGCCGCCCTCAAGGGCCAGATCCTCGCCTCCGGGCTGTCGGTGTCCCAGCTCGTCGCCACCGCGTGGGCGTCGGCCTCGACGTTCCGCGGCAGCGACAAGCGCGGTGGCGCGAACGGCGCGCGGATCCGCCTCGCGCCGCAGCGTGAGTGGGAGATCAACGAGCCCGACACGCTGGCGCAGGTGCTGCGCACCCTGGAAGGCATCCAGGAGTCGTTCAACAGCGCCCAGACCGGCGGCAAGAAGGTCTCGCTGGCCGACCTGATCGTGCTCGGCGGTGTCGCCGCCGTGGAGCGGGCCGCGGAGGACGCCGGCGTCGACGTCGGTGTCCCGTTCACCCCGGGCCGCACGGACGCGTCGCAGGAGCAGACGGACGTCGAGTCCTTCGCCGCGCTGGAGCCGACCATCGACGGCTTCCGCAACTACCGCGGCAAGGGGCACCGGCTCCCGTCGGAGTACCTGCTGATCGACCGGGCGAACCTGCTGAACCTGAGCGCGCCGGAGCTGACCGTCCTCGTGGGTGGCCTGCGGGTCCTCAACGCGAACTACCAGCAGTCCCCGCTGGGCGTCCTCACCACGACGCCAGGGTCGCTGACCAACGACTTCTTCGTGAACCTGCTCGACATGGGCACGGAGTGGACGGCGACGAACGGGGACGGCGAGACCTTCGAGGGCCGCGACCGCGCGACCGGCGAGGTCAAGTGGACCGGCAGCCGCGCCGACCTGGTGTTCGGCTCGAACTCCGAGCTGCGTGCCGTCGCCGAGGTCTACGCCAGCGACGACGCGAAGGAGAAGTTCGTGCGGGACTTCGTCGCCGCATGGGACAAGGTCATGAACCTCGACCGGTACGACATCGCCTGATTTCCGCCAGAACCTGACGCCCAGGCCGGCCGCCTCCCCCCAGGCCGGTCTGGGCGTCCGCCTCTACGCGACCGCGCCCACGATGCAGGTGAAGGCGGCGAGCCCGAGCAGCGTGCGGCCGTAGTGGAACCGGCGCCAGACGATCCGGAGCCGCTCAGCGCCGTCGGGTGCGTCGCCCTCGGGGAGCCTGCGGAACCGGGCGTTGATCGGCTCGGCGACGATCAGCGAGCTGACGACGATCACCGCGAGCAGTGCGACGGCGGTCCACGTCAGTGCGGCGGGGCGGCCGCTGGTGTTGAGGGCGAACAGCAGCGCGCCGACGCCGCTGAGCGCGCCGAGGATCGGCAGCATCGGGTCGACCCGCCCGAGGGACCTGCGGAAGTCGACGGCGTACTGCTCCACCGGCATCCGTCGCCAGAGGTTGGTTCGTTCGACCGCGACGACCAGGATGCCGCCGGCGAACAGACCACCGGAGGCGAGCATCAGCCACGAACCGAGCTGGGCGAGCATGGTGGCAGTACAGGCCACGATCTCGCGCCACGGCAACCACCCTCGATGCCGCCTCGACCTTCACGCGAGGGCCCAGGACAAGCCGTCCTCGGCGACGGATAGTCCATTGTGGACGCCTGGGGTGTCGTCGAGTGGGCCGCCGTACAGGGCCTGTTCCTGGAGATCGTTGCCGGTGCGGAAGGTCTCGCCGACGATGCGGGTGGACAGCAGCGGGTTGATCCGGTCGTCCGTGGTCGTCAGCCGCTCCACCGCGCTGTCCAGCTCGGCCGCCGCGTCGCCCAGCCCCACTACCGCCGTGTCGCCGGACACCAGGCCACCGGCCAGTTCGGCGAACGCGGCGGCCTCGGTGGTGTCGACGTTCGTGACCTTCTTCGCCTGCCAGAAGTACGACTGGTCGTTGCGTTCCATGTCGTAGAAGGCGATGAGGAACTCGTAGAACACGCGGTACTCGCGGCGGTAGCGTGCCTCGAACTCGGTGAAGCCGCGTTCCTCGGACACGCTCCCGTCGAGGGCGGCGTTCACCGAGCGGGCGGCCAGCAGGGCGCCGTAGGTGGCCAGGTGGACGCCGGAGGACAGCACCGGGTCGACGAAGCACGCCGCGTCGCCGACGAGCGCCATTCCCGGTGTCCACAACGACTTCTTCCAGTACGAGTAGTCCTTGCGCACCCGCACCTGGTCGTACGGTGGCTCGGTCGCGACCGGCACGTCCGTTAGCAGGTCGGCGACCTCCGGGCAGGCGTGGACCATGTCCTGCCACGCGGCGCGCGGATCACGTTGCACCGCCGGGTTGTGTTCGGGTGAGATCACCGCGCCGACGCTCGTCAGGTTGTCGCGCAGGGGGATGTACCAGAGCCAGCCTGCGTCGAACGCGGCGCAGAAGATGTTGCCGCTGTTGGGTTCGGGGAGTCGCCGCCCGCCCGCGTAGTAGCCGAACACGGCGAGGTTGCGGAAGAAGTCGGAGTACACGCGGGTGCCGCCGACCTTGCTGTGGATGCGGCTGGTGTTGCCGGACGCGTCGATGACGAACCGGGCGGTCGCCGTGTGCGTGGCGCCGTCGGGATCGGTGTACTCGACGCCACGGACCCGCTCGTCGTCGGCGACGACGCGGCGCACCGAACTGCCCTCGCGCACGTCCACGCCGACGCGGGCCGCGTTGCGCAGCAGGATCTCGTCGAACCGGGATCGCTCCACCTGGAAGGCGGTGGAGGTTGGTTCGGGCAGGCGGGGAGTCATGGAGAAGGAGAACTGCCACGGCTTCGGGTCGCGGCCCCAGCGCAGCGTGCCGCCGCGTTTGAGGGTGAATCCGGCCTGGTTGACCTCGTCGGCGACGCCGAGGATGCGGCACAGGCCCTGGATGGTGGCGGGCAGCAGCGACTCGCCGATCTGGTACCTCGGGAAGGTCTCCCGCTCCAGCAGCAGCACCCGGTGCCCCCGCATGGCCACGACGGTCGCGGCGGTCGAACCGGCAGGGCCGCCGCCCACGACGATCAGGTCGTATTCTCGGGTCATCAGGCGTCTCCCATCCAGTCGCGGATCGCCTCGGCCGTGGTGTCGGCGTCGTGGTGGATCATGGAGTAGTGGTCGCCGGGGACGTCGGCGGTGTCGTGTGGCAGCGGCCAGTGTGGTTGCCAGTCCCGGTCGGGGTCGATCCGCCGCATCTGTTCGGTGGGCTCGCCACGCACCAGCAGCGCCGGCACCGGCGACGGTTCCTCGCGCCAGTCCTCCAGCACCCGCGCGTAGCCGCCGCCGGCGATCAGCAGTGAGTCGTCGAACTGGTCGACCACGTCGTCCGGCAGGACGGTGGCGGCGGTCAGCAGGGCCAGCCCTCGCTCGTCGCGACGGAGCACGCCGGCGTGGGTGTCGAGCAGGACCACGCCTGCCGGCGGCCGGCCCTGCTCCGCGAGATGGCGGGCCACCGCGTGCGCGATCGCGCCGCCCGCGCAGTAGCCGACGAGGACGACCGGTCGGTCGACCGGCAGGGCGCGCACCGTGTCGGCGTGGGTCCGCACGAGCGTGGCCACGCTGTCCGGGACCGCTCGGCTGGCGCCGAAACCGGGGTGTTCCACCAGGAACAGGTCGCGTTCGCCGTCGAACCGGGTGGCCAGGCCGGTGGGGACGCGGTTGTAGAGCGTGAGGTAGTCCGGGATGAACACCAGTGGGGTGCGGTCGCCGGCCGCGAGCCGGACCGGCGCGACGGCGTGCTTGGCGCGGTCGGCCACGGGGAAGGACGGCAGCGCGTAGGACGCGAAGAACCGCAGCCCCATCGCTTCGAGGGGCCCCTTCTCGCGCAGCACGCGGTGGAACATGGCGCTGAAGCGGTACGACGGCGGCTCGGCCGCGGTCTCCGGTGCCGGCAGGGCGGCGAGGATGTGTGCGGTCAACGCGGGCAGCGTCGGGTGGTCGAGCACGACCGTCGCCGCCAGGCGGACCCGGGTGAAGGCGCTGAGCCGGTTGCGGAGCTGAAGCCCGGTGAGCGAGTCGAAGCCCAGTTCGGGCAGTGACTTCTCGGCGGGGAACGTGGCCGCGTCGGGAAAACCGAGCACCGCGGCCAGCTCGGCACGGATCAGCCCGGTCAGCACGGCTTCCCGCTCGGACGCCGGCACGGCGGCGAGCCGGTCGCGCCAGGCTCCCGGCGCCTGCTCGACGGTGACGGCCGGCACGGCGTGTTCGGCCGGGCCGGGACGTTCGGGCAGCAGGTCCGCCAGGAACCCTGGCCCGGCCTTGAGCGGGACCAGCACTGGCTCGGCGGTCCGCAGCGCGGCGTCGAGCAGGTCGATGCCTTCCTGCTCGGTGACCGCCGGGACGTCGTCACGATGGCGCTGGTCGACCCGGCCCGCCATCCCCTCATCGTCCACAGTGGACCACGGGCCCCAGGCCAGTGCCTGCGCGGGCAACCCGCTCGCGGCCCGACGCCGGGCGAGCGCGTCGAGAAACCCGTTGGCGGCCGCGTAGTTGGACTGCCCCGGCCGGCCGAGCACGCCGGCCGCCGACGAGTACAGCACGAACGCGGATAGTCCGAGGTCCTTGGTCGCCTCGTGCAGATGCCACGCGCCGTCCACCTTGGGCGCCAACACCTCCGCCACCCGCTCCGGCGTCATGCCGGCCACCACGCCGTCGGCGACCACCCCGGCGAGGTGGAACACCGCGGTCAGCGGCTGACAGGAGGCGACGAGGGCGTCGACGGCCACCCGATCGCTCACGTCACACGCGACGACCTTCGCCGGCAGGTCGGCCACCCAGGCCGGCGTTCGGCCGCTGCGGTTGACCAGCAGCAGGTGGCGGATCCCGTGCTCGGCCACCAGATACCTGGCGAGGCTCGCCCCGAGCGCGCCGGTGCCGCCGGTGATCAGCACCGTCCCGTCGGGATCCAGGGCCGGGGCGGTCGACGACGGTTCCGCGACGGCCAGCCTGGGCACCATGGCGACGCCGTCGCGGACCGCGATCTGCGGTTCGTCCGCAGGCAGTGCGGCGAGTGGTAGGGAACCACCGTCGACGAGCACGATCCGGCCAGGGTGCTCGGACTGGGCGCTGCGCACGAGTCCGGCCACCGCGGCCTCGGCGGGGTCCGGGTCGTCTCCGGTGGCGTTGCGGGTGAGGACCACCAGGCGTCCCGGCTGTGCGCCGGCGACCCAGTCGCGCACTCGTGCCAGTGTCGCGGTGACGAGGTGCCGGACGCGGCCCGGCATGTCCTCGGGCGCGTCGAGGCGTGTCACGTCGAACAGTTCGTGCTCGGTGTCCGTGCCGGCGGCCGTGACCGGCCGCCAGGTCGTTCGGTACAGCCGGGTCGGTGCCGGTAACGGCCGGGTGACCAGGGAGTCCACTGTGGCCAGTGGTTGGCCGGTCGGGTCGGTGAGGGTGACTCGGACCTCGTCAGGGCCCAGCCGGACGAGGTGTGCGCGTGCGGTGGCGGCGCCTGGCGCGTGGACGGTCACGCCGGTGCAGGCGACCGGGACCCTCGGCTCGGTCGGTTCTTCGGCCAGGAGGGCGGCGTGGAGTGCCGCGTCGAGCAGCGCGGGGTGCAGGGTGTAGGCGGTCGCCACTTCTCGGGCCGGGAGTGTCAGGTCGGCGAACAGGTCGGTGCCCCGGCGCCAGAGTGCGGTCACCGCGCGGAACGCTGGCCCGTAGTGGTGGCCGCGTGCGGCGAGCCGGGCGTAGTCGACGGGGACCGGCTCGGCGTCTGTCGGCGGCCATATGGCCGGCGGGGTGGCCGGTGGCGGATCGGCCGGCGCGATGGTCGCGGTGGCGTGCTGGGTCCACGGGCGGTTCGCCGTGCGGGCCCAGACGGTGACCGCCTGGTCCGGCGTGGTGACGACGACCTGGATCTGGGCCGGCTCGGACAGCACCAGCGGCTCACGGAAGGTCAGCTCGGCCAGCCGCACGGCACCGGCCGCACGGTTTGCCGGGTGCGTGCTGCTGGTTGCGGGGTCGGTCGGCCGCCCGGTTGCGGTTGCGTGGTTGGCGGGGTGCGTGCTGCTGGCTGCGTGGGCAGTCGGGTCGGTCAGGCGCATGGTGTTGGCCGCGCGGAAGGCCAGTTCGGCGAACACCGTCGCGGGGACCAGCACCCGGTCGCCGATCATGTGGTCGGCGAGCCAGGGTTGGCGTGCGGTGGACAGCATGCCGGTGTGCCGGATCTCGGGGCCGTCGGCATCGGGTTGTGGCTCGCCGACCAGCGGATGGCCGGCCGGGGCCCGGTGCCGGACCGCGTCCAGCCAGTAGCGCTGCCGCTGGAACGGATAGGTGGGCAGCGGCCGGCGGCGGGCGCCGCTGCCGGCATACACCGACCGCCAGTCCACCGGCACGCCGTGCACGTGGAGTGCGGCCAGCGCCGCGAGCACGCCGTGCGCGTCGGCGGACGGCGTGGTGCACACCGCGGCCGGCGTGACGCTTTCCTCGGCCAGCACGCTGAGCGCGGGTGCGGGGCCTGCCTCGACGAACGCCGTCACGCCCGCGTCCGACAGCCAGCTCACGGCGTCGCCGAAGCGGACGGCGTCGCGGGCCTGCCGCACCCAGTAGTCGGCGGTGGCCACCGCGTCCGTCTCGGGCCGACCGGTCACAGTGGACACGACGGGGATGGACGGCCGGTGGTAGACAACCGATTCCGCGACTGTGCGGAACTCGGCCAGCATCGGGTCGAGCAATGGCGAGTGGAACGCGTGGCTCACCCGCAGGCGGGTGCTCGGGCGGCCGAGGGCGGCGGCCAACGCGGTCACCGCGGCCTCGTCGCCGGAGAGCACGACGGAGTTCGGCCCGTTCACCGCCGACACCGCGACCCGGCCGTCCGCCTCGGCGAGCCGATCCTCCGCCTCGGCCAGCGTGGCGCGTACGGCGACCATCGCGCCGCCGGTGGGCAGAGCGGCCATCAACCGGCCACGGGCGGCCACCAGCCTGACCGCGTCGGCGCGGGAGAACACGCCGGCGATGTGGGCGGCGGCCAGCTCGCCGATCGAGTGGCCGACCAGGTAGTCCGGTCGCACACCGCACTCGGCGAGCAGCGCGTGCATGGCGACCTCGAAGGCGAACAGCGCGGGCTGGGCGTAGTCGGTGCGGTTCACCAGGTCGGGGTCGTCGATCGCCGTGCGGAGCGGCCGGTCGAGCCATGGCGTGAACTCGTCGCACACCTCGGCGAACGCCGCCTCGAACACGGGGAACACGGTGGCCAGTTCGCGGCCCATGCCGGCCCGCTGCGTGCCCTGGCCCGCGCAGAGCAACGCGACTGTCGGGTTGTTCCGCGCGGTGCCGTGGCGCAGCGCCGGGTTGTCGATGCCGGCGGCGAGATCGCGTAGCCCGGCGAGTAGACCGTCGGCGTCGGTGGCGAGTACGGCCGCGCGGTGGGGGAGCGGTGTTCTGGTGGTCGCCAGCGAGTAGGCGACATCCAGCACGTCCTCGCCGGAGAGGGTGTTCGCCAGCCGGTCGGCGTGTGCGCGGAGGCCGGCGTCGTCGCTGCCGCTGACCAGCCAGGGCGGGACGGGCCGGTCGCGTCGGACCTGGTCTCTGTCGATCTCCGGCGGTTCCTCGATGATCACGTGCGCGTTGGTGCCGCCGATGCCGAACGACGAGACCGCCGCCCGTCGTGGCCGGCCACCGGCCGGCCATGGCTGTGGCCGGTCGAGCAGCCGCACCGCTCCGGCCGACCAGTCCACGTGCGGCGACGGGTCCTCCGCGTACAGCGACCTGGGCAGTTCGCCGTGCCGCATCGCCTCGATCATCTTGATCACGCCGGCCACTCCGGCGGCGGTCTGGGTGTGTCCGAGGTTCGACTTGACCGAGCCGAGCCACACCGGGTCGTCCCGGTCCTGGCCGTAGGTCGCCAGCACGGCGTTGGCCTCGATCGGGTCGCCGAGCGCGGTGCCCGTGCCGTGTCCCTCCACCACGTCCACATCGGACGCGCGCAGTCCCGCGTCGGCCAGCGCCAGGCGGATGAGCTCCCGCTGTGCCTCGCCGTTCGGCGCGGTCAGCCCGTTCGACGCGCCGTCGGAGTTGACCGCGGACCCGCGCAGCACGGCCAGCACGGGATGTCCGTTGCGTCGTGCGTCGGACAGCTTCTCCAGCAGCACCAGGCCGACGCCCTCGCCCCACGCGGTGCCTTCCGCGCCGGCCGCGAACGACCGGCACCGGCCATCCGGCGCCAGTCCACGCTGGCGGCTGAACGCGATGAACGGTTGCGGGCTCGACATCACGGTCACCCCGCCGGCCAGCGCGAGCGTGCACTCGCCCGCCCGCAGCGCCGAGGCGGCCAGGTCCATCCCGACGAGCGAGGACGAACAGGCCGTGTCCACGGTCATGCTGGGCCCACGCAGGCCGAGGACGTAGGAGATCCGCCCGGACGCCACGCTGCCCGCCGAGCCGATGGCGATGTGCGACTCCAGTTCGTGCGGCGTCACCCCGCTGCCGTAGCCGGCGTGCATCAGGCCGACGAACACCCCGGTCTTGGTGCCGCGCACCGACGGCGCGGGAATGCCGGCGCGTTCCAACGCCTCCCAGGCGACCTCCAGCAGCAGGCGTTGCTGCGGATCGGTGGCCAGCGCCTCCCGCGGCGAGATGCCGAAGAACACCGGATCGAAATCCGCCGCGTCGTACAGGAACCCGCCGCGGCGGGTGTAGGTCGTGCCGATCCGGTCGGGGTCGGGGTGGTAGAGGGCGTCGACGTCCCAACCGCGGTCGGTGGGAAACTCGCCGGTGGCGTCCACGCCGTCGGACACCAGCCGCCAGAGATCCTCGGGGGAGCGCACCCCACCCGGGTAACGACAGGCGGCGGCCACGATCGCCACCGGCTCGCGTTGCGGAGCAGCCACTCCTTCGGCGCTCGGCTCGCGTTGCAGGGTTGTCACTGGCGGGGTGTCGTGGAGCCGGGTGTTCAGGTAGGTGGCGACCGCGGTCGGGTTCGGGTGGTCCCAGACCAGGGTGGCTGGCAGGCGCAGCCCGGTGCGCAGGCTCAGTCGGTGCCACAGGGTCATCGCGCCCATCGACGTCAGGCCCAGGTCGGCGAACGCGGTGTCGGGGTCGGCGGCTTCCCCGGAAATCGCGGCGGTTTCCGTGCGCACCAGCTCGATCAGCGCGGTTCGCCGCTCACCCGGGGCCAGCTGGGCGAGGGCAGGGTCGGCCGCGTGTTCGGCGAGTGCCTCACGCAGCACCGCCCGCCGCGGTTTGCCGGCCGCGGTACGCGGAATGGCCGGCGTGAACAGAACCTCCTCCGGCACCTTGTGCTCGGACAACACCGCAGCGCACGCCCGCAGCAGCCCGGCCGGCTCCAGCGTCTCCGCGGCCGGCACCACGAACGCCACCGGCACCTCGCCGAGCAACGGGTGCGCCCGCGCCACCACGGCCGCGTCGCGCACCCCCGGCAGGCCGCGCAGCACCTGCTCGACCTCGGCCGGGTCGACGTTCTCGCCGCCGCGCACGATCCGGTCGTTCACCCGGCCGGTGACGGTCAGACAGCCGTGTTCGCCGAGTCGGCCCAGGTCACCGGTGTGGTACCAGCCGTCGCTCCGGGCATCGGGGCGGTTGTGGTAGCCGAGCATGACGCCGGGGCCCCGCACCCAGATCTCGCCCTCGGCGGTCTCCCGGCCCGTGTCGGGATCGACCAGCCGGACGTCCATACCGGGCAGCGGCGGCCCGCTGCTGCCGCGCACCCTCGGCCCGTCAAGGGTCTCCATGGCGATCTTGCCGCAGGTCTCGGTGCTGCCGTAGCCGTCGAGCAGCGGCGCGCCGAGCCGCTGCTCGACCTGGTCCCGCAGGCCCGGGTCGCTGGGTGCGCCCGCGGTGACGCACAGCCGCAGCGAGGGCACCGCCCCGACGCCGGTGTCGAGCAGTTGCTGGTAGGTGAGCGGCACCCCGGCCAGGACGGTCGGTGCGAACTCGTCGATCAGCCGCGCCAGACCAGCGGGGTCGGACGTGATCCGCGCGCTCGCACCAGCCACAGTCGTGCCCAGCACGCAGAGCGAGTGGGCGTAGGTGTGTGTCAGCGGCAACGGCCAGAGCAGTCGGTCCGACGCCGACAGGCCCAGCAGCGGCTGATAGCAGGCGACCGGCGACCAGAGTGCCGACCGCTGACTGAAGACCGCGGCTCGTGGCGTCCCGGTGGTGCCCGAGGTGTAGAGCAGCCACGCGGGCTCGTCCAACCCGAGGTCGTCGCGGGGCGCGCCGTTGGTGATGAAGTCGTCGAAACGAGTCACGGTGGCCGGCGCCGGGCCATCGCCGGTCACCACCAGTCGCAACGACCGTTCGGCGGCCAGTGGGGCGAGCCGCGGCAGGTGTCGACGGTCGGTGACCAGCACGGCCGGGTCGCAGTCGGCCAGCAACGCCGCCAGTTCGGCGTCCGTGCCGCGTGGGCTCAGCGGCACGCCGACCGCCGCGGCCCGGACGGTGGCGAGCAGGCCCTCGACCAGTTCCACGCTGTTGTCCAGGCAGAACGCCACGTGCGCGCCCCGGTCGACGTCCAGCCCGGCGGTTCGGCGGGCTAGCGCGGCCCAGGTCACCCCTCGCCGGTCGTCGGCGAACGCGAGCTTCTCGCCGTGCCGTGCGGCGTTCGCGGTGAGAAGGTCCGGCACAGGCCGAACCCTCACCCCTGCTGCTTCCCCCAAGAGTGTGTCGCCCCATTCGTCAATACGACCCCAGTGTGCGCCCTAGCATCCCAGTGGGGATGCCGCTGTCAAGCGGCGGACGGCGTTACGGTGTCGTCCATGGTGGACTTCGACGCATTGGTGGGACAGTTGGACTACCCGATGCTCATTGTCACAGCGAACGACGGTCACAGGCGGGCTGGATGTCTGGTCGGGTTCGCGAGCCAGTGCGCGATCGACCCGCCGCGGTTCATGGTGTGGCTGTCCAAGAACAACAACACCTACGCCGTCGCCCAGGGCGTCGAGCGGCTGGCCGTGCATGTGCTGACGCCCGAGAACCGGCCGCTGGCCGAGCTGTTCGGCACGGTCACCGGGTTCGACGAGGACAAGTTCGCCCGGTGCGCGTGGCGCGACGGGCCGGGCGGCGTGCCGCTGCTGACCGACTGTCCACAGTGGTTCGTCGGGCGGGTGCTGGCGCGGTACGACACCGGCGACCACGAGGGCGTCCTGCTCGGACCGACCGTCGTCGGTGACGGGAAAGGCCTGGGGCAGCTCGGTTTCCAGGCAGTCGGCGACCTCGACGCCGGCAACGAGGCGTGAGCGTCAGCCCAGCATCGGCACGAGGAACTTCCGGGCCACGGCACGCACCTGCTCGTCGTCGTCGAGGTCGACGACGTGGCTCGGCGTGAGCAGGAACGAGGACGACACCCGCGCCATCAGCTCGGCCACGAGCTCCACGTCCACCTCGGCGGACACGGTGCCCGCGTGTTGTTCACGACGGAGCTGGCCCGCGACGAACCGCTGCACCGCGGCCAGGGTCCGGCCCCCGTCGCTGATCATGGCGGGCACCAGCACATCCGGCTCGACGGCCATCAGGCCGCCGATCAACGGGTTGTGCCGGATCGCCCGCAACGCGCTGACGAAGCCCAGCACCACCCGGTCGGCCGCGGTCCTGGCCTGCTCGATATCGATGAGGAACTGGTCGAAATAACGGCGGAACTCGCGCCGCACCACGTGTTCCACCAGGGCGTCCTTGGTGGCGAAACGGCGGTAGACGGTGATCCGGGAGACCCCGGCTCGCCTGGCGACGTCCTCCATCGTGGAGCGCCGGATGCCCATGCGGCAGAACTGCTCGTACGCGCCGTCGAGCACGCGGGTGGTGATCTCGTCGCTGTCCTCGGCTGGTTCGACGGCCAGGGCGATCACCCGCTCGAGCATTGATTCCGCGCCAGGAGTCGTCATACTTGCTATGATACGCGAATACGCATCTTGTATCTCCGTATCAACCGTGAAGCCTGGAACTCGAAGAGGAGTTCAGAGCATGGAAGAGCTCAGTAGGCGCAAAATGTTGATCATGGGCGGGGCGTTGGGAGCGCTCGGCGCGTTGGGCACGGCCATACCGGCCCAGGCCACCGGCGCCGATCCCCGTTGGGTGTGGGACAGCGAGGCCGATCCGCTGCTCGCCTCGGTGCTCAACCAGGGGCAGGTCCCCGAGGTCAACCGCCTGTTGCGGACCTGGAACCGCAACGACCAGCCGTTGCCGGACGGACTGCCGGCGGACCTGCGGGCGTTCGTCGAGCGGGCGCGCCAGCTGCCGTCGTGGGCCGACCAGGCCAAGCTCGACGAGGCGAACAGGTTCGTCCAGACCAAGGGGACCTACCTCGTCCTCCTGTACGGGCTCGGCGGCGGCATCCTGAGCACCGCCATCCCCAACGAGGCCCGCGCGGTCTACTACTCCAAGGGCGGCGCCGACCTGAAGGACCGCGCCGCCAAGACGGGCAAGCTCGGCTACGACGTCCACGAGCTGAACGCCTTCCGCCCCGACGGCCACATCCTCGTGACCGCGGTCAAGACCCGACTGGTGCACGCCGCCGTGCGCCACCTGCTGCCCCAGTCCCCGCACTGGAACGGCGAGATCCCGATCAGCCAGAACGACATGCTCGTCACCTGGCACACCCTGCCCACCTACGTGATGCGCAAGCTGACCGAGTGGCACGTCCCGGTCACCCAGGCCCAGGCCGACGCCTACCTGCACGTCTGGCAGGTGACCGCGCACATGCTCGGCATCCTCGACGAGTACATCCCCACCTCGTGGGCGGCCGCCAACGCCCAGTCCACGCAGGTCCTGGACCCGGCCATGGGGCCGACGTCCGAGGGCGTCTCCCTGGCCGACACCATCCTCACCATCACGAGCCAGGGCGCCGGTGGCAGCACCACGCGGCCCCTCTTCAACGCCCTCGCCCGCTACCTGGTCGGCGACCGGGTAGCGGACTGGTCGGCCATCCACCGCGAGCCGGTGTGGGGCCCGCTGATCCGCACCGGCTTCCCGTACTTCGTGGCCCTGCGCGAAAACCTGATGCCGCTGCCCCTGCTGCCGGAGATCGCCTGGACCCTCGACGAGCTCATCCGCCAGTACGTGCTGTTCTACCTGTCCGGAGGAGGGGAGATCTCCATCGAGATACCCGACGTCAACCGCCCCTCCTGACACGACGGACGTCACGCGGTCGGTCGTGGCGGCCCCGCGCTCTCGCCGCCGGAGGCCGTCCGGCCACCGCGTGCCACGATCGCCTCCGGCAGCACCGACTCCGGGAGGCCGACCAGCTCCGCGACCGGCGTGGCCCGGCCCTCGAGCTGTGCGGCGAGCGGCGCGGCGCCCAGGCGTGCCACGCGGGTCGCCTCGTCGACGCGGTGCAGCCGGACGCGAATCTCACCGATCGACTCGGCGGTCACCTCGTGGGCCGGCACGCGGACCGCGAACTCCGTGACCTCGCGCGACGTCAGGTGATGGCCGAGCCCTTCGGCCGGTCCGCTCGGGGCCGCGAACGACCGCTGTGTGCCGCCCATGTCCGGGATCGGCCCGGCGTGCAGCAGCCGCTCCCGACGGGTCACGTCGTAGGCGTTGACGCCGTGGAAGGCGGTCGTCTGGCTCAGCGGGCCCTCGACCAGGTGACTGTCGATGACCGACAGCCGGTCGCCGCGCACCCGGACCCGCAGGCGCACGTATCCCTCGCCGGGCCGGCCGGCGCCCAGCGGACCCGCCGGCACCTGGTCGGGCAGCTCGACGTCCGGCGCCACGGCCCCGCCCGCGCTCGGCTCGAAGGGCGCCTTCACCCGTGTGCCGCCGTGTGGCGACGCCGACCCCTTGACCGGGCCGGTCGACGGTGGCACCGCGGCCACGTGGTGCGCCGTCTCCCCGGCGGCGGGTTTGGCCGGCCGGGAGTCCCGCTGTTCCGTGCCCTGCTCGTGGTTCGTGCGGGCCCGCTCCTGTTTGGACTGTTTCATCGTCGTCCCCTCACCAGTTCCGGCCGAAGCGGTAGTTGTGGATCCAGCGGAAGTAGATGCGGTCCAGAGTGATGCCAGCCCGACCGCTGATCACGCCGAACCAGTCGGTGTTGTGGACGTAGAGCTGTGACTTGCCGGCGCCGCCCGACATCCGGGCCACCTCGAACGCGTCGACCGCGCCCAGGTTCCACTCGCCGACCCAGTCGCCGATGTAGTCGGCCTTCAGCCCGCTGCCGGAGCTCAGCATCCGACCCAGGTACTCCATCGACCAGTCGTCGTGGTTCCACACCCACAGGTCGCAACGGCCGGTTCCGTCGATGTCCGCCGCGTAGAAGTGGTCGTGGCGGCCCAGTCCGTCCCAGCCAGGCACGTCGCCGTCGTA
>Ga0307512_10004129_pt1 | contig 16122 bp, 26 predicted proteins | sample 14_EM_MG_FD_200267 | JGI IMG/M metagenome (GOLD analysis project Ga0307512, IMG submission 200267) | Populus trichocarpa ectomycorrhiza microbial communities from riparian zone in the Pacific Northwest, United States - 14_EM | ecosystem: Host-associated > Plants > Roots > Unclassified | place... | reverse complement strand
GCAATCCTCACCAGGTCTGGACAAACCTTGCAAGCCCTTATAAGATGGACAGTAATCTTGTATTTGCAATGCAAGGGCTAAAATACCCTTGCATGGACTACCTACTTTTGGAACTTTTGCTGATGTACTCTTGCCAACAAGGTAGTTTACCCTGAGCTGTATTACATAGCATAGTTGGCTGTATTATGATCACTCATCACTCATTTGTTTCGGATACTGGGCCAACCTGTCCTCCAAACAGGGGATGTTCGGTGGAGAATTTTACCTGGTGTTGTCAGGACGCGCTGTAGCCTCATAATTGTCTGGCCTCATATAGCTTGGTACTCATTTTAGACTATAGCAGTGTACGTACTAGTGTGATGGGGGACAAATCAGTGCAGTATGAGATGTGTTGAATAAAGTCAAGGTAGATCTACTCGAAGAGGATCCGTGCAAGGCCCACACGACTATATTTTGACGCCTAATGTAGCGGAGTTCATCTGTCCTTGTCCCTGGCTGCAGTGTCGGCACCGTGTTTGACGAGGAACTGTGCAAATCCACATTACTCCATTCTGACTACGTTGTCAATAACTTTCTTGCGTGCTTTGAATGCTGAGATGGGCGACCGCAAGTTATTGGATATTCATGCCGTGTGCAAAAAAATGGCCCACTTGCAGTAATCCTTCCGATCCGAATCAAAGAGCTGGACTGGACGTCGCTCAGATCCCCAGTTGAACTTATTAATCTATTTGTCGAGACGTCGGACAAGACGAACAAGATTGACACAATCATGAATAAAGGATCTGCCCGAACGTGTTCATGGGAGCGGGCTGGGTTCACTCATCTCAAAGTCCGAATGACCATGCAGGATTTTGAGAGGTCGTCATCCCACCATCAGTTTTCTAAACATATTAAGCTCACTACACTTGTAATTTTTGAGTGGAGTAGAGTCTCCCTTTGACTGGGTCATCTACCCCAATGTCAGTTAATACAATGACTACGAACCACCAGCTGACGTACATGTTGTGCAACACATTTTTTGCTCCGATGTGTCCTGCTTTCCGTGAAGTCAATGAGAAGAAACTTGCCATCATCCGTTCGTACAACATTCCAAGGCTCAAGATCGCCATGTGCTATTCCGAGACTGTGAAGGTCGCACACCAACATGAATATTTGATGTCTGTAGAAGGTCGCGTACCATCATGTCATGTACACAGGTACAATGTGATGACCACCAGCTTACCGTTCATGTGGTGTCAAGGGATCCCACGAATCGAGAATAGCGTCATGTAGATCGAGGATAAGAACGTCGATGTTTTTGCCTTCAAATGCGCCGTAGCAACGTGGAGCGATGCGATCCTCCAACTGGCCAGATTGATATGCCTTTTCCAAGGTAATGTAAACGTCGACCTCATTACGGAACCGCTTTCGGGCTTCGATGTCGGAGGAACGAAGCACCTGCACGACTTTGACAGCAAACGGCCTTCCGAAATGGTCGAAATGGCACTTCCAGACACTGCCAGTCGACCCATGACCTATGAAGCGGGTCAACCACAGACGTTTGCCATTGTGGACACATGGGGGAAGATCAAAGATGTTGTTCGGGAAAGGATGAAGATGAACCCAGACTTGGAATGATTCAGGAGACAGTGGAGAAGACGACGAAATCTATCGAGATGAATGTCAGATTGCCCGTTGAGATAAACGGTGCAAAGCAAGGTCATACCATTAGCGCGGCTTCGTTGCTGGGACCTTGGGCACGTCTACATGTGATTGGACCAGAGCCGGACCCTTGACCGGAACGACCCCTATATTCTCCTGAGCCATGGTCGGCATCGGAAGTGGATGAGGATTCTTCCTCGACCTCTTCTTCGTCTATTGTGTCGAGGATCTGACTATCATCAAATACACTAGCCTCAACAACGACTCCTTTGACAACGGATAAGATTGCGCCGAGGAATGCTCGAAACGGGACTGAGGAGTCCTCCATGGTGATCAATGGCGAGAATGTTAGGAAAGCTGGCTCGCTGTCTTCTTTTACGAGGCGAAATACGATCCAGTAATTATGGCAGCTCAAAAAGAGCCATTCTTTCTTTTGTAAACCGAGATAGAGAGCAGTCTGGAATGTATGTTGAGACTTTATTCGCCGATGAGAAATCATACACCAACCTTTGAAAATATCTTGGAGACCAGATTTGAACTACCAGACGTCCACCTCATCTCGAAAGCATTCCGCGGTAGCAACTCGCCAAGCTTATGCATCACTTTTGGTGATTTCGCCTCAACGAGGGCTATAAGACCGCGGTTAACAAGAGCATGGAAGTCGACAATAGACCCCGCCCCTTCAACCGTCTGTTCAGGCAACACTTGAAAAGCGACGGATTGATCAAAAAGCCATAGGCATGTTGTTGTCGCCTTGAAAACACCCAAAGCTAAAAACATCTTGCTCTGTCCCGAAGGCTCAACTTGAATTTACGAGGAAACTAGTATTGCGCTTACGTGGGCCTCGTTTATATTTTTTGACCACATCACGTCCAGCACACCATCCGCATGCACACTTAAGGCAGGTAGGAACAACGGTAGTAGAGAGTTTCTTGAATCCTCAGTCAAAGGGGTTTCAGCGAGGATGGTCTCGAGGGCATCACAAAGCTTCATGGCGAGATCGTTGTCGCGCACGGCGTGAAGTGCCTTCCATTGTCTATCGAGGAGTCCGACTTCGAAATCGACTATATCAGTGGAGGTGGCGGTGCCACCAATCGAAGTCTCTGCCAGTGGAAAGGGGAACTTTGCATGTTCCACCAGAAAGTCATGGAATGTGAGATTCATCATAATGTTAGGTGTTCGAAGATGAGATGAGAGTTACTTCGACACTTCAAGCTTCAACATCTGCTCAGCTGCTCACACCCCTCAAGCAGGGAATTGGGATCATGCATGAGCGCTCGCTCCAAATGTGTGACACGTGACACATTCTTTCGGCAATTCCCGACAACCAAGCTGACCAGAGATCTAGATCTCCCGAGATATCTCACGTGACGTTCACATGGCCATACAGCCGAGTACGCGTACGCATTTGTCCTCATCAAATGTTTCAGTGGAGAATGTGGATGTTTTCCGGTTTCCAGGTGGGTATAGCATAGGTGATGAGGGATGAGATTCAGGATGGATAGGACTCTATCGATAAGGACGACTCGGAAGTTACCGGGAAGTAGCAACCCGAATGCAGCTCTACCAGCTCCTTCTTTCCCTCGTTCCTGGTTCTTTCTCATCTGTGAATACACTGTTGGGAGAGAGATCTGGCAATAAGATATGACCCGACGATATTAGGGGCAAGCCAGGTGCAAGAGCACCACATACACTCGGAGCGCCACACACACACACACGCTGCTACTAGTATCGCGTGAATATATTATCAAAGTTTATGTGAGCAACAATATATAAGAACATAGCGTAGAGTAGAGCAATAGACTCAGATAAGCAAGTGGGCATCTCCCACTCCATCATCACTGTGTGCCAAACCCCCATCTAATCGCCTACGCGCGTTTATCACACTGATCACATCTTACGAAAACATACACTGCCCACAGGTAAATCCTCAACAGGTACCACCGCGAGACCATATCCATCCCCACAGTATAACTCGTACCCGCGGACAGGTCGGGGTATATCTCACGGTTATGAGAACAAATGATACTACCCCGGGGTATGCCCGTGCGATTGCCTACGAATACGGTTACCACACTAGAGAAGATCGTGTATCTCGGAACCTAGTCAACTGATTACCGTCGACGATTGCTCGACGCTCGTTCATGCTTGACGCCCTGAGCGGTTCGTCTTTCTGTAGACAAGCGGTCAATTGGGGAGGTACGTTGCCGGAAGACGATCCTTTCCGATAAGTAGTACAACAGCACGGCTAGTCATGACCAAAATACTATACAGGGAAGAAAACGCATCATACAGAACACAGCGACCTTGCTCATGTTCCTGTCATCTACATTACTCGGGCGCTCCTCGTGTCCTTCACCTCGCCGGTATCCTTGAAGGGCCTGCAACGTTTGGCTCATCCCTGGGGGAGAGTTAGTGACGGTGACCACAAACGTTCACGGAAGTTTAAACGCACACTTGCATGGGATCTCTCCAGGCTTCTTCCGGCGGCGCTGGAAGCATCTCGCCATCGGGCGAAAGTTTCGGTAAGATCTGGAGTCTATTCCTGCCGCGCAAGTAGTCGATCCTACAAAGGCCCTGGCCCAATTCTTCTTCAGTCTTGCCCCTCTTCCTGAACGCGGCGTCAACTGCCGCTCGCTCTTCGACGTTTAATTTATTCCATTCACGTCTGCGCGAGGGCTTTCTTAGGTCTTCATGGATCGTCTTTAGCACGTCTTGTACGGTAACCGCGCCTGGAGAGTCGCTAGGTGCCTGGACATCGATCGACTGAGGGTATCCTTGGTGGTTATCTAGCTTAAGCGATGGCATAGGTGGGTGTACAGCAGGAGAGGTGAGTTCTTCATTTGGGAGATCGTAGTCGCGGTCAATGGATTGGCTGCTGATGTCGAGTTCTATGAAATACTTTGACAGTGCAGGGTGCAAGACGAGCGGGACCAACTCTCCCTGGGTCATGGTCATGAATTGGCGAATGTTTTGGGCTCCAAAGAAAGAGATCATACCGCCAATTCTGCTACCGCGTAAAAGATCGCTTTTGTCTCATCAGGAATCACGGGCTCCTCCTCTTGAAGGATTGCACCTATCGAACTTGCATTCAGCTCCTCCCTCGTTCCTGAAAGTGATGCAGGACATATACCGCCGTTTTCAATGAGCACGTTGATTTCCTTCCGACGCAAAAACCCCTCCACCGCATCCGCTGTTAGGACGTCCTAAGCGTTCGCATTACTGATTGTCTTTGGGGAGATACAATACAGTGGTTTGATTTAGAATTCGACATACCACTTCTTCCGAGTCAACAAGTTGCGCGTCGTCATCATGGGTGATGGCTACGATATCACCAGTGTCCGGGCATTTCTTTCGAAGTTCGCTGAGGTGTCATACGTGAAGCAAACGAGAATGACAACCACACTCACCTCCGCAATATAGTCTAGTATTCCGATAAGCGGGTCGCGGTACTGGAGGAGAGACGTCATGTTCCGTTCTCTATGACTTGACACAAGAATGGCCATCCCCAATGGCGCTCACGTTTGGGACATCCGGAACTCGCGTCAACTGTATGTCATCCTCAGGGCGATTATCTGGATCGTCGGGACCAGGTTCTGCTGCACCCCTAAGTCTGGTCCATAGAAAGACGACCCGCTTTGCTCGGAAGCCTCTGATGAATACGCATTGTTTCTTACGAATATTACCATGAAAGAAGAATCAGTGAAGATGGGATGCAATGTGGACAGAAAAACGAACTGGGTCCTGATGCAGGGCCTGGTGACTCTGGTGACTGTTATGAAATGCCACACTGGGACGGTTCTCGTGCCACTCAAAACCTGCCCCACCATTTTGGTGCGCTCGGAACCTCATCAAGAGTTCAGCTTCTGAGGCGCTGTCAACAAATGCAGCGACACCCCATGACGGGACCAGAGTACATCCAGTGACGAGAATGAGGTCTTCCATGCGCTCGACGTCCAGCTTATGTTTTTGTGCCATGAAAAACCAACTGTCCACATGGTCTCGTATATATTCCTCGAAAACCTTCGTCCGGATGACATCTTTTCGGAGGCCGTCATAAGGAAGTGCCAGAAGTCCTCCCTGTCTCCTCCTGCAGAAATACTTGGTGAAGGGGGAACTGCAAGAGATGCGTCGATTGCAGCTGTCCGAGATAAAGTCATTACTTACTCGTCGGGTGTCTGGGCATGGTAAGGAACCCCTTCCTCAGCGATCACGAAGCGCGAATGGTAATCTCCTTTGGAAAACATTGATTCTTTGATGTTGACGAATGGACCCAATTCTAAACGGGGGTAATACTCCGGTTGAAAAAGTATGCGATTCAAGGGGTTGTCCCATTCCAGTAGTACGTTGAACATGCGAAAGAAGTAGCCCTCTCGCGTGTAACCGACATCGCCGACTGAGACCCCTTCATAGACGCCAGCAGGATCCGGATCCCATAAGGCATGGCCGTGATATAGGGACGTGAGCTGATCCCGGTATACCTGGTGAGGTGGCAATGGCATAATGTGTAGTAGCTGAAGATGCGGTACCTGAAGAGCAGTTGTACTAGGGCGTAACGGTCGGGTGGTTCAGTTCTCACGGGTACCAGCTGATAGAAGCGTGATCCAGGTACAAAGCGGTCGTTATCGATGGCGCCTAAAACACACCGAGAACTACGATGTCCCATGACCTGTCGAACATCAATTGTAATTGATTCAGGTCGTGTTGGGTTTGGTCATTACAATCCCCAACCGTACTCGGACTTCGGAACGAGGGTTTTGCAAAGCGCGAGCCGCCCGATTTCCCAGCCGAGTCGGATGACTACCCGTGAGTTTGGAAGCGAAGAACAGTCTTGGGGATCAGTACCTTGCGTTTTTTTTGCTTTTCATTGAGAATTACAGTATTCCAGAAAGCGGCGCTCGAATTTTCAAGCGCTCAGATCGCCGATCCGACCCTCGAAGTCGCCTAGATGACACGCAGGACAGTAGCCAATGACGGCGGCCGCGAGCGAACGAAGCGTGGTGCCCAAGGCGCGTGCATCGGTGGTTTTATTCTTCAACTGGGCATTATGTCACGAACACCCTGATCTAATTGGCAGCCTGCTTGCGCGTTTGTCGACTGCTTGCTTGCTGTGGATACAGTATGCCCATATGGCGTACGCACTCTTACAATGTGTCTTCGGGTTGTCGTGATATCTGACAACACGATACCAGTACGTTACTGTATCTTTCGTTCTGGAAATCTAAGACGTCTGTTGTCAAATTTCCCCAAGCACGAGGCTGCGATTGTACTTCTGCGCCGGCGTAAAACCACCATGCCCTTCACCCATCGACGTTCTGGGTCTAAACGGGGGATTCCGTGTCGGCATACGCTGAACAAATTTGGAGCTCAGACCAAGTCGGAGACTCGGAGTTGCTTCGCTGTCAAGATGTTGTTGAGTGGAACAACAGCATTCCTACCCACATACAGTGTCCCCCCCACAAAAATCTCGGACGAGAGAAGGGTTCACTGGGACTGGCAGTGACGCGTCGACATGCGCACTGACATAGCCATCTGGCCCCGAAATGAAACCTCGCAACGCGCTATTCATGACATCACCTCTCTGGACACACTTGAGACCCTGAAGCCTGAGGGTATACGGTACTGTAATCTTTACGCAATAATCACGTGTTGGTTTAATAGTCGGCGAAGCCGGACACGCCAAGTCAAGTCGCTCCAACGCCCGGATGGCGCCCGCCAGTTTATCGGAATTTCGAGTCAAGTGTTTCGTTGATGGGCATTTTTTGTACGAAACGTTTCCACACGGCCCTCCCACGCGTGGGTGCTGTCAACCAATTTCACAGGCGCAGCCTGTTGGTTCTGTGCGAAATTCCGCACTTCTCTGGAACGTGGCGGTTCGATAGGTGTTCGAGAAATATCTACTCTAACGTAACACAGGTTCTCTCTTCCCCTGATCATCCATCCACCAACTTGAATTGGTGTGGTGGGGAATCCAGCGGCTGTGGCAATGGCGATCCAGGGCGACACGCCCAGTCCCCCCAATTTATTTGAACTCACCTCGACACCTTGTGCCCTTGTGCACCTCTTCATCTGAACACTTTCCCTGTAAATTTTTTTAAATCTTCCGCGCGTACGTTATTCAGCGAGTGCGCAGACAGGCAAGCTTATAGCGACGATATTGGTAAGTGAGCGCAACATAATGAGTTTTTGCACAATCTGACGAGGACATCATGTTGTAGATGCACCAGGTCCATGGGGATCAAATGTCCGGACTTGATCGTCTTGTATTCCGAAACGCTACTCTCTGTTGACAACACGACCGAACACGACCTAGATCTCGAGCAAGATGCTTTCAACGCTAATCCACGCCAACACTCGACAACCCGTTAATTGTTGACAATGTCTCTCTCCAATTATCCATTTAGCCTGTGATAATGATAGCAGACTGACGCATCCCACCAATTGATGTCTTTGGTCGGTGCTGCCTATCCCACATCGGGCAACCGCGGACATACCGCCAGCGAGATGCCAGCTCCGCACTTAAATCAAAGTGCGTATCGATGATACACCGATGTCCCTCTCATAGAGAAATCTTCGTCCAGGGTATGGACGTCGATGATCGCCCCTACGCATTCACCTGGGGGATTCAATCCCCGACACGCCCTCTTTTGTGTACGGCACAGGCGCAGTCTTCAGCCCCACGCTTACTTCTTTAGGGGTCAGGACGGGCGGAACACCTCAGCATGGCACCCGATCTCGCGGTGAATCTCGGTGATGCGGTAGGGCCAAATCAGTTTCGAAGAGCGAAGAGGGATTCTATTGGATAATGGATATGTCATGTGAGGACAGCCTCGATCATGAATTAGTTTGCTACTAATCATTCCGAGTCAGCTAGAGATCGAGGGTGGCCAGCCAACTAAGCAAGACCCACGCTCAAGGGACGCTCGAGTGACTGGAAATTGGATTGGCATTAGGTGCAGAGTACGTTAAATCTACCGCCCTGCTAAAAATACATAGATAAGCTACATCCAAAGCGTGTCCGAGGATACAGTGTGTGTACTAATAGCAAGAGATGAAACTAAATTAGCACCTACGGGACATATGAAGAGGGAAAATAAATGATATACAACCCGAAGTCACGACGACAAGAGACGACAGTGTGGATGTCTCAGAAGAGAGTTTTGGTACTCTCAAAAGACATCCTCACGTCAGGGGGAATATCCCGCCCATACTCACCCGACACTATACCCTCCGCAGCCAGGGCGCCATCGTCCTCGTAGCCGTTGCTTCCACCGACGTGGCTCAGCACCCCGGGCGGCATGGTTGCTGTGAAGAGTAACCGCGGCGACACAGGCAAGCCAGCACCAGAGGGGCGACGACTGTCGAGCGAGCTGTGCGGCGTCATGGGTGAAGCTTCCGATTCGGACAGCGGAGGGTATCCGAGGCTCTCACTTCCTGCGGAAGATGCGGGCGATGCAGGTGACGCGGCGGTGGCTGAGGCGACGCCTTGCTGTTGCCGCCGCTGCTGATTTTGTCCATTCTTCTGTTGCCCCCACACCAGTGATCCCCGGCGTGGGGCAGAGGGCATGGTGAAGGCCCGTTTGCGAGTTTTCTGCGCTTCCGCGGCCGCGGGCTGCGACCCGTCTGGATGTGGGGGCGGCGGGAGCTTCGGCTTGTTAGGCCCGCGCATGCGACGCTCTGACGCGTAGGAGCAGGGCAAACCCCGTGCTTGGCACCGCTGGCATGTCGGGTGCTCGCCTGAACACTGTATATACGTAGAGCCCCTTGTCAGAAAGTTTACAATGATGACGGTGGGAGAGAGGACTACGGACCTTGGCCTTGCGGGCACGGCATTTTTCGCATGCCTGGGCAGTGCGGATCCGGGGGTGGTCAGCCGCCCGAGAAAATACCCCCGTCGCAGGGTCCAGCGAGCCGGCTCCCCACGAGCGAGACCGTTGACTGCCGGGGTCTGCATTTGTGCTATTGTCGTGCTGTTCGTGGAACGTCGATGGTGGACCTTGAACCGAGGTGGATGGAGAATGGTCGGGAGGGGTATGAGTGGCTGCGGAAGGGAGCGTCGTGGGGAGGGAATACCGCGGCTGTGGGTGGCAAGCATATGTAAAATCGCCTAGGCGAGTGATGTCTCCTCGCGGTTGGGGGCAGGCGCTGTCCGTGAAGGGGTTCAAAAACGAAGGCTCATTGGGAATGTGCGAATGGTGGTGCGGGACGGCGCGGGACAATGGGAGGTAATGAGCATGAGCTTGAAGTGATGGGCTGTACCCCTCGTGGTCCTGTGGGAATAGAGGATAAGCCGCGGCCGGGCGAGGTTGTGGCTGTTGCAACGCCGGCGGTGGGGCGGGATTGCCTATGTGGGAGTGACCTTGCTGAGGTCGCCCCTGTGGGTAGTACGAGCGTTGAGGGGACCTCTGCGCCTCGAGGGGAGAGCCACTGTCAGGGGCGTACTGTTGTTGGACGTATTGCGGCGAGGGGTGCGGCGGCTGCGTGGCCTTGGAGCCTCCCCCTAGAATGTCTGAGAAGGAATACACGGGAGAATGAAAAATGTCGAAGGACGAGGAGTCGTGCGCGCCGTGGGTGAGCTGCTGTGGATGAACGCGGCGATGTTCCATGCTATGGGATGGAAGGTAGCAAGAGCCAGCAATACGGGAGGGGGTGAATGTACGATGATGCGATGTAGTTTATTGATTTAAATACAGATCTTGAAACCGGAAAGGTATCCGAGACTTCCGTGGAGTGGAGAAAAACGAAAAATAAAAATGCAGAAATGGAAAATTGGGCCTCGACGCGACCTTAGCCATGCATGTCTCCCCCTCGCTCGATCTTGGTACCTCGTGAATCTCGTGAATTGATGAGTAACTGAGACGGTGCCCATGACCAATTGTGGTATGGAACGGTCACCGCTCAGGGCTGGGCACCCGCCGCACGCAGCGCGCCTCATTTCTCCTAATTAGGTCGACGCATAGCTGACTTACTGATTCGTTGGCCGATTTCGCACTCCCTTGCGTTTCCTAATCGTCGAACAAGGCGACGATGCCCCATCGCCATCGCGTGCAGCAGTTACAGGTCCGCGACGGCCCGTGGCTTCGGGGCTTGCCAAACAACCCTCGCCCCTGAGCCGATCCATGGCATGATTGATTACTCTCTCACGCATTGACATTGTAATTGGTGCGTGTGCTGCAATGTTTGAGATCACCCAAATCACATCTCCATTCCTTGGGCGCTTACCGGTCCTCGCACAGGTGAGTTCAAGGCAGGGAGAGAATGTGCGGTTCAGTCGGTCTCCCTCCATCTCTCCCCATAAGAAAATGGTGAATTCTCTTGTCGACGACCCTAGGGGGCACTTGTCCGTCTTCACCGTGGTATTCCGTCCAGAGCATCGCATTAAGATCTCCATCTGTAGATCGAAAGGATTTTCAAACTCGAAAATTAGATTTAGGGGTTTAGCTCTCCAAGCCAAGCATTATCTAAGCACGCTCGACTCCATTGACGTGTCAGCTGGTCAATGATGACTGAGCTACAAAACATAAGAAAATGGGGAAGGTCACCAACATGACGCAGGCACGACTCTGATCACGATTCACGAATGGACTCACGATTCAAAATTGTGCTAAAACGTTTCTGCTGATGACGGTGCATGATGATGACTTATATAGTATATCCAGAGATTTTCGATCACTCACCGCTGCAATTTACACCCAGAAGGACTTGGGCGCTACTCTTCTACTTTCCCAATTCCCACTGAATGTTTTTCCAGATCCCCTTCTCGCTGATCGCTTCAACTTCGATCCTCGTGTCTTCATGCGCGACAAAGAATCTATTCTCTCCGGCTGCAGAGCAGTCGCTCGGACCATCAGCCACAACAGCTATCTATGTCTATGTTGAATAGTTCGAGTTTTCGACCCGACCCGTCGGAAGGACCTCCTGATCTCCGCGATTACAAGAGCCAAGCCCGGATTGCAACACAGCTGCGCGTTATGCAGTACGTTACCGTTACGCATTACGGCTCACGTCCTTCACTCACTAATAGCTAACCGAGCACTTCGGCCATCATCCAAACATCATTTAACTTGATTTGGATCACCTTCGCTTCTAGCCCGAAGCCTCTTTTATGGTATTCCTCGCGGTCTGGCCTTCATCTCTTTGGCCAGCAAAAGGAATATGGGCTACTCTTTTCGCAACGTGCCGCTCTTGATACTGTGTCATGCCCGGGGCAATCTATCCCCCGAAACGTGCCTGAACGACTATTTGAACTCACCTAGGCTTAGTTCTCTTGATCGATCACACTCCCTCCTCATTGTCAAGTCTCACAAGACATGCAGTCAAAAGAGAAAAAGAGGCCGGAGCCGGAGCCGCATTTAGGATGATGCAGAATACCCTGTGATTGTGTTTTTGTTTGGCACCAAAAATAAACACACTTGGAATGGGTTGGGTTGGAGAATGCGTCCCGGAGTGTCGACCACTAGGACAGCTGGAAGCGCTTGTGTTAACGGTCGACGTCTCCGTATGGATGCGTATGTCCTCAGTGAGCCCACGACTTCTCCTTTGCCCTTGATAAGGAGGATATCCTGGGGCAAAGCAGTGCCAGTGTACACTTGCTGTATTCAGATTGGCATCTGTATTTCGCCGTACTGCGGAGAGCTCTGAACACAGCATTGACCGTGATCCGCAGCCTGAGACCAGTTCTGCCAGCTCGTCTCGGGCTCGTCAAACTACGGTACTCGCAAGCAAAGGTTGACCCCAAGTCGCAGCCCACTGACGGGGTACTTGTGCATCGTGCCCGACTCCACTGGCGAGCGGGGAATCCATCCATGTAATCACGCCTAGTCCGAGGTTGTGCTCACCGATTTGGGCCCTAGGTCATTACATTAATGAGTGTCAGAGTCATTTTTAAGTGCCAGTCTGAGAGAGGTTGGGGTGCAGGCTTTGGCCCGGCGGTTGCCAGGCACTGTCACGCCATTCGCAAGGCGCCAGATCCGGAGATGCCCGTGTGGGTGTGAAATCTCCGCCCCGCAACTATGTACTCATCCCGGACTCTTCCGCCATCTCCGGTACACTTAGCAAAACAAAAAAAAAACCCCCAAAGTCAACAATTTCGGGCGCTGAGCGCTGAATTTATTCAGCTCCTCTCACCTCTTCCGGTTTTACCCGCCCTCTCTTCTTTTCTCCTCCTCCTGCTACAGTACTGTAACTCCCACCCCTTTTTACGGTCAGCCTAGTCTGGTCGTCCGGTTGCCAGGCCCCCATCCGTGGACCTCGTGAGCGGCGAAACGATTGGTTTTTGACTAGGATATGTCCTCGTAGGAGGCTGTCTATCTTCATTAAAACTAGCGCCTAGAGTCGTTGGGCCGGGAACACACCCCTATCAAAGGACGCTCAGCCTCTACTGGTCTGGTCGTCCAGGCTTATCTGACCCCTCTTCGTCTTCGAACATTGCTCACGGCGCGTTCCGAAGAATTTTGATGCCTGATGCCTCGGCATTACGAGCCCTATATATTTTGTTGGCCTACTTTCCCGTCAACTTCGTCTCTGAGGCTGTAATGCTACCCGTAATGCTACTTCCTCAGTCTGGTGTTGGAATCAACAGTTATTCATTGCACAACGTCCGACGCTATCTTAGTTCCTCAAAGCGCAAAGAATCCAGCACGAATAAGAGACGGAGGGCCGATACACGCCTCTCTCTGAGCGGAAGTTACGCTTGGCCATGTGGACTGTGGACTGGTTCTGGGGGCTGGGAACATGGGCGCTGATAAATCCGGAATGGAAACACTCTAAATAAAATACACCTCAGGCTGTCGATCTGTCGATTAGGCCTATGCGCGACTGTATTGGGAAGAGGTATATTTGGTTGCGTCCTATCCATATTCAGGCATTAGGAGAGTTGCAATCATCAATAGGTCCGTGTTCATACATACACCGCGAACAAAGGAGCCTCGAATATAATAACCCGATTCCTCAATGGTGAGGCGCTACACATGGAGGCATCGATTGAGCACTACCCTTTCATTTCACAACCACCTCTCGGGGCACAGGGTCGCCCGATTATGCCTCCACCTGGGACGCGTGTAATGTGCGGAGGAATCGGCTCCAGTGCCACGATGTACGTGTACGAGGTGACGTCCCTCCGCGCGAGATACTCCACGAGATGCGGGAAGAGGCCCCAGACGACATGCCTCCGACAAAGTAGCCCCTGTCATGCCGCGGCTCGGGACAGACTCATGCAGGTGAACAGTGCCTCGATGCCTAGGTTGGGAAGCAGTTCTGGACGCACGACCTGCATTTGTGTTAGTGAATCCACACGCACGGCGATCCCCTATTCGCCTCGTGCTCGGCTTTGTGCTTGGCCCAAGAGTCGCTTACTCAGCTCAGCTTACTCAACGACGTTGCCCACCTGCTTAGTCACGGTCCGCTCGACACGTGATCGTGTTCCTGTGTCACCTTGCGATTGTTTGGCAATGTTTGCCAGTGCCTCACTCGCTTGGTTGCACTTTCAAGTTGTTTCTCAGCCCGTTTACATATGCTCTCACGATGGGCAAGAATGGATAAGCAAGGTCTGCTTATGGTCTGCTTATGGTCCAATTAATGTCTAATAAGTAAGTACAGTCACCTTATTTTAAATAAGAATAGTCGAACAATTCAAAATTAAATGACCACTTAGAAGAGTACTGATTATATGATAAAATATTTAAAATAAACTGCATGTTGCAGGCTTGGAAAAACCATTTAGCCAGGGAAAAACTATTGAGCCTGAAAGGTTTTTCCGATCTCCCTCTAATTTTTAATTGTTCAAGTATTCTTATTCAAAATCAGGTGACTGTACTTATTAGACATTAATTGGACCATAAGCAGACCATAAGCAGACCTCTCTTATCCATTCTTGCCCGTCGTGTCTCTTTTCCACGTATTCAGCAGTTCCAGTTCCTACGTCATCTTCATTCTTTATTTTCGCACCCCTGTACCCAACCATCTGCATGTCATGAATCAGCGTCACCGTGACTAATTCATGTCAGTTCTACTCCACTCCCCCTTTTCTCGGGGTGAGCGTATGTGTGTACTATTGGCTGTCCAAATCATTGCCTTTTCACCACGGGCCTCTCTTTCGCGATTTTTTTTCTCAGTAATGTTCAGCGCCACACCATGATCAACAGCCGACGATGATATATGTTCAGGTTTCCGTATCTCGCATGTCACCGTGTCACCCATCACACCACACCTGAGGTCAAGAGAAAGGTTTCTATTCTCCATTGCAGGGTGGTCGCTTTCTTTCCTCCACATCACCTACCGTTTTTCCCTGCTATGTGATGTTCTTATTTTTGTTTTTTGTTTTTGAATCTGGATTTCCAACGTGCAACATGTATGTACGTACAAAGACACGCGCAGGGAGTGGGTACTGCCCAATTGGTTGGTATGTAAATACACATGGTGATTTGTCTGTCTGCTTCTGGACGGCGTGTGTTTATAGTGAAATTGCCCTCATCCTAAATGCCCTTCCTACTACCCGTGGTCTTCCGGGGGCGGGATGCGACGTGGTCTCATGGCGGCTTTGCTTCCCCACCCTCGCTGGTGGAGAAGATGTGGGAGAAATATATAGAGACGGACAGGGAGAGTAGAAGCCGTTGCCTCTCAGCAGTGTAGAGCGGGCAAGCTAGGATGACGTGGCGCGCAGTCCGGAGGGTTTCACCACATTGGGTCCCTGACGTGGTGTCAAAACAGTGTTAAAAGTTTATAATATACATTCCAGTCTGTAAGGTATGGTTGTGTCCGTCACTAAAACCTATAGCTACTTTTGTGTTCTGTTAGTGCCGACCAGGATCGATAAGGAAGAAGACGCCCAAGCCAAGCCAGAGACATGAAAAACTACCGGACGTACAGACATACATCTCAAAGCATAGACCGTACACTTCGATGGGGTGACATTTGCAGCGCGGGTTGCGCCGCCGACGAATCCTCGCCATAGAGAAAAGCTCCGACGACTTCCGCGTCCCACGCGCTGCTCGTCGTCTCACCAAATGTCTGCAGCGTGCCGATGAATTGCTTCCACCTCTCATCGGACACGATCGGCGCAACGACATACGGCGCGACGTCCATCCGCGCGAGGTACTCTTCCAAACGGGGAAAGACCGCCTCGAGCGCACGCGCCTCGCGTTCCCGGAGCTCTGCACGGGTGAAACCCAGGCACTCGACGTACCACGCTTCATCCTGCAACACCGACACGATTTCGAACAAGTCGAGAAGCGGGCCATCCACCCGCGATGCGCGCGCCGCATCGTACGCAATGCGGTGTCCGATCGCCTGGATGAGAGACAGCGAGCGCGGGAGGATCTCTCGATCGTACGCCGCGCTGCGATGGCTCGGCGCTGTGGCTAGGGAAGCATGGAGCTCCGAAAAAAGTCCTTTCTCGTGTTGGGCGAGAAGACTGTCTGGATACCGTGGTGGCTCTAGCGCGTAGCGTCCCAGTAGTAACTCCGATGTGAGGCCTGCAGTACG
>Ga0307512_10004128_pt1 | contig 16126 bp, 12 predicted proteins | sample 14_EM_MG_FD_200267 | JGI IMG/M metagenome (GOLD analysis project Ga0307512, IMG submission 200267) | Populus trichocarpa ectomycorrhiza microbial communities from riparian zone in the Pacific Northwest, United States - 14_EM | ecosystem: Host-associated > Plants > Roots > Unclassified | place... | reverse complement strand
TGTGATACGATCAGAACTCAAATACTTAATTGGAGCAAGAAATGTTGACTTTTGGGGAGCGGGTTTTGTGTGGAAACCCGTTGCAACGGTTCGGTTCCGGGTTGGAACCGGACCCGGAACCGACCCGGGAATTTGGACCCGTTGCTAACACTACTCATGGCTTAATTTGACCAATGATAGTTACCATGCAGAAGTGGTTCATGATATTTAATTTGTTGATACAAGATCGTCAGTTCCTTGCAGTTTAACCGTCGCAGGAGGGTTATGCATCATCGCGATTATGATTTCACGCGTTTGAGATCAGACTTCAGTAAATCATCAGTTCTATCACATTTACTACTATTATGATATATCGATAAAACCTAGAATAAAATAGCACACAAAGGAAATCCTAAATCTGATCATTGAAACCATTCCTAACCCCCAAGCGACATCGCACCTTCTACAATCGTACTTCCATCGACTAATCCCGTATTCTCAATGCTGGTCATGTTGGTGATACTGATGATGTCATTGCTGTTGCTGTTGCTGTTGCTGTTGCTGCAGGGGATGGGCTGGCTGCTGCTGGCGATGGCAGACCCACCCATAGGCAGAACAGCTGAAAATCGCATGCTAGCTTCAGTAGCAGCAACAAAGCTGCTGAGACGATTAAAAGAATTGTCGGGCTGCTCTATCAGCTCCTCCGGGATGTAATCAAGGAAGTCCTCATCAAAGCTGCCCTGATCGTTGTAAGGTTGTGCCATCGCTGGGTCTGTACCAGTTGAGTGGATAGTTTGGCGAATTACTATGCTGCGGATATTGTCTATCTTTTTGGCTTGAACCTCTGGCAAGGAAAAACAAAAATCTGCGTTGAACCGACAAAATACATCAGCGCATGCATTATTAACCGTGTGATTAATGTTTCTTGCATCGCACTTACGTTGTGCTCCACCTCCTGGACCAATCTCTGGCAGTGTTGAGGGTTGTCCCTCGATAGAGGTTGTGGTTGTAGTCTACATCAAGATCTACATAATGGGTTACATAATACCGTATAGTACATAACACCGATTTCATAATGGAGTAGTAACCTACTACAAGTATGATCCTTAGCGGGAGATTACAAGCCTCGTGTCGATTTCACAGCGAGCCTCATTGCCAGCGGATTCATTGAATGTTCACACACTACGGTAGAACTGATTCGATGATGCAATAATCTTGGCCAGTCGATAAGCCTTCAAGGCTTGTAGTGATGCCAGTTATTTCTTAACACATTCATTCAAACTATGCTAAGGGGACTGGACACAGCAGTTGCAGGAAAGCGGCTGACGTGTGAGGTAGACGATAGCCAATACGCAATTACGTGGGACTCTGAGCCAATCCCTTGTGGAGCGGAACAGCTCAGGTACTTCCCGGTAGTGTTAGCAACAGTTCCGGACTGTCGCTTCGGGTCTGGATTTAGATTGGAACTGAACTGTTGCCAAATTGACGGTGTGGGTCGTCAATAGACCCGAACTGTCAATTTGGGTACGGTTCAATGGAAATCCAAAACCCAGCTGAATTGGGTGGGTTGTCAGCGGGTTGTCCAGCGGGTCCATTTGTAGATTCATATAATGCTCTTGTTTTCGCTGCCTGATAACTGTATTTTACCAAAACTGCTTATTCAACACCTAATAATCACTTTTTGCATATTTTGCAGCTTGCAATATCGATTATTTTGGAATCTGTGTTTCTCCTTCTACATTTTGTATTTTGCCTATAAGGCAGTCTATACATCTGTTATAAGCTTTGATATTCGTGTGATGCCATGATTACCCAGTATGCAAGGCCAAATATTGTTGACGCTCTGTTGACGCTCATTTTCAGGATGGGGTAAAAACATTTTCAGAATCGGGAAGTGACCGTGTCACATCCTTGTTTGCCTACAAAGACTGCCAATAGGTCGGTTATGCATAACAGCGAACAAATCAATTTCCAATTACCTGACTTACAAGACCAAAACTCGTTGACACTCTGTTGACGCTCATTTTCAGAATCAGGCAGAGACCGTACACCTTCCTCTTTTGCCAATAAAGGCAGCCACCCCCGCTAATACCGCTATTATACTTAACTACTCCCAAATGTCATTTTAATTACCTGACTTACAAGACCAAAAATCATTGACGCTCCATTGACGCTCATTGTCATGATGGGGTAACAAAGATATCCTGCACTGTTTTGACTGAAAAGACAGCCAGTACATTGTATAAGAATTATTGCCAGACATTGCCATTCAGATAACCCAAGATGCATAGCCAAATATCGTTGACGCTCTGTTGACGCTCATTGTCAGAAGGGGGCAGTGACCGTACCGCATGCCTTTTTGCCGATAAAGGCTGCCAATATGCCGTTTATAACAGTGTGCAACAATTCACAACTCAGATTACCAATGATGCAAAACCAAAAATTGTTGACACTCCATTGACGTTCATTTTCATGATGGGGCAGGGAGTGTGCAGATAGTATTTTAGCCTATAAAGGCTGCCAATACTCGCATTATGTCTAATAACATCAATATCAAGTTTTATTTACCAGACTTACAACACCTACAACTGTTGACGCTCCGTTGATGCTCATTTTGCCACAGGCATATCTGCAATATGCAATAATTCAATTTGTCACAGTTTATCATTCACAATGTTTTGGCAGCCATTCTAACGTCTTCATGTACTTTGTCCGTGATCACCACATTGTTCCTTAATAATACATATAAATATATCCTTTAAAATATACTTTAAAGTGTCTGCAAATTGTAGATTACAATGCACTATAAATCCCGTTCCTTTCGATCAATGCTCGGTTCAACTGACATGTACGTTCAATAGGCTGCTCTCATCTTCAAAATGTATTTTAGCAGCATTCAGACACAGCAGATAGTGTACTAACCGCATGATGTTCTTTCATCAGTCAGCAATTCTGGATCAAAATCTTCATCGAGTATGCTATCCTCGGCTAATGCATCGAGATGGACAAGTTGAGTTGTGGGAAGAGAAACATGTGAATCCGCATTTGTGGCTGGCAAATTGTCCGTTTGCGATCTTTGGCTGCCTGGAATGGGACCGGGTGGTGCAGGTGGCGTTCCGGGTGGAGATGGCGTTCCGGGCAGAGATGGTGTTGGATCTGGTGTCAGATGTCTGCGTCGGACTGGTGGTTGAGCACCCGTTCCTTTGCGCCTCCAGCATGTCTGGGGATTCCTCGCTGTGCCGTTTTGGCAAGGAAGACAGCCGTCTGTGTGGTTCTGATGTATTATAGCCGGGTGACTTTCCATCGCAGCCATCACCTTTTTGTGCCCAAGAAATTCAACACCCCGCTTCCTCTCTTCTCTGACTTCAGCCCGAGATTTCTTGATTAGATATTGCGTTTCCTCTGTAGCAGCGCGCGAAAACCCGCCTTTGGCCATTTTGGCCATATCCAATGCAAGGTGCATGTCCGACTGTTCGAGCTGTACCCGACCTCCTTGCCTTGCCATTGTTGCAGACATGTTGAAAACCAACAAGAAATTAGTTGCAGCATCTAGTAATGAGATTCAGCAATGACCTCCACCATATACGCTTCCGTAGCCTCCTCTAAGGTGATTGAAGCGTGTTTTGTCCACTCCCGGGGACACTTATCATGAAATTCGTTTGTGAAAATCCCCAACCTGACAACCTCATGATGTTCAATTTCGCGGACTGTGCAGAGAAATGCCTTGTTAGACCATGGAGGTTTCCCGTTATGGGCAGAAATGAATTGGTCACGGAGTTCCTTACTCATACCTGCTGTATATTTTCACGGTTAGTCGACTGTCATTTACCTTGATATGAATATACTTACATCCAATTGCGTGCTGTTTCTTATTCTTGCTGCTTTCAGTTTTATGAATGATTTGTAAATGTGCATCCTGGGACATATTTTTGGTGGCCACATTGGCGGCATTGCAGTGGACTAACTGGTGTCTGCATTCACGCTGTGTGCCAGAGAGTGACGTATCGGGTGAAATGCCTGTTGATCCACCTGGTTCGGTGCCGTTCTCAGCTGGCTGAGGTGTTTTTGTAGCCATGATGTGCTGGTGTAGAATAGGAGAGGAAGATGATAACGAAAAGAAGTGGGAAGTCCTGAGGAATATATACTTCGCTACAAGTCAAAATGAAATAAGTAACTGCCAAGTTGCACATTTCTCTCAAGTTAAATCATGCTGCATTTGATTGCAGATTGCAGGGGTTTCTAACCGTTCCGCGATTTGCAATAAGTCAGTCCGATGTTGTTTGTTTGTTTACAAGGATTAATAGAGGTTTACGACCGCCGAAATCTCACGATTGTCTGATATAAATAGGATACGCTTCGCGGAAAAGGATGTCTGGTGATGTTCATCTCAAGAAATCCCAGGGATTGTACATGAAACTGATGCTAAAAATTGAGTGATACTATATTGTTAGCATAACTATTCCCATTTTAGTGACGGTCAAAACGTTGATTTTGCTTATTCAAGTTGATCACATGTACCAATGTTGACATAATAGATGCAGCTTGCCTCCATATCGTCCAGATATTGCAACATCCAACATCTCGCCCAAAAACAATATCAACACAAACTACAATGGTCAATGCTCTGAAAAAGAACTTTTCGCCACTTCCAGCTGGCAAATATGGCAAATCGAGCAACTGATCGACACGACAACATCATCGAGCGAATGCAGGCAAGAGTGGCTTGGAAGCTGAATGAGTCCGAGCCCTAGGTGCATTGTGTAGCTTGCGATCCAAAAAGAAGCTTGCGGCAGAGTGAAGACAAGAAACAAAGTTTTTGAATAACAACTAGAAGGAAAAATGGATCGAGGATTACGTGGAGAGAGAAACTGCTGTGGCCAGAAAGCGAGTCGAGGACGCAGAGACAGGAATTAAGCAGGAGCAGGAAGATATGAACAGTGCTGAAAGCGGGGGATTGACATCCAGGGAGCCTGGACAAACGTTTGAGGAGATGTTGGATACTATCGGAGACAGTCCGAGTGATCTTGCAAGTTTGGACGATGAGGAGGATGAGGAAGATGATGAAGATACAGAGCAGGGCAAGCTGAGCGAAGATGATGAACCAGGCTGGGTGATGGGCACAATCTAGAAAATGGTACAGCAGTGCATGGATAGATTTCAGCAGAAGCGGACGAAGCTTGATGAATTGACACAACCGGGATGGGTGGACATGGCCGACTACTTCCGTGAAAGAGAAATGAAGTGTGGCACAATTGAATTGAAAGTTCCAGCAGTTGTGAAACTGCGTACAGACGACGACTCAGCAAAACCTGCACCCAGAACATTTGGAGAGCTTATGGAGTCTCTTGATATCATCCCCGGAATATTGCAAATGCTGCAAGGGACTTCTCGACCAGGAAGTAGTCATATGAAGCTAGGCTCTGGGAGACTGCAGTCAAATGAACGGATAGCGTCACTTCTGCCCGACGTGGAGCCCGATTTGTCACCAAATAAGAATGCGAAGCCTTTTGAACCTGTAAGCCTTTACCCCTGTATCTCCCCCTCTAGCTAATCACCATATAGAAATCGGATTCGGATGAAGAAATGGTGACGGTCTGTGCGTCGCCGGAAGAATAGATATACAACTCACTATTTTTGACGTCATATCAAGTCGAAAAGCAATTTATGTACCTATTTTGCTATGCATCAGCTTTTACTTGATTTCAGTGACCAAACTGTGAGACATGATAATTTGTCTGTGCATGTGCAAGGGTGGTACGTACCATGTGAAAGTTCTAGTGTCCAAATTCAGCTGCAAGACGACCAATAAACTCCATAGCGCCTTTACGGTCACTGTTAAGTGGGAAAGCAGAAATTAAATTAGTGACGAAATTGACTAATAAAATTTACATGAGTGATGTCATACGAGTTATAGAAGGAGCAGTCAGTGCGTGATACGAATCTGTCTGTATGACGACCGTCATGCTGCATTCATCCATGCGTCCAACTGCATAACTCTCCACTCAGACCTGGAGCACATGGTTGAGATTTTGAAAATTGCTTATGGTACATCATGGAAATCGAGGAAAAGGAGCTGGATCAGGACAGGTGAGCAAGTCAGGCTATAGTGATTGAAAATTAGCATGAAAATCAACATACCGTGAATTGCCAGCCTAAAGCGCAGGAATGCTTGCTAGCTACGTCATCCATCACTCAGATACCGTGGATGGTGGTGGTTCTGAAATTGAGAGGCCATGAAGGTTCTGGATGCAAATGATCATACATAGAAACAATTCATTGGTTGTCAATAATCATTATTTGATTCATATTATTCAGTTATCGAACATACAATGATGGTTAGGATGTGTTCAATGTAAGCCTCAACGGAGCGTCAATGATTTTTAATCTTACACTTTCAGCAATCATACATGCTGCACAGTCCCATATTGCCAAAAATAAACAATTGGGCATCTTTTTAGCTAAAAAGGTAAGCAGCAAACTTGTTGCTGCATCATAAAAATGAGCATCAACGGAGCGTTAACGATTTTTAGACTTGCAACATGGATAATTCCAGGGCTATTCATCGAAATTGTCACATAATGATCATATTGGCTGCCTTTCTCGGCCGAAATGATGCGAACGATATCACTACCACCTCTTCAAACTGAGTTTCAACGGAGCGTCAACAATTTTTAGTCTTACACTTTCGGCAATCATATATGCTGCATAGTCGCATATTGCCAAAGATAAACTATTGGGGGTCTTTTTAGCTGAAAAGGTAAGCGGCACACTTATTGCCGCATCATAAAAATGAGCGTCAACAGAGCGTCAACGATTTTTAGACTTGCAATACGGATAATCCCAGGGCTATTCATCAAAATCGTCACATAATGATCGTATTGGCTGCCTTTCTTGGCAAAAATGATGCAAAGGATATTGCTACCAGCTCCTGAAAATGAGCGTCACCAGAGCGTCAACGATTATTGATCTTGCATCTTGGATAATCCAAGGGCTGGGCAAAGTCTTTATAGCATAACCAATACGGTGGCCACCATTATGGGCAAAAACGGTAATGCGCATATCCCTATCACCTCCTAAAAATGAGTGTCAACGGAGCGTCAACGATGTTTGGTCTTGCATCTTCGACAATCAAGGGTCTGTGCAACTGTATCACACCATAATCATTGTATTGGCTGCCTTTATAGGCAAAAATGTTAGTAATGATATCACTACCGCCTCCTAAAAATAAGCGTCCATGGCAATGTCTCACAGGTTTTTCTTTTTTCTTGCTGGTTGCTCTAGAGTCAATATTTAGGAACCAGCAGCTTACTTCACGAAATCATAGATTTTGACTGTCACTCAATTCAAATTGCACAGCAAACAAATTCCTAATGCCATGTCCGATTCAAAACCTATAAACACCTAGTTGCGAGAGGTTATGATATCTTCCAAAAATGAACGTGTCTTTATTTGTGATTTGAACGACCTTACCCTCCAAATCATATTTCATGCTTGGTGGACTTCTATGAATGTGGACTCGAAGCTTTCAATTGCTTGGAATAATTCTAGACATGCCCCTTCGTGGTGATTCTATTTGCACTGCGGAATTGAGGAGACGGGCAGCCTTAGCATCATATGTATTGTTTGTCACCAAGTTGTTTGTCATCCATCAGAACATGGTACCAGCTCAATGGGGAAACACTTGCTGGCAAAAGCGCACATCGCAAAGTGAAACGAATTAACAGAGTCAGAAGTATCTGAATTGACTCAGTCAACGGTCGATGAAACAGCTTTGGCTATACCGAAGAGATCAGGAAGTCGAGGAATTACAATCGTAAGGTCCCAATCGAAATTATTGTTTGACATCCAGACCTTAGCCCTATTAACTGTGATGGCAGACAAAACGATCTAAACTGGCTGATAAGGACTTTGAAACTGCTGAATTCCACCAAGACACCTGGAATCGCTACCTCATGTTAGGATGTGTTTCGGCTCACCATCCATGGAATGCTATATCAAACATCGAGCTAGGATGGTCATATAATGCACTACGCAGTGATCTCGTGCTACCGTCCGCCAGCACTCTTAGCAACATTTGCCAGAGGCAATATTCACTAACAGTGGATGCAATTAAGAAGCAATTGCCACCAAGAAATGAAGTTAGCTTAGCTTTAGATGGGTGGACATCAACAGATAAATTAGCGATAACGTCGGCCATTGCTTACTATATGGATTGAAATTGGGCATTGCATGAAGTGCAACTTGTGTTCGATGAGGTTGATTACCACTTCCTTTCCTATTAGCAAAGCTAACTGAGGATAATAGGTCAAGGGTCAACACACTGGGGCAAGGCTAGCGATACATTTGAAAGAAGTTCTTGAGCGTTTTGAGCTTCCCGACGGCCGTTTACTTGGAATTACGACTGATAATGCTTCCTCAAATTACTTGATAACCCGCAAACTACAGTCAACACTTGAGGCCTCTGGAATCGAATGGCCTGCTTGCGAAACCATATACCATGGATGGCGCACATCATTCAGCTTGCTTTAGGTGCATTCATGAGCAGTCTCAGGGTAAAAGGCCGCACCAAGTCATGGGAAGCCCATGTGCACGATCAACAATTTGGAGAGAATGAAAGACATTGGGAAGAGTCAAAGACTTCGAGAGGAAGGGAATGCTAGAATCAACAAGGTGTCAGCCATGAAGCCAGGTTTGGCAAAGATAATTGAGAAAGTACATATTTGGAGAATTTTTGAAAGTACTGAAACTGACCTTGGTATAGCAGCGAATGCTTGCGGTATTGATTATGTTGACACCTGGTTGTTGCAACGAGTTCATTGACTGTCAAAAAGCCAAAGTCTGCATCGCAGTACTACCCAGTATGGATGTGAAGACACGTTGGAACTCGACACTGGAGTTGCTCGAGTGCGCCTACCGATTATGTGAATTCTCACACGAGAGGTTTAAACACGCAAAATACAGCAACTACTGGCGACTCTTCACAACACAGGATGAGTGGACCATTGTCAAGTATGTCATGGAAGGTTTACGGCCATTCTGGTACTGGACCCTTTGGATGTCCAAATGGCATACAGTTACTCTGCATCACATCATCACTGTATACAATGACATGTTCGATCATATGGATGGCATTATGCAAGCTTTGGCTATGAAGAAGACCCAATGGAAGGAAGACTTATACTTTGCCGTGAAGTTTGCGTGACAGAAGCTGTCCAAATATTGTTCTGAAGTAACTCCAACGACCGGTCTGCTTCTCATTTCAGCACATATCTTTGATTCCTTTCGGAAGCTGCGATCGTTTAAGAAGTGGGACAAGGGAATGGATATCAATCCTCATGACGAGACTTCATATACCACACAATATCAGGAGGCGTTTCTGAAGTATGTGGAGAACAAATATTGTGCCAAACACCGGCGACTGTCAGTCAATAAACCCAAAAGACTTGTGAGCAACAACCCCTTCTCCACCACGGCTTCTGGATCTGGTCAATCTTCTTTTGATCCATATGATTTGTCCAGTGATGATGATGAACAGGTAACCCCTGAAAATGTGGCTGAAATGACACCCGGATGCAGTGATCGTGCAGCATGCTTATCGACAGCTGCAAGGCTGTATCCAAATTCACTGCGTGATGCACCAAAGAACGGGGAGCAAGTTAATCCAAATCGTAATGACTACCACTCTGACCCCATCGAGATTAGCAGTACATTTTGATTGCCCAATATTACTGACTGGTGGCATCAGCAAGAAGAAACACACTCAAAGTACGCCGATCTCTCCAATGTGGCACGTGACATATTCTCTATCATACCACATCCTGTCGGAGTGGAGGCCAGTGTTTCCCTTGGGCGAGACTTTATCGGATGGAGGCAGTTGAAAACCACAGGCGAGACCCTTCGCAAAAAAGTCATTGTAAGGCAGTATTTATGAGCCAATAACGGGATATTGGCAGGCAATGATCCTGCATTGGATACGACCGAAGCTGAAAATGACATAGAACTGAAGAGAGAAGCAGAGGAAAGAAAATTGCACAGAATGGCCAAGGTCCATGACTTTTTGGAGATGTGGCAGGGCAGCCAAAACCTCCATGCTACACAGAAGGAATCTCGCGCTCAAAACAAGCACATGACAGCCGTAGGATACATTTCGGATACTGAAGAGATTGTTAAAGCATCCTTGACCAAATTTCAATATGATGGTGCAGCGACATTTAAATTGTCGGAAAGATCACCTCAGCCACCAGCTTTGTCTGCAAAGGACCTCCTCGGAGGACGATCTCAAATATAGAATGTACGCCAAATCACGATAATTGACCGACATCTGGCGGAGGGTGATGAGGATAGTGCACCCAGAAGCATTTCCGATACCGAAACTTGGCTTAACTGGAATGGTGACCTGGATAACCCAAATGAGAGCGAAGATGACTGGGAGGCAGACGATGAGTCAGATTCAGAGCAAGACAATGTCATTGAGGATCCAGAAACCCCAGCGCAGCGAGATGTGAGTGCCAGACCAAATGTTCCCGGATTGATTCAGCCATTGCAGAGGTCAAAGAAAAAGCCTGAAAAGGTGTTCGTGACGGTCAGTGTGATGGAAACGAGAAGGAACCAGGGAAACAAGAAAAAGCAGGACAGCGTGGGTCAATGATTTTTCACCTGGATCGATATGTTGCTTGACCAAGAATTTCACTTAGAGAAATATTTTGGGAGAATAATGAGCAGTCGTATGTAAATATTTGTTCATAAACTGTAATACAGCTGGCAAAATGCACATTTCAGCGTGATATATAAATTTCAATATAATGAGAATGACCTGTGCAAGAATATTGCTGGGCCTAGTTTCGCCCTGGGGCCCTTGCTAAATCAGTCCAAACGGCATCTAATAAGCTGAAATAATTATGAATACAATTATTGCTGTCAGCAGATTTTGACTAGACAATACATTGAAATGAGCGTCAACAGAGTGTCAACGATTTTTGGTTTTGCATCATTGGTAATCAGAGTTGTGAATTGTTGCAGGCCGTCATAAATGGAGTATTGGCCGCCTTTGTAGGACAAAGAGAAAGCGACATGCTCCCTGCCCCATGATGAAAATGAGCGTCAACGGAGCGTCAACAATTTTTGGTTTTGCATCTTTGGTAATCAGAGTTGTGAATGGTTGCAGACTGTTATAAATGGAGTATGGGCCACCTTTGTAAGCCAAAGAAATAGTGGCATGCTCCCTGCCGCATCATGAAAATGAGCGTCAACGATTTTTGGTCTTGCATCTTCGGTAATATAAGTGGCGCTAGATTATAAGCATCAATAAACAGTGATTTGGCAGCTTCTATAGGCAGATAGGCAAGGTATATTCCCGCGACAGCCTCCTAGACTGTAACAACTCATTTCATTTAAAAAGCTGCAACATTGTGTTTGTTGGGCGTTTTCACCTACAAAAACGGTCAAAACTTCGTTTATAGATAATACCGGTCACATCGCGCTCTCATTAACCATGAAGCAAGGCCAGAAATTGTTGATGCTGTGTTGACACTCATTTTCAAGATGGGGCAGGGGGTGAGTTGCTTTTGTTTTTATCTATAAAGGCAGTCAATACTACTTTTATGAACATCAGTAACCTGTCGCCCCTCAGATTACCCAGGACGCAGCACCGAAAATCGTTGATGCTCTATTGACGCTGATTCTCATGATCAGGTAGGGAGCATTTCTCTCACTGTTTTCATTCTACAGGCTGCCAATGAGTTCAAAAATGACAACGACGTACAAACATCTATCTTTTGTGATTATTAGTAGGATATCTGAATGCGACCATACATTGAAAACCTGAAATGCTGAACTGGAGATTGGAACCAACGGGTCTAGCTAAACCCGGCAAAACCCGCGGGTTAACAGGTATGAGTCCGGGTTAGGCCCACTAAAAAGTAGCGGGTCCGGTTATTGGACGGTTCTGGAACCGAACCGAACTGTTTTTCCGGTCCAAACCTGGACCGCTGGGGGGTAACCCGGACCAGTTCCTAACACTACTCCCCGGTCAAAGAGAACAGTCTTGGCCTTAGCATGGTGTGTCTGATTGATGAAGACATTGTCCAAAGTCAATAAGACCCAATAGACCTCTGACTCCCTGGCAGGGAACAAACAAGTAAGGTTCATCACTATCAGTTCAATAATACTGTTGTGGTATGTTAAGTCAAATGTCGACAGAGCAATGGTGGGTCGCCATGTAAGTCTCTGAAGCAGATAAGCCAAATAACCTTTTATGGTAAAGGTTGTGTCTTAATTTATTAAGCAATCTGATTAAAGCCCTCCAAATAACCATGTCAGGCGACATAGAGGTTTTGACCATCCGAAACAAAACGAGTTGGAAGATATGTAAGTTGAAGTTCCCGTTTTATTAAATCTTATTGCTGATGATGGCCTGATTCTTATCAGTAGCGTAACACTTCAAAACAAATCATGCGTTTACATGATAACCTTTGGGATGCGTGGTCCTCTATGATAGAGCCTGGCTCGTAATAACAGCGTACTCTATGTTATGACAGATGAGATCATAGCTATGGTTCAGACATAAACTTTGGTTGTCCAAGAAAGGCTATAAGAGAACGACAACGCTCCGTCTTTGGAAGGGTAGCCCCACACGAATACACGATACCTACCTGCAAAGACGAAGCTGAAATATTATTAAGTTTCAAATTCTTATTTACCTGATTATTATTATTATCAAGTATATTTGTATTATCTATTAGGATTTTACACAGTTCCCCCGCCCCAGGACTGAGCGAAAGTCCCCGAATGATCACGATATTATTGTGTGTGCATTATCACTATTGTTACGACAATTTCAGAAGGATGATAATATATTTGCTGCACAGTGTATTTGGTGGCTGGCAAGTATTATCCAATATACAGAGATATTAAAATTTTATCTTCAATATCAGATATTCCCATCAGATTATGTTAGGGACTATATAGTTACGCCGTTGCCAAGTCAGGATAACGTAGGGACTATTGTTCTGGAATCTGATATTCCTACTCTGGATCTTGATTTGAATTCTGATACTGAGAAGTTGTCATCTTAAGAAGAATTAAGGATCAATTATTGAACTACTAAGCAGAAACACTTGAATACAGCTCGGTCTGGACAAGTGTTTAAGAATAGACTGAAATATCGAGAACCCACGATTCTTGAGCTTGAGCAATGTTTCAGTAAACAAAGCAAGAAGCAGAGAAGGCGTACCAAAAATCCCCTTCAAGCTGAATATAAAGATACATGAGATTATTACTGAGGGAGATTATGCATAAAGACGTAATATTGCCGATAGTATCTGAATGCCAGATTTATCCAGGAATTGAGGAAACAGATTTGTGAAGATACGTGTCAATTCAGATTGCACTATCAACAAGAATAATATTACCACCACGATATTAATTAATCACCGAGATTAATTATACAAATCCAATTAATCATCGGGATTAATTATACGAGTTATATGTATAGTCAGTATTGCTGCCCACCACGATACAATTTAGTTGCTATCTATTTAGAAGCATTTGAAATGACCATACATATTTGTCCTCTTTGCGTATATGATTTATACACACTCCCAATACAGTGCATCTGGAGATATGCATAAAAAGCGTTACAATAAGAATTATGGCTGAGTGCCCCAAGTACTTACTTAAGTATCAAAGGATTCTTATATATAAGTACAGTTACTTGGGTGGTTGCAACCCCGTAACAGGCGGAACTCTAAACTCACCTATTTTCCAGCCCGACAGACAATGGTGGATGGCTGTTGCGGTGAGGGCACGTTGGGAAAACCTTCGGTGCAACTGTAACCAACATATATTATCCCTGTCACCACTGTGTTATGGTTGCTTTCTTTAGATTATGACAACCTACCCTGTACTTTGGCCATTAGAGCGGAGTTATGAGAATGCGATGTGGGTGTGTAACGGCGTTGTCAAGTAATGCGTGGTTAGGGTTGCCGGACGGTCACGTGACATGTCCAGTGCCGGGTAACCACCAACCTTATATTGACATCGCAACGGAGACTTAGCTCCATACCGAATATCTTACCACTTACTTCTACCCTTGATCTCTCTTGCGCCCATGTGAAACCGTATACCATACCATATCCCTATACTGCCGAGCGCTGGCGTACGCGCCCTTACACTATAGTCGGTTTTCAGAAATCAGATACGTTTCGCTCACGAGATCACTCAAATTTACCCCTTAATTGACGTGTCGCGACAGACACGAAATCAACAATTACAGCCAAATACCCCCCATGCCTCCAAAGAGAATACAGAGAAGCCAATTGCGTGTGCCTAACACGCGTGCGAGCATCGAATCCCTCAGAGCATCGCTCATGCGAATCACACCTATTCCTACGGGCCACGTCTTGGTACTACCAGAAGACGAAATCAATGATGATGATCCCGCCGAGACTCAAGTTCACGAGGAAGCCCGCGATCCTGACGATGAAGAAGAAGATGAAGATGATTCAACCGTACCAGAGGGCGAGGACAATCGAGGAAGAGACGACATCTTGTCAAAGATCACCGAAGACGACCAAAAGGAGATGCTTGAACAGAACCGGATGCTACTTAACCTCCTATTCGAACAACAAGCCGAATGTAAAGAGGAGAGAACCCGAATGCTCACCGAACTCGACCGGAGCCGAACCATCGACAGACCGGAGAACACCGGAAATCAGTCCAAGATCTTTAAGATGGTCGACCCCTTACGGTACTGCGGCGGAGCAAAAGAGCTGGATAAGTTCCTCGAAACATTACGGTCAAACTTTGCTTCTCATAAGCACCTATTCCCAAGAGGCGATCGTGACCAAGTCAAGTATGCAGTCTCCTTTCTCGACACCTGGAATAACCACCCGGACATGACTCAGCGACAGACGGAAAATACGGACCCAGCCGAGCGGGCTAGCAATCTACGAGAAGCCAAGGACCCATGTTTAGATGATTTCGAACTCTTCGCGAACGAGCTTCAAATGATGTATGGAGACCAAGATAGAAGCCTTAACTCAGCGACGAAAGCCATGCAGGAGTAGCAACAACTGCCAAACGAAGCAGTCCGAGACTATGCCAACCGCTTGAAAGCAAATTGGAGGAGAGCTGGCTGGAACCTAATAACGCACGAAGTGGTCCTATACGACATGGCCTGGGCGGGCCTGCGGCACGCACTTAAAACCAAAGTCAGACCTTGGATCTCCAGCGGCAAAGAGAGGTTCGACACACTAGACCAACTCTTCGACTGTGCGGCGGCTTCAGAGTTCAAACCGGACGACAAGAAACCCGGAGGACAACAACAACAGCAAAGGCTAACAGGAGAGTCTCAGAAAGGTGGCAACAAGAAACGTAACTTCCGACCATCCATCTCCGAACCTACGGAAAACACTTCCGGCAATTCCAATACTTACGGCAATTCCAATAATTCTGGCACCGGTAACTCAAAATCGGGCAAGTCCAAAAAGTCCAGTGGAGGCAGCCGTGCCAACTTATCACCAGCGCCGTGGCTCTCAAAGGAAATCTACGAAAGCTGAAAGGCAAACCGGCAATGCACTTGCTGCGGCAGCGGAGACCACAAAACCTACCTTTGTACCAAATACGGCAAGTCAAGTCCACCTGAACAGAACTCCAGCAATAACAGCGGCTATGACGGCAAACAAATCAAGCGCCAAAAGTCATTCGACACGCAGCAGCAAAAAAACTAGTCTACCTCTCTCGATATCTAACTCGACGGGAGAGGCTGGACGAGACGGAGTTAGGATTGGAAAACTTGGGGAACCGGGCCTTATTTGCAACCTTGGATGAGATACAACCACACCGAATCGCCTTAAAATCAAGAGTCATTCTGCAAGGTCGGGCCCTGATGTCAAGCCAATACCTGTGCGGCACAGAGAGACCGGATTCGGCGCATATCATCCATGAAGTCCTTGTACGAAACATACACGGCAACATGCAGCGAGTCAAAGCACTAATCGACTGCGGTGCGACGAGCATCTTTATATCACCGAGCCTACTCAGGAAACTCGAATTGCCCCACGAACCAGCATTCACCTCCACCCAGGGTCTTAATGGCCAGGTGATGATGTCTGCAAGGGAGAGCCGAAAGGCAAGTCTCTTGGTTCAG
>Ga0307512_10004127_pt1 | contig 16131 bp, 15 predicted proteins | sample 14_EM_MG_FD_200267 | JGI IMG/M metagenome (GOLD analysis project Ga0307512, IMG submission 200267) | Populus trichocarpa ectomycorrhiza microbial communities from riparian zone in the Pacific Northwest, United States - 14_EM | ecosystem: Host-associated > Plants > Roots > Unclassified | place... | reverse complement strand
GCGGGGCGCCTCGAGGACGGGCAGTTCGGCCGGGGTGACCATCGCGCCGGGCCAGCGGCCGGGGATCGCGCGCTCGGCGCTGCGGCGGCAGCGCGGGCAGTCGTCGACGTGCCGGACCAGTTCCTTACGCAGGGCCGAGCTGAGCACCAGCTGGTTGTCCTCGGTGAGCCGGGCGACGCTCGGGCAGCCGCCGGTCTCGACCACGGCGAGGGCCGCGCGCGTGCGTTCCACCTCGCAGGCGGCGGAGGCCAGCAGTTCGCGGGCGGTGGCGAGGTCCAGGCCCAGCACGGCGGCGACCTCGTGCGCGGCCAGGTGGTGGCGCACGGCGAGTTCGAGCGCCTCGCGCTGCTCCGGAGTGGTTCCGGCGGCCTCCGGCCAGGCGAGCAGGGCGAGTTCGCGGCGGCGCTGCTCCTGGACCTCGTCGGCGACGGGCGGGTCGGCGGGATGGTGCCGCTCAGTGCTGTTCCGGCCTGCCGCGTGCGTGCCCTGACGTTTCTGCTTGGCCTCGGCCAGCTTGCGCAGACAGGCCCAGCGGGCCAATGCGTACAGCCAGGCCCGGCGGTCCCCCGCCGCCTCCGGGCCGCGCCGCCTCTCGGCGAGCGCGAGAGCCTCGCCGAGGGCCGCGGTCGCCGCGTCGTGGTCGCACAGCACGGACAGGCAGTAGGTGAACAGCCCGTCCAGATACGGCTCGTAGCGCGCAGGCGGCCGCTGCGCCAGCGTGCGCGCCGCGGCGCGGTCACGCGCCTCCCGGCGCGCACGGTGTGCGCCGGTGATGCGGGTCGAGGTCTCCGGACTGCTGCTCGTCATCCGTGGACCGTAGGCGGCTCGGGATGGCCCCTTCTTCCCCCTTGAGCACATTTAATCCATACGGGTGAAACGATCCCTCAATCGGGGACAGGAACCCTTCCTTCCGCGGCTGGTTCAGGACGAGGTGGCTGATTCACGATGGGCGACGGTCCGCGCCGACCGCGGGTGTCCGGCCGCCGCCCGAACTGTCCGCTGCCGCGTTGTCAGTGCCGCCAGCTACGGTTCTCGACATGGCCACCCGTACCAAGACCACCAAGGACCGCCCGTCCTACCGCTGCACGGAGTGCGGCTGGCAGACGGCCAAGTGGCTCGGTCGCTGCCCCGAGTGCCAGGCGTGGGGGACGGTCGAGGAGTACGGCGCGCCCGCGGTCCGCACGACGGCACCGGGCCGTGTGACCACCTCCGCGGTGCCCATCGGCCAGGTCGACGGCCGGCAGGCCACCGCCCGCCCGACCGGCGTGCCCGAGCTGGACCGGGTGCTCGGCGGCGGGCTCGTGCCCGGCGCCGTGGCGTTGCTGGCGGGCGAGCCCGGCGTCGGCAAGTCGACGCTCCTGCTGGACGTTGCGGCCAAGGCGGCGAGCGAAGAGCACCGCACGCTCTACGTCACGGGTGAGGAGTCGGCGAGCCAGGTGCGGCTGCGCGCCGACCGCATCAAGGCCATCCACGACCACCTGTACCTCGCCGCCGAGACCGATCTGGCCGCCGTCCTCGGCCACTTGGACGCGGTGAAGCCTTCGCTGCTCATCCTCGACTCGGTGCAGACCGTCGCCTCCCCGGAGATCGACGGCGCCCCCGGCGGCATGGCGCAGGTGCGCGAGGTGGCCGGCGCCCTCATCCGCGCCTCCAAGGAGCGCGGGATGTCCACCCTCCTGGTGGGCCATGTCACCAAGGACGGCGCGATCGCCGGACCCCGCCTGCTCGAACACCTCGTGGACGTCGTCCTCAGCTTCGAGGGCGACCGGCACGCGCGCCTGCGTCTCGTCCGGGGCGTCAAGAACCGCTACGGCACCACGGACGAGGTCGGCTGCTTCGAACTGCACGACGAGGGCATCACCGGCCTGGCCGACCCAAGCGGACTTTTCCTGACCAGACGTGACGAACCGGTCCCGGGCACCTGTCTGACGGTCACCCTGGAGGGACGCCGCCCCCTGGTGGCCGAAGTCCAGGCGCTCACCGTCGACTCGCAGATCCCCTCCCCGCGGCGTACGACCTCGGGCCTGGAGACCTCCCGTGTCTCGATGATGCTCGCCGTCCTGGAGCAGCGCGGCCGTATCAGCGCGCTCGGCAAGCGGGACATCTATTCCGCGACGGTCGGCGGCGTGAAGCTGTCCGAGCCCGCCGCCGACCTCGCCATCGCCCTCGCGCTGGCGTCGGCCGCGAGCGACAACCCGCTGCCGAAGAACCTGGTCGCGATCGGTGAAGTCGGCCTGGCGGGCGAGGTCAGACGGGTCACGGGCGTCCAGCGCCGGCTCGCCGAAGCGCACCGTCTGGGCTTCACGCACGCGCTCGTTCCGGGCGATCCCGGCAAGATCCCTCCGGGCATGAAGGTCCTGGAAGTCGCCGACATAGGGGACGCTCTCAGGGTCCTTCCGCGCTCCCGTCGCCGAGAGGCCCCACGGGACGAGGAGGACCGCCGGTAGACTTTGCCCAGGTCTCGCCTGTCCGTGCGAACAGAATGCGCGACGCGGGGGCGACCAGAACCTGCGACCGGAGGAGTGCAGTGGCAGCCAACGACCGGGCAGCAGCTCCCGGAAAGTCCGGTGGGAGTTCCGGTGCCGATGGCCTGATGCGCGCCTCACTGAGCGCCGTGGCTCCCGGCACGGCCCTGCGCGACGGGCTCGAGCGGGTACTCCGCGGCAACACCGGCGGACTCATCGTGCTCGGCTCCGACAAGACCGTCGAAGTCATGTGCACGGGCGGTTTCGTGCTGGACGTCGAGTTCACGGCCACGCGCCTGCGTGAGCTGTGCAAGCTCGACGGCGGCATCGTGCTGTCGTCCGACCTGTCGAAGATCCTGCGAGCGGGCGTGCAGTTCCTGCCCGACGCGACGATCCCGACGGAGGAGACGGGCACCCGGCACCGCACTGCGGACCGCGTCTCCAAACAGGTCGGCTTCCCGGTGGTCTCCGTCTCCCAGTCCATGCGCCTGATCGCCCTCTACGTCGACGGCCAGCGCCGCGTTCTGGAGGACTCCGCGGCGATCCTGTCCCGCGCCAACCAGGCCCTCGCGACCCTGGAGCGCTACAAGCTCCGCCTGGACGAGGTCGCAGGAACGCTGTCGGCGCTGGAGATCGAGGACCTGGTGACGGTCCGCGATGTCTCAGCGGTGGCCCAGCGCCTGGAGATGGTGCGCCGCATCGCCACCGAAATCGCCGAATACGTGGTTGAACTGGGCACGGACGGGCGCCTGCTGGCCCTGCAGCTCGACGAGTTGATCGCGGGCGTGGAACCCGAGCGCGAGCTGGTGGTCCGGGACTACGTCCCCGAGCCCACGGCCAAGCGCTCCCGCACCGTCGACGAGGCCCTCTACGAACTCGACGCCCTCACCCACGCCGAGCTCCTCGAACTCTCCACGGTGGCACGGGCGTTGGGCTACACGGGAGCTCCGGAGACCCTGGACTCGGCGGTCTCGCCCCGCGGCTTCCGCCTGCTGGCCAAGGTGCCGCGCCTGCCGGGCGCCATCATCGACCGTCTCGTGGAGCACTTCGGCGGCCTGCAGAAGCTGCTCGCCGCGAGCGTCGACGACCTGCAGACCGTCGACGGCGTCGGCGAGGCCCGGGCACGGAGCGTGCGCGAGGGGCTGTCCAGGCTGGCGGAGTCGTCGATCCTGGAGCGGTACGTCTGAGCGGCGCCCCGCGTCCGGGCAGCGCCCCGCGTCCGGGCAGCGCCCCGCGTCCGGGCAGCGCCCCGCGTCCGGGCGGCGCCCCCTGGAAGCCGCTCAGTCCGCCTTGAGCAGGAACGACGCCTGCGCCTTGGCGAAGCCCGGTGCCGTCGCCTCCACCAGATAGGTGCCGGCCCCGGCGGACCCCGCCGGGGGCGTCGCGCACTCGGGAGAGCTGGGCTTGCGGTCCCACTTCACGGTGTACGTGATGCCGGTGTCCGCGGGCGCCCGGAACACCAGGCGGCCGGAACCCTTGGGGCAGTCGGCGGAGGACCAGTAGTCGTCGTCGCTGCTCGCCTCGGTGATCGTCAACACCGCGCTCTTCGGGCCGAGATCGATCTTGCAGTCGTAGGCGGAGGTGTTCGTCGCGGTCAGCAGCAGGGTGGGCGTCTGGCCGGGCGAGTATGTGTTGTGCAGGCTGCGGACGCTCAACCTCACGTTGCTCGCCGCACAGTTGGGCAGCGAGGAACCCCCCGTGACCGTGTCGCCACTGCCGACCCCGATGCTGGAGCCGACACCGGCCCCACCGCCGCCGCCCGCGCCTTCGGAGCCTCCGGCCCCGGAACCCGAACCGGAACCCGAACCGGACCCGGAGCCCCCGTCGGAACCCGAACCCGAACTGCCCCCGGAATCAGACCCGCTGGAGCCCCCGCCGCTCGACTCGTCGCGTCCGCCCGGCGCTTGGCTGATGGCGGGACCCGAACTCGACGGCCCCGCAGTGATGGTGGGCGCGGGAGACGTGCCGTTCGTCCCGTCGTCCTTCTTTCCGCCACCTCCGCCCGACAGGACGATCCAAGCGATCAGCAGCGCCAACAAGGCGACCACAGACGCGAGTACGACCCTCCGTCGCCAGTAGATGGTGGAGGGGAGCGGCCCGACAGGATTGCGCAGAGATCCCACGGCGCAAACTGTACGAGAGATCGGCGCGTTCACTTGCCCCACCCGCCGCCGGCGCCTCAACTTTTCCGGATCATCATTCCGGTCCGCACGACGCACCGCGCGCCGGACGTCGGCCCAACCACCCGGCGCCATGGCAGGATCGGAACGCCATGACTGCGCCAACGAAGCCCCCGCACAGCAGCCCTGCCGACGGCCCCGCCGACGCCCGCGCCGGCTGCCCCCTCGGCGACGCCCACGAGACCCTCCATTCCTGCGTCATCGACTGGTTCGACGAGCACGCCCGTGACCTGCCGTGGCGGCTGCCGGAAGCCGGCCCCTGGGGTGTGATGGTCAGCGAGTTCATGCTGCAGCAGACGCCGGTGAGCCGCGTGCTGCCCGTCTACGAGCAGTGGCTGGCCCGCTGGCCGCGCCCCGCCGACCTGGCCGCTGAGGCGCCCGGCGAGGCGGTGCGCGCCTGGGGCCGGCTCGGCTACCCGCGCCGCGCCCTCAGGCTGCACGGCGCCGCCGTGGCCATAACGGAGCGGCACGGCGGGGACGTACCGGCCGACCACGCCCAGCTGCTCGCACTGCCCGGTATCGGCGAGTACACGGCCGCGGCGGTCGCCTCCTTCGCGTACGGGCAGCGGCACGCGGTGCTCGACACCAACGTCCGCCGGGTCTTCGCGCGGGCCGTCACCGGCGTCCAGTACCCGCCGAACGCCACCACCGCCGCCGAACGCAAGCTCGCCCGCGCCCTGTTGCCCGAGGACGAGAGGACCGCCGCGCGCTGGGCCGCCTCCTCCATGGAACTCGGCGCGCTCGTCTGCACGGCCAAGAACGAGACCTGCCACCGCTGCCCCATCGCCGCGCAGTGCGCCTGGCGGCTCGCGGGCAAGCCCGAGCACGACGGGCCGCCGCGGCGCGGCCAGACGTATGCGGGGACGGACCGGCAGGTGCGCGGCAAGCTGCTCGCCGTCCTGCGCGAAGCCCACGCACCCGTGCCGCAGACGGTCCTCGACCGGGTGTGGCACGAGCCGGTGCAGCGCGCGCGGGCGCTCGACGGGCTTGTCTCGGACGGTCTCGTGGAGCCGCTTCCCGGTGGTTTGTATCGGCTGCCGTTGACGTAACCCCGCGGAACGTCCCGCCGCGTCACAGCCCACCACCCCACCAAATCACCACACAACAGGGCGACTCGGTGCACCTGTTTACCCCGTTCCTACGTCCGTTACACAACCGACGGACAGCCGAGTGCTAGCCGAGCGTTGCTTCGGACAACGCCGTGACAACCGCTCCGTAGCTTCATTTGCGTGCCCGGCGGACCCGGGCTGCTACGGAACGGACCGACGGCGACCAGGCCGGCCGGGAACGGGGATCGGGAGGCGGTTCAACATGGCGCAGGGCGAGGTGCTCGAGTTCGAGGAGTACGTCCGCACCCGGCAGGACGCGCTGCTGCGCAGCGCCCGCCGACTGGTCCCGGACCCGGTGGACGCACAGGATCTCCTTCAGACCGCGCTGGTACGGACGTACGGCCGCTGGGAGACCATCGAGGACAAGCGGCTCGCGGACGCCTACCTGCGGCGCGTGATGATCAACACGCGGACCGAGTGGTGGCGGGCCCGGAAGCTGGAGGAGGTCCCGACCGAGCAGCTCCCGGACGCCTCGGTCGACGACTCCACCGAGCAGCACGCGGACCGCGCCCTGCTGATGGACATCATGAAGGTGCTGGCTCCGAAGCAGCGAAGCGTCGTCGTGCTGCGACACTGGGAGCAGATGTCGACGGAGGAGACGGCCGCCGCCCTGGGGATGTCGGCCGGAACGGTCAAGAGCACGCTGCACCGGGCGCTCGCCCGGCTCCGCGAGGAGCTGGAGAGCCGCGACCTGGACGCACGCGCGCTGGAGCGTGGGGAGCGGGAGCGTTGCGCCTGACGGACTCGGGCCGAGGGACCTTGCAGGCGGCGTTCACGGCGGTGGCCGTGCTCGCCGCCCTCGCCCTTTTCGTCTCCGCCTGCGCCACCGGCGGCACCGGCGCCCGTGACGAGGGTCCGGCGCATGCCGCCTCGGACTCGGTCGCGGGCGCCGCCGTGTCGCCCACGCCCAGCCCCTCGAAGGCCAAGGCCCGAGTGGACGCGGTCGAACTCGTCAAGGACGACCCGACGGTCTCGGCGGAGGTCAAGCGCGATCTGAAGCCGTGTGTCGCGGACGAGTACCCCGTCGACGTGTCGTACGGCGACCTGACCTCCGGGTCGGCGGACGACGTAGTGGTGAATGTGCTGACCTGCGGTGATGCTGTGGGAGTCGGCTCGTACGTGTATCGCGAGGAAGGCGGTCGGTACGAGAATGTGTTCAAGGTCGAGGAACCCCCGGTCTACGCGGAGATAGACCGCGGCGACCTGGTGGTGACCAAGCAGGTGTACGAGAAGGGTGACCCGGTGTCGAGTCCGTCCGGCGAGAACGTGATCACGTACCGCTGGATCTCGGGCCGCTTCACCGAGGAGTACCGCACGCACAACGACTACAGCAACGCCGTCGGGAGCGACGCGTCGCCCGCGTCGTGAACCGATCGGGCCGCTCGGATCGATCCATCATCAGCAGCAGTCACATACGCCACGACCGACACGAGAACACGAGAACACGAGAACTGAGAGCAGCGGGATGGCAGACCAGACCCATGTCCTGTTCGTCGAGGACGACGACGTCATCCGCGAGGCCACCCAGCTCGCCCTGGAGCGGGACGGCTTCGTGGTCACCGCGATGCCCGACGGGCTTTCGGGTCTGGAGGCGTTCCGGGCGAACCGCCCCGACATCGCGCTGCTCGACGTCATGGTGCCCGGTCTCGACGGCGTGAGCCTGTGCCGCCGTATCCGCGACGAGTCGACCGTGCCGGTGATCATGCTGTCGGCGCGGGCCGACTCGATCGACGTCGTGCTGGGCCTGGAAGCGGGCGCCGACGACTACGTGACCAAGCCGTTCGACGGTGCCGTGCTGGTCGCGCGCATTCGTGCCGTACTGCGGCGCTTCGGTCACGCGAGCGGCGGCGACAAGACCGACGAGGACACCTCCGAGGTGGCCGGCGGTGTGCTGAGCTTCGGCGACCTGGAGATCGACACCGAGGGCATGGAGGTGCGCCGGTCCGGGCAGCCGGTGGCGCTGACCCCGACCGAGATGCGGCTCCTCCTGGAGTTCTCCTCCGCGCCGGGCACGGTCCTGTCGCGCGACAAGCTGCTGGAGCGGGTGTGGGACTACGGCTGGGGCGGGGACACGCGCGTGGTGGACGTCCATGTGCAGCGACTGCGTACGAAGATCGGCCAGGACCGGATCGAGACGGTCCGCGGCTTCGGCTACAAGTTGAAGGCCTGAGCGGGGACATCAGGGACATGCGGGGGATCTTCCGGAGCCCGGCCACTGCGGGTGGCGCAGGCGGTGCGGGCATTCGTACGGGCCTCAGGTGGAAGCTGAGCGCGGCCATCGCGCTGGTCGGCGCACTGGTGGCGATCGCGTTGAGCCTGGTCGTGCACAACGCGGCCCGGGTCTCGATGCTGGACAACGCGCGCGACCTCGCGGACGAGCGCGTCCAGATCGCGCAGCGCAACTACGAGCTGTCCAACCGGCCGAACTTCCCCAACGTCAAGATCGACGACCCCCGGCTGCCGCCGGCGCTGCGGGCGAAGGTCGCGGAGGGCCGGCGGGCGACCTATGTGACCGACCGGCACGACGGTGTGCCGGACATCTGGGCCGCCGTGCCGGTCAAGGACGGGCATGTGCTGTCACTGCACACCGGGTTCACCGACCGCAGCACGGACATCCTCAAGGACCTCGACCAGGCCCTGGTGATCGGCTCCATCGCGGTCGTCCTCGGCGGCAGCGCGCTGGGCGTGCTGATCGGCGGTCAGCTGTCGCGCCGGCTGCGCAAGGCGGCGGCCGCGGCGAACCAGGTTGCCAGGGGCGAGTCGGACGTACGGGTGCGGGACGCGATCGGCGGGGTCGTACGGGACGAGACCGACGACCTGGCGCGCGCGGTGGACGCCATGGCGGACACGCTGCAGCAGCGGCTGGAGGCCGAGCGCCGGGTCACCGCGGACATCGCGCACGAGCTGCGCACCCCGGTGACCGGGCTGCTGACGGCGGCCGAACTGCTCCCGCCCGGCCGCCCCACCGAGCTGGTACTGGACCGGGCGAAGGCGATGCGCACCCTGGTCGAGGACGTCCTGGAGGTGGCCCGCCTCGACAGTGCCTCCGAGCGGGCCGAGCTGCAGGACATCCTGCTCGGCGAGTTCGTCGCCCGGCGGGTGGCGGCGAAGGACCCGGCCGTCGAGGTGCGGGTGGTGCACGAGTCGATGGTCACGACCGACCCCCGGCGCCTGGAGCGGGTCCTGCTCAACCTGCTCACCAACGCCGCCCGGCACGCCAAGCCGCCGATCCAGGTCACCGTCGAGGGCCGGGTCATCCGGGTCCGCGACCACGGCCCCGGCTTCCCCGCCGACCTCCTCGCCGAGGGCCCGAGCCGCTTCCGCACGGGCAGCAGCGACCGCGCGGGCCGCGGCCACGGCCTGGGCCTCACGATCGCCGCCGGCCAGGCCCGCGTGCTGGGCGCTCGTCTGACCTTCCGCAACGTACGCCCGGCGGGGGCACCCGAGGACGTACCGGCGGAGGGCGCGGTGGCGGTGCTGTGGCTGCCGGAGCATGCTCCGACCAACACGGGCAGCTATCCGATGCTGCCGTAGCCCCTCATACGTCCGCCACCAGGAGCTCCTCCCCCCTCGACGGCCGCAACCCGTCGGTCCTGCCCGTGAAGTACCGCTGCTCGATCTCCGCTGCCGACACATGCCGGACCTCACGGAAACCGGCCTCGCGGGCCAGGGCGAGCAGCTGCGGCGGCCGGTAGAACGTGAGGAAAGGGGTTCCGGCCGCCCGGGCGCCCTTCATCGCGACCCTGAGCTGCGGCTGCTCCTCCGGCTCGACGTCCTCGATCGGCCGCAGGAAGGTCGTGACGAACGTCGATCCCGGGGCGAGTCCGGCGACCAGCCGGAAGGTGGCCGTGATCGCCTCCTGGGTGAGGTACATCGTGACGCCGGCGGAGGACACCACGGCGGGCCGCCCGGGGTCGAGCCCCGCCTCGAGCAGCTGCCCCCACCAGTCGCCCTCGAAGTCGACCGGGACCAGCCGCAGCCATCCGGGGATGTCATGGCCGAGGTCCTGGAGACGCTGCCGCTTCCAGGCCTGCGGGCCGGGCTGGTCGACCTCGAAGACCCGCAATCCGCCGGCCGCCGCCTCCGGCCGGCGCTGGGCGAACGTATCCAGCCCGGCGCCGAGGACGACGTACTGGTCCACTCCCTCCCCGGCCCGCTCCACGACCAGATCCTCGACGAACCGGGCCCGGGCCACGATGGACGCCCGGGTGCGGCGGGTGGCGTCGACGTCCATGTCGGGCCGCTCGGGCCATCCCTCCCCCGGGTCCGCGAGCCGCAGCCCGATCTCGTCCTCGATCACGTGCGGCGGCGGATCGGCCCGGAGGTGCAGGGCCCGCCAGAGGGCCACTCGTACGGCCGTGTGGTCCGCCGTGGGGGCTTTCGGTTCCCGGGGCGGGTTCAGCACGCCCAGTCCTTCGACATGTCGAGGTCGCCCTCGCGGGGCTGGGTGAAGGAGAACCAGTTCCCGGAGTCGTCGCGGAAGACCGCCTCCGTGCCGTACGGACGCTCCTGCGGTTCCTGCAGGAACTCCACACCGCGCTCCTTGAGCTTCTTGTAGTCGCCCTGGATGTCGTCGGTGGTCAGCGCGCCGGCGCCGAGCGCTCCCTTGGCCACGAGCTTTTTGATCATCTCGGCGGACTCGGGGTCCATCGCGGGCGGGCCGGGCACCATGAGCGTGAGCTCGACGTCGGGCTGCTCGGGCGAACCGACGGTGAGCCAGCGCATTCCGCCCTCGCCCATCGTCATGTCGGTGCGGAGCTCCATGCCCAGTTGCTCCGTGTAGAACCCCTTGGCCCGGTCCTGGTCCAGTACCCACACGGTCGAGATCTTGAGTCCCTTGATCATGGCACGCTCCTGTAGGCGGCTGTCGGTGCTGGCTTGCCCCGCCACCGTAGGCAGCCGCGCCCTCAGCCCGCTTCTCCGGAATTGCGCTGTCCCTGTCCGGGACCGGACCGGAAACCGCCGGCCCACAACATCGCGTAGCACCCGGGTATGAGCGCGGCCCCGCGCCCGACGTTCTTCGCCCGGTATTCGCTGGGCGCCAGCCCGGTCCATGCCTTGAACCGGGTCGAGAACGTGCCCAGGCTGCTGAAGCCGACGAGGTGGCAGATCTCGGTCACCGACAGGTTGGCGGTGCGCAGCAGATCCTCGGCCCGCTCGATACGGCGATGCGTCAGATACTGGCCGGGCGTCTCGCCGTACGCCCCCTTGAAGGCCCGCAGGAAGTGGTAGCGCGAATACCCGGCATGCGCGGCCACCGCGTCCAGATCCAGCTCCGGATCGGCCCAGTCACGGTCCATGGCGTCCTTGGCCAGCCGCAACTGCCGCATTTTGTCCATACGGTGATGGTGGCACGGAGCACTGACAATCGAGGGCGGCCCCTTCAGCCCGTCCGGGGGTGCCCCCTCGGGGGAAGCTTGAGGACGAGGCCCTTCGGGCCGCAAGGGCGACCTGGGGGCGCGGCCCCCAGCAACGGACCCGCGGCCGAACACGAAGAAGGCCCCCCGGGGCGGACACCTGCCGGGGGACCTTCGGCTTACTGTCGGATCAGACTGTCTCGGCGACCGCCGTCTGCACTGCCGCGCCGTCCGCCGGTCCCTCCTCCGTCTTGGGTCCGGCCCCGCGGAGCGCGACCTCCTTCACGAACACCGCCGCCACCAGCGCGAACACCGCGACCACGGCGCCGAGCAGGAAGGCCGAGTGCGTGCCCTCGGACACCGCGTGCTGGTACGCCTCCCGAGCCGCGGCCGGCAGCTTCGCCAGGCTCGCCGCGTCCAGCTGCGCCGACTTCTCGGTGATCTTCGAACCCAGGGCGCCGGCCCGCTCGGTCATGACGTGCTGGACGCGGTTGTTGAACAGGGCGCCCATGATCGCGACACCGAAGGAGGAGCCGAGCGTACGGAACAGGGTGGTCGACGAGGACGCGACGCCCATGTCCTTCATCTCGACGCTGTTCTGCGCGACCAGCATGGTGATCTGCATCAGGCAGCCCATGCCGAGACCGACGACCGCCATGAACACACCGGACATGAAGCGCGAGGTCCCCGTGTCCATCGTGGACAGCAGGTACAGCCCGACGATCATCAGGGCGCTGCCGACGACCGGGAACACCTTGTACTTGCCGGTGTTCGTGGTCACCCGGCCCGCCACCATCGAGGTGACCAGCATCGCGCCGAGCATCGGCAGGAGCAGCAGCCCGGAGTTGGTCGCGGACGCGCCCTGCACGGACTGCTGGTACAGCGGCAGGAACAGCGTCGCACCGAACATCACGAAGCCGGTGATGAAGCCGATGACCGACATCAGGGTGAAGTTGCGGCTGCGGAAGATGTGCAGCGGCACGATCGGCTCCGCGGCCTTCGTCTGCCAGAACACGAACCCGATGAGTGCGGCGACACCGATCCCGATGAGCTCCATGATCCGCGCGGACGTCCAGGCGTACTCCGTGCCGCCCCAGGTGGTGACGAGGACGATCGAGGTGATGCCGACGGTCAGCAGCACGACGCCGAGGTAGTCGATGCCGGCCTTGGACCGCTTCTTCGGCAGGTGCAGCACCACGCTGATCAGGCCGAGCGCGACCACGCCGAGCGGCAGGTTGATGTAGAACGACCAGCGCCAGCCCCAGTTGTCGGTGATGGTGCCGCCGACCAGCGGACCGCCGATCATCGCGAGCGCCATGACGCCGGCCATCATGCCCTGGTACTTGCCGCGCTCCCGCGGCGGAATCAGGTCACCGATGATGGCCATGACACCGACCATCAGACCGCCCGCGCCGAGGCCCTGGATCGCGCGGAAACCGATCAGCTCGCCCATGTTCTGGGCCATGCCGCTGAGGGCGGAGCCGATCAGGAAGATCACGATCGACGTCATGAAGGTGGCCTTGCGGCCGTACATGTCGCCGAGCTTGCCCCAGATCGGGGTGGAGGCCGCGGTCGCGAGGGTGTACGCCGTCACCACCCACGCCAGATGCTCGAGTCCGCCGAGCTCGCCCACGATCGTCGGCATCGCCGTACCCACGATCATGTTGTCGAGCATCGCGAGCATCATGGTGATCATGAGCGCGAGCAGCACCACCCGTACGCTCTTCGGCTGTTTGTCGGGCTTCGTCTCGACCGTCTGTGTGTCCGCCATTGTTCCCACTCCCCTGGACATTCCCCCCGGTCAGCTACTTACTTGCCGCCCGGCTAGTTGACTACACTGGGAAGGTAGACCCGTAACTAGCCGGGCGTCAAGTAAGTTTTCTAGTCGGGCGGCAAGTAAGTTTGCAGGGAGCGTGAGGAGCGCGAGGATGGGCGGCACGATGGACGGCACCAAGCGGCAGCGCCGCGGAGACACCCGCCAGCGCATCCAGGACGTGGCCCTCGAGCTCTTCGCCGAGCAGGGCTACGAGAAGACGTCGTTGCGCGAGATCGCCGAGCGCCTGGACGTCACCAAGGCAGCGCTCTACTACCACTTCAAAACCAAGGAAGAGATCCTCGTCAGCATCTTCGAGGACCTCTCCCAGCCGATCGTGGAACTGATCGAGTGGGGCAGGCAGCAGCCCCAGACACTGGAGACGAAGCAGGTGACGATCCGCCGCTACAGCGAAGCACTGGCCGGCGCGACCCCCCTCTTCCGCTTCATGCAGGAGAACCAGGGGACGGTGAAGGAACTGAGCATCGGCGAGATGTTCCGCAGCCGCATGATGGGCATGCGCGACATCCTCGTCGACCCGGACGCCGAGCTGATCGACCAGGTCCGCTGCGTCAGTGCCATGTTCACGCTGCACGCCGGGATGTTCGTCCTCAACGACATCGAGGGCGACACCGAGGACAAGCGCAAGGCCGTCCTCGAAGTCGCCACGGACCTGGTGACGCAGGCGCATCAGGCCACGCACCCGTCCTAGACGTGTCCTAGACCGTCACGCCCTTGGAGCGCAGGAAGGACACCGGGTCGACGGCCGAGCCGTAGTTCGCGGTCTTACGGATCTCGAAGTGCAGGTGCGGGCCACTGGAGTTACCCGTGTTGCCGGACCGCGCTATGTGCTGGCCGGTGGCGACGACCTGGCCGACCTTGACGTCGACCCGCGACAGGTGGGCGTACTGCGAGTAGGTGCCGTTGCCGTGCTTGATGACGATGGCGTTGCCGTACGCGGGTCCGTCGCCGGCGCCGTTCCCGCCGGTCTTGACGACGGTGCCGCCGTGCGCGGCGACGACGTTGGTGCCGCTCGCCACGGCGAAGTCCTGCCCGCTGTGCTTGGACTGCCACATGCCGCCGGCCTGGTTGAAGCTCGCGGAGAGCTTGTACGTCTTCACCGGATGCATCCAGGAGGCGGCCTTCTTGGCGGCGGCGGCCTTCTTGGCAGCCGCCTTCTTCTTGGCTGCCGCCTGCGCCTTCGCCTTCGCGCTCGCGGCGGCCTTGGCGGCCTTGGCCTGCGCGGCGGCCTGCGCATGGACGGCGCTCGAAGCACTGGAGGCCGAGGCGGACGTGGCGTCGGCGGCGGCCGCGACCCCGGCACCCAGCACGACCGACGCCCCCAGGCCGACGGCCAGGACGGCCGCGCGGGTGCGCAGCTGGGACGTACGGGAAGAACGGGACGTGACACGCGAAGACATAAGAACCTCAGGGGCCGGGGACAGAGAAAGCCACCCGGCGCACAAGCGGCCGCCGGATGGGCCACTCCTTGGTAACCCCGAGACCCATGGAGTCCAAAACCTGTGATCTACGACGGAAGCTAGTACTTCATCGCAAAACTTCCCACTTCTTGACACAGACCCCATCAGGGGCACATCGGGAACGAATACGCCCCACGACGACAATTCCGCCCCCGAGGTTCCAAACCAAAAGTCCTTTTTGCTCGCATTGGCGCATCAACTATCCGCTCTAGTAACGGACAAATCGCCTGTGCGGCATGTCACCGGGCAAGAAGATCCATACTCTCCCCAATGTGACGGGCGCTACCCCTTCCATCCCAACCCGACGTTTCTGATGTCCGGCACGGAACAAGGCGCAGCACCGCTTGTGTGACGCAGATCTCTAGCCACCTACCCTTCAGTAACCTTACGGTTCCTCTCGCGCCACCCTCGTCCCCGAACATGCACAAGACAACGGCATACGGATGTGAGAGGACCCCCACCCATGACAAGCCGACGCCCCTGGGCGCGCCGCGCAGTGGTCACTGCAGTCTCCGCCTCTGCCCTAGTGGCACTGGCCGCCCCCGCAAACGCGGCGACGAGCACAGAGGATGTCGACTACGCGACCTGGCAGCAGGACTGCCAGACCGTGATGGACCAGGCACTGCCGTACCTGAAGCAGCGCATCGCCGCGGCCGGGCCGGGTGAGAAGCAGGCGGTCGTCTTCGACATCGACAACACCACGCTGGAGACCGACTTCGGCTTCAGCTACCCGCAGCCGGCCAACAAGCCCGTCCTGAACATCGCCGAGTACGCCCAGCAGCACGGCGTCTCCCTCTTCTTCGTCACCGCGCGCCCGGGCATCATCTACGCGCCCACCGAGTGGAACCTCGAGCACGACGGCTACGACGTCTCCGGTCTCTACGTCCGCGGACTGTTCGACCTGTTCAAGGACGTCGCCGCCTACAAGACCGCCCAGCGCGTCGACATCGAGAACAAGGGCTACAAGATCATCGCGAACATCGGCAACAGCGCCACCGACCTGTCGGGCGGCCACGCCGAGAAGACGTACAAGCTGCCGGACTACGACGGGCAGCTCTCCTGAACCACGGGCATGCAGAAGGGGCCGGTGCTCGAAAGCACCGGCCCCTTCTGGCGTCGCAGTGAGGCTTACGCCTCCTTGCTCACGCGTCCTTGCTCAGGTTGGGACCAGCCCCACCCGCGGCCTGCTCGATCGGCGGGACGTCGGGCAGCGCCGACTTCTCCTCGCCCCGGAAGGTGAAGGTCTGGGTCTCGCCCTCGCCCTCGGTGTCCACGACCACGATGTGACCGGGACGCAGCTCGCCGAAGAGGATCTTCTCGGAGAGCGAGTCCTCGATCTCGCGCTGGATCGTGCGACGCAGCGGCCGCGCGCCCAGGACGGGGTCGTAACCCTTCTTGGACAGCAGCTCCTTGGCGGCCTGGGAGAGCTCGATGCCCATGTCCCGGTCCTTGAGGCGCTCGTCCACCTTGCCGATCATCAGGTCGACGATCCGCAGGATGTCCTCGGGCGTCAGCTGCGGGAAGACGACCACGTCGTCGACGCGGTTGAGGAACTCGGGACGGAAGTGCTGCTTGAGCTCGTCCGAGACCTTGTTCTTCATGCGCTCGTAGTTCGACTTCTTGTCGCCCGAGGCCGCGAAGCCCAGGTTGAAGCCCTTGGAGATGTCCCGGGTGCCGAGGTTGGTCGTCATGATGATGACCGTGTTCTTGAAGTCCACGACCCGGC
>Ga0307512_10004126_pt1 | contig 16133 bp, 10 predicted proteins | sample 14_EM_MG_FD_200267 | JGI IMG/M metagenome (GOLD analysis project Ga0307512, IMG submission 200267) | Populus trichocarpa ectomycorrhiza microbial communities from riparian zone in the Pacific Northwest, United States - 14_EM | ecosystem: Host-associated > Plants > Roots > Unclassified | place... | reverse complement strand
TCTTGCTTTCTATCTTTCTCTTATCTTTCATTTGTCAGCGGGGACGAAGGGTAGCGGGGGGGGAGCTCCGCCATCTAGCCGGCTCGCCCGGAGGCGGAGGGGATATCAGGGTCCTGTCATACTCTAATTAGAGTCAATACAGTATGATTAAACAACAACAACAAAAGATAGCGCTAAGGTACATCGTAGGTAGTCAGTTAGCTGGTTGGATACGACACAGCAGACAATGGTGGAGGAACAGCGAACCCTAACCCATATATAGTTTGGCTTATGATATGAGGACATATTGATTCTTGCAAGTTCGTGCGCTCAGGTCGATCAAGTGAATATACTCTACCGCGTTGGCTTTAACTCTACTGAAGGGTGCCTTGCATATTTGCCAAACCCTTGTTGTTGTTGTTTATTCATACTGTGTACACTCTTACTAAAGTATGACAGGACCTAATACCCCCTCCGCCTCCGGGCGAGCCGGCTAGATGGCGGAGCTCCCCCCCCGCTACCCTTCATCCCCGCTGACAAATGAAAGTTGAAAGATAGATAGAACAGAAATGAAAGAAGAAAAGAACGAATATAAACCCCACCGCCCCCCGCGCCTGAGTCAGCCTCTGCGCCTGCTCCATACCATCATTCATTGGGGCGGGAACTTCCCGACTTCAGTAGCCGCCAGGAAGTCCATCACCGCTTGGTTGCACTCTTCCATGGAAAACAGCTCAGAGACCTGCACGTGTCGGCATCTGCCCGCTTTCCAGCCCGTCACCTTTCCCACTGCCTTCCAGAGTGCTTTCTGCTGGTCTCTCCACCGGCTGCAGTGGCGGATGAGGTGTTCTCGCGTCTTGGCCACTGTCCCTTCGCACCACCAGCATTTGTCGTCTTCTCGGTGGCCGAACCGTTTTAGGTAGACTCCAGTGGGTGCATGCCCGCACTGTAGTCGGTAGAACCTGGTGGCCAGCGACTTCACACTTGTCATTGGAACAGGTCTCTTGGTCTCCGTCTTGCCCTTGAGTCTGTAGCAGAAGTGTTTGCTGCACTTGTCGGCCTCCCACTTTGCCTTGGCTTCTGACCTTCCCTCGGAGATTCGTCTAGCTCGATTCGTGGCCGAGGTGTATGGCCGCTCTATCACCGTGCTTCCGGTTGCGTCTCGGGTCAGGTTTGCCTGACGGTCTGCTTCTTCGTTTCCGGGGATGCCGGAGTGTCCCGGGACCCAGTGAATCTCGGTTGCGATGCCGTGTGCGAGGAGAGCTTGCCAAACCCTTTCCCCAGACACTTGAGCAAACAAGTCAACCGCACGGAATCAACATGCAGCAAAAATGCCATCGCTACCTGTCGATGGAGGGTTGTCCTATGCGCATGCTATGTTAGATAGGTCACTAGTGTTGTAGTAGTGTTGTATATCCTTAAGAAATAGTGCGAAATTCTATGTAAATGTCCCCACTCTCTCTTGAATATATTCGCAGTCTGTTTCCTTCCAAGAGATTCCATACACATAACAGAGCTAAGAAGTCTCTGCGCCATGTTGTGACGAACCTGTCGAGACGATTGGTTGAGTCTAAGTCTAAGATGACACGTAGCCTATATAGTAGCTACTAGCCCTAACCCAAAGCTACGTGATGACGTACTTCACAATGACTCGGTCTAATACGCCAATTCCCAAACAATTCAGGGAGTGACGGCCTCCGAGGCTGATAGTACAGCACCCGCAATGAACATGCGTGGGTATTTTGCGTTCACCTTCTGCTTCATATTGAATGTTGAATTTTGTCAGTTTGCTTTGTATCAATGCAACGAGTAGAGTAGCTTTCAGAATCAACCTATGTAACCTTCGGTAACCGAGAGACCTCCCCCTAAAAGAAAAGTTTGGGAAGAATGCACAACCCCAGAAGAACTAAACCTCCAGAGAAGTTTCCACATTTCAGCAGTGTTCCCAACGGGCTCAGCCGGGCTGACATTTTGAAAAGCCCGCATGAGCACGGTGCTTTTTATTGAAAAGCCCACAGGATTTGTAAAGGCCGCAAACCGGCCTGCATATCTGAGACATGAATACCAGCAAACTATTATCCTGTATGGGTAATGGGTGATGTTATTTTTAATGGTGTAGTGATGATTTTCCGTGGAAAATTTACTATTTCTAGTAGTAGTATATGTATTTTAAGTGGACATAGCATATCACTCGGCTCACCAGTGCCCACATTGTTGCTATAGTACTTAGGGGAGACCGTATGTATATTATATGATATAGTGGAGTGAAGGAGAGAAGGAGAAAGACTCGATTTATATACGGAGAATTATGAGAGAAAACATTTATACTTCGCCACTCTTGAGTCACTCGCCACTCTTGAGTCACTCGCCACTCTGAGTCACATGCCACTGGATATGGAACACACATGCTGGCTAGGCTATGTCTCCAGAAGCCTGCATAAGGGCTGCTGGCCGTTCCTACTTTCAAAGCCTGGGCGTCGGACTCAAAATGAAGAAGCCCGGCTGGCCAGGCCCGTTGGGAACATTGCATTTAAGGTTATCTGGAGGAATTGTTGTATAGGTATGATCCCATGATATCTCCCAGAAAACCTCCCCAACAGCATATCCTGAAACGTCGTACGCCTTGTATCATTCTACAATGTATTGTACACGCTTGCAATCTAGCTCACTCTCCACTCAGCACTGCCTCCATCTCCACTGTGACCCGGTGTACGTAGCGCGTTCTATCCTGTAATCGAATTGGGGAGATGAATGTGATGCAGTTGCTGAAGTGAACACAAGAACTTCGACTTCTCAGTAAGTTTCAGAGGCAAAAAATGTTGGCATATGGGTTCGTAACAGTATAGAGACCACCGGAAAGATGACATGCCTAATGACCGGTGGCTGTTAACACCACTAAGGCAGACACTCAATGCTGATAAATATATGCATCACATTTGTGGATAGGTCTGCTCTCGCTGCTTGATTGTCTACCCTATACTCTCCGCTCGTGATAATTGAATGTTGCCGCGTAGAATATCTCAGCAGCTCTCGATAGATTGCAGGAGGATCTCCCGGGTACCCGACAGTGACATTTCTTCCGGATGCTCACCACTGTCAACGGGTAAAGATTACTCTGGCACACGATGATGAGATATCGAGGTTTACTCCCCTAAGACTAGTAAAATCCCTCAGCAGTTGAGGTCATAAATCATAACTCACTGACTTATACCATCAAGGGGGAGAGCGGCGGAATGCAGTGCACATTGGTTAAATTTTTTGGAGCAATTGTCATACTGGATCCGATACCGTAACGGAACCCTCATACAGTTTTTTTTGGTTCTATAGCACTTGTCACCGATGTACGGTTCTAAACTGGAAATTAGACCATTTTGGATCGTACACTGAAGAACCGGGACCGTTTCGTACGCTACACTGCACAGCCATGATGATTTTACTTTTACTATTACTAATAGTATCACTTGATCTACATATGTAACTTATTTCCTCCATTACGAGCTCAGCATGCTCCTGCACATATCAGGGTGTATCAGTCATTACTAATTATTGATGCGATTGTGCGGATGCATGGCCTCAAACCGGTAAGGTGAAAATTTTTGGTCTCATGCATTCATTGTTTTCTTTCTCTCAGTGGCTGGTTCTCTGTGCTACACATTACCTATAGATGCGATATTGTGGTTGGAGAGAGTGAATTGAGCTCTTATGCTGTGTAAATACCCACCCCTGTTCGTGAACCTAAGGGAGCTTGCGTGTTTCATTCCATGATCGGGGGGCTGTTACACTAGAAATACTGTAGATTTCGCTCAAACAGTTTTGGTAAACATATGCACACCTTGAAGCGGTCTTATTGGCTACAATTGTTTTTCGTGTGGCTGTGCCTTAAGCTCATTGTTTGGAATCATGCGGCATGTGGCAGTGCGTCGGTTTGTGTAGCGTCAACGTGATCTTCCATCGTCATCTGCCTTGGACTCGCGCGTCATTGCCCTGTGACGTTTGGAGATAGGACGAGAGTGCTAGAGACTGCAGAAAAACAGCTAGAGAGTTAGAACGCAGAGCGAGCGCGCAGCACCCACGCGTCTGTACCAATCCATTCTACTTCTTGACTTGAGATTTGTGAACTTCTTTGTGACCGCTCAAGTGTGCTAACCAAATCTTCATATTAACTCCTGAGCACAGCGAAGTTCCCATCTTATCGGCGGCAACGCACCACCACGCCCTGTAAAAGATAATACTAATAATACTATAGCAACAATCTTACATACAATTATACAGTACATATACCACTCTATTACCCAACAATTTTAGGTTAGCACGAACACAGTTTACTCGGGTGTAAATGTCTTTGTATTAATGCAGTATCATCGCTTTCAAAGTTTTTATAATAATGTCAACATTTTATATTGGAAACCTCGATCAAGCTACATGATGATGCAATCGTCATCCGTTTTCCGCCTTGTCATGTACGGATGCTCAGCTGTGCCGCAGTCATTTCCACAACCCGCACACTGATTATAATTGTCACCGTCGCAGTGGCAACAGTCTGTAGTAATGCATATGTTAGCAAGTAATGGTACAACTTGATCCGCAGTGTAAAAACTCACGATAATAATGTACCCATCTGGAATGAAGTGATGAGGAACATCTGTCGCAATATCGGCCAGACATTGATTTCCCTATACAAACATAATTTCGGTAGTACCGCTGCCGAGCATTTTCTGCCTCTTGTTGAATCCGCTGTAGTCTCTCAATCTCCTGTAGTTCGCTCTCTAATTGGTCCCGTTCACGCTGTATCCTTGCTCTCTCCGCTTCCTCGATCTCTCGCTTCTGCCTCCAATAATCCTCCCAATATGCTGCTTCTTCCCTTTCCCGTCGTTTTTCTTCTCTCCTCTTCTCCGCTGCGATCCGTGTCATCTCTTGCCACTCTTGCCGGAGTCTTTCGTCCCGTGCCGCTGCCTGGCGGGCAATTTCCAGCTTGGCCTCCTCTCTTTCTTTTTTGATCTTTTTTTTCATATCCCTCTCTATCTTCTGTAACTCTTCGTTAATAATCCTAGCTGCCGCAGTCTCACTCGCAGATTTATTTTCTTCAACTAACTCTCGCTGGGCTTCTAGGGTTATCCGATTTTTCTTTGCGATTTCCCGTACTATCTTGAGCCCTGATTCTCGGTCATCCTGCTGCAATCGAACAACCTGCGATCCCTTTTTGATCATTTCTCCCCAGAACTCGGAACTCTCGCACAACTCCTTTTCCCGTGCATCGCCGACTCGCGGTGTAACATTGCCCCAAAATGTAGTAGCGAGAACAATATTCGGCATACAATTTGACCCACAGAGTTTACGAAACATGCGCAAGTTTTGCAGTGCTGTTCCCTGCATTCGTGGATCGATGATCCGGTGGAGGTAAATCAGACCGTTCAGTTTGGTGCCTTGTCGATACGAAGATTCAAGCCAGGCTAGGATTCTGGTCATGATCACGTCGTCGGTATAATTGGTGTCGTTGAAGCCTGGTGTGTCAACAAGGATGTAATCGATATCATCGTCGGTGAATTTGTAGGAGCGCACATCCGATGTGGCTACAACGGTTTAATATCAGCGGTTTTATTTAACTTAGAAGAGTGTGTGAGCACTTGCCTGAGTTTAGACCGTGGCCAACAAAAATATCGTTTCGTCCGGTCGTGTTGCGGATGAACGTGCTCTTCCCAGAGCCCGTCACGCCCATCACGGCAATAACAACCTGCGGTCTTCTCTCATTCCTGTTCTCGGGCCGCACTGTGGTAGAATCCTGTAGAGGGTGGTGGTTCTCGCGGAGATGCATTATCGTTGTTATGGTTACAGACCGATTTAACAATGATTGGTAGATGATGGAGGGAGGGTTGAGCGATTTCAAGAATTCGAAGCTAACTCAGTGGAACCTGGTTCATATGCGATAGCTGAAGACTGTAAATCACACCAAGCTTCAGCGATAGGGTCCTTCAGATTTTCGCTAACTTCGGAGCCCCGCGCAACACACTTCGGTGTTCTGTCTCGATTGGGAGCTATTTATGCACAATCGCGGTGTAACATTAGTTTGAGGCTGTTATATAAAAGCCAATGTCTCATGTGCAGATGGAATGTGTTGTTCTTATGCTATTACACTTTAAATAGCCGCCTATGAGGGGAGCTGATATGCGCAGGCAAGGCACTTTTGAGCCTGAAATAATACATGTCAGCCTGGAATGCAATGTAATACAAGCTTGGTAGGTGTTAACCAGGCAGTGAATGCTGCTTTCTTATCAGTCCAATCGGTGTTCATTCAACCGGCGCATGTGGTACTACCCAAATCGTGACCAACTATACCCCTCCCTTAGACGGTGTGAATATTGTAAGATTTTCAAGTCCAGAAGCAACATTATATATATCATAGACTCACAGATCAAACGAATTCAGAGTAATAGTCCGATTCCTCTTCTCTCAAGTACGACCTTTAGCTGGAGTGTAAGTTAAAATCACGGTCTCAATAACTTACCGGAGTTTTGTGTTAAATACTGATGCTTCTCTCACAGATTCCGACTTAAACACACCTCCAACGGCAGAGACGATCAGCTAGATTTTAGTTTGCAAGTTCATTGTGCTGCGCCATGACTGTCGCCGGGGAAAACAGCATCCCTCCGCCGGAGTACACAGCGAGCTCAGAAGCAACCGAACAACCTAAGCAAATATTCGGGCCCAAAATTAGGTCAGGCGTCGTGCACCTTGGAGTGGTTCCATTTGTTTAACGATTGGTGTCTGCGAATGATCGTAACGGTAATACCAGTACACTCTAGCTAACTATATCAACATTGTTTAGGCCCAACGATGCTGTCATCGGCGTTATGGGAGTTACAGGTGTGGGAAAGAGTAGTTTTATCTCACTCTTCGCTGAAGACGTGGTAGTCGGGCACTCTCTTGAGGCTTGTGAGTATTTAACCGCACATCAATGCGTTACTGACAACCCATACAGGTACTAGCAAAGTCGAAATCCATAAAAGCACACTATCCCCGACGCAAGACCTCTACCTGATAGACACTCCCGGGTTTGATGACACTTATAAATCCGATACCGATATTCTAAAAGAGGTCGCAACTTGGCTCAGCTTAGCCTACCAAAACGACATTCGACTAACTGGCATTATTTACCTACACCGCATAACCGACGTCAGACTCGGCGGCTCTGCGATGAAGAACCTACGCATGTTCAAAAAGCTCTGCGGCGACGAGGGACTCTCTAGCGTTGTCCTTGCAACTACGATGTGGAACAAGCAAGATAATGCTGCAGCACTTGAACGCGAACATCAGTTGGTGACGAAGAGAGAGTTCTGGGCAGCAATGATTAATAATGGGAGCAAGGTATTTAGACATGACAAGGACATTGAGTCGGCTCGAGAAATTGTCGATTATTTGATTTCCAAGAAGAAACCGGTCATACTCGATATCCAACGGCAGATGGTTGATAATCGCATGTCATTGGTAGATACGGCTGCTGGGAAAGAGGTAGAGGCAGAGATTGCCAGGCAAAGGGAAAGATACGAAAAAGATCTTCAGTCCGTCAAGGAGGAAATGGCCGAAGCCATACAGGCTAAAGACAAGGAGGCGCAAGAGGAGCTACGCAAGTTCAAGGCTGAGATTGACACGAAGATGAGAAAAGATGAAGAGGATAGGCGCCGGTTGCAGCAGAACTGGGATGACCTACGAGCACAAAAGGAAAAAGAGCTGGCAGACGAAAGGAAACAACATTATCACAGGATGGTAGAGAGCAGCGAAAGGATTCTGAAACAACAGCATGAGTTGGAGCTCAAGAAACAAGAAAATGCACACGCTGCTGAGATGCAGATGGCGGCGCTTGCGACTGAGCAGTGGAAAGCAGAAGCGGCGCGCAGACAGAATGAATGTGTCGTTATGTAATTCCAGGATGAGTTATTAGGACTGGCGGGTTAGGCACGTCGGGCATGAGATGTTGAAGATGGAGGTGAGGGGTCATATGGGAAAAAGAGGGTAGTCTATTCGGTCATTGTTTTTGAGAGGTATCGGATCCTAGTACTTGTGTGAGCTCGCTATTATTTTGTTTCTTTTTTGTTTTAATCCTACCGTATTCACTCTATCTAGAGTATAACAGTGCCCAATTCCCGTCACTGCTATTTTAATCTATAATCAGAATGCATTCGACCGTGCTCATGCCACAAGCACAAAGCATTGACTAAGGATATAGCCCGAAAGCCGTCGGGATTAGACCTAAGGTTTTCGGCTCCCAGATAACCCCGGTTTTGATATTTAGCTCTCTGGATACCTCGCGCCTAGATCGGACTCAGCTCTTGTTATAATATCTTCTTTTGCATATCTGTCTTATTCTGCCTTTGTATAATTGACAACTCAACATCTTTCATGTGTTTGTAGATTGCTTCCAACTACATTTTCCCCTATTTGCAGCACCCGTTAACCCTCCCCTAAGACACGATAGACCAAAGACCCGTCCCATTCCCGCATAAAGCATATTTTTAATGCACCACTCACCGCGTGTCCATCAGCTAATGCATCTTCGCAAGCGCATGTTCCGTCACCGGACTAGCTGTCGTACCTTCCATCACGATTTATCTCAGATCGCTGTCACTGCACACGCGCCTTCGACCTGTGTGAAGATCATGCAACGGTTTTTGCGCTTCTTTTCCTGGGCGCATCGTTCATTATCCCTTGCATCCTTTTTGGCACTCTATGATTTCTGTCGTGACTTCGGGCTTTGAAATCGTTGTAGTCTACCTGATCGTTGGTGCTTCTCCTTCCCTCTCCCAAATCTCAGCCGCAGCTGAACGATTTGTATGAGTCTTTGACTGATGGCCTATTATGGTCTCTGGTTCGTTGCCAAATTCTATGGTGTATCATGCAGTCCGTTTTACAATATTCTGGCCAACAAAGTTGCAGCCTTCCGTAGTATTGGTTTAGTTACTCAACCTTCGAACCGGCCAGGTCTCTTGGCAAGGAACACGAACACGTTCACGACCTTCATGTCCAATTAAATCCGCGAGAAATCGCTCGATCACGGAGTGTTCTATACCGGGTATGACCATAACTACTTCCTTATTCGCCTCCTGATCTTCGGGTTACCAGAGGGGAGAACCTGCCCAAAGACGGCCCGAGGAACTGCCAAGACAGCTAAAAAAGCAACAATGCCCGGCCGTTGAGAACTGTATTAGAACTGCCGTGTGGATGGAGTTTCTCCTTGCCGTCTTTATCCCTGCCTATTTCCTAAGGCACCCAACAATTCTCTTCGGCTCAACAAATTCTGCCCATTGATCGCCAATATTGAGTCAGAGTGCCGCATGTTTATCCCTCAGCTTGGTGAATTCCTTGAATCTAGACCATGCTCGGTACGGTAGTCAGTAACGTGCAAAAATGTCCTCTTGCAGCTCACAAATCTTTTCCCTGTTTACCTTGAAGCGATCTGAAACATCCTCATCTTTCCAGCCACCGAAGCGTGTTGAATTTAGTTTTTAGTTTCTTATTTTAATCTCGGTAGAGTATGACAATGCACATTCCTCTCTTCTCTCAGATGACCGGCTGGGTTATATATTTCTAAGCATAGAAAATAAAACGAATGACCGACACACGAGATATACATACCTATGTATCAGTGCAGAGAGTCCCCAGAATGTGCGGCAATTGCAATGCTATTCGATAGTAAGGTGGCAAAAGCTGAGCAACTCGTATATACCTTGTACCATTATGTATCGAAGTGAAAAATTTAGGGCTGAAAACACACTGCTAAGTACTTAAAATACATGCTGTGGGTATGCTTTAAGACTATTCTTTCATAAGATTAGAATGGAACGTACACCGAAATCAAGTCAAATTCGACTTTGGCGGGGCATCAATGCACACCAATTACGGATTTTTCAACTGTGCTTCTTTATAACGATATGTATATATACAGCATTTTCATTTATTGAAGGTACTACGTACCTACATAGTATGGTTACTGTGGCTGATTGTGGCAACGATATCGTGAAATCAAAACCGACCATCGGCCAACTACGGTCCACGAATTTAACTTCCGTCAAAAAGTGTCCTATACATGGAAGATGCATAAACAGGCCTTCTTTCACTTCCAGGACTCCAAATTTACAATAACTTCAATATTCATAGAGTAGGTGTACTCTACAATACCACTCTAAAAATGTCACCACCCACTACTGATTACCCAGTAATCCGAGACTTAGAGGCGAGAGAGGATACAGTTATGCACCTTTTCAGTATGGAACAATTTGTGATTAGGGCGAAACTTATGGACTTAATTGAACTTGAGTTGGTAGATGAAGCAAAAGTACTTCGCAACTCGGCGCATGGATTTGGCAGGTGAGCCATGATGTGCACTGGGAAAGCGAGCGTCGGCAGGTTGGTAGGGATTCAAGGTTGCGCGGAAACCAAAATAATCGACGAGGTCCCGAGTAGGGTCTAGCGCTCTTTGAGTTTTCTAGATGACTCAGGACAGCTAGTCTCGCTGCTAACAATATCAACATTTAGGACTTAGATCACGACGCGGTAAAGCATCTTATTCAAATATTGAGCAGTGCGGGTAATGCGCCATCGCAAACACAATGCGATGTGTTGCCAACTGTCCCGTCCGTTCGGGATATCTGACGGCGGGGTGGGATGGCAGCTTGCCATTCGGGCAGAGACGGACGGGAAATGCCGCTGACTTTTTGAGGTCGGACAAGAACTGACAGTATGACGGCCAAGGACGCCACATTGCCATGGAGGCGGAAGAGATGGCGTCATGGACGTTGTGATAAGAACAATACGTTTGCAAACGAAGAGGTTAAATTTCCTATTCTACAAAGATATGGAAGGGAAAGCTTTTTTGCCTTTATGTACCGGAAGAGAACCTGGAGATTCCGCAGAGATACAGAAAGTGGTGAGTTGTTACAATATCCCGAGAACCGTGTGCATACACTAGAGACAGAGAATGAGAAAGACCAGAGCTATATACAGGAGGCATTAGCCACTGCAGCAGTTGTTGAATAATATAGATAGAGAAGATTGATTGTGTACTACCTAAGAGGGCTGCAAGACCATATATATATGGTCATAGAAGTGCGAATGCGTACAGACTCATCCGTGTATAGATCCGGCTGAATACCATCACTAAGACAGCAATCTCCCAGCCTCCCATACGAACCATCATCGCGGGCCATACGAAGGCTGAGATCTATTTATGCAACAGCAATGACCGTGAGCGGCGAGTGATAATTTGTGAATGTGCCTATTCAACAGACTCAGTACATCAGCAACTAATCTCAAGTTCTTCTAGTGTTTTAGTAGCCTTGATAGCCTTCTAGTATCTTGTCGGCTTTTCGGGCTAAAACCTGACTCAACATGCTGTGTCTTATATCAATAAGGATCAATGTCAATCTAGTAAGGAAACTCCAACGCAACTATATGTGGTCATTCAATATCACTCAGGACAGGTTCAAACAGACTCCTGACGCAGTTCAGGAAGTGGTGAACCGGTTCATGCTGTGCGGTTCGGTAGAACCATTTCCGAACCGGACTGCCGAACTGTAGAGTCAAGCGTGTTCAAAGCAAACCATTGAGACCACTAATCAGAGTCGATGAGGGCTTCATATGATTCAGCACGGAGGTGACTCGCTGACTGTGGATGTGAATGGACTCTCACACTATAATCAGAGAGCACCATTATCGCGGTATGAAGAAAGCGAGAAGTGCTAATGGCAAGCTCCGAGGGTAAAGCCGGAAAAAAAGCGCCAGAGTAGTTTAAATAGCATATGTACAAGCAGCGGCACTGTAACGGTCGTGGTTAGAGGATGGAAATATGGGAGCAATAGTTGCATGTAACGACAGTGGAGGCAGATGGGAGGACCTCCGGAGATACTTCCGCAATAGGTATATATCGCTGTTTGATGCCGAGTTGTGGGAGATATAGACCGTACTCATAGACCCTACAAACAGAGAGGAGAGAGTGCAGGCGAAGGCAGTGAAAAGATGATGTTCTTCAGCGTCTGACAGGCTGCGCTTCAAGTAGTAACACACCTCGAGATAGCCCTAGGGAAACAGTTAGCTTGATCGATCATAAACGATGCGGGAGGTCTCCTGGATAATCATGGCGCAGGACCGAGATCCGGCGGATTCCGGGGGATTCTTTCATCCGTAGGAACGAGGAAGCAGATCGGCAGGCAAATCTCGCACAAGAGGTTCGCGGGCATGGGTACATTTCAGCAGCACACAGAGCAACAAGGATCTCGGAAGCGACGGTTCCAGCTTAAGCGGAACGGTTGGAGAAGCAACGCAGCAAACACTACTGCTATAGGAGTAGGTTAGGTAAACTGGACACCGGCGCCTAGTCCCAATGAAAAGCAAAGTCACCCGTCTCGAAATACTTCCGACTGAAACCTGGGCATATACCTAAAGAAGCGTACCTCGAGTGGAGCTAGGAGAGGATGGTTAGTGTCAGTGGCGTGGGAAGACGTCTAAACAGGAGAGCATCTCTTCCGTCACTGTAAGCAGTGGAGAGGGAGCAGGTACGCTGGAAGGTAGTCGGGTGGGTTAGGGCTGGAAAGCAGCACGGTGTAAGTGTGAGCCGATGTCAGAGCTGTTTTCTATGCAGATATATGATCCTTCGTAGCGGCCACGGAGTTGGGGAAATTCGGACACCGCTGCACGGAATAGTGGGGGCATATGTTTAGATTTCCCTCAATCTTCTCTTGACCTCGATCGTTTATTTTAGCTTTCATTTTTTAAAGGAGAGGAAGGGTGGCGGAAAGGGATCTCCCCTACCTAGCCGGCCATCCGGAGGGGTTCGGCCATACTCTGCATCGTGTGAACGTAAACGTATTATGATTAAAACAAACAAACGTATACGCTCGGATCGTCTGCTATGACCGGCACCGTTTGAGCGTAAGAGGATTCTACGAGTATTTTATGTAGTGAAGGAGACGCTCAAATGTGTCTATCGAGTCGAAGCCTAGAAGCATTAGGCAAGGGACGGAACGGAAGAAGTACATACACAACACACAGTGTCCGCTAGTACATCTCGGACGTTTTCACGTTCGGCTAGTACAGATTCGGCAGGTGAGGGCACCAAGTGCGGGGTCAACGCTTAGCGTGTACGCTAAAAATGATCCCAGGCATGATACGTAACATTGGCAGGTTCCCAAGTAGAACCGGTCAAGCCGAAATTTGACCCTGTAAACTCACTGCCCAGGCCGGTTGGTCTCGTTACTTAACACCCCTAAATGCTACGATTAAGATCACGACGCGGTCTGAGATTTCTAGGCTCCACCCCAGTTCACCGCCTGTAGAGCTGTATTGACCTACTCGCATCACAGGTACACCTTCGCTGCTGCGTGCTGTATCATAACATTTTGGATAGCGTGTATCATTCTGACTCAGAAAATGGAAAACATCGATTGGGGAGACAAAATATTGGGTACAATGTCAAGGAATCCCATATTGTCAGCACTATCAACGTCTCGGACTTCGCTCTTGACCACCGTTGCACAGCGATGGGCTGCAGTGGCTGTGTCAGCAACTGGGTAGTAGAAATTTCTCAATCAGGGTTCGAGGGGAAGCGCCGAAAACCCGGCGGAGATAGAGGTTGAAATAAAGAGTAGCTTGAGATGTGGTAGATCAATGTCCAACAGAATGATGCGGAAGTCTTTGGTTATCATTGGACTGTGGAGTTTGCTACATTCTAATTAGTTGACACATATCTTATCACTGTCAACCAGCTTGTGTATGGGCGGGCATGATGATATAATCAGAATAAGACATCTCAACTCCCTTTCTTAGACTTGTTCAGGAGTAATCGACTCCGGAAGTGATAGAATAGCACAAAAAGGGCTATTCGCCGCATTCGATAGATTGGAAAAGCGTTTCCCAGGCACCATACCGCGATGTAGCGTCCGGTCATTCCGTGCCAAACGGTTGAAAGCACGTAGTTATTAGTGATGAGATAACCCGGTATTCTCAAATACCTGGGCAGCCCGTCCGCAGTGGAGATTATAAAACCTGGGTCGCGATAGTCCGTTTGCTCGCTTGTTTTTCCGATGCTCACATCTGCCTTTTGTCTGGGGTACCATAGTGGGGCCCGACCAAGGTTATGGGAACTGACACTCAGTGCTGGGGTTACTGGTTCACTTTTATTTATGCAGTTGTTGCGATTGAGACCAAGCGATGTGGGCTACGCAATCTTTGGATGATCGACTGGGTAGGTTATAGTATCGAGAAGCATATTGGAGATCACTCCGTCATGACTGCATCACTCGCATCACGTATCCATCACTCGGCAGCCTGCCGGCAGCTACCGTTACAGATGCATGTAGGGCGGATTTCGAGCGCGGTCATCACGTGGCGTTGGGTTAGGGTTGAGCGGCGGAGCTGCAGTCACTCTACTTCTTGTGTACGTGTCAAATAGATGAATAGACAAGTCAATATACGCATCACCAATTTGGCAGCTGTACCATAAGTCGACGTACGCTTCCCTCAGCGCCAGGATTGGTCCAACAATGCACATGTGCCAGAGACATGCTACAGGTCTGATACACGGCCACTGCTGCAGGGGCTAATAGCTCTTGCATATATCTCGAGACTTTCTCCTACTCTCTTCTCTGTACAATAGAATACACGCAGGCGGTTCTTCCCTTCCATCAGTCCCGCAGTCTAAAACCCCCCAGAGTGGTGATTCATAGTTCGGGGTAGGGCAAGGTCTTTCCTGGACGGGTCGGACTTTTGTTACTGCTGCATAAACGCTATCCAAGACCATAAGCCCTATCCGAGGCACAAAAAATGGCCAAATACGACGCGTAATGTGCGGCTGTTAGCTGTGGTCAGATTCTTTGCGGCAATTGTGAATCCGGAGCCGGTGCCATTGCCACCAGGGTAACAAATAATTTACTGTGTAGCTGTTCGGTTGAGGTTTAGAACAGGCCACCGACAAATGTAAAATTGGACAGTTAGAATTTGATTCAGTGATAACAGCTTTTAGCAACTTCCGCCACGAATAATTAGGAGACTACGCAAGCTGGTCATGTCTGAATCAAAGTTACAGCTACTTAACAGCTGTTCTAGTGGGGGTGTCGGGGGTGTCCTCCATTATTGTTGAATGGGTTTTTGTAGAGTACTGTTACTGTATGGCCTGGAAGGAAGTTGCCGATAAACTGGGAGTCTCCGAATTGACTAACAAGCTGCGGACTCGTAGTCGTAGACTCACGTACGAGTATTCACTCGCCACTGGTATTTTCAATCATGGATTTCTATAGACTTCCACAGAGCTCCAGGCTCTTTGTATATAAAGACAGGATTCTCCCTAAGATAGAGTAGTGTAATAGACTTCTTCCGCTGTACACTTGCAACAAGAACGCAATCACCTGGCCTTGGGTTAGGGTTGGCGGCTAGCATATAGGTTGCGTGACATCTTAGACTTAGACTCAATTAATCTTTTCAAAAGCTTCGTCACAACAGTGGTTCTATAGTGTCACACTACAAAATCGAGGCACTACAAGCTCCATGCTATAGGTTCCATTTCAGTGCCATCCCCCTGACGATATGTCAGACTGATCCTTACATATAATAGACTAAGTTTCGGACATGTAAATTCACCGGGCCGATGCTAGGGAGACGGCGAGCCTGCGAGCTTTTGCACACGTCTGAAGGAGCCGAAGGTGAGTTTGGCCAACTTTTGGCAGACATTTTTTTATCCTTGGAGATAGCTTTGATTCTAATGAGTTTTTCGTTTACCGGGCTGCTGCAATACAAGCTCTACTGGAAGCCTCGAGACTTTGAATTACGGTTGTCACTTCTCTTTTGTCAAGCTATTCGTATCTGCGCATTGGAGTCTATCCGGTCTCGTGTCTTGTATGGCAATATTAGAATACAAGAGAAAACCTGTTGTAGTTGAATACTTATCCTTCGTCCGACAGCGTCAACAAAACGGCTGCAATGACCTTTGTCTATCCAGTACAACCATATGTTCATGTTTGACAATCGTAAATCAACATCGGCAGGAGCATTCAAGAGCTGTTCATTGTTTATTACAAATCCCCGTCTCTTACTTAAGTGCATGTTGTTGTTGTTTAATCATACTGTATTGACTCTAATTAGAGTATGACAGGACCCTGATATCCCCTCCGCCTCCG
>Ga0307512_10004125_pt1 | contig 16136 bp, 12 predicted proteins | sample 14_EM_MG_FD_200267 | JGI IMG/M metagenome (GOLD analysis project Ga0307512, IMG submission 200267) | Populus trichocarpa ectomycorrhiza microbial communities from riparian zone in the Pacific Northwest, United States - 14_EM | ecosystem: Host-associated > Plants > Roots > Unclassified | place... | reverse complement strand
GATTCCATATTAGGAAGCTCGGAATGCTATTCACTCGTTCCGATAAGCGAACCCCATTTTCGGAGCTCGAAAGGTTCCAGCCCCTCTCTGGGTACGAGCGAGTTTCGTCAGAAAGTGGCGCTCGTGCGAAGACTGGGGCTGGGAACGAGCCTACAGAAACCACATACCTAAGTAGGTAAGTACCTAAAAACATACACGAGGTGCAAGATCAGCTAAATCATACGCTATGTAGCAGTCTTACCAATCATCTAGCAGATAGTGCGCCAAGCTGTGGAGTGATCGACTATGACCGTTACGTGAAGCTAACAACTAGCGAGTGCTATCATGTGATTGGTTTTATTCGCGGTGATGCTACGCGCGGATGGAAGATCTATATATTGAGGTTCACATATATTCTTGGTGGCAATGCCTATCCAAATCTATCCAGCAAGCTTGCTCCGTACCCAGACTCCAGTAGTTGTCATGCGTACCAAGACGACGTGAGCGGATGCAACGAGAGGCCAACAAGCAATGAAGAACAATTCGTCTCCCCTATTAGCCAATTGCTTTCATGCAGAGCTGATGCCAAGATTTAGTTTGCTCTTGGCATGCATGTCGCTGACACAAGGAAGCCCGTGCCTGGCAGGCACCCATAGGGCTGATATGCAAGCTTACGAAGGTGCTAAGCACTTTGTAGCTGCAGGGCTGGCTTTTTGTGCTGATGGCCATGGCTTCAAGCCCAAAACAGCACTCCCGCCAATCGCAAGAGACCGCACCAGCCACATTTGCGGGGTAACTTCACTAAAATATCGCCGCACCGCCTCAAATCGGCCATATGCATAGTAAGTTCACGTTGCGAGTCTGCGTTTTCCATCCAGGTAGGGTATGCTATGAGGCAGAGCCCGGAATCATCATGCAACTAGCTGTATAAATACCGACCTTGGGACCCGCCGTCTTTTAACACCATCTACGGACCATCCTCCCGCAGCTTCGCCCCAGCTCCTTCCAAACCATCCCAACAGCAGCACCCGCCAAAATGCAGTTCTCCATTATTGCCGCTACACTTGCCCTCCTCCTCACTGCGGTCCCTGCAGTATCTGCAGCCCCCTCTCCCTCCGGGGATCTTGTCAGCCGGGCCGTCGCTCGCAGCCGCGACGGCAGCACAACTTGCTACGCCAACTGGAGACAAAAGCCGATTAAGCGCGAGACCTACGACAGATTGGTACGCACGCTGTACAAGCAGGTGAACCGCCGGGGCGAACTCTCCGACAACAATGGGGCTTGCTGTGGCGGTTTCTGTTTGGTCCTCGAAATCGGACGCCAGGAGCACACGATCCCGAGGAGGGATGTAGAGAGACAGGTTCGAAAGCTTCGGAGAAACTGTGTCGAGTCATCGCGAGCCGACGAAGGAAAAACTACCTTCAAAGGTGTGTACAATCTGCGGGCGAATCTCTTTTGTGGTTGAAGTGTACTGATAATAGGTATAGATGAGGGTGTTGAGGCGAGCATCATGTTCCGGAAGATAGCGAATTGCGCCAATGACGATTGCAGAGAGCCATTCCCGATGTGTTAAAAGGTCTGGGACGGCGATTGGCGTAGGTGGGGCGTTTTTGGGGGTTTTTGCTTTGTGTTAATATTGTCTGTCGTTTATCATGATCATGAGTTACGAGAAGTTTGGGTCGGCCATTGTACAGGGAAGAATGGGTACCATTACAGTCGTTTGGTCCATAATATTAGTTGAATCGATACCATTGTTATCACAGGCTACAGGGGTATCGGTTAGGCTGAGAGTGGCGTACAAGTGATTGAAGGGAGTAACCCCAAAATTCTCCATGTAACAATCAACTCATCGTTCCAGGCTAAACTTCGGTGAACTTCTATAATGCTCAGGTACGGCTGCGGGTATATTTTCCGCTGATATACTTACTACGGCAGTGTTGATATTAGGAAGTCGATAACGAGAAGGAAGAACGTTCGAACGTGTCAATATCAAAATTGCTTCTTCGGCCGCCGGTTCTCTTCCCTATTGTCTATATCTTTCTTGCCTCCAATAATTTCTGGTGGTCACTCAGTTCCGCATCACACATCACTCGAAGTAAAATGGATTTCAGTTTCAGCCTTAGGGTTAGGCCTTGCCTCACTGGTTGGAGTCGAGTTGCGTCGTCGTCGCTAACACGTAAGGTAAGGTGCTTCGTTTTTTCTTTACTAAAGGCCTTACCGTACAAAAACATCATCATTTACGCACAATCAAGCATCAACTACCACCCCATACTTGTCTGCCACCCTTCACTTCATAACAACTACCTTCATATCAATTATGGGTGCTACCTTCTCTAAGTCGTTCTCCCTCATCTCCCAGGACACGCCTTCCACAGTAAGTTACCCCACGTGCACCGACTGATTGCGATGTAAGATCTAGAGCTAAATCTTAAAGCCGCACAACTACATCGGAACCATCTCAGCCAAACTCCCTCCTACCGCCGTCTGTACCGAGAGGGTCCCGATCACTATCCGACGCCTTCGGTTGCGGTTGATTGTCTGCTGTGGAGCAATGACATCAGGACTGCTGCGGGTACAATCATCAAAGCAGGGAAGGAGAGTGATAGTGGCATTTAAAGGGAGGCCGTATTTTGGTCGCTCTGCTGCGCAGCTCCCTACACTCATATATGCATATCTGTTTTTAAATCACTTGTGCAATTATCAATCATGTACAAATGTGCTGCAATATGAGATAAGGTATTAGGCATCGGCTTTTAGTTTACCCATTGAGTGGGCAGGATCTCATCATGAACATGCACTCGATGAGTGTCATCCACGTGACTTTATGTGATTGTACTGTAGGCTGCATGAAATCCACTCTTGCATGCGTTACGCAATCTTAATATTTCAAGATCGCCAGAATTAGACCAATTGCTGCGTTGTTGTCGCGTAAGGTGTCGCTTCTGGCCATGGCGGCAGTTCCCTCGCGGCACTCCATACGAGAATCATCCCATCAACGGCATTCCGTACACGTATGGGACGAACAATGGCCCACAATGCTCCGTCTACGAAATGTTTATAAAGATATACGCCACACACTATTGCATAATGTTGGAATGGTCTAGACAGCGGACCTCTAAGCTTTACCTTGTAGCTAAACTGTATGTTTTTGTGAGACTCATACGTATCATATGGTCATGATATATAGCGGTGTCAAGTTGACAAAGCTGTTGGCTTGATTCTGTCATCACAAATTTTGGTTATATGGTGGCACTAACCTTACCACTGACCATCACAAGCACAATATTACTGGTTGACAGATCCTGTCATGTCTACACGCCGAAGAGGCGGCGATACATGGCCACCACTGCGATCCATTGGTCAAAGAGTTGATCGGTTGGCTAACGGAGAAATTTGGTGTACGGGTTAACCCATTGGTAAGGCAGTCGATCTATGCATTAAATTCACAATATAAAGTTCTAGAGGACTTCCTTTAACTAAAGTACACATCTTAACTGCTACTACATGGTGGCTTATTCTTTCTGCCCCTATGCACTCTGTCTCCTCATCCTTATATATACCGGTACTGTGCCCTCCAACCGTTACGTTAGATCGATAGCCCTTACACTCCCGGGACCACTAGATCTTGATGGCCCTCCATTCACCTGGGTCTTTTAAGTTTTCAGAGGCCTGCGTCAGGATATGCCTACGCAACTTTAGTGATGAGTCCCCGCAGTCATGCTTATCAGCATGGTAATAGACCGAACACTGTACTAGTACTTGGTTTTTCTCGCGGCGACAGCGACAGCGACTATTACATGCGGTTTTGCAATTGCAGTATATAATTACTTGGTCGAGAAATTTCAGGCAGAGTTTAATGCAGCACAGCATAGTCACAGTGGTATACAAGTTCGATAGTTACACTGAGGAGAGACTATTGCTTTATGAGAGGAACTGTGTGAGTGTATATTGCAGTGATGATAGAGAAACGAAAAAAGAACTTCAAGATTACTTACTGTGTATGTGAGAGCATTGCAGGAAGCAATCATAAGTGTAAGTGCACATATATGCAACGAGACCTCGTCACTCCAGTCATGTGGCAACCTCTCGAGAACATCGCCGCCGCTACTGTCGTGACAAATACATAGCCCTGTTAAGCGAAAATCTCAAAATATTGTCTCTTATTGTTTTCAATGTGCTGCTGTAAATAAATAGAAGTAAAATGAATATTGAGGCACTCTCACGTGACTTTATGGTCTTACTTTTTTCTCTCCTCACTAACACTAACCCACTTGGCCACCCTATATACATCATAATAAACAAGTTTTACTCTATAATAAACCCCTCTCATCTCCTATTGTGTATGGACCTAGGTAAGTAAAAGAAACAGAAACAAAGGCTATACGCGCGTACCGTCGATTCTATCCGTATAAATAATAGCCGACTTCCATTGCGTTCTGGTCAGTTACCTAAGCTAACGTATAAAACACCAAGTCCAGGACGCAGAAACGTAGAACTTACTGGGCGGTAGAGTTCTTCGTTTGGGAAACGCTTAATGCCTCATCTGAAGCCCTCCTTTGATGGTGATCAATTCACCGTCCCGAGCAACAAGAACATCTGCTCGGTCTGTAACGGAATACAGAGGCCGGTTGACAGAATTTATCCAATCAATAGGGACAAAGAAATGCCGGTCATGGGTGAGAGGTCTTTCTATGGCGTCCCAACTACAAACCCAAAAGTCTTTATCAAGAAATACGACCCGGCGGTTATTGCATATGCCAATCATGAACTCGATGTGGCTGAAGGACATGAGATGGATCAGCGACACAGCCTCATTCTCTTCCACCCACTCGTAGAGCACTATATCCCTCCTCATAGGGTTAGAGGAGAATTGTGCGAAGGTCACTTCCATTGCCAGAATATCGCGTCCGGTAACTTTGCACCAACCTGCATTTGACACATGGGAGGTAACAGGACTTTTTTGAGCGTAGTCAACGATTCTGCTTGGAAGGGAATGGCTATCTCCACTATCGTTGTAGTCGAAGATAATTAGTTGATCTGTAGTTATGGATATAACGCTTTTTGAGGGAGAGCATTGATGAATCCAATAGCCATTTCTTTCTTTATCCACCTCAACGATTCGTTTGGCTCCACTATCAGTAGGCCAAATTTCGAAATCGTTCCGCGTAATCACAAACAACCTTTTCTCGTTCTTGTCGAATAGCAACTGTTTTATACCGGCTTGGGTGTTCGCTTTGGTCAATACAGTGGCCTCTATGCTCGATAGGTCCTGTGCTGAAGAAAGTTGCAATAGTATCACCGTACGGGAATCGTCCGCGGTTGCCATGAATTTGCCACTCGAACTCCACGTATGGGCCATGAAATTTATACCTTTTGCGTGGCTATATATTTGCTTCGGCGGAGACTGATTATCTAAAGTGTAGATATATACCGAACCACCCTCCTTGCCGTAGCCCGCTAAGGTAGAAGTTGGATCAATAACCAATGATGACAATGGTTCGGCGGGATTGATTGACGCATCAATAACTTCGGGAGAGATTGGGCCGAATGAACCGCAGTCGTTATCTGATTTTGTTGCATGTACAAGGGACTCGGGCTCCCAAGCGCTGCAATAATCATCTCGGATATCGTAGAATCGTAAACCGTTCGGACTGAAGCACAACATACCAATAGTGTCGTCATTGGTGGAGATGTGGCGGATTAATTCAAAGGTATCAAAGTTCCACAGTTTGATGTTCCCGAAGGTGTCGCCAGTGGCTATTGTTGAGCCGTCAGGGCTGCAGACCAGGGTTTGGGCATCGGCAAAGCACTCATATCGTTCTTCTGTGAATGGATCCCACTTCTGCATTGTGCCGCCACAGTACCCTAGGATTAAATGTCCAGTGGCCCGGTTGAAATCAAGGCTGTCTACCGTGTCCACAACATTGTGACAACCCCCTGGGGCCCTTGCCGCGTTACGAGTGACTTCGCCTACGAAATAATTGCACTCTAGGTCCCATACACTTACAGGAAAACCCCTGTACGATACAGCCAAATAACGGTTACCATATGATAACGCAATTGCCACAGGGAAGCTACGATGGCGCCCCGGAACTTCGGGTTCTCGCTCCATCCAATGGAATTTGGAGGATATGGGCACCTCAAGATCCCCGAAGTCCCATGTAAGAGCCGTGCAATTCCTGGTAATAATTAACCCATGCTCGCCATCGGAAGTAAATGCAAGCGCCTGGATTTCATCTGACGACTGGAAGCTATTGGCTACTTTTCCTGTACCGAGATCCCACACCAGCGCCAATTTCCCGCCGCCAGTCATAATTTTGTCGTTGTTTGGACCGAACTGCAAGCTCTTAATGGCCGCTTTAGACCCGCTTGCAAGCTTTCGGAATTGTTGACAAGTGGAAGTGCAGTAAATAAAGACATCCCCAGTATTTAACCCTAATGCAATGTAAACTTCGCAGCTAGCAAGGGCCGTTACGGTGCTATTGCTTTGCAACCGGATACGAGCAACGCAGTCGTTCCATCCCGCCGCAGTGCCACCCAATATATGAAACGGACTGGATGGTAGCAAGCATTGTTGACGGACCATGGACTTTGTAGGGCAGAACTGCGGGATGATTTGAAAAAGAGAGAACGGGGCCAGAACGAGGTTCTTTCCAAATTTTGTGGCCAATCGGATCAAATCGATCGCCCATGCATCTACGAACTTGGTACTACCTATCGGAAATGCATCACCGGGAGTTACAAACCTCGCCCGACGTTCCAGATATGCTTTCAGGTTTCTTGTCGACTGTATTACAAGCCCAACTTGATCCGACGACGATAGTAGCGCAACCCATGTGAGAATACTTGTACGTAGGAATTTGACAAGCTTTTGGAAAACAGCATCCGATTCAGGACAAGCCAGTCTCAAATGTTCCGACCATGCTTCGATTGCATAGAGTGCAAACGGGTATCTTCGAATTTTGTCGAGTTTTGTGCTTAGATGTCTTGCCTGTTGAGCGTGGAACCGCATCGATTCATCTCCGAGATAGTCAAGACAAACGCAAGCGATGTATGCGTGGTCCCGTTTTGTTACGATACGGAAAAAGGGGTCTGTGTTTTGGAGAAGGAAGGTTCGGGCTGTTTGGTGAATCAATTGCACCCGATTTCGACGGTCGATGTAGAGAAGATTCGCGCAGGTATGAGTTATGGCTCGCTCCATGTTAAGAACGGGCCCAAGCTGTGACTGGAGAGCGAAACGCAATTCATCAACGCTCAATGGCCTAATTGAGCAGACGCACCACAATATTATCACCTTCGCCACCTTGCGGTTCTCAGAATGCCGCGAAGTTATCGTTTGTAAGATCCTCTGGTAAAGACAATCCATCCCCGTTGGAACAGTCTCCAAGGCAGCTTGAATTCCAGCTTGGGTGAACCCAAGTTCTCGGATGTCTTCCACCGCTAGACGTACCCAAAGAAAACAACCCGCAGCTTTGTGGAGTATTGATTCCACGATTTCCTTTTTCTTCTCTTCATCATATAGAATGTCCGCGATCGCGGTCATGGCGTATGCAGTCACATCTGTCAAAGTGTCTTCAGTCGTAATTTCCTTCGCTACAACATTTACCCTTGCGTGAGCGGTAGCATCTGCGATAGAAGCTGCATGCCGGCTGGTGATGAAGATCTTGATAGAAGATCTGGGTTGCATACTCCCAAGCAGTTGCGTTAGGAGTGTTGGCCCATCCGATTCATCCAGTGCATCTATCACCCAGCATAGGGGATGATCGAATTCGACCTTGAAAATTGTGTTGACAAAGAGCTTTTGCCAAACTGTTCTTGCATCTGCCGATCCAAGGGAGTTGATTCCATCATGAAAGCTAGCCAATGCATGCCGAACCGAAGCGTGGCTATTGGCGATTTGTCTCGCGAGAGACCGAAGGCAAGACGCAACCTGATGTTTTGATCGTTCCGAGTAGCTAAAGAAAAAAAGCTGGCACACCCGCCCGGATTTTCTTAAGTAATCGATAGCAAACGAGGATAAAGTCGATTTTCCGGAGCCAGGAATTCCGTATAACCATAAGATGCTTGTTCCAGATTCATCTAACCAGCTTTGAAAGTATGACTTTTGTAAAAGCCAATGGCATGAACCTTCCAGTCGGGAATGTTCACGCACTATAAGGTCATCTTCGTCGGGACTTTCGTGTGGTAGTAGTTCGGAAATCTTTCGCAATTCAATTTCAATTGCATGGAAGTCTGAAAAATCAGTTGATGCTGGATTCATAAACCTAGAGGCCTCACTGAGCGGGGGGTACGATAGCTATAGTACCATTCTCTGTACCCTTAAGGATGAGTTTTCTCAAAGCCCCAAGAACTGACAAGTATCCTAGATCCTGCCGAGATGAAAATTTGCATATTGTATGGTGATCCGCATCTACTCCTACTGAGTATTCAGAACTATATCCTAGTATAGCTGAATCTTTATTCACCACAGTCTATGCTTCAAAATTAACCATTAACTCACGATTGCACCAGAAAGAAACTTACCACTGTCTTGGGTCCGATCTGTGTCTTTAATGTTTCATAGAAAGATACTAACTCCAGTCGGTTGGCTACATGCCGGAAATTTTCGTTGATATCTTGCAAGGTACCAGAGTTCTTTACGAGGTCATTTATGTAAGCCTTCGACTGGTGGACCAGGGAGACTCTGAGCAAATTCTGCAGAGTTTGGGCATTGCCTGCTCCGCGATGGGGTGTTGCGAGAAAGAGGATTCCGCGTATGTTCTGGGCAATATTTTGATAGGCGCTATCTTGATTGGCCAGTATAAAAGCCTACTAGGATGTTAGACTGACTGGGTTTCGCACTGGGGGTGGGGGATCAGACCTTTTTCACAATAAGACCTCCCATTGAATGTGCCACAAATATAATCGGGTGCTTCTGAGACGAACAACCCATTAGATCGATGTACTTCCACTCTCACGGTTGATATACCTTTCCAATGCCACAGGGCGAAAACTCCATAGCGAAAAGAAGTTGCTTTGAGAAATCCATGATGTTGGAAATGCACGATTTTGTAGAAGCGAAGTTCGCATTGTAGCCAAAGCTATGTATCCTGGCTTGCGGTATATCGGAAGGAAGGAATTCCCCTGGCCAAAAGAGTCTGCGGTCACTGTTTCTGCACCATGTCCGTACTGAGCCTCCCCCTAAACCATGGACAAATATTATATCCACCAATGGCTCGCGACAGTCGACCGTAGTGGTTAGTCCTATTGGGTTGCTTTCGATAGTTGAAGATTCTGTTGTACTATGGAAAAGTTTCGAGATTGAACCATCCAAAGATCTACTAACCGCCTGAGGTTGTGCATGTGACGAATTGGTGCAACCCGGATCAACATCGCGGGATGAACGATTGCGACGGAATCTGCGCAACTTGGTACGTTAGAGTCAAGCATCGCCAACGTAGTAAAACAATCTGTAATACTTACCATCGTGAGAGATTACACTCGTGCTATACCGCACACGATGGTGAGCGATTACCTATACGATTAAATCCGGGTACTATTGGGGTATCAAAGTGTTGCCTCGAGAAAGGGCTCAAGTATGCGGTTGCAAATGCTGACAATTTCGAGGGAGAGGGAATTTAAGAGATACATATAAGACTTATTTATAGAGTAGTTTCACGTTTTACAGCTGCGACAGTGCCTCACAGCACACCAAGCTCGATCTCAGCCCCAGAGCGCGCGAAGTTGGGGGCTAGTATATACTACGTGGCTCGAGTGGCGAATAAGTTGGCCAAATCAGGCTTCACGTGATGTCTTTAGCAAACTGGGTTTGTTTCATTGGCCACTTTAACTGATCGACGAGGCAATTTCCTACTGCAACAACCGGAGCGTGTAGGGATACGAGCCTCCAAGCGCCGTCAGACAAGTACCGAGTAGTAAATATAAGTCCCCAAGCAAGCGCCTAAGTACGATGCGATTTAGTGAAGCAACTGCACAAAAACCAGTGGAAATTTTTGTATATATATTATCCTAGCTGTGAACGATTCATTTAGAGTTTCTCGGGCGTTTATTATCAATGGCGGTTGGATGGTGTTGAGTTGCGCTCGAGGCACTTTGCATTTTCGCGCGGGAACACGCAAAAAGGCAAAGCGTAGGGATACTTAGCCTCCTGCGGCTCGGTCCGCAAGCCCCCTCCCTGCGCCTTGCGGCTATACATGAGATAAGGGATATAGTACTGCCGTAAAAACTTGTCATGCCTGCATTGCTCTCACTTCTAGCCATGACACAGATGGACTATTAGTTCGTTACATTCATATATTCGTGACATTTGACCCCTAGTACCACTGCTACCAACCAATCACGCAGACAACATGTTCTTCACTCAAACTTTCTCACAAGTGTTTTCATGTCTTGTGCTACCCTACTCACAGTTAGTGAGCTGCACACTTCTGTTAATGGATGTGTGTACTCACACGTTCCGATACTCTGTCGAACTTGGGAAGAGAATAGCTGCGTGTAAATTGAAACGCCTTTAAACTATCAGCTGAAAGTTTTCCCGGGCTAGTCTGAACAGATCTAGAACTAACATTGAGTAAAGGATATTTCGATCATCAAAGTCTTCTACAGGCTCACTTCTTCGCATAATGTTTGTATATGTGTCAATGTATTTTCGAGTGAATCTGTTCAGTACGGACCTCCAGTTGCCGAGTTCGTATCTAGATAGTGTTCTAGAAGCCTGAGCAGGAATACTTTGAACATTTACTCACTCATTATGTCCGTAAAAGCAGCAGGCATCAAAGACCATTGGGATATCCGCTTCTATTGCAACTGCTGTGTTTCCATACCATAAGTCTCCATGGAGCAGGGTTGGTTTAACCCTGCGGCCTTCTGCTTCCAGCGGCCCAAGCAATCGAGGTATGACTTTGGCAAAGAACGGTTCTGAGAGTTCTGAAATTTCCTCGTCCTTTCCCTTTGCTTCATAGTATAAGTTCAACATATGTCGAAATCCCGCCGCGAAAAATGCTTCCCAGGAATCACACCAAGTGTTATCTTGGGGGATATTTCCGTTGCATGTTGTCATATGAAATCCGAACCTCCCTTCTGGAGATGTTCCGTTGGTGTGCATGCTGGCGAGTGAGGCGCAGAACTGCTCCACCGGTGGTGGCGACTGTCCCATCTCAACAAACTGGCAAATGAAAAAGTAGGTGGCTGGCTTGCTTTTGTACGTCCCCCAAGCGATCGGTTTTGGACAGAATGTGGGGATGACAGAATAAATGGTGGACATGGACTCGTATTCGCCGCGCATCATCAGCATACCGTTATCGCCTATCGCACACTGTCCGTAGCTATAGTCATCCTTTTGGCTTTCTTCACTGAAATTAGGATACCTTTAAGAAATAATTGATCGTTTCATGGGTTTCGGAATTGCGTGTGGTCACTTTTGCGGTTCTGGACCAATGGGAGGTGCCGTAGCTGACCGTGCCCAGTATTGTCGTGCCCGAAGGAAGCTCTTCAAAACCATCACCAGTTAATTGCTACTTCTAATAGGAGGACTAGAACTTTACTATGAAGTACGGCTTCATCTAGTTCAAAAGTCTCGCCGGTATTGGGAATCATATCCTCCAGGACTGTGGCACTCATTTTATCTTGCTGGAAATGTTTCCTGGGAAAGTAGCAGAGAAGGAACTTGACTAAGTGCTGTTTAGGTTGCTTGGGAAAGTAGCCGTAAAGAAATTTGAACAAGTGCAGTTCATGTCTATTTAAGGCCTTGGATATGGGGCTGTCGACCAGCTTGCGACCCTGACACCTGGGGAGGGGTTATATGCATACGGAAGGCATCGCGCGCGGCTAATCAACGCTGGTATAAACGGCCCTGGTCATCTGAAGGTGGTACTGTATGTATCTTACATAAGTATATCTGCTAGATCTCAGCGTGTGTATAGTGAAAGTATTACACTGTTTGCGGAGGTATCATGCGAACTTGAATGCACTGTAATATCGCATCTTTGCGAAACTTGAAATGTTTGGCGCCAGGATCGACAGATTTGCATACCAATTATTTCAACTTATGACAGACTTTCTGACCTCCCGAATATGGGTGATTGTGGATCGTGAAAATTGTACTTTAATTCATGCCCACCACGATCACTCCAGGGAATATCGACCACCAACAATATGCAAAACATTGTCCAAAGAGCTTTTACACCTGGCTCGGGAGCTTTGTTTTAGTGCAGTGCCTGATCACCGGGTAGGCGCCGTATTACAGCGTGTATCAAATTGCGTAATACCCCGTTAGCGCCGCAGTATCTCTTACCCCGCACACCAACATATACCTCTTATCTTCTCACACCTCAGACATATCGCAATGCCAATCAATTTGAAGATGTCAGTCACGCTTCCTTCTGGTATTTTGATGCCTATTTTTGGTTTTGGAACCTTCTAGTTTGACACTAATTCGCCTCTTGGCACCTGCAAGAGCGCCGTTTTGAAGGCGCTTCGTATTGGGATCAGGCACATAGATACTGCATATTCATACGGCACGGAAGAAGAGGTTGAGGAAACAATCCGCGAGAGTGGAATCCCGAGAGACGAGATCTTCGTGGTGACGAAATTGTTCTACACTAGACCCCAGCTGTAGATAATTCGTAGTGATTAACTGGATTATCATCAGGCACAACACATTTCATAGACCCCAGGATGTTTCTAAGGGACTTGATATAAGCCTGAAGAGATTAGGTTTGGATTACGGTATTTTAATCGTTAGCTGTGATCTAGGACTACGCTGAAGTTTACAACAGTTGATCTGTACTTGATGCATTGTAAGCATGTCTCCAATGGCGAGGATCTGAGGTTTAACCAAACTAGTTCCCCATGCATATGTGCCCACCGAAGATTTCGGAACTCTTAGGAAACCGGATGGAAAAGTGCTTTCATATCCCTTCAACGGATACCTTGTAGCTAACTCTGGTCAAATAGCCCATGATTGACCATGCCCTTTCCAAGGACTACATCTCCACCTGGAAAGCGATGGAACTCCTCGTTGCCGCCGGTAAAACTAGAGCAATCGGAGTCTCTAACTTCTCAATTCTCAAAACAAAACGCCTTCTGGAGACGTCAATTATTCGACCAGCCGTGAACCAGATAGAAATGCATCCGTATATCTCTTAGTGAAGACAGTGGACTTTCATGTACCAGGCTGATATCCGTTAGTTACCTGCCCCAACGAGCTCTGTTAGAGTTCTCAAAAGCAAATGGCATACATATTACCGCGCACTCCCCGTTAGGAGGCGCGCCGGTTGGCGTAGTAGCTCTACATGCGGGTGAGAAAGGGCCGCTTGAAGATCCAGTGGTACGCTCCCCCCCCCCATGCACGGTACATGGTACATATCTTATCAGTGGTCATAGATTTTGTCGATTGCTGCCAAATACGGCTGTTTGCCCTCGCAAGTACTGCTCTCGTGGGCAGTGCAGCGTGGAACAAGCATTGTCCCGAAGAGCAGTAGCCCCGGACGCATTCAATTAAATACTCAAGTCTTTGAGCTCGTAGAAGAAGATTTCGAGGCAATCGAGACCCTGAGGGATGAAACGACGTCGGTGCGAATGAACGATCCCAAAAACCATATTGGGTTTGACATTTATAATGAGGAGATGGAGGAACCAGAGAGTGAATAATTTTGATTGAAGCACGCGACTTCGAGTTTGCATTAGCAATTTCTACGGCTGGGATTTTGCTATAGAGTACATACAAATCCATGGATGAAATATTGCGCTTGACTATAATGAGTGCTAGTGATTGAACTAAAGAAGAGGAGCTATGTAAGTTGTCATATATATGGATAGGTAATTTGTTAAATTTACCGACGTTCGCCAGGGCAAAAGAGCCCTCAACATCCTCTAAATCCCACCACTTCTATTACCATTTCACAATCACACCAATAAAGAGAATCCACTGGCTTTAGAAGCCATTTCTGAGGCATCCGAGGTGCTGCTTCGCACTCCTTAATTAAAAAATATATTGTATGATTGTGCAGTTACAGGACAATGAATTTCGCAAGGCAGGAGTTTTAACCCTGACTTAAAGCTTCTCCTAACTACAACAAATTAACTTACGCTTGGCATGGTGAAGTGCCATTCCCTAGATTATTCTAGTGCGATCGCTGTCATCAAATTAAGAATTGATTGTGGTTGTGGAACTGCTTTTTAAATTTCAAAAATTCGAAGTTGTATGGAACACAGTTGAGCCGCATTTTAGCACTTGAACTTGTGGTACTGAAATGTATAGTACAGCGTTAAACACTTATTCTCAAGTCAACCAGACAGTACGTAGTGAGCTCAACTAGAAAGTTACTTTCATGGTAAAAACACTGCTTACGATGGATAGACAAATCTTAGTGGCGTACTCGAGGATGGCCTACTGATTTCACGATCAGATGTCACTGGAGGAGTGAAATATGCCCAATGGAGGAATTCCCGTAGAGTAGAAAGTCGGTCTAACCGTTCTACTCGAGGAACGGAGATTAAAAGTTCCTCAAGCAGAAGTGGTAATTTCACAGAATTTTGGGGGGTTACTGGATGGGAAAATGATTGAGATCGGTTAAAGTAGTTGGAAGCGACTTTTTTTCCTATGGGAGTTCGTCCAGTGTTAAGAATAAAGAGAAAAAGAGTTATAAAAAGAAATATAGACATAATTCGATACATGCTGTATTGAAGGGAATTCATCTCTTTAAGGCAGCTGCGAGAGTGTGCGGCGCGCGCTGTATGTAGTTGCAGCTGACTGTTGCACTCAGCACTTCCTGACATGCGCTTCCCCGAGTTCCTACTATCCTTATCAAATAAGATGTGCATCCTTCCTCCACTGCGCAGACGCGGTTTCTCTCGTTGTGGCGTTTATCACCTTCACCACCTTCTCAGCCTCGAAAAACTGGATGAGCCAGTCATCGTTATAGATATGCCAGATAGATGAAATCGGTAAGGAAGCTCTATCTGTGCTAGACTTACGCGGGTGGCCAATGGCAGGAACCCGCGGTTCACGCGCGAGAACCCGTAACCCAGTCACTTTGCCATAGTTTTAATAGTGCTTTATTGCCCAGTAGATACAGTAGTGTTGTCACAAATGTGTGAAGGCAAGGTATAACGGAGTGACATTTGATAATTTGAAACGGTGTTTGCCTTGTTCGGTTTTTGAAGGCTGTTCCTAGATCCGAAAGTCGACTATGTACTTAGGCAACATTGAAAACGTGACGGCAGAACCTAGAAATCTAGAATCGGCCCTAGGAGTAAATTTTTACAACTTAGCTAACTACTCTAGTAACAGGTGACTAAAATACACATCGTTCTTGTTGGGCTTCGGAACCATTCCAGTGCCACCAGGACCACTGGAAGAAGTAACTGGAATGAGGGAGGTGGACAACTGGGCGTTAGACTGCTCGGACGCAGCCCTTACGAAGGAGCACAGATCTCACGAATCACGATCATAGTTCTCTCAGGTATCTCTTCTCCCCACCACATACGAATGTAGCCCTTGATTATCACTAAGTGTAGGCTGGTTTTCGGTGATTCGGCAGCAGGTTGTGGGGTGGTACATTAATCATTGTTGAACTCGACAAACAGCACCGCAGAACTGCAGATTGAACTCCGAAGCAACCCGGGCTGCCACTTCTAATCCCCAAAGAGTTTAATGACGAGGACAAACCGGTTGCCGATATAGCTATTGACCTTAGAGATGAAATAGCGCTTTTAAGTCGTAAGTTCGGCGATAATTCGAGGGTATCCACCTGGGAAGAACAATCTGATGCACGCTGTCAGCAGAGAAGTAGAGAGCACAGGAGGGAGCAATACCTGTACATACAGTTTGATGGTTGTTAAAAAGTCTTGAAGTAGTAAGGGCGAGATGTAACGAAGATGGTCTCGTTAGGTCGTGCCCCGTCTATTAGCCTCGATCAGGTGATTATTTTAGTGTTAGGTTAGTTGCAGAAACCTTGGTTCCTGTTTGGCGTTCAGTTAGTGCATGACGTCAGATCTAGCCCTTAGCCCTACTCTAACTTATAACTTCAGTTCGAATCATTCCTGCTTGTTTCTAACTCAGTTCGATTCGCTTGCCGCTCTCGGGACTACCCTCTGAAGGTCGCTGAATATCCCACCCCGCAAAAACTCCGTCCCCCCTCGTCGTGTACCGAGTG
>Ga0307512_10004123_pt1 | contig 16139 bp, 20 predicted proteins | sample 14_EM_MG_FD_200267 | JGI IMG/M metagenome (GOLD analysis project Ga0307512, IMG submission 200267) | Populus trichocarpa ectomycorrhiza microbial communities from riparian zone in the Pacific Northwest, United States - 14_EM | ecosystem: Host-associated > Plants > Roots > Unclassified | place... | reverse complement strand
CTCAACCAGGAGTCCTGAGGAACCCATGGCAACGCTTGAAATCCACGACCTGCACGTCACCGTCGAGGCCGACAACGCCACGAAGGAGATCCTCAAGGGCGTCGACCTGACCGTGAAGCAGGGCGAGACGCACGCCATCATGGGCCCCAACGGCTCCGGCAAGTCGACCCTCGCCTACTCCCTCGCGGGTCACCCGAAGTACACGATCACCGGCGGCACCGTCACCCTCGACGGCGAGGACGTCCTGGAGATGTCCGTCGACGAGCGCGCCCGCGCGGGCCTGTTCCTGGCGATGCAGTACCCGGTCGAGGTCCCCGGCGTCTCGGTCTCCAACTTCCTGCGTACGTCCGCCACCGCCATCCGCGGCGAGGCCCCCAAGCTGCGCACCTGGGTGAAGGAGGTCAAGGAGACCATGGAGCGCCTCAACATGGACACCTCCTTCGCCGAGCGCAACGTCAACGAGGGCTTCTCCGGCGGTGAGAAGAAGCGCCACGAGATCCTCCAGCTCGAGCTGCTCAAGCCGAAGATCGCGATCCTCGACGAGACCGACTCCGGCCTCGACGTCGACGCGCTCCGGGTGGTCTCCGAGGGCGTCAACCGCGTCCGCGAGAGCGGCGAGGTCGGCACCCTGTTGATCACGCACTACACGCGCATCCTGCGCTACATCAAGCCCGACTTCGTCCACGTCTTCTCCGGCGGGAAGATCGTCGAGTCCGGCGGCGCCGAGCTCGCCGACAAGCTGGAGAACGAGGGCTACGAGGCTTACACGAAGGGTGGCGTATCCGCGTGACACAGTTGCCGGGCCTCCTCACTGAGCCCAATCTTCTGGGCGAGGCGATCCGCAAGGACTTCCCCATCCTGGACCGTCAGGTCCACGACGGTAAGAAGCTCGTGTACCTGGACAATGCGGCGACGTCGCAGAAGCCGCGCCAGGTACTGGACGCCCTGAACGAGTACTACGAGCGCTACAACGCCAACGTCCACCGCGGTGTGCATGTGCTCGCCGAGGAGGCCACGGCGCTGTACGAGGGCGCGCGCGACAAGGTCGCGTCGTTCATCAACGCGCCGAGCCGCGACGAGGTGATCTTCACCAAGAACGCCTCCGAGTCGCTCAACCTCGTGGCGAACATGCTCGGTTGGGCCGACGAGCCCTACCGCGTGGACCACGAGACCGAGATCGTCATCACGGAGATGGAGCACCACTCCAACATCGTGCCGTGGCAGCTGCTCTCGCAGCGCACGGGCGCGAAGCTGAAGTGGTTCGGGCTGACCGACGACGGCCGTCTCGACCTCTCCAACATCGACGAGATCATCACGGAGAAGACGAAGATCGTCTCCTTCGTGCTGGTGTCGAACATCCTCGGCACGGTCAACCCCGTCGAGGCGATAGTGCGCCGCGCGCAGGAGGTCGGTGCGCTGGTCTGCATCGATGCCTCGCAGGCCGCCCCGCACATGCCGCTGGACGTACAGGCCCTGCAGGCCGACTTCGTGGCCTTCACCGGTCACAAGATGTGCGGGCCCACGGGCGTCGGCATCCTCTGGGGCCGTCAGGAGCTCCTGGAGGACCTGCCTCCGTTCCTCGGCGGCGGCGAGATGATCGAGACGGTGTCGATGCACTCGTCGACGTACGCTCCCGCCCCGCACAAGTTCGAGGCGGGCACCCCGCCGATCGCGCAGGCGGTCGGTCTGGGCGCGGCGATCGACTATCTGTCCTCGATCGGCATGGACAAGATCCTCGCCCATGAGCACGCGCTGACCGAGTACGCGGTGAAGCGGCTCGCCGAGGTCCCGGACCTGCGGATCATCGGCCCGAGCACGGCCGAGGACCGGGGCGCGGCGATCTCCTTCACGCTCGGCGACATCCACCCGCACGACGTGGGCCAGGTCCTCGACGAGCAGGGCATCGCGGTCCGGGTCGGCCACCACTGCGCACGGCCGGTCTGCCTCCGCTACGGAATTCCTGCGACCACGCGAGCGTCGTTCTATCTGTACTCCACGCCGGCCGAGATCGACGCTCTGGTCGACGGTCTGGAGCACGTACGGAACTTCTTCGGCTGAGGGGTTGGCGAGCGATCGCATGAAGCTGGATTCGATGTACCAGGAAGTCATCCTGGACCACTACAAGCACCCGCACGGGCGTGGTCTCCGGGACGGCGACGCCGAGGTGCACCACGTGAACCCGACGTGCGGCGATGAGATCACCCTGCGTGTGAAGTACGAGGGTACGAAGATCGAGGACGTTTCGTACGAGGGCCAGGGCTGCTCGATCAGCCAGGCCTCGGCGTCCGTCCTCAACGACCTGCTGGTCGGCAAGGACCTCGCCCAGGCGCAGAAGATCCAGGAGACCTTCCTGGAGCTGATGCAGTCCAAGGGCCGGATCGAGCCGGACGACGCGATGGAGGAGGTGCTGGAGGACGCGGTCGCGTTCGCCGGTGTCTCCAAATACCCGGCACGGGTGAAGTGCGCCCTCCTGAGCTGGATGGCGTGGAAGGACGCGACGGCCCAGGCCCTGGGCGGAGCCGACGCCGAAAGGAAGACGGCATGAGCGAGACCATCGAGATCAAGCCCGCCTCCGAGGAGGAGGTCCGCGAGGCCCTGCTGGACGTCGTCGACCCCGAACTGGGCATCGACGTCGTCAACCTCGGCCTGATCTACGGCGTTCACATCGACGACGCGAACATCGCGACCATCGACATGACGCTGACCTCGGCGGCCTGCCCGCTGACGGACGTCATCGAGGATCAGGCCAAGTCCGCCACGGACGGCCTCGTCTCCGAGCTGCGCATCAACTGGGTCTGGATGCCGCCGTGGGGTCCCGACAAGATCACGGACGATGGGCGGGAGCAGCTTCGGGCGCTGGGCTTCAACGTCTGAGCTCCGCGGGCAGTCCCGGCAACGGCCATACCCTTTCGGGTATGGCCGTTTCGCTTCACCACATCATCGTCGACGCGCACGATCTGCCCGGGCTCGCGCGCTTCTGGTGCCAGGTCCTCGACTGGCAGGTCCTGTCCGAGAAGGAACGCGAAGTCGTCATCGGGCCCGACGAGTTCGCGCCCACGGGGATCTGCTTCATGCCGGTGAGCGACCCGAAGACCGTCAAGAACCGGCTGCACCTCGACCTCGCGCCCGACGACCAGGCCGCCGAGGTGGAGAGGATCCTGTCCCTCGGGGCGCGGCGCGTGGACATCGGGCAGGGGAGCGGGGTCGGCTGGGTGGTGCTGGCCGACCCGGAGGGCAATGAGTTCTGTGTCCTGCGCCCCAAGACGTCGCTGATCGCCTTCCGCGACGCGTAGTTTCCTCAGGTCGGTCCCGCCACCAGCCGGAAGGCCGAGTCCGCCAGGTAGAGGGAGCTGTTCTGGAAAGTGTCCAGCTTCAGCTGGAAGTTCTGGTGGCGCAGGAAGCGGCCCGGGTAGTTCACCGACTCCAGCATCACCGCGCCCGAGTACGCCGAGGTGCGGGGGCAGAACGTGGCGTCCCGCTCGAACAGGGCCGAACCGTCGTTGCGTTCGGAGCGGAGGACGAAGCTGCGGTGGCGCAGATAGGTGCCGTCGGACGTGGCGAAGGAGTAACAGGAGTCGTCGGCAAGGCCCTTGACCAGTTTGAAGGTGGAGTCCTCGCGGGACTCCGAGCCGCGGACCGGGTCGAGCTTCACGTAACCACCGCTCACATGCCAGTAGCGGTCGGGGTAGTTCACCGAGCGGACGGACCTCCAGGTGACCGAGGGCCTCGGCGTGCCCGGCGAACTCGTGTGGGACGTCGGCGACTTGGACCGCCCGGTGCCGCCGGCCGCGGACGGCGAGCCGTTGTCCTGGGGTGCGGGGGACGTGCCGGCCGACGACAGGCCGCTCTTGCGGGCGGGCGGCGTCGTGGCGCCGTCCCCGGAGGGCGTGGCGAAGGAGATCAGTCCGGGCACGGTCGCGGAGCCGGAGGCCGACGGGTTCCGGGACGCTCGTGACGGTTCGTCAGAACCGTTGTCCATCACGGCTATCGACGTCCCGCAGGCGATGACCGTGGCGATGGCCAGCCCGCCGGCCAGCCAGAGCCTTCGGGTTCCGGGGGCCCGGGACGTGTCGGAGACCCAGCCGTTCTCCCAGGGTTGGTTCCGAGGCGGCTCGGGGGTGGTTTCTGGCATGCGCTTTCCTCCAGCGGCGCCCGAGGCGGCGGCCGGGGGTGTGAGGGGTGGGGTGATCGAGCGGTGAAACCCTAGTGGAGCGGAGGGAGTGCAGGGAGCTGTTTCAGTGAGCGGTTTCTATGAATATTGAACCTCCTCATGCGGAACGGTCGGACTCACATCCCTTTCTCAGTGCCGTCCCAGCCCCGGCTCATCGACCGGCGGCAGCCTGACGCGGCGTGGCTACTTCTGCACCGACCTCCGCACTCGCACCCGTCCGCCCCGTGTTCGTCCTCGGCTGCCCACGCTCCGGCACGACCCTCCTCCAGCTGATGCTGCACGCGCACCCGCGCATCGCCCTCCCGCCGGAAACCCGCTTCGTGCTCCCGGCCTACGAGGACCGGCTGCGCTTCGGCGATCTGCGGGACCGGGGCAACCGTGCCGGGCTCGCCGCCTGGATCACCGGGCGGAAGGAGACACGGTTCCATGAACTGGGCCTGGACGCGGAGCGCGTGGCCGCACGGATCGAGAACGGGCCGCCGACCCTCGGCTCCGCGCTCGGTATCGCGCTGAAGTCGTACGCGGACAGCCACGGCAAGGTGCGCTGGGGCGACAAGCGGCCGGCGTACGCCCTGCACGTCCACGAGATCCGGCGGCTCTTCCCCACCGCCCAGTTCGTGCACCTCGTGCGCGACGGCCGCGACTGCGTCGCCTCGCTGCTGGGGATGCCGTGGTGGCACCGAGGCTTCCACGAGGCCGTCGCCACCTGGGCGCAGGTGATGGACATGACCCGTGGATACGCACACAGGCTCGGTCCGGACAGCTGGCACGAGCTGCGCTACGAGGACCTGCTGACCGACCCCGAGCCCCGGCTCCGTGCGCTGTGTGCCTACCTGGGCGAGGAGTACGCCCCCGAGATGACCGAGCCGTACCGCATGGCCGGCACGGCGGTGCCCGCCCGCAAGACCTGGCACCGGCGCACGTACGGCGCCCTGGACGTCTCTCGGGCGGGTAACTGGCAGCAGAAGCTGACGCCTGATCAGATCCGGTTGTGCGACGCCGTGTTGGGCGACCGGCTGATCGGCAACGGCTACGAGCTCAGCGGCGCCGTCCGCCCCGACCCCGCCGAGCTCCTCCGCTACCGCCGCGTCTCGGCCCTGCGCCGCGCCGCCCACGCCAGGCGGCGGATGCTGGATCGTCTGGCCCGGTTGCGTGAGCCGGGTCCGGTGGCGGCCCGGCCGGTCACGGTCGGCGAGCCGACAGCCTGACGGGCCTTCGGGTCCAGAGTCTGAGGTCCGCCGTTATGTACACTCGTACACATGGGATTCCTGAGTCTCCTCGCGGCCATAGCCGCCGAGGTGGGCGGCACCACCGCCATGAAGTTCAGCGACGGCTTCAGCCGGCTGTGGCCGTCGGTGCTGACGATCGTCGGATACGTCGTCTCCTTCGCGCTGCTCGCCCAGACACTGAAGACCATGAACGTCGGCACCGCCTACGCCATCTGGGCCGGCCTCGGCACCGCGGCCATCGTGGCGATCGGGATGCTGTTCCTCGGGGAGGGGATGACCGTCCAGAAGGCCGCCGGGATCGCGCTGATCATCGTCGGGGTCGTGGTGCTCAACCTGGGGGGCGCGCACTGATGCCCCGCCGCTACGACCCCGACCGGCGCCAGCGGATCATCGACGCGGCGATCCGGGTGGTGGGGGAGAAGGGCCTGGCAGGTCTGAGCCACCGCTCGGTCGCCACCGAGGCGGACGTGCCGCTCGGCTCGACGACGTACCACTTCAAGACCCTCGACGAACTGATGGTCGCCGCGCTGCGGCAGACGAACGAGGGCTTTGCCAAGGTCGTCGCCGCGAACGGCGCCCTGCTGGAGGACACCGGGGGAGACCTGTCGGCGGACCTCGCGCGGATCCTCGGCGAGTGGCTGTCCGGCGACCGCACCGGCGTAGAGCTGGAGTACGAGCTCTACCTCGCCGCCCTGCGCCGCCCCGCCCTGCGCCCCGTCGCCGCCGAGTGGTGCGAGGACCTCGCCGACCGGCTCGCCGGGCGCACCGACCCGGTCACCGCGCGGGCGCTGGTCGCGCTGATGGACGGCGTCTGTCTGCAGGTGCTGCTCACGGGGGCGGCGTACGACGAGGGATTCGCGCGCGAGGCGCTGGCCCGGGTGATGTCCGGCGCCGCCGCCCCTGCCGCGAAACCGTGACCTCTCCGGCGCCGCGAGGGGAGCGGGGGCCGAAGGGCCCGGTGCGGCGGCCCGGTACCTGAGACGGCGCCCGTGGTGGTTGGCCTCCGCGCCCCTCGGCCGGTTAGGTTGCCCTCATGACCGACACGACTGCTTCTCGTACCACCGGCGCCGTGGCCACCGGCCTTGCCACGATCGCCGCCGACGGCACCGTCCTCGACACCTGGTTCCCCGCGCCCGAGCTGAGCGGACAGCCCGGCCCGTCCGGCACCGAGCGGCTGTCCGCCGAGCAGGCCGTGGAACTGCTCGGCGAGGGCGCGGCGAAGGCGATCGGGCCGGATGCCCGCCGGGGCGTCGAAGTGGTCGCGGTGCGTACGGTCATCTCCACCCTCGACGAGAAGCCGATCGACGCGCACGACGTCTACCTGCGGCTGCACCTCCTCTCGCACCGACTCGTCAGGCCGCACGGCCAGAGCCTGGACGGCATGTTCGGCTTCCTCGCCAACGTCGCCTGGACCTCGCTCGGCCCGGTCGCCGTCGACGACATCGAGAAGGTGCGGCTCAACGCGCGCGCCGAGGGGCTGCACCTTCAGGTGACGTCCGTCGACAAGTTCCCGCGCATGACGGACTACGTCGCCCCCAAGGGCGTCCGCATCGCCGACGCCGACCGCGTGCGGCTCGGCGCGCACCTCGCCGAGGGCACCACCGTCATGCACGAGGGCTTCGTCAACTTCAACGCGGGCACGCTCGGCACCTCCATGGTCGAGGGCCGTATCTCCGCCGGTGTCGTCGTGGGCGACGGTTCCGACATCGGCGGCGGCGCCTCCACCATGGGCACGCTCTCCGGCGGCGGCAACGTCATCATCGCCGTCGGCGAGCGCTGCCTGATCGGCGCCGAGGCGGGAGTCGGCATCGCGCTCGGCGACGAGTGCGTGGTGGAGGCCGGGCTGTACGTCACCGCGGGGACGCGCGTGACCATGCCCGACGGGCAGATCGTCAAGGCCCGTGAACTCTCCGGCGCCTCCAACATCCTCTTCCGCCGCAACTCGGTCACCGGCACGGTCGAGGCCCGCCCGAACAACGCGGTCTGGGGCGGTCTGAACGAGATCCTGCACAGCCACAACTGAGCCTGCGACAACGCCGGGCGCCCTTCCGCCGGCCGGCGGGAGGGCGCTTCGTCATGTCCGCAGCGTCGCCGCGAACTCCGCCAGCGCCGTGAAGTCGTCCTCGCGCAGGCCCAGGCGCGGGCTGACCTGCTGGAGAAGGACAGGGCCGGGGTGGCGGGCGGCCACGTACTCGTCGTCCGCCGGGCTCTGCTCGTCGTCGACCCAGGCGAACGGGCGGCCCCCGGCGTACCGCACGATCGCCTCCGTCTTCCAGTGCACCCCGTCGGGGCGGAGGGCGAAGAGGCCTTCGCCGAAATCGACGTACGGCAGCTCCGGCAGGCCGACGACGGGGCCGATCCAGCGGTTGGCGGCGTCCATCCACGTCGTGGCCCAGCACAGGTCGAAGCCGAGGGCGAGCAGTGCCGGGCCGTGGGAGGGGCTCAGCCAGACCCGCAGCGCGCGGCCCGGGTGCAGGGCCACCTTGATCGTCGTGTAGCCCTCCGGGCGTCGCCAGGGCTTTGCGGCGTACGGGTTGAGGGGGCCGTCGACGTCGAGGAACAGCAGGGGGCGGCTCACAGGCACAACGTACGGAAAATTCTTCGGCGCGGCAGGCATAGCGGCAAGCGGCCGCGCGCGTCACAAGGGGCACAGGGGCGGGACACAGAGGGAACCGCCGGGGAAGAGAAGGTGACGATGAATGCCGAAGGGCTGGAGAGCTTCCGCGAGTTCGTGGACAGCAGGTCGTCGGCTCTGGTCAACGACCCGGGACTAAAGTCCCGGGCTTGCACAACGGGCGCCACAGGCTGTGGTGCTGCGTTTGCGTCCTGTCCCACGCCCCGGTTCGGGAGGTGGGGCTGGGGCGGTTGACTGCGCCCCGCTTCGCCACAACTCCCACGCACGCGCGCGGATGTTGCGGGAGCCGTTCCGGTCTGCGTGATCAACGAATCCGCAGGACCGGCACGCGAACCAGGCCTGGGAGACCCGGTTCGCCTTGTCTACGCGGCCGCACTCGGCGCAGGTGCGGGAGGTGTACGCCGGATCGACGTGCACCACCGGCACCCCCGCCCGGCGGGCCTTGTACGCGATGAACGCCCCCAGCTGGGCAAAGGACCAGCTGGAGTGGGTGGCCCGTTGGGGCTTGCGAAGCCGTACCCGCTCGCGGATACCCGTCAGGTCCTCCAGGGCGATCCCGCGACCGGTGCGTTCTGCCTCAGCTACCACATGTTTCGCGATCTTGTGGTTGATGTCCTTCGCCCGCCGCGCCTCCTTGCGCCTGCGCTTCTTCAGGCGACGCTTGGCGGACGGGGTGTTCTTCTTCTGCAGTTTGGTGCGCAGCTTGCGTTCCCGGACGCGGATCCGGTTGAGTTCCCGCCCGGCCATGATATGGCCGTCGCTGGTGGTGGCGATGTTGACGATGCCCAGGTCGACGCCGAGGAAGTCCACCGGATCGGTGTTCAGCGGCGCTTCGGGCACCTCGCAGGTGGCCAGCAGGAACCACATGCCGTCCCGGCGGACGAGATCGGACTCACCGCGCCGGTAGAGGGCCAGTGTGGCCAGCTGTTCCGGGCTGGCGGTGAACGCCACGTCCTTCACCCGCCCGGCAGTCGTCCAGATCGAGACCTGCCGCTGGTTGATCTGCCAGGACAGCATCCGGTCGTCGTAGGGCTGCGCGCCCTCCGGGCGGAAGGCGACCGGCTTCTCCACCGCCCGGCGGTAGCGTTTCGAGCCCGGCCTGCCCAGGTTCCCGGCCTTCAGGTTGGCTTTCAGCGTCGCGTACGCGTCGCACGTCTTCTTGATGGCGTGCTGGGCGGCCTGTGCCCCCAGCCCCCAGCGGGCCTTGATCTCACCGTAGGTGTGCTGGCGAAGCGCGAAGTTGCTCTTCACGTCCTTCTCGAAAGCTACGCCGCTGGCCCAGGTCGCCGCTTCGTTACAGGCGCGCAGGGTCGCCTCAAGTGCCGCCGCCTGCATGGGCGTCGGCAGCAGCCTGACCTGCACCACCAGCTTCACGATCATCAAACCTACACACACGTGTGACTGTCCACCGCATGTTCACCATGTGTCACCCGGTCGAGTGAACCCGCCTCTGCAGGGGATGCAGCACCGGCTCCGCCGGACGCGGTACTCGCCCGCGTTGCGGCCGAGTACGCACGAGCTATAGCGCGGCGCTCCGCGGCCACGAGGATGCGGTTCCTCCCGGGGCTATAGCGGCTCGTCGCGGGTGACTTCGCCCGCAAGAAGTGGGAGACGTCCTCCTGGGTCATCGACGCCGTCACCGGCGCGAAGACGGAGGTGCACGGGCAGCAGCTGCTCGCCTGGGTCCGGGAGAAGTCGCTGATCGCCTGGGACATCATTCCGGGCAGCAACGAATTCCACCAGCAGCTCGTGCTGGTCACCATCGGCAGCAACAAGGAGGTGCCGCTCAGCGGCTTCCGCCAGGGCAACGACGCGGACGCCCGAAGCTGGGAGCCGGTCTTCGCCCAGCCCTGATCGGTCAGCCGGCCGTGAGCTCCTCGTAGGCCCCCAGCAGCCCGTCGACCGCCTCGCGGCCGGCGGGTTGCAGGGGGGCGCGGACCGGACCCGCGGGCAGGCCGAGCTCGGCCAGGAGCGCCTTGGCGGTGACGGTGCCGGGCAGGCCCGCCGACATCATCAACTCGATGAGCGGGGTGGCGCGTTGCTGGAGGCGGGCGGACACGGGGGTGTCGCCCGCCTCGAACGCGTCGATGACCGCCCGGAGTTGCTCCGGAACGACGTTCGCGACGGTGCTGATGTAGCCCGCGCCGCCCACCGCGTACAGGGCGAGGTTGTGTTCGTCGCAGCCCGCGTAGTACGCCAAGTCCGTGCGGGAGAGCACCTTCTGGGCGGCGAGGAAGTCGTAGGAGCAGTCCTTGACCGCCACGATCCGGGGGTGCTCGGCGAGGCGGAGCATCGTGTCGGACTCGATGCGGGTGCCGGTACGGCCCGGGATGTCGTACAGCGCGACCGGCAGCCCCACCGCGTCGGCGACCGCCAGGAAGTGCGCCTCCAGCGCGTCCTGCGGAGGCTTGCTGTAGTACGGGCTGACCACCAACAGGCCGTCCGCGCCCGCCTTTTCGGCCTCCCGGGCGAGTTCCACGGTGTGCCGGGTGTCGAAGGTGCCGACTCCCGCCACGACCGACGCCCGACCGCCGACCGCCTCCCGCACCGCTTCGACGAGCGCCGCCTTCTCGGCGTCCGTGGTGGTCGGCGACTCACCCGTCGTACCGGAGAGCACCAGCCCGTCGCAGCCTCGGGAGACCAGGTGGTCGGCGAGCTGCCCGGCCCCGTCGAGGTCGAGCGCGCCGTCCTCGGAGAAAGGCGTGATCATGGCGCACAGGGCGCGGCCGAAGGGCCGGGCGGAGGGCGGGCCGAAGAGAGGGGCGGCGGGTGGGTCGAAGAGCGGGGCGGCGGGTGGGTCGGAGGGTGGGTCCGAGGGCGCGATCGTCGTCATGCCATCAGTGTCGACAGGACGACAGTGAAGCTCCACTTAAATCTTCTACGAGATATCGCTAAGTACTGCTTCGCTGTGGTGTGTGGCCAGGCCCTGTGTCCATTTCGCCCGCCATGAGTCACCATGGCCAGGACGGTGACCGGCATCAGTCCATGGAGGCGTCATGAAACTCGGCAAGGCTCTGGCCACCGGAGTCGCGGAGGAGCAGCCGCGGATGCACAGTCAAGCACCCGAAGAGCTCGAACTCCCCGAGGAGATCCAGGACGTCGAGGCGTCCGCGCCAGAAGAGGTCCCGGCGGCCCGATGAGGCTGCGGCTTCCGGAGGAACGCCCGACGGAGCCGCCGACCGGATACAAGATCGCCCACCCGGTGCTGTCCCAGGACGGCACCCGGGCCGGCTTCACCGGTGTGTCGCTCGGCGGCGCGCTGCCGTACGGAGTCCTGGCCGACGCGTCCTGCGTGTACGGCCTGCGCCACAGGGCACCGCACCGCCGCTGCGACTGCGGCTTCCACTGCGTGCACGACCGGGCGTCGGCCGAGGCGCTGCGGTGCACGGCCGAGCACCGGGCGGCCGTCCTGCTCGAAGTCTCCGTCCTCGGCCGCTACATCCGCTTCGAGCGCGGCTTCCGCTACGCCCGCCAGCGGGTGCGGACCGCCACGGTCGGCGCCTGCGCATGCGGCACGGTCGCCGCGGCGCTGGCCGACGCGGGCTGGGGCAGGCCCGGCTGGCGTGCGCTTGCCCCCTCCTGTGCGGGCTGCGTCCGCGGCCGTACGTCCGTCACGCTCGCCGCCTTCGCGCGGCTGGCGGGGGAGGGGCTGCGGGTGGCGGCGGGCAGCGGTGACGCGCTGCCGCCGGCCGGTCTCCCGGCGGCCGAGGGGCTGGGCGTGCCCGAACTCGTCGCGGAGGCAGCCCTGTTGCAGGCCCGCCTCGACTGGTTCCAGACGCAGCTCGGCCGCCTCGGCGAGCGCGGGCCCGGCGGCGGGCGGCGGGGATAGCGGGGTAGTGGGTAGCGGGGGCGGGCCGGGGTACCCGTCGAACTCCGAACGGAACACCACAGGAGGCGACACCGTGACCGGAAGCATGTACCCCGGGCCGGGGCGCGAGGGGCATCCCCAGGGTGGGGGTGCTCGCAGCCAACTCGGCCGAGCAGTCGAGGAGTTGGCGGGCAGGATGGATGTGAAGGGGCGCGCACAGACCCGGGCGGCCGACCTCATGGACAAGGCGGGCGCGATGACCGTACAACTGCGCAGCAGCGCCGCGCAGGCCGGCCACACCGTGCACGGGAGGGTCACCTCGGCCGGCCACCGGGTCCAGGACGGGGCGACGACGGCCGGCCATCAACTCCACGACGGGGCACGGCATCCGCGGCCCGCGCTGGTCGTCGGTGCGGCGGTGGCCGTGGTCGTGGCCGTGGTGGTGGCCTGGAGGTACCCCAGGCGGTAGCGGCGGCGGGTCTCCGACTTGACCTGAATCTTGGTCGAGGTTGAAGGGTGGGCGGTACACGCATTCGCCGCCGTCCACAGGAGGCTCGTATGACCCGCCGTACCGACGCCCCTCCCGACCTCGCCGACCCGCGTATAGGAGCGCCCTTCTTCAGTACCTGGCGCGTGGGCACTCCACTGCGTCAGCGGCAGACCGTCGAGGCCGTCGCCGACGCCTGGGAGCGCCGCCCCTGGCCCTCCGACGGGCTGCTCGGCTATCACCTCTACACCGGGCACGACGCCACCACCGTCCTCCACTACTCGCAGTGGGCGAGCGAGCAGGCCTACGAAGCGTTCGTGAAGACGCAGCGCCAGGAGCGCGTCGACGAGATCGACACCGCCGTACCGGGCATCGAGCGGATCGGACTCGGCCGGTACCGGAGCTACCGCGGCGGCGGGCCGGCGGACCGCGGTGGTCGGGTCCCCGGCTGCATCGTGGTCGTCGACGTCGAGTTCGAGGGCCCCGACCCCGACCGGCAGCGGTCCTGGGTCGACGCCGTCTTCGAGGCGCTGGCGAGCGAGCCCGCCCCGCATCCCGGTGGCATCTCCGCCCACTTCCACCTGAGCACCGACGGCACCCGTGTCCTCAACTACGCCGAGTGGGAGAGCGCCCAGGCCCACGTCGAGGCCCTGGCCGCACCCGGAGACGGCATCGGGTCGGCCACGGCCCAGTGGGAGCGCGTCCAGACCTGGCCCGGCCTGAAGAGCAGCACGGTCAGCCGTTACGACCATGCGCTGGGCCTGCTCCCCGGCTGAGGCCGGCGCTGTCGGTCCCCGCCTAGGGCGACGCTCACCGAAAACTGGAGCCGTCTGGACAAAAAAAGTTTTCGGTGAGACGGTGGACGCATGTTGGACGTGACCGTGATCGAGGACGCCGAAGCCGCCGCCGTCTCCCTGGACCCCATCAGGGCCGGGCTGCTCGCCGAACTGGCGGCCGGCCCGGCCTCGGCCGCGATGCTGGCCGGCAAGGTCGGCCTGCCGCGGCAGAAGGTGAACTACCACCTCAAGGCGCTGGAGCGGCACGGCCTGGTCGAGCTGGCCGGGGAGCGCCGCAAGGGCAACGTCACCGAGCGGCTGATGCAGGCGACCGCGGCGTCGTACGTCATCTCGCCGCTCGCGCTCGCCGCCGTGCAGCCGGACCCGGACCGCTTCCGCGACCAGCTGTCCGCGCGCTGGCTGCTCGCGCTCGGCGCCCGGCTGGTGCGGGATGTCGGCTCGCTGATCACCGGAGCGGCGAAGGCTCGCAAGGGGCTCGCCACCTATGCGCTGGACGGCGAGGTCCGCTTTGCCTCGGCGGCCGAACGGGCCGCGTTCATCCAGGAGTTGACGGCCGGGGTGGGCGCGCTGATCAGCAAGTACGACGCCCCGGACGCCGAGGGCGGGCGCGACCACCGGATCGTCGTGGCCGTCCATCCCACGCTCAAGCAGACCGAGTTGGACTAGTCAGGAGCCCAGCATGTCCGAAACGCCCAAGGAATTCGAGATCGCCCGCGAGTTCGAGGTCGACGCCACCCCGGAGGAGGTGTGGGAGGCGATCACCGCCGGAACCGGAGGGTATCTGTGGCCGATGGAGCCGCCGGAGCCCCGGGTCGGCGGCAAGGGGCCCTTCGGGTCCGAGGTCACCGCCTGGGACCCGCCGCACCGGTACACCAACCGGGTCGCGAACGTGGAGGGCATCTCCGAGCAGACCCTCAACCAGCTCGACTACACCGTGGAACCCCGTGACGAAGGCCGGCGGGCCTGGGTGCGCTACGTGCACAGCGGCATCTTCGTCGACGACTGGGACAACCAGTACGACGGTGCGGCCAGGCACACCGACTTCTATCTGCACACCCTGCGCGAGTACCTGGTCCACTTCGCGCCCCGGCCGGTCGCTTTCGCCACCTTCGACGGGCCCGAGGCGTCGAAGGCCGCCGACGCCCTCGCCGTCGTCGGGCGGGCGCTCGGTGTCGGCGAGGACGTGGCTGCCGGCACCCGGGTGACGGTCCGAGGGCCCGACGAGTTCGACGCCGTGGTCGACTTCCGCAACCCGTACTTCATCGGACTGCGGACGGACCGGGGCCTCACCCGCGTCTTCGGGCGCAACCACTGGGGACATCCGGTCGGCATCTCCCTGCACGACTTCGCGCCGGGCGCCGACATCAAGGAGTGCGAAGCCGCCTGGCAGGGCTGGCTGAACGGCGTGTTCAACCAGCCCTGAGCGCCACCGCCGACTACGGCTCGAAGCGCAGCACCTGCGGGTCGTGGTCGCTGATCTGGTCGTTGAACTCCGAGTTGATGTGCACGCTGTCGTACGCGAAGTCGCAGCCGCGCCGGATCGACGGGCTGACCAGGATCTGGTCCAGGACCTGCTGGTTGCCCTGGTAGTCGTAGGTGTAGCGCTCGCTCTTCGGCAGCGACTGGATCGCCGACCACAGCGCGCCGTCACCCTCGAGGATCTTCGTGGTGCCGGAGAAGTCGAAGTCGTTCATGTCGCCGAGCGCGATGACGTCCGCGTTCTTCTGGACGTCGAGGATGCTCTTGGCGAACGCGTTGACCAGCGTCGCCTGCGCGTGGCGCTGGGTCTCCGAGCTGCGGGTCGGAGGCTGGTACTGGGCGGTCAGACCCTGGTCGCCGCCCTTGGAGTTGAGGTGGTTGGCGATCACGAAGACGGTCCTGCCGCGGAAGACGAACTCGCCGGCCAGCGGCTTGCGGCTGGACTTCCAGGCGTCGTCGGCCGGGGCGACGCGGCCGGGCGAGGCCGTCAGCTGCGCCTTGCCGTGCACCTTCGTGACGCCGACGGCAGTGGTGGAGTCGCCGCCCGCGCGGTCCGTGAAGGACACCCGCTCCGGGTTGAAGAGGAAGACCTGGCGGATGTTGCCGCCGGGCTCGCCGCCGTCCTGGTCGTTGACCGGGTCGATCGAGCGCCAGTCGTACTTCGGGCCGCCGGCCGCGACGATCGCGTCGATCAGCTTGTTCACCGTCACGTCGGCGGCGACCGTACCGTCGTCCGTCGCGCCGTTGTTGTCCTGGATCTCCTCCAGGGACACGATGTCGGGCGACTGCAGGTTGTTCACGATCGCGGCGGCGTGCGCCGCGAAGGTGCCGTCGGACGGGTCGAGGTTCTCGACGTTGTACGTCGCGACCGCCAGCTCGCCGCGGGACTGCTTCTTGGTGGTCTCGCGCTCGAGGCCGCCGCTCTTGAGCGTGCCGATCTCGTTTGCTACGAGGGTGTAGCCGCCGAACTGGTTGTAGTCCATCGGGCCGGTCGTGGTGCCGGTCAGGGTGTCACCGACGTTCGCCACCGGGAAGGCCGCGGTCGGGCCCAGCGACTGGATCTGCAGACGCCCGGTGTTCTGCGCGTCGTAGGAGCCGTACAGCGTGCCGCCGCGGCGGGTGGGGTTCTCGTGCGGCTTCACCGTGACCCACAGCTCGGTGTACGGGTCGGTGGCCGTCACCACGCGCGTGTTCGCGACCTGGACGTCCATGCCCTCCAGGGACTCGTAGTAGTCCAGGGCGTACTTCGACGGCTGCAGGGCCAGGCCGTTGACCGAGCCGTTCGCGGCGGTGTCGCCCGCCGGGGTGTAGCGCGAGGGCACCGACTTCGCGTCGATCACCGTCGGCGCCGGGACCGCGTTGCCGGTGGAGACGGTGGTGACCGTCGGCTTGGTGATCTCCGTCAGAGACTGGTTTCCGGTCGAAGTGCCGCCCGGGACGTACTCGGAGACCGTGCCGGTGACCGTGACGGAGTCACCGACGGCGGCCTTCGGGGCGGAGCTGGTGAAGACGAAGACGCCCTCACTGGTGGCC
>Ga0307512_10004122_pt1 | contig 16139 bp, 11 predicted proteins | sample 14_EM_MG_FD_200267 | JGI IMG/M metagenome (GOLD analysis project Ga0307512, IMG submission 200267) | Populus trichocarpa ectomycorrhiza microbial communities from riparian zone in the Pacific Northwest, United States - 14_EM | ecosystem: Host-associated > Plants > Roots > Unclassified | place... | reverse complement strand
TCGGGTGGCCGATACTGAGGCGATTTGACTTGTCCGGCACGGCAAGACACGGCAGGATGTGATCAGTAGATGGGAAGAAACCCTGCTAGTCGTTTTTTTGTTTCGTCTTGAGGTGTGGAACTTGACATAGCAATACGCCCTAGCAATGGAACGCAGCCTGAGGGCATTTCTTCCTATGATTAAGACCTGTTGTACATCGCTTCCGACCAATTCTCTACTGCTCTGCCCCGCCTCAGACACCGCAAAAAATTACATCAGTCCTATTTAATCTGAAGGGGCTCGTCGCTCAAGTGACTCGCCACATCTAACGATGATCGCAGCTCAAGTTTGTGGAAAGCCGACAGGAGAGACTCGACATAATCCAGTGATTTTATGTTAGGCCTGACTTGGAGGTGCCGCTGCAGCAGAGGGAACCATGGTCGGTACGGGTAGAGCCCGCCTCAGAGGCACCATGAATTCAACCTGGGAATTGTCCCTCAAGAAAGCCTTCCCTTTCGATGGAGTCCGTACCGAGCTTCAAATATTGTAACAGGTCGTCATCCTGCGTACTGTAGTATGAGTGGGCCGAAATCCCTTTGAGTCACCACCCAAGGGATTAGTCCGTGCCTCGAACTAATTTTGGAAACCGGAACCCCAAAATGCGCGCACTAAGTACGCCCTGTACATCTTTTGGCCCGCCCTTGTCTTCTGTTAAAGGTCTTCAATTGAAGCTTCAAGCTTCAAGCTTCATAAAGCCACCACGTCCTTCACATTGCGACAGGTCAAAGTCATACTAAGCGTCGCGTCCTTTACCCCCATTCATGTTCAAAGGTGTGCACTTGATCACTACCCGATCAGATGAATGCACGGCAAGGACCTCGATCACAGATCCAGTGGGCCATCTGCGTGCTTTGCGGAGATTGTTTTTATGTGGATTATTGGCCATTCGTTAAGCGAGCTGTGTCCAGCGGAGTTTCGAGGCTAACCACACAGCTCAGGCCAACTTGAAGACACGCCTGGGCCTTTTGTTCTTTCCCGGCAAACGGTGGCGCAATAACTATCTGTGGAAGGCTCGACCCTCCTTTATGAATTTGTTGAAGTGAGTACAATGGTCCCATTCAGGGCATCGGACACGAAGCGTACGTTACTCCGTAATGCTAAGCCTTATTGGGGATTTTGGGGTGGTGGAAGTGCGATGAAGTCGTCCAGGACTCCAGTAGCATTGAGAACACGAGGCAATTCAACCACAGCAGGCATAGCCATGGTCAAAGCTCAAGCTCAAGGGCGGCCCTCGGCCTCATGGAATCCACGTACGATTGTGCCTGCTCATAAACTGTGGACGTCCACTCTCGCAAGCGAGCCTCCGAAAAAGCGCCCGTCCCCTAAGTTAAAAAGCGTCGTCCGCACCCTCCGCATTGCTTTCCACAAACCCACTTCCCTCGTCCCTGCATTTTAACAACCACCAGAAACACATTCTAACAGCCAACGCATATCATGGACTCTTTCCACATTGCGAGTGACGCCGCCTTTTGGCCCTGTGGCGACGATCAGACGGCCATATGGTCCGAGAACCCAAGTTCCGTGCCACCCGCGCCTGTGTTCGGCTTCGATCTGGGTGTGGACAGTCAATTCACGGTGAGCAAGGTTTCCTCCGGATTATGAGAGATTACCCACGTTTGCCGCCACAGGACATCACCTGGAATGCTGCTCCGTCGTTCGAAAATCCGGCCAGCGGCAGCACCACTATTGCCAATCCCGAAGTCACCGGTACCATGGGGTTCAGCCCCGCCTTCACGTATCCTTATGTCCAACCCAGCAACTTCAATCAGATGATGTATCCGGTGAGTACACAGCGCTTCATCGTTCACCGGAGGCGTTGGCTTACCTTGTCACATTGTAGGACATGTTCACGCCTTGGCCCACGCCACTGCCAACGCCTCGTAGGTCGCATTCTTTCTTCTGCGAATGGTCTTGTCTTCATGCGAATCAAAGCCTCTACCAACGGAGATTCCGTCCCATCGTCGTCACAGAGCGTTGCTTCGTGGGCGGAGAACATGCCTTTCTCCAGCGAAGTAATAGCTGAGCCATACACTGTGAGCGCGAGTTGCCCAAGTACAAGGATTCTTCTTACCTTTGCATCTTTGCAGATCCCCGTACCAAACAGCCCTACAGCGCTGGCCGTCCCACCCCAGCTCGAATTTTCCTCGTTCGAGACATCTGGACAGTTCAATGACACGACGACACCCTACCTTGCTGGTGGTGGGAGTATCGTGGGAACATACACACCATACACCGATTTCCCCGGTGCCATCAACGCTGCTATGTGAGTATCTTCGTTTCTTTCTCCAACTTATGAGAGATATTCACCCCGCGGACACTAGTTATCAAAGCTGGGGACCCGCCGAACTTGGTGCACAATTCCTCGGTGTGGCAGACGGCGGTGGTACCCAGACAACATCAGGTATACTAGCGTTGCCAAGGACAAGCCTCCGAAAGCGGCCTCGTGGTGCCAATAAAACCAGAGGTGACCGGGTCGTAGAGACAGACAACGGTCAAGGACGCGGACGGCGCAAGAAGGCCAAGGGGAAGATGGCCGTCGATGGGGTCTTGGGGGCGGCGGGGCACACGAGTAGGGCCCGAAAGCCTAGCACCAGGACCCCAGTTAAGACATTCAGTGATATATCCGAGGCAGCGGGACGCGGAGCGGAGAGGCTCGCGGTCCAGAACGCGCAGGGGCTTTACCACCGAATCCTACTGGGACCAAGTACCCAGGAGTCGATGGAGACTACTGCGTGGGAAAACCTGCCTTGGGTCGAGGGGAGGGAGCAGGGAGCGATGTGGCAACACGAGAACAGCGTGGTGGAGCCACAAGAGGTGGGCAGCGGCGCAACGGACGGAGAGCAGGAGGAGGACGCGGAGGGGGCACTATTCCGGATACCGAAACGTCTCAGCGAGAGGCATAGCGGTCTCCTGAACGCGACGGCGGAGGACTGGGCGCGCGCGTTTGTCCGCGAACTCAAGTGCAAGCTCTGCCCCGACGCCGGGTTCTGTAATTGGGAAGGGTTCAAGCGCCATTGCGGCCAATCGGAGGCGCACCCCTCCAAGGTCTGGTTCTGCGAGTTTTGCGGCGATTTCTTCGCGCGCATTGATTCGTTGAAGCGACACCGCAAAGACCGGCCTGCCGAGTGCCTCAGTGTTTCGCCGGATGAGGCCCTGGCCAAACGCAGGGCAACGGAAGAGGCTCACCGCGAGTTCCAGGCGAGGCTAACGCGTTGCTTGAAGACCGGGGAGGATATCGGGGATCCGTTTTCGCAAATAATTATAGATATGTTCCCGGACTCGTCGAAGCGGGGTAGCAGGCAGCAAAACCGCCTCGAAACCTAGGTCTTGATCTTCGTCTGTACATACAATACGTTTTTGTCTTTTCTTCTTCGTTGTAGGACTCACGGTGTGGTGTCACGAACGATTCTTTACGGTCACTTTGCTCTTGCTGTTGTCGTTTTGCTTGCTTGGCTTCGCTTTGTTATATATGCACTAGAAGTTTATCCTGATCTGACGTGGCTCTTGAACTATTGTCCCGATTACGCACCGTGTATCCCCATCCACCAGATAGACTTTCCTCAACTGTGACCCAAACCACGAATGTGAGCCATGGAAGTCGCAACTGGGGAGGAAAAAAAACAAGACGAGGGGAAGAGACATAGGGACAATCAATCGATCTGATTAGGGTAAAGTCAGGGTTCCGTAACCGCTGGCTGATATTTCCTTGCCACGCGGCCGCAACGTGAGCATGTCAGTACCGCAACGCCGAAGATCGGCCTTTTCACCCTTTCACCTTTCCACATGGGACAACACGAGCCTTACACATGTACGCTCCATACGTTGCGACACGGTCCTGCGGCGACCTTGAGCCGCGCACGAGTACGACCACGTCCACGACCCAGCCGGATCAAATCGATCGATTGTCTTCTGGGGTCTGACTTCACACAAGGATTCGTCGACGCGTTGATTGGGTCGGGAAGCGGGAACGGGGGTCTGTAGTGGTAAGAAGGAGTGGCACCAATCGATTTGTTGGAAGTTGAAGAGGGCGTCAGCGTCTCCGAGCCCCTTGTTACTACTTTATAAGGGTTCTATTTCCGTGCGTACTCCGTTTGTTTCCCAGCGTCTAAACAGCCGTGAATAAAACTTTTCGCGATGTGGCGATTTGATGCGTCCGTGATTAACGCGAATATTATACGCATGGTGGAACAGATCGTCCTTCAAATTGTCGTGCCGTCTGATGGGCGGGCACCCTGGTCGGGCTAGTACTGGCAGACCCTGAACTAAGCGCCGAGTTCTCAGACCTCACTGTAAAAACGGCTGGGCTACGGTAAATATCAAGGAGACGGACGTACCGAAAACTGGCACAGTTACAGGGCAGACGCAGATGCCGTATTGAGAAGAGAACTGTTCTGTTTTCCGGACGGCCATCTTACGGTTGTTTCCTTAAAACTGGCGACAGATCCGGCGCCCTAGCCAGTGGGACCAGGCAGCTCAGCTCATTCTGGACCATCGTTTCTGGATTGCTCTGCTCAAGCCCTACGCGAAAGGTTCGTTCACCGTCTTTCCCCTCTTAACCCATTTGCGCATGTCACTTTTCCCGTCCATTTTTTCAGCTGTGTCGGCCCTTGGACGGTTTCCAGCACACCTCGACTCTCGAGCTACAACTTCCCTGATTCACAATACATCGGCCGCAATCGCCGAGTAGTGGAGAGCGAGCTACCTGTGTATATTGTCAACGACGGGCTGCAATTTACAGTGCAAGATCACGAAGAACTCGCTGTTTTCAAATAATCTACTGTAATGAAAAGGAATAGGTTAGGAAAGTACGTGAGGACAATTAGTATTACTGGAGTAGCTAGTCAGGGGGAGATGAAACCATTCATGGCCCGGCACTTCCATAGGGTGCCCCGATCGCTCGCGCGCATCGATGAATGGTTGCAATAAGGGGATCAGCCAGGGTTCAACCTCATCCCAGTCACCTGAGCCGTACCATACAATGATGCACAACATGGGCAACACTTCTGCGGCTCTTTCCTCAGTGAGATCTCCAAGTACATGTGCAATTTGAGACATTGATTCCTGGTCCCAGAAAAGCAGAGACCGCACGGCGTGAAATGGCCGAAGAAGCGCCAGCCAAAGCGTGGCCCGGGCGTCTTGGTAGGGTCGATTCTCGTGATCCCAGAGTTCGAGAGCATCAACATGAGAGGGGAGGGGGAAACACTGGGAGAAGACTTGTTCCAACAATGAAAGCTGCCTGTCTAACCCGTCACACTCGAATTCTAAGCGGAGATGGCCACCGTTTCGCCACCTGGATGTAAGAGTGATATCAGCACTGTAATCATAAAAGTCCAAAACGGCTTTATGGGGTGTCTTGAACTTTTCGATACAATGAATAGTCTGGGGTAGCTGTGGAACGCCAGAGGTGGGCTGATCAAAGAACTGGAGGGTGAGGTCATCGAGTAGAGGGGTATCGATTCGAGCCATGAGGTCCTCCAAGTATTCGCTGACACCACCAAACATGAATGCGGTGAGGGCTGGAAGGACAGTACGTGTCGACGGGGGAGGACATTGGGTTGTTAGATCTTTGGGAAACGAACACCCAGATAGGAAACCGATCCAAACAGATCGGAGCGTTGTCAACATAGCCAGGGATATGACCATCACGTCAGGCGGAATGTATCTGGTGCTTGGGATATCCCTAAGATGGAGTTCGACAAGGCCACGAGTAGACAAGAGAAATTTGGGCAATGTTGGAAATGGGACGCGCCATAATTCGATCCTCTGGGTTGAGGGGCAGACCCTCCCAGGAACATATCGGAAATGACCGGAGGCATCTCTGCGTTGCAACTGAGAGAAAGCGTCCGTAGAATTGAAAATGGTTCCTGCATCAATGTGGCACACGTTTTGAGTTGAGGTCCCGTTAGGCCCGACAAATTGATCCCGACTATGCGATCACGGTGTTCGAGGACGTCAATGACGCTATCCCCGTCCTCGTAATCGGACTCGGACATTCCCTCGATGGTGATGGGCAAGGCTGGCCAAACATCCAGTGCTTTCACTGCAGCTATTCTGGATTCGCAGTCAATTCGTACATCAAGATAGTTGGGCCACGCAAAAATTATATGTCGCCATCGTTGGCAAACGTGTGCTAATACACGCCATTGACGCCATGACGATGACTTGGAGTTGCTATGGGAACGGAACTCCAAGTCTTGTCGATAGAGATTGAATATATATATGAGGACATCGTCCGAGAGCACGTTGATTGCCGGACAACCTACGCGGCACCTGTCAGTAAACGTGACGGATACAAGATCAAGGACATACGACGACATAGTTCTTCATCTGAATTCTCCTTGTCACCAGGATTTACCCTCTCTGGGTCATCTACCGTCGCCAGCAACTTTGAAGTGCTAGGAGTACCAAAGCTATTGTTTTCTGAGGGGGCTGGATGGCAGGCAGGCAACTTCCTGGAATAGCCATGGGCCCATGTTAGGCTTGATCTAGCTTGATCAGTCACTTGGGAAACGGCCGGGAAAGACGCTCGGAAACCCACTGGTGGGGACTCATGGGTGAGGATGGCAAGGATTCGGTGTCAGAATTCGAGGGAGAAGTGATTGGTTCGAGTTATCGCTGTGAAGTTTAAGTTGAGAGTTGACAAGTCACACACGGCGGTTGGCGAGAGAGTGAGAATCGAATATCGAACGCCCATACCACGTATCGGCGGACAAACACCAAACCCACAGGAGTTGTTTACGGCATTGTTGAGCCCCATGCTCTCACCATCAGCAGGACAGTGGTACAATCCGAATGCGTAAAAATAAAAATAGTCGAAACGAGCGTTTCGTAAATAAGGTTTGGAGAAAGCAACACATCACAATAAAGTGATGTCCTCCGTGCACCCATAGCTCGTCACAACCTCTCACTTCCTCGTCTTGTACGCCTCGCCTCCAACCCTTCCTCGTCCACCCTTGTTGCCACACGGTCGATACCTTTCCCCTAACGGCCAAGTTTCCCCCTCTTGTCGCAACCCAAGTCCTACGGCCGAAGACACGCGAATCGCCCAAGAACCGTCGGCCAACGCCACAAACGCGCGCAAGATAGAAAATCCCGTCACGTCGTGCGTGAACCCTCGCAGGCCTGGAACACGTCTCTGTTGGGAAGGACTCTCACCGTACATCTCGCTTGTTTTCCCTTTTCGTATTAGACCATCCGCTCTCCATTCCACAAAGGTTTGGTCTGTTCAGACCCATGCAATACAACGGCATGCAGCATGAGCAACACTTCGGCAGCTCTTTCTGCCGTGAGCTCTCCCAGTACGCAAATGATTCAAGCCTCTGTTCCGACTCCGTCGTCGTTGACATCCGAAATCTTCACGGCGTTGGATTGGCGAAGAAATCTCACCCATGGCGTGGAGTCTTGCTGTTCTGGTTCGGAAATGCTTTTCCTAGTGAGTTTGAGACGGTGAACATGAGAGGTGTGGGGCAAACACTGTTCGTATACTGGTTCCAGCAACAAGAGCCGCGTTTCTAACCTAGTGCACTGGAATCGCAAAAAGAAATTGCAACCTGGCAACAAAGGGGAGGCGTCGAGACTCGATAGTGTAATCAAGGGAGTCTATGTCGATCTTAAGGGGTGGCTTAAAAGTTTCGATGCGGTTCAAGAGCTGAGGTACTTGTGGGACGTCAAAGACAGGCTAATAGAAGAACTGGAGTATCACTGGGTTGAACACGCGAACTACTGTAGGAGAATGTCGACGAAGGCGGATTACCCAGAGATTAAGGTACAGATGAACCCGGCCCGTTGCTGCGGCCATTGTTGTCCCACGCTCTGGCTATTAGCCAACAGGCTCAGACAACTCAGCACATCGTTTCTGGCTATCTCTATCTCTAATCGAAGACAATGCGAATGATCCCGTTCGTTCTTCGTTTTGAGTTATCCTTCCTTTCTTTCAGTCGTTCATTTGTGTCATGTCCTCTCGTAGACTCTTTAGCCATCTCGACTTCAGCCTGCGTGTCCCCATCACACTTCGATTTCCAATTTACACCTCAACTCACAGCGTATGACCAACCTCTTGAACACCCTCAAAACTAGGTGTGGGCTTGAATAGGGCAGTATCACGCGACATTGCTGGGTGGCAGGGAGTCGCGGCGCGCAGATGGGTGTGATTTATCTTGTCTATCCCGGACCTTCGCACTCCCGCGGAAAGTGTACTTCATTTCTGAAGGCATAATAAGCTCGTATTTATAATCACACCGGGAATTCGCTAAGTGGTGGGCAGAGTGCTACCACGATAACAAGGTCATGGAGAACTTGAACAATCTACGAAGCTAACGTGTCATACCTCGACTCTCGAGCTACAACTTCCCTGATTCACAACACGTCGTCCGCAATCGCCGAATAGTGGAGAGCGAGCTACTTGTGTACGCTGTTAACGACGGGCTACAATTTACAGTGCAAGACCACGAAGAACTCGCTGGTTTCAAATAATATATATGAAAAGGAAGAGGCTAGGGAAGTACGTAAGGAAAAAATTAGTATTACAGTAGTAGCTAGCAAAAACAATCCGGGGACAAATGAAACCCTTCACGGCCACTCCACAGGGTGACACGATAGCTCCCGCGCATCGATGAGTGGTTGCAATAAGGGGATCAGCCATGGTTCAACCTCATCCCAGTCACAATCACCGTACCATCCAATGGTGCGCAACATGGGCAACACTTCTGCGGCTCTTTCCTCAGTGAGATCTGCAAGTATATGTGTAACTTGATACAATGAATCCTGGTCGCAGAAAAGCAGAGACCGCACGGCGATAAATGGCCGAAGAAACGGCAGCCAAAGCGTGGAGTCTTCGTGAGGTTGTATATCGAGATCGAAGAGTTCCAGAGTATCAACATGAGAGAGGAGGGGAAAACAGTGGGAGAAGACTTGTTCTAACAATGAAAGCTGCCTGCCTAACCCATCACACTCGAATTCCAACTCGAGATGGCCGCCACCGCTTAGAAATCCGGATGTAAGAGAGATCTCAGCACGGTAATGTTGAAAGACTATATAGGCCTTGTGGGGTGTCTTGCACTTTTCGATGCGATGAATAATCTGGGGTAGCTGTGGAATGCCAGAGGTGCGCTGATAGAAGAACTGAAGGTTGAGGTGATCGAGTAGAGGGGTATCGATTCGAGCCATGAGGTCCTCCAAGTATTCGCTGACACCACCAAACATGAATGCGGTGAGGGCCGGGAGGACAGTACGTGTCGGTGGGGGAGGAGATTGGGTTGTTAGATTTTTGGGAAACGAACTCCTAGATAGGAAACTGATGGCAACGGATCGAAGCCTTGTCAACATAGCGAGGGATGTGACCATCACGTCAGGTGAAATGTATCCGGTGCTTGGGATATCCTCAAGATGGAGTTCGACAAGGCCACGAGTAGACAAGAGAAATTTGGGCAATGTTGGAAATGGGACGTGCCGGAAGTTGATCCTCTGGAGGCGAGGGGCAGACATTCCCAGGAACATATCAGAAATCACCGGAGGGCTCCTTGCGTTGCAACCGAGAGAAAGCGTTCGTAGAATTGAAAATGGTTCCTGCATCAATGTGGCACATGTTTTGAGTTGAGGTCCCGTTAGGCCCGACAAATCGACCCCGACTATGCGATCACGGTGTTCGAGGACGTCAATGATGCTATCCCCATCCTTGTAAATGAACATTTGCCCGATGGTAATGGGCAAGGCTGGCCAAACATCCAGAGCTTTCACTGCAGCTGTTTTTGATCCGCAGCCAATTCGTACATTGAGATAGTTGGGCCATGCAAAAATGATATGTCGCCATCGTTGACAAACATGTGCCAACGCACGCCATTGATCCCATGACCATGGTTTGTCGTGGGCATAGAACTCCAAGTCTTGCCGATAGAGATTGAATATATGTATGAGGACATCGTCGGAGAGCACGTTGAATGCCGAACGACCTACGCGGCACATGTCAGTAATCGTCACGGATACAAGACCAAGGACTTACGACGACATAGTTCTCCATCTGAATTCTTCGTGTCACCAGGATTTACCCTCTCTGGGCCATCTACCGTCGCCAGCAACTTTGAAGTGCCAGGAGTGCCATTCTCTGTGAAGCCATTGATTTCTGAGGGGGCTGTACGGCGGGCAGGCCGCTCCCTGGGATAGCTATGCGGGACTTGATCAGTCACCGGGGAAACGGGGCGGAGAAAGATTTTCGAAAACGCACTGGTGGGAACTCATGGGTGAGAATGGCAAGGGTTCGGCGGCAGAAGTTGAGGGAGAAGTGATTGGTTTGAATTCTTGCAGTTCAAGGTCAAGTTGGGAGCTGACAGGCAGTGACAGCGCTGACGAGTCGACGAGAGAGTGAGAATCGAACACCCGTACCACGGATCGGCGGACAAACAAGAAACCCACAGCAGTTGTTTACGGCATTGTTGAGTCCCATGCTCTTAAGTTACCGTCAGCAGGGCAGTGGTAGGGCTCCGAATGCGTAAAAATAAAAATAGTCAAAACGAGCGTTTCGTAAACCGGGTGTCATCGATGTCATCCTCCGTCCGTAGCTCGCCCTCTCACTTTGTTCCTCCCTCGTCTTCCACGCCTCGCCTCCAACCCTTCCTCATCCACCCTTGTTGCCACACGGTCAATACCTTTCCCTCACGGCCAAGTTTCCCAGGTTCTACGGCCAAGATCCGTCGGCAAACGCCACAAATCGAACGTCGCACGGGGCGCCTCGCAGGTCCGGAACATGTCTCTGTTGGGAAGGACTCTTTTCCTTTTTCGTATTAGACCATCCGCTCCACAATTTCCCCTTTTCTTTTAGGTTTATATCCATCGAACGTCTACGCGCACTTAACTACATTTCAGTGAATTTTTCGTCATTTCGGACACCGTTCTCCTTCGTCAACGTCGCTCACTCAACTGGGAGTACGCGAGCTGCTGTTGACTAAATTTTTGTCACCGTACTCGGACATGCCGCATGCGACAATAAAGTTTGGGTTCGTTTGTTACCATGAGCTTTACCGTGACGGCGTTTGAGATTCCGGTTGCCCGTGGTTCAGTGACTCGGATACGCTCATTCACTTTCACCATCTGATGCGTGGTGTCGCCGGGCGGTATCACACACTCATCTGGCGTTCTGTCCCATTTGTGCCCAGACGGCAGCATCCACACCCGACGCACGATGAAGCCCGCGTTGTCCGGTCCGTCTGGTGTATCAACGACTCGGAGCGCACGCGGCGCGGAGCCGCTGTGCCCACCCATCAAAGTGGTGTCGCATCGCCGCATGTGTCCCTGGCTTCTCCTGGGCTGCCGCAGGCCCTCAGCGCTGAGAGTACCAAGGGGTGGTACTGTAGGTTAGGTTCGTGCCATGCGGGGCAGCTGGTGGGCCCCCAAAACCTCTATTTTCAGAACTCGCGATTTGTCAGGTCGAGCCCGTGCCTTCGAACTATTTCCAACGAGGCACGCGCCATGATCGAGAGCTGCGTTCGGTCTTCTTAGTTATTGCTCAACTAATTTTCACGGCGGCCTATGCCCTTACTGTGTCCTTTTCCTGGCGGAAGAGTGTCACTTGAATGAGCGAATCGTTATTAAGTGGCGTTTTTTCTCTATCCTAGGTCCCTCTTACAAATTAGTGTACTTTCCGAAAGGCAACATACACCTGCAATTGCCTTTCTAATTACACCGGAAATTCACTGAGGGGCCCAACTGCTATCACTCTGCTATCGTAGTAACAACGCCACGAAAAACTCGTTGGTATTAAACAATGTAGGAAAGGGAATCGTAGGGAAATTACATAAGGAAATCAGTAGCTAGTGGGAGACCAGGAGTAAACAATTGCTCAGAAACAAGCTGGGACCTTATGGGGCCCTTGACTTCACCACCACAGGGTGACCCAATAGCTGGCGCGCATCGATGAATGGCTGCACTAAGGGAAACAACCAAGATTTGACCTGATCCCAGACAGTCTTGTCAGACCACACAATGGTGTCCAACATGGGCAACACGCCTACAGCTCTTCCGTCTGTGAGCTCTCCCAGTACACGTGCAATTTGCCTCAGTGAATTTTGGTCGTGGATACACAGGCTCTTCACAGCGCTAAATGGCCGAAGAAACGCCAGCCATAGCGTAGAGTGTTGGTCATCTTGAACATGATTGAAAAGTTCGAGGTAGTTAATTTGAGAGAGGTGGGGCAAAAGCTGGGGGTAGATTCTTGTCAACCATGAAAGCTGGTTCTCTGACTCGGTGCGCTGAAATACCAAGCCGAGGCTGCCGCGGCCTGGCAAAAAAATGGATATGTCAGTACTTTTATCGTAAAAGCCTACAATGGCCTGGAAGGGTGGCTTGAAGGTCTCGATGTGATGCACAATCTGGGGTAGTTTTGGGACGCTGAAGGTGGGCAGAGGAAAGAATTGGAGGTGGAGGTAATTGAGTCGTGGGAGATGGATCCGAGCCATGAGGTCGTCCAGGTACTCGCCGCTGACACTACCGAATGCGAACTCGGTGAGGGATGGAAGAACAGCACGTGACATCGGAGGACGATGTTGGTTTGTTTGATTTTGGGGAAACGATCTCCAAAATGGGGAGCTAATGGTAACGAATTCGAGCCTTGTCAACACAGCCAGGCACATGGCCATTGCGTCAGGAGAAATATATCCAGTCTTCGGGATCTCCTCAAGTTGGAGCTCGACGAGGTGACTGGCGGACAAGAGGAGCTTTGGCAGTGTTGGAAACGGGACGTGGCACAGATTGACACTCCGGAGTCGAGGGGCACTCCCTCTCAAAAACGTATCAGGAATCACCAGTGTGGTGGTCTCTGGGTTGCATTCGAGGGAAAGGGTTCGCAATATGGGAAATGGTTCCTGCATCAATGCGACACAGCTCTCAAGTTGAGGTCCTGATAGGCCTGACAAATCAACCTCAATTATGCGTTCACGGTGTTCGAGTGCGGCAATAATGTCATCCCCATCCAGGTCATCATCTTTGAGTTTTGAACGAATACTGATAGGTAAGGCTGGCCAGACATCCAGCGCCATTTCTATAGCCATTGCGGAGCAGCAGTCAATCTGCACTTTAAGATGGTTGGGCCATGCAAAGATGATATATCGCCATCGTTGGCATACATTGACCAACGGATGCCAATGGTACCACGACCACTGGCGTACGTCAGAGTTGTATTGCACTTGGTGTCGATAGAGATCGAATATATATAAAAGGACATCATCTGAGAGGACGTCAATTGTCAAGTGCCCTACATGGTCCCTGTCAGTAACTGTCGCGGAAGCTACATCAAGGACGTACGTCGAGCTGGCCGTGGTTCTTCATCCAAACATTTCTTGTCACAAAGCTTTCCCCTCTCTGGGCCAATTGCCGGAACCAATGGCCCGGAAGTGCTCGACAAGTCTTCTTTGGTGACGTTATTGACATCTGAGGAGGCTAGACGGCGGCCATGCCGCTTCCCAAGACGGTTGAGTGAGTCACTTGTGTGAGGCAAGATCAGTCACGCGGGAAGTGGCCTGGCGGACTTCCGGAAACTCACCGGAGAGGACTCATGGGTGAGTGGCAAGTATTCGGGATTTCAGAGCTCAGCTCCAGAAGGAGAAGTGGTTGGTTTTGATCCCCACCACTGGAGTTCAAGTAGTGAGCTGACGGATTGCACACGCTTGAGTTTTTTTTCTCTTTGTTGATACGCTTAACAGCGCGACAGTGAAAATGGGACACCAGTTCCTAAGTGAGGAAGTGTCAGTTGGATACCGGGCCGACAGGAGTGATCCCCGATCACCCTGACGAAATTTGATAGTGATTAACTAATTTATTTCATTTGATCCCCAGATTTTCCCCTATATCTATCATAAATAGGATACAACTCGTTAACCGTCCCTCAGTACTCAGTCCTTTTCCCGAAGACTGAGCTCGCATTCTAAAAGGGTTGGCTGACCAGGACGACATTGGCATGAAACTCATCAGGGAATACTCAAGGTTTGGACCCCACTTAAGTTGGAGAATGTCGGAAGACACATCACCTAGGGATTGATCTGGCGGGATCATAAGGGTGCGTTGACGTACATAGCTGGCCTAGTGCTGGCATGCGCATGGGAGGTGTACTCAGACCGCTCAGCACATCGCGGACCATCAACTCAAAGCCATCCATAGCGCTATTCAAGTCAATGCAAAGATGCCATTTCTCCGTCTTGCCGCTCTTGGCCGTCCACCCGTGTTGCGTTCTCCCATCAACAGTTCGTCTGTGTCTGCTGACTTGGCTCTGAAATGATCTCCAGCACACTTCGACCCCCAGATTCCAAAGTGGCTACGTCCAGGTGGTGGAGGCTGGAGAGATGAATACTTGCACACCGTGACATGGGTCCATCGCACTTGCACAGTGCAGTACTTGTACTTTATCTATTTCAAAGGGCATAATAAGATCGCTTGTTTGATGACTCTGGAAATTTGGTGAGCGACGGTCCGATGGCCATCATAATTACAAGATTGTGACGAGATTTGTTGGTATCCAACAGTGTATGAAACGGAAATCCCATAAACACTGTCAACTATGGCCACAAGGTGATTCGATAGCTGGCGACCGTCGATGAAAGGCTGCAATAACCAAGTCACCAAAGGTTTGGCGTGTTCGGACCCATGCAATACAACGGCATACACTTTGGCAGCTCTTTCCGCCGTGAGCTCTCCCAGTACGCGAGCGATTTCAGACTCTAATTCAAATTCATCGTCGTTGACATCCAGAATCATCACTGCGTTAAATGGACGAAGAGATCCCACGCATAGCGTGGAGTCTTGCTGCTCTGGTTCAGAAACGCTTTTCCTAATGGGTTTGAAATGGTGAATATAAGAGGTGAAGTTGCAACGGCAACAAAGGGGACGCGTTGATAGTGTAATCAAGGAAGTCTATCTTGACCTTAAGGGGTGGCTTGAACCTCTCGATGCGGTTTAGGAGCCGGGGTACTTGTGGGACGTCAAAGATAGGCTGATGGAAGAACTGGAGCATCACTGGGTTGAACCTGCAAGACTAAGATAATGACGACGAAAGTGCCAGAGATTAAGGTTGTGCCCACTTTTCTGGCATCCGAGTTCTCAAAGTACGATTGGGAGTTGCCAGTGGTAACATGGTAACATTTCAAAGGAGCCCGGCCCGTCCACCACGCGACTGTGGTTCTGGTTCCTGCGGCATGTTGTCCCACGCCCTTGTTGTTACCTGGGTGGCCTGGGCGACAGCCTGGGGCTCAGGCTCAGGTCAGCTCATCGTTTCTGGCCATCTCTAGCGTTAATTGAAGATAATGCGAATGATCCCATTCGTTCTTCATTTTCAGTTATCTTTCCTTTCTTCTAGTCGTTCATTTGTGCCATGTCCTCCTGTCAACTCCAAGTCATCAGCACATCATGATGCGCAGCAATGTAGCGCAGCGACCAGGCTCACCAGTTATTCACTTAGGTACTACAGTAGCTAGTAGATGATCCAGGGGATCGACTCTGTATTGTTAGGGCGAAAGCCCTGGGGTTTATATACATGTGAGGCCATGACTGTGACATGCATACTACCATATGTGCATATGTGACCTATGTATCATAATTACCACGAATTGGGAAGTGCACCTCCATATCTGGATGGTAGCACATGTTGGACTAATGTGTCTTCAACACTCCCCCACGTTTAGTGTACCCTAAAGGTAGATGTAAACGATTGTGCATGAGTGATGCAACCTCTAATGGAGCGTGGTCTCCAAAGGGTTTGCATCAGCAGACATTCCAGCCTATCGCTGGATGTATTCCAAGTCATCACTTTCAAAGGAAGTGATTGATTGACTCAAGGAGTATCCTTATTTTGCGATCTTCCAAATAGGGACACAGGGATGGAAGTTCTTCTCGAAAGTATTCTGAAGGCCTGTCCTTTTGGTTAGATGCAAAGGCGTTTCGTGGAACGACCACTCCTTGACAGATCCTTTAGACCAGTCGACAGAATCCACATCTGGTTCTGCATAAGTCAACATCCTGGTCCCACAGGATAGATGTCTGGTTTCAGTGTTTTGAAGACAGACATCTATCTTGCGGGAGCTGGGTGATAACTAATGCATACGCCTATGCATTCATCCCTGTCC
>Ga0307512_10004121_pt1 | contig 16143 bp, 19 predicted proteins | sample 14_EM_MG_FD_200267 | JGI IMG/M metagenome (GOLD analysis project Ga0307512, IMG submission 200267) | Populus trichocarpa ectomycorrhiza microbial communities from riparian zone in the Pacific Northwest, United States - 14_EM | ecosystem: Host-associated > Plants > Roots > Unclassified | place... | reverse complement strand
AAGCCGTTCAGAACGGACAGCCACTTCATTTGGTACCCCTAGTTCGCAACTTTCCGGCCGTAGATTCGATCGTCTACGACCCAAATGAAGCCCTCACCTGCATCCAAACCACGGTCAGCAGAAATCAACCTATTGTTGTCTCGGGTCTCCAGCGCATCCAAAGCTGGCTCAAGCTTCATACACCACTCGAGGGTCTCCGCCCTTCACGAGAAAGGCCGTGGCGCTTGATATTCATCGTGCCATCAGACGAGACGTCTTTCGAACCGCAAGAGTTGAGAGGTGAGGCTGCCGACGAATGGGCTGGAAAGGTGCACCAATATGTATTACGGTTAGATGTACTCGGGCAAAATTAAAGTAGTATTTAGACTCGATGATTCGAGCCTATTCGACAGCGTGTACTTGTAGATGAATTTGGTCACGGATGGAATCCTATAAGTTTGAAACAGTGGCAGTTTTTTTGTGTACTGGATAAAAGTAAAAGGCCTTAGATTTTCTTTCTAGTGTGCTGAGGTCACAGTGAGGTGGTGCTCCTTATGCGAAACTCTCTTTCCTTTTCTCCGCACGCTGTTCCTACTCCAGCGCCGCCAGCCGCGAGCTGTCCGCAACTTCTGGTCCGTCCTCTCCAGTCACCTGTGCACGCATATCGCAGCGCACAGACGGCGCCGAAGTACGCGCCGAACGAGTGCCCGATGAGCGTCATCTTCTCCAGCCCCGCGCGCTCACGCCACTCCACAAGTGACCCGACGAAGAGAGACTCGGCTTCGTACACGCGGTTCGGGATGTCGTCGCGCTTCGCCCGCACTCGAAACGGCACGCGCGCGGAGCGACCCCTGCTGAGCCAATCGACGGCGTACACGTACGTTCCACGCGGCCCATCGAGCCAGCGCGGGAAACGTCTGGAAGAGAACGCCCAGGCCGGCACCATAGCTGAAAGAGGATGGCCGGTGGCGGCGCTTCGGGGGAGGGAGACGTGGGCTTGATGGCGAGTGTATTGAGATAATGCTTAGGTTTCGAGAGCGGGACTTGTTCGCTGGGTGCAATGACGGGCCCATCAACGGGGCTTGACGGTAGCGATGACCCAGATCGAAAGAAGGGCGGCTGTGTGGAGAAGAATCAGCAAAATCAAGGGAAGGCGTGGCAACGTTTAAGAAAAATACCTTAAAAAGGCATTCTTCACTGGAGGCTGCCTCCTTCTCACCCACCACCCGCGGCCCACCTAGAAACATGATCAAAATGCTGCGCCAAACACGGACCATTTTTTGCAGCTGTGCAGACTTGCCATGAACGTGGATATCTCCTTCGCGGGCGGTAAGGCTGGTGCACTACTAAGTGGCACAGATTCTGGCATTGTCCTAAGAGCTTTCACGAGTACGAGTCGGGACTGCTGCTCGTCGACTCTCTTTTAAACTGTCCAATATGCTAGTCACACTCCGGAGCAGCCTTCCGGTTTGACAACAACCTCTTATTTTGTCGAGCATCCTCCAAGACCCGAAAAGGCTGACTCACTAGCGATAGAACGCCGACGTCGCCTTATGGAACTTGCCCAAATACGGTCGGCCTGCCAGTTGTCTGGCACATTAAATGTAACTGAACTTGAAGAAGGGGCCTCCCAACTGTCAGGATTCACCCAAGGTGGCTAGCTACCTGAAAGCTAATTACGAGCATACCCAGTGAGAAAATTTGTTGTCGGCCTGCCATCGTCGGGAGTAAATAGCTGTCCCATATAAGATATAATACAGAAAAATATCCAAACAGTGGGAGGGTGCTTACGGCGGGCCTGGAAATTTACAGTTGTATGAGATGATTGCGATCAGGCAAGGTACGGTCTGAAGGACGGAAGCTTACCAGATTGTGAACGGGCATGCATTGTAAACGGTCATCATAGTGCGACCCATTGCCACTGTGGACAAGGCTATGGACGAAAGTATGGATGCAAAGGAGAGTCTCATGATGCAGCTAGAAGGGAACGACCACAAGATGGGTCTCTCTTTGGCATGATAGGCTAGCTTTTGTAGCATTCCCGGAGGTCAGCTCCGAACTGCCAGCAATATTGATACAGGGATGTTGCGCCATGATCTCGAAAATCTGTTGGTGGCGCATTCGCTCGCTACACGAAAGAGAACCTAAATCGCTGCATTTTCGTTACACAAAGATAATTCAGTGTATGCTAAACTTAAGGGTGGAAGTGATCGCGTAATCCGCATTGGACGTTATTGGGCAAGTCCAGGACGCAGTCCCGCTCGGTCCATCAAACGCATACATGCTTGAATCGGGGCACCTCGATTCTAGGGTACGACATGTCACACCGTACGCGTATACAGGGAAACCGGAAGGACGCAGGGAAGTAGGAGTAATTGGGGACTCTAGAATCCGGACAGGTTGCAGGAGTATTGAAAGAGCCCATGCAACAACTTGATAAGTTGGTCAGATTGGGGTAGACTTCACGATCGTTCTTGCATCCCACAGGGAATTCACTAGGGTCCAACGGACCCTCCAGAAACTCGGGACCTGTCCAATATTCAGTAGTGACGTAGGTGACACCAGATGTAGAAGAACAAGGGTACTGACACTCAGGACCAAGGTTTTGAGGGCATGACGCAGGTCATCCTGGGGTGTTCATGATCTTCATTGGCAAATTGAACCCATCGATAAGTGAAACTGCAGATGATTATATCGACCAAGCCAAAGGGGATGTTTAACTGGACACTGACCATCAAATCAGGTACCTACCTTGATGTATCTTGCAGAGACGCGAGTTTCGTTCTGTAGCGTACATGTAACCATCGTAAAACGGCTCGGATGTGAGCCCGAATAATAGTTAGTTTTAGCCCTTAACTCCTCGCGTCTTCCCGCTTTCAGTAGGTGTTGAACATTCGCCTTAAAGCCGGCCTCCCGGTCCTTATCTTCACCCGGGTCCAAGAATTGGTACAAATGAGGACATCACTCTGTGCGTAGATATGACCATTGCCTATGCTGGAGCGAGTCACAACTGGAAGACGCGCGGCAGTGTTTGTATAACAGGTCAGGTCAGAGACAAGACAGACAGAGGCATACGGGACAGAGGCTAAGAAGGTAGAGAATGACATCGTACTAAAATATGCACTTACACATATGCACATACTGTGCGCTGGAATTCTTCGTCGGTCAATGGAGTCGCGGAATGAAGTTGAGAGTTTCTGAGACCCGGTACTTGAAGTAATACACTGAAAGAGAACATGGATCGCTGCATTTTTGACAGACAAAGGTAATCCGGTGCATGGCGAACTTAAGGGCAGAAGGTAATTGTGTAATCCGCAATCGACGACATTGGACAAGTCCAAAGCGCAGTCCCGCTCGATTCATCATACGCATACACGTATGAATCAGGGCACCTCGACTCTGGAACAATGTGTTACACAGCATGTCTACACAGGGGAACCGGAAGCACGCACTGAAGTAGGAATAATTCGGGACCCCAGAATTCGGGCAGGTTTCAGGAGTGCTGAAAGAGCCCGAACAGCAGCTTGGTGAATTGGCCGGGTTGGGATCGACCTCACAGTCGCTCTTGCATCCCACAGGGGACCCACTAGAATCTAACGGACCCTTGAGTCCATCGGGACCTGTCCAAAGTTCAGTCATAAGGTAGGGCGACGGTCCATGCGGGAGGACCAGGATACTGACAGTCTGAGTTGAGGTCTTGAGGGCATGATGCAACGGGGCATCCTGCGGTGTTTGTGATCTGTACTGGTAAATTGAAACCATCGACAACTGAGACTGCAGAAGATATATCAGCGAAGCCAGAGTGGATATTTGGATTGCTACGGACCATCGTAATTATCAAGGCCATTGCCACCACTTAGTGTAAACTCAGCAAGGGTAGCTGGAGGGACTCCCTAAAGAATATGAGTACAACAAGGAAGGCTAGCTATCGAGTGGGTTACTCACCGTGCCAGATGACTTATCACATTGTAGTCCACCATTACAGCCACCATCGAGGCATGAGTTGGGGCCAGGATTAACGCTGAAGTCACAGCCACGGCGGCCCTTTCAAAAGTTGGGTGTAACAGAGTCAGAAGCCGACACATCGACGATTGAAAATTATGACAGTACCCAAATACGACCAGCCATCCAGTTGTCTGGCACTTGGAACGTAACTGAATTAGAGGGAGGAGCCTCCCAACTGTTACAGATTCATCAGAGGGCGAGGCTAGCTATGAGAAAGCTAGTTGTGAGCGTGAGCGTACCCAGTAACATAGTCAGGTATCGGTCCGCCAGCGTTGGGGTCAGTGAAAAGCTGCGTTATGTAAGACACATTACGTCACATCATACACGAGCAGGTACTCACCGCCGGCCTGGAGGTTTAAAGTTGTAGAGGGAGTGATCGCGATTAGCAAAGGCACAGCCTGAAGGGCAGAAGCCTACCAAATTGTAAACGAACATGCATTGCGAACGGTGATGCTGCGTCCTATTGCCACTGTAGACAACGCAATGGCCGAAAGTATGGAGGTAGTGAGTTTCATGGTGCAGCTGCAGAGGAGGAAAGACCACAAGATGGGTCTCTCTTCAAGCCGATGGGACATCTTTTATAACATACCGGTCATCTATGAATTGCCTCCATCCTGACAGCACGGGCGCTGTATGATCTCATGAATATTGTGTTCTGGGAGCCGTGAAATCACCTACCATGGTGTATGAAGGGTAATTTGACGTAATAAATGATTACTACGGCAATGAAAATAGCCAACAGAAGAACAACAATTTTGCCAGGCTGAAGGGGACCGCGTGGTAAGAGTAGGCGCCTATACCGAACGGGGGTATCTGTGGAGACCCGTTGATATACTCCCAAACTACTCCAACGGAACCGTGGGTTCCAAGCCAGCCAAGCTTCTCGTGTGGAGATCCAATTTGCGCTCTATAAAAAACAGACCGTACTTACGAGATCCTCTTTTGTAGCGCTGTGCTTCGCGCTTAACCCACTGAACCCTTTGGAATTTGAGAGTCAAGGGTATCCAGCTAGCACATTCGAGCAAGCTCCGTCAACCATTCTTCAAGTATTTGGGGATAGGCAGCCTTTTCCCCCGGATCAGCTGAAGTTCACACCAATAGTTGAACGTAAAGGGGTTTCATAATTCTATCACCCACTGGCTTTAGTCCGAGTCCCATCTCGTTGAGGAATTGGCGTTCGGCGTTCTCAGAAGTCTGTCAAAGATTTTACGTCGACCTGGTAAACCCACCATTTCCTCCGCTGGAGGGATGGTGTTTGATGGCCATGCACTGGCTGGTATTGAGTGGCTGCACAGCTGCGTCTTGAACAACTTACTGTCTCGATCGGGGTTTCTGTGCTTACCATTACCCTTCTTACCAGGAGCATTATGTCCGGGATATCACTCGTCGCTAGATATGATCCTTGATTGTATTTAAGCGAGTCGCAAGACGCGCAGAAGTGTTCATGAAAGCAGATCAGAGGAAGTGGCCGACGGTAGTAGAGCAATCCGCAGGCCTTCGGTGGAGACAAAGAGTCGCGCGAGACAGAGACTAAGAAAGCAGAGTAAGAAGTCGCACTACTAGAATATACACTCGCGTATATATTACAATACGCTGTGTTTCTTCATCTGTTGGTGAGACCCCAGACTCGGAAGAAGTTTAAGAGATTCAGGACTTGGTGTGATGCGATAGTATTCTCTGAGTAGCCATCACCACTGTACACACAGACAGGGAACATAGATCGCTGCATTCTTACTTTATAGACAGAGATGCCTCGGTGCGTGCAAGATTTAGGGACAGAAGGTGATCGTATAATCTGCATTGGACGACGTCGGGCAAGTCCAAAGCGCAGTCCCGCTCGATTCGTCGTATGCATACGCGTATGCATCGGGGCAATTCGACTCTGGACAAGGTGTTACACGGCAAGCCTATACAGGGGACCCGGAAGGACGCACTAAAGTATGAATAATAAAGGACTGTAGAATTCGGGCAGGTGTCCGGAGTGCTGTAAGAGCCTGTGCAACAGCTCGGTGAGTTGGTCGGGTTGGGATCGACTTCACAGTAACTCTTGCATCCCACAGGGTATCCAGTAGAGTCGAACGGTCCCTTGAGTGCATCGGGACCTGCACAAAATTCAGTGGTAAAGTTGAGCGACGCTTAGTGCAGGTATGTAGGTGGAAAGGATACTGACAGTTAGGGCCAAGGTCTACAGGGCATGACGCAACGGGGCATCCTGCGGTGTTTGTGATCTCCAGCGGCAAATTGAACCCTTGGACAAGTGAGACTGCGGAAGAGGATATCAGCCGAGCCAGAGGGGTCATTTAGGGTCACAGACCATCGTAATAATCGAGGTTGTTGCTACCGCTCAAGGTAAATTCGGCAAGGGTAGTCGGAGGGACGCCCTGAGGGATCTGTGAATTTGCGGAGGAGAGCCAGGAGGTCGAATGGATTACTCACCCCGTAGGTACATACCAGTCCACCATTGCAGCCACCATCGACACAGGAGTTAGGGCCGGGATTGACGCTAAAGTCACAGTCACGGCGTCCCTTCAAGTTCGAACGAATCAAGTCATCCAACATGGTCAGAAACCGAACCCTTGACGACTAAAAACCGTGGCAGTACCCAAATTCGTGCGGCTTGCCAGTTATCTGGCACTGAAAACGTAACCGAAGTAGAAGCAGATGCCTCCCAACTGTCACAGATTCATCTGAGGTGAGGTTACCCGTGTGAAATCTAGTTGGGTGCTCGAGCATACCCAGTAGTATAATCAGGAGCCTGTCCGCCGGTGTAAATCTGTCTCACGTAAGAAGATACGTCACCGTGCATCGCTCGTGGGTGCTTACGGCGGGCCTGGAGGTTTAGGGTTGTAAGGTATGATTGCAATCAGGCACTAGCAGGGCACGGTCTGAAGGACGGAACCTCACCAAATTGTAAACGGGCATTTATTGGTCACGGTGAAGCTGCGCCCCATTGCCACGGTTGACAATGCGATAGCTGAAAGTATGGAAAAAGTAGAAGAGGGTCTCATGATGATGCGGCTAGTAGGAGGGAAGACTGTGAGAGGGGTCTCTCTTCGGGGCCATAGGCCTGATTTTATATCATTCTCGGCCGTCGGCTGCGAACTGCCATCAATGCCGTGATAGCAGGGATGTTGCATCATGGATTCAAGGATCTCGAGTTCTGGGGAACTTCTGGGAGCGCCGGTTGATCACCTGCCATAGTGCAGGGCCGGGAAGGGTAGTGACGCAATTCGAGGGAATACAAATAGCCTGATAATGAAGAAAAGGGGACCGCGCAATGGTGCAGGCGCCCGCACTAACTTGAAGCATCGAAGGGGCATAGTGCCACGTTGTGGAGATCGGCTAAAAATACGCCACTAAAAATACCCACGAACTCCAACAGAGTCGTGAATGCCAACCTTCCAGTATGGAGACCCTACGTCGAGCTTTCACAATGGACAGCTACATTGTCACTTATAAAGGAGTCCCTTCGTGTGCAACCAACTCTCAGGCTTTGCATTCATAACCACGGGCTGTCCAGCTAACACATTCAGGCTCTCACCCGTAAGTTTTTCGTATGTATTTCCCTCTACTGCTCCGCATCGTCAAATATTCTTCTAGTGGTCGATAGCTAGCTGGTCTTTCCCCTCGTATCAGCTGAAGTTTCTCACTATTTCACTGTTTTTTTTACCTGTACTGCACGTCGTCGTGAAGCGGATAAGATCCCCTCCATGAGATATCACAACTAGTTTCACTTTTGATACGGTGGAACACTGGGGGATTGCTGATCATTGCAATGTAGGCAAGGTTACAATCGAGATACTTCCCGAAGAGATCCTCCTTGAAATATTTGCCTTCTACATGGACGGAGATCACGACCATGAAGACTTTCGTAGATTTATCTTCCATCGGCTTCGGTCCCACCCCGCTTGTGCGATTGGCGTTCTACGTTCTCTCATTCCTGTGCAAGACACCACGTCGACCTAGTAACGAAGTTACCGATTCCTCCTCTGATTGGGACGACATTTACTCGACGGCCACGTATTGTCCGGCATTAAGGGGTCTCCTAGCTGTGTACCGGGTGACTTACTGTCTCGACCGAGGCATTCAATACTTGTCGCTAGCCTTCCTAGGATAAATGCGTTTAGGTATGTATGTATATAAATGAGGGCATCACCCACTGCCTATTTATGGTCCTTGTCTGTGTTGGGGCCAATCACAAGACGGGCAGAAAAGTTCGTAAAAGCAGATCAGAGGATTGTCGACAGTAGAACTCAGGACTTGCATCGGAGACATTGAAGTACGTCAGACAGACCGAGGAAGCAAAGACGAAAGGAGGGAATCAATAACAGTCAAGGCACCACAAAACGGCAGCTTGGGTCGGCGTCAGAAAGGCGAAGTGGCAAACTGGGGAAAGACAGACGCGTGTACTTACGGGGTTGATACGAGGGATTCAAGATTTCAAGGACGCTGGCAGGTTATTATCGATTATGCAGATCTAGTGAGGGGTCCCTTTACATACGCGCGTTCTGTATTCTCCGAGAGGTTGTCCGAGAATTAGAGTAATGTGTGTTTATTGAGGGCGGTCAAAGGACACGAAAGATGTGAGTGCACGACACTCGTCAGCTGACCAGGTGCTCAGAGTCAAGGGGGGTAGCAGACGAGGCGGGATGCGACACAAAGAGACTAGAGCGTGGGGCACCTCAGACAAATGTAGCCAGTGCAGCAGCGCAAGACGAGGCGTTGTGGCGGGAATCAGAGGAGGGTAACGGAAACGTACACGAGGCCGATGACAACCTGAACAGACGAGACGCGATCTAGGTGGCGAGCCGGCGTTACCAGGGTGTCCCATCGGTTGCTCCCTATACCACTCAGTCCCGTGCGTGCTCAGTGGGATCGCTCGCCTTACAGGGTGGACACATCATTTCGAGTACACTCATCGCTGCGTATCAAAACGCAAGGCGGCACCCTCCTTGCACAGAATGGTGATGGAGGCATCCATATCCATAAGGGCGACGGTGGCGCACGTACGGGGAAATAAACTTGGACAACAAGATATGTCCCCCGATCTCGGCTTGCGTAGAGGTGCACTTTCTTGGGGGTAGCCCGCCGGTGATCGACTTACGGGGAATACACCTACTGAGGTCTGTCGCATTCCGACTAAGTCACTATTCGGCTGTCTGCTGGTCCCCGTCCGATCTTTGGCCATGTTATGCGGCTGTGTGGAGCACATGATGAGCGCGTTGCCCAGTCCTGCGTCGGCCGGTGCTCGCCTGATAGGAATGAAAATCCTTTTTAACGTTTCTGAGCACGAATTTCGCATTCTCTGAGACAGGAGAAGGTCGCTGTGGCTTTACTTTCCCTTGAGTCCCGCGCCACGCCGGAGCTGCACGATAGTAGGATGCTCACAAGTTCTGAGAAGTGAGTCAGTGTTCAATGGAGTCCGATAAAGGTGATTCCGTACATCTCAGCCGAATCAATGTAAAGGTTCTGCGTGGCTGCCACCGTTTACCTTCCGTCGGAAATCGCTCCGCTGTGTGCCTCACCAATGCGCGCGCGCCACGAGGCTGCACCACAAAAGTCGCTCGCACGCTACTTTCCCTCCAGCGAGGCGCATCGGTGGTTACCGCAAATCTTGCGGACACGCTATGCCTGATTTTAGTTGGTACAATGTAGTTCGTCGGAGTAGTGATGGGAGAAAAGGCACTTCTGTTAAATATGTGGTCGCCATTCGACGTCAAAAGTCGCAGAGGGTGTCCACAAGAACTTACTAGCTTTGTCCGGTACCGACGAATTCCGCCGAAAATTACCAGGCTAGTTGAAGTTTCCAAGGGTGAGGTTCCGCTACCTCAAAAATAAGTAGAGTTTTTAGCTTGACGTACCAATGGAAATATCCCGACCTTGCAAGTTTATACGAGGGATTAGCGTAGAGAGAAATGCCGCCTCCACAACTTCCGCGCTGGTGAGCTGGGATAACCTTTTCGAGTTGGCCGACAGAACCAATGACATTTGCCAAGGGCCCAGACTCGTTACGAGCTTCAGTGATGGCGAAAACCCAACGTGAGCATTTGTTCTACCGGGTTTGTATTGTACCCAGTGTTGGACTCGACTAGTCTGGTGCTGTTACAATAGGTCATGTGCTTGTAGTAATATATTCGATTCGATCGAATGTAACCCATGTCACCTCAAGTGGGGAGCCAGATAACCAAACGTCACGGCCTTCAGATCTAACACGCTGTAGTTGAGTATAGTACCCTTCGAAATGTAGCCAATTGGTCATGGAGATAAAAGCAAGTTGTCTATTGCAATGGGACGAGGTGAGGTGGGTGGGTGGGAAGCAGGTCCTGATTATAACATACGAAATCGGTAATATCACAAGTTTTCCTTGCACAGGCAAGGTGAATTTGCGGGAATAGGATTTGACGCTGGGTACACCGAGTTGCAGAAAGAAATAACCTACGAACTTTCTTCGAACAACAGACCCTTTCCTTGCGGCTTGACATCATATCAACGCTGCTTTGAATGACGACTTCAAGTCAGACTCGGGGTTGCCAGTCGAATATAGATGACAAGCGGGGTTATTGGATCGTATTGTAGCTGTAGCCACAACATCTTCGATCAAGCATGGTGGGTAAATGGAAGCACGTCAAAACCTAAGCATATGAGTGGCGCGTCATTCCGTGCTGCGTTACGTTGTTGCCTTGACGGCTGTGGGAGCCTCTCTCTGAGCCTCACACGAAGGTCCACTGGTTTATTTTGAGTACGGTGTGGCGGCTATCTTCAAGGGAGAAAGGGAGGCTGGTTACGAAGGACGCCTGGCGACGTAACTCAGGTCGATTTGGTTTGCGCAGGCCATTCACGTATATGGTACGAGTTGTTTCTGCCGTGACCAGGGGGTTCATAAGGACGTGGTCTGGTGGGTGACGATCCTGTGCAGTGCAGTACTGGTGCGATACAGCATCGGGGCTTGCTGGCCACAAGGCTGCATGTCGGAGGAGCCCGGCGGGGATTACCGACCGGACCGGACCGGCCGAATGGGGGTTGTGAGTTGTGTGAGCGAGTGTGTGCTTACCTTACCGTCCCTACCAATCTGCCTTGTTGATTAGAGCATTGAGGTTGAGACACTCTAGTCATCCCATTCTCTAGGGTACCTCCGGTCCCCCCTTCCATGTCATTGTCCCCTACAAATTCCGCAATTCTCAGTTCAATCATCCCTTCTAAACGACGTAGAACATCGGCCAACCAACAAGCCCAAGTCCCGCAACCCCTGATGGACGAATCACCAACAACCCCGGGTGCGAGCCCTGGTCATATCCCAAAGCGCGGTGCCCGGGCCTGTACTGCCTGTCGCAAAGGGAAGAACAGGTGTGAAGGAGAGGTGGGTTGATCATCCGCCCGTGCCGTCCACCGTCCCGCTCACCGCGTCCTCTGGCCCGTCTCTACCGTCCCGGCCCGGAAAACATCAGGCCCCTTGTCGTCGCTGTCAACTGAGCGGCCAACCTTGCATTTTTGAAAAACCAGAGAAGAAAAATGGCCAGCTACTATCCACGGCCAGCGTCGAGTGCGACTCCATACCCCCTCTCCTTGTCTTCCCTTTCTCACACTTTTTTTTCTTCCCATCCATAGGCGTCTGTCCCGCCTCGAGGGCCAGTATGTCGTGAGTCTGTCCTTCGCTCCGTTCCTCCTCCCCTTTTTCATGCCCCCCACAAGGTCATGCAAAGCCAAATGATCGGTCTTCAAACCTCTTTGGACCGCATTCTTGCCGCTGTCACCCAGCCCGGTGCTCCTGGTGTCATGCCTCCGGGTCCTCCCATCTATCCTCAGGCGATTCGGGACGGTCCTGGATATGTCACAAATGTGTCTGGGACTCGCACCGGCCTCGATCCTCAATACGATCCAGCCCTTATGCAGGACCAGCGCCCTCCTGCACAACGCACTTTCCCACCTCTTCCGGGCTTCGCTCCACCGGTCGGTCAACGCTCATTGCTTTAGCTCGCGCTCATATGTAACTTAGCCCCACAAGTATGCCTCTTATGGCATCGTTTCCAGTACCGCGGCCTCTTCTGAGGATGAATCTGAGGACACACTCCCTCGGTCCACCATCAATGCTCCTATCGAAGCTTTGCAAGGGCTTGCGAATGCAGCAGCAGAGGCTGCGGCTGCCCCTTCGTTCTCTGCATCTCGGTTTGAGCGATTCATCTGTTTGCTGTAGATAAATCCTGACTCCGTCATAGTGTTAAGAAGCGTAAGAGAACCGAGCCAATTCCTCGCAATGCCTTCCCCCACGTAGTTGAAAAGGCGAGTTTTACTCCAGACCTGTCTTACCCTTTATAGGTCTAATACTACACCACAGGGACTAGTTTCTGATGTCGAAGCCAAGGAGTTGTTCCATATGTAAGCTAAGCTGATACTTCTACCCCTTAACTCGTGTCAACGTTATGTAGATTCTTCTCGGGCTGTCACCTTTTCGTCCCTATTTTCGACGTCTCGTACGACTCTTATGACGGGTTGAAGGAGCGCTCTCCCTGGACCTTTGATGCTATCCTCGCCGTTGCTGGCAAGATTAAGAGTGGCAATAACCCACCAGCCCCGTCATTCTACAAGGCATTAGAAGAAGCCCAAGGGATCGCCCGCTCTTCACTTTTTGGTCCTATTGCCCGCAAGGAAGCTGTACAGGGTAAGTTCTCGGTGAACTCAATCGGGGAGATGTTCTCAGGGTTTCTTTAGGGATGCTGCTCCTGGCGGGATGGAGTACGAACGGCTGGCTGCCAAGCGGTCATGCGATGCGCATGGCTCTCGATTTGGGCCTGCATCGCGCCCTTGAAAAGCTTGCAGACAGTAGCGGCAAGGAACTCGGCCAGGAAGAGGAGCGCGATCTCATCACCTCTTCACGTATTTGGTTATGCGTTTACTGGTTTGATCATCAGTGAGTTTTCAAGGCTTGATTTAGTTTGGTTCGTGTGTATCGATGATCTTCCATCACCCAGGATGAGTTTGGGAACCGGTAGACCAATTGTGCTAAGGGATGAGAGCTCGATCCGACATTGCCGTGCCCTACTTGGTCGCACAATGGGTTCAGGGACCGACGTTCGACTCGTTTCCCTAGTCGAACTTATCGCTCAGAAGAGTAAAGCTATTTCTCAAGCCTTTGGCCATGCTGTTGACATGATTCGTCTCCCTAGCTCAAATTTACGAAACTCTAACATCTATGAACGGTCAAGTGAACCATAATACATTGGCCTTCATCCGTCGTGCGAGTGAGGCACTCGACAAATGGTGGCGCGACTGCGACGAATTACACCGTGCGTCCCTTTTTATTTTTTCATTGATGCTCTCGTTGAGACATCCGAGCAACAGGACAAACGATGGATGAGGACGCCCTGCTCGTCAAAATCCTCGCTGGCGAACTTCATTATGCTAAACTGTGGCTCGTCTGCGTCGCTCTTCGTGGAGTATCCTGGGACAAGATGCCGTTTGAACAACGGGAACTTGCATTCCAAGCCAAAGAATCTGCCTCTAACTGCCTTGCCATCTTCCTTGGCTCTCAAGACTATCGCGCAGCTCTTCGCTACGCTGTACACGACAGCCTCGTCACGGCCGCATTCTCAGGGCTGTTCCTACTGAAGATGGCAGGCCTCTTCCCTACCGAGCTCGATCTCGGTCAAATAACCGGACAGGTCGAACAACTCGCACAGTTGCTTTCTGAAGTTGCTGCAGACCGGTACGTCTTTGCCCCCTTTTTTTTTGCTCTGCTTAAGCCTTTTTTTTGTCAACTAACGACCTGGCAGATATGCGTTGACGTTGCGCGTCATGCTTGCCAATCTGCGACGGAAGATGGGCCTTACGCACCCCGGAGGACCTGGCGACGCAATGGTGCTCGGCGGTCAACCGCAGGGCCAGCCCTTCGCAGACGCGCACCCACAGATGGCGGCTCCTCACCAACCCGCTCCGATCACGATGGAGGAGCTCGGGCTGCATTTCCCGCAGGGTGCCCCGACTCCGCCCGCGCTGCATCCCGCGGACATCCCTATTTGGTTGCAGGAGCAGAGCCTGACGGACCTCGGCTTACCCGAGGATGGCACGGACGGGATCTTCATGAATCTGAGCCGTGGCACCGGATGGCCAGGCGAATTTGCCCCCATGCCTGAGGCGTGGTGAAAGGGCGAGTTTTATTTGTCATTTCTCTTTCTTTCATTGCCTGGAAATACTTTCATCCGTTCAACTTTCCTTTCTTCGCCGTTTCTTTGTTGTTGTTTTTGATCTCGGAGCGCGCCCCATGAAGCCAGGCGCTAGCTATCCTCCACCACTTCCAACCCTACCTAGCGGTGGTCCTTCTCCATCTTCGCCACCGTTTTCCCAGCTCGCTCTGCTTGTGCTCTCTCCCCAAAAGGTTTAAACCCGAAAAAAAAAGAAGACTGTACTTCCAAAGCCCACTGGCAATTGTTGGTTCATAGTTCTGCATACACGTTCCACTAGGTTATCCTAAGTCGTAAAAAAAGAAATGTTTTCTTGCGTTTTTTTCCTTCTTGTTGACACGGAAATAAAGAATGTTGATTGGATCCCCTTCGTGGAGTGGAGAGATGACTTGTGGAAACTCTTAGTATGGAGGTGTGACCCGCCGGAACTTGGGGGCCGAGTGATTGAGTCAGGTTTGTCGGCTCCGAGAATCACACGTGATGGACCCCGTTTGATGTGTTTATGACTCGCGCTTACTCGGCCCCCATGTGGCGTGTGCCACGTGTCATGCAGTTCGGTTCCACTTTGCGTCGTCATTTTGATGGTTCCGCCCGATGAACCGATGAAGTGTCGTCTCTTTTCCGAGGCAACCGAAAGGTGTTGGAACACCGCCAACCGACAACAAAGAGATCATCCCTACTATTAGCACCGCACCGCAAAACCTTTTTTTTTTCTTTTCACTTGTCTTACAGTAACTCATGTTTCATAAATTCGTGGCGATACACAGCGAGCATGATACCCCATATGATCATGTATGCGCCATACGCATGAAAGTCCGAGACCCGATCTACTACAACAGCGATGTGAGACGTAGAAATACAACCCTGCTGTCTGATTTACTCTTCATCGCTTTCTTCTTGCTCCTGCAAAAACTAGTAGGAGCAAAGCGTCAGAAACAGACCGAGGGACATAGTATGACGTTACCTTTACGAGGCCCTCCGTGGCCTTGAGGAAGTGCTGGCGACCTTGCGGCTTCGAGCCCTTCTGGTGCCAGTATATGATCGCCTGATCAGACACGCAGTCCTTGTTGTATAAGACCTGTGAAAGATGACGTCGTTCTGGCATCGTCTTGCTTGCGACAATGAGTTGCGACGGACCTTCAAGATCTGCGGGAACGCCTTCATGATCCGCGTGTCCTCGTAACAGTACGTCTGCACCGTGTTGATGAGGGCGACCTCAGTCTTGGGCCCTGTACAGAACGGCTCGATGATCGGCGCGAAGCGCTGCGCAGTTCATCAAACGGTCCACGGTTAGTTGTTGGACATGGCGTGGCAGGTTTGGTGGGCAGCGCACCGAGACTTCGCGCAGAGCGAGACCCTCAATTTGGTCCGGACGTGCGCTCCAGTCGACTTGAGCCATAAGGCCGTGCCAAAGGCTCGCGACAAGCTCAGCTTCGGGGAGCGGACGCTCTTCAACAACGGCGCGTACAGCAGCGATGACCTGCTTCATCTCAGTAACCAAAAAAAAAAAAAAAAGAGAGAAAGAAAAGAAACGACGCACGTCGGAAGGTTGATCCTCGCGCTCAATGGCGTCTTTGACGGCCTTGCCGATGTCCTCTTTGATGAGCGCGTTCTGCTTGCGCGTCCACCAGTCCGCGACTTGCGGGATGCCAGCGCCACGGAAGTGCGCGTCGAGGATCGCGTCGGAGCGGCGGTTTGCAGGGAAGAACGATTGGAGATCCTTGATCCCGCCCTTTTTGAGCGTGGCGGCGAGATGGTCCATCGACGTCTCGGCGAGATAGCCACGCAGGATCAACGTCAGGACATTCACCGCGAGGTCTGATAGAAAAGTCGAGAGTCCGAATGGCATGAAATTTTGCATTGATAAGAGAAAAAAAAAGTGAGCAGGGGGAGGTGTGGTACGTTACCATTTTTGACGAGGTGGTCCTTCGTCAGACTCTGCAGGCACGTAGCGCTTGCGAGTCCTTGCGCGAGGAGGAGACCG
>Ga0307512_10004120_pt1 | contig 16143 bp, 26 predicted proteins | sample 14_EM_MG_FD_200267 | JGI IMG/M metagenome (GOLD analysis project Ga0307512, IMG submission 200267) | Populus trichocarpa ectomycorrhiza microbial communities from riparian zone in the Pacific Northwest, United States - 14_EM | ecosystem: Host-associated > Plants > Roots > Unclassified | place... | reverse complement strand
GACGACGAGGAGATGGGGACGACCGACGACAATGAGACAACGACTCTGACTGACAAGTGACAACCGACTGATGTAGATTAGATTCATAAAATCTTTGGATTTGTAAATGGAAATATTCAATGCACGCTTAGTCTTAGATCTTGATTTTGATTTGAAAAGTAGATTAAGTCTTATCAGGGTGCAGTGGCAATTGATTGTGATTGTGATTATGAAAAAAAAACACGTGACAAGCGTGACAAGCACAGGCTTTAAGTTTTTTCACACCATGAAAAATCGCGTGACAAGCGTGACAACAATAGACTTTAAGTTTTTTCACACAGGTCAGTTTGTCATGTGTGGATGAACTTTAAATCTATGCACGGTTTTTGTGAAGAAACAATGTCAGTCAAACCTTATTGTTTTTTCAGTGTGGCCAAACTTAAAGTATTTTCAAAGTTCTTGTCACGAAAAAAAAATAGAATAAACTTAAAGTTTATGCAGAAGAATTTCAAAATATAGATTCTGAAAAATTTATGAGTTTATGTAACAGTTTATTCAGTGCAAAAACCGAGGCATGTTGACAGTGTAAGTGGGCTAAACCGAATAACACGTGACTGGCGACGCGGCACGCGTTGCGCGTTGCGAGAGTTTCTCTCGTCACGGCTTGCGACTTGCATCACCCAAGGGTCATAATAACGGTGCAGAATTGTCGGGTCAACGTAGCACTTGCTCAAGCATCCGGTTCTCAATGCAGTCAAACCTTCGCTATCCAAAAGTCAATGGTGCCTGACATCTTACTTACACTCCCAACTGTCTCCGCTAACTGTGATTCCATCCGTTATGTTAAAGGCTATCGGCTGATACAGCAAGTCGGTGGCGGCGGCTTCTCCACGTGTGTTCGTTCACAAAGGTGAAACGGGGGTTAGAGGTCGATGATGTTCTACCTCCTAGGGTATTTCAAGCCGTCAATACCCAGGACCATCGCGTCGCCGCCTGCAAGGTGGTCGCATTGACACCAAAGTCTACTCAAGCCGATCGAAAGTCAATAGACAAAGAGATGCGCGTCCACGCAGCCCTCAAGCACACGAATGTCCTTGAGTTCCTGACTGCAGTCATCGTGGAGCCAGGTACAGGGTCGCCGTACGTCCCAGCGATCTACATGCTCCTCGAGTTTGCGGCCGCCGGCGACCTCTTTGACAAGATCGGTACGCTCGTTTTCGATCTACGCCGGACTTAATGCATGCTGACCAAACCACCAAAGCTCCTGACCACGGTGTTCCCGAAGATGTGGCTCACGTATTTTTTCTCCAACTCCTCTCCGGTTTGGTAACGTTTTCATTGTCACTCTCTTCGTGCTCGGCAAGACGATTACTGACTTCTACCCCGAAACACTACTCAGACTTACGTTCATTTGGAGGGCGTGTGTCATCGGGATCTCAAGCCCGAAAATGTTCTCCTTGATGCCGCAGGGACACTCAAGATATCCGACTTCGGTCTTTGCTCGGTGTACAAACTGAAGGAATCGGGCCGGACACGAATGCTCACTGAAAGATGTGGTAGTCTACCATACGTCGCACCAGAGGTGCGTTTTTGAGGCAATCTTGTTATTCACCAAACCTGATCCAAGAGTGTAGCTGAACACAGACAAACCCTATGCCGCAGAGCCTATTGATGTTTGGGGAGCTGGTGTCATCCTCTTTGCCATGATTGCTGGGAGTGCGTAGGACCTTCCGCTACCAAGGAGGGGTGATATCTCATCCAACATCCAAGATACCCCTTGGGATGAGCCAACAGAACGCAGTTACGAATTTGGCCGTTATATTACAGGCTCATTCATCGATGACGCCCCGTGGAACGATATACCTGCGCCCCTGTTTTGTTCGTCGTTCATACCGATGCCTTTTCTTAGCTCACTCAAGCGCCCTTGGTTAGCTTTGATCACAGGTTTACTCACCATTAATCCGCAGGATCGCATGACCCTTGCGGATGCATTTCAGCACCCTTGGGTGCACACGTATGTTCGACAACGTGTTACCAGAGGTTGTCTTGGTGTTCATCTTCCGTTGACAGACAAAGCCAACTGGCATCCCAGGGTCCCGTGGCACTGGCGGAGAGACTCACACAGTCTCTCCGTGATGCAGGCGATCTCGACATGATAGAGATCAATATCCAGTCGTATGTTGTCACGTCCAAACATGTCGTGTGTGCATCTCTCAATCCAAGCGCCACAGAGAGTCATCCACCCCTCGGGACGAGGACGAAATCATGCTTTCTGCGACGCGCGGCTCTCAATTTACCCAATCACTCATGCTCTTCGTTCGTCTATCCCACTTTTCGTGACACAGGCCACAATCCATTCCCTCTCACAATGCTGTAGTCGCAGACTCAGGGCGGCACGCGCTACACACCGAACCTCACACGTTTCTGGTCGTCCTTAGAGCCGCCGGAACTATTGTCTGCTATCCAAAGTGCCCTGGAAGCGCAGGGTGTCCGTGCCGTACGAGCAGGAAACGGGCCATATAACGAGCTGCGTTCCCGCATTGGCGGGTTAGACCACCGTCATGTGCGGTTCAAAGGTTGGGTGAACGTTGAAACTTTCTCCTCCACAACGGATCCGGATGTGCGCAGCTTCTGCAGCATGCAACGTGACGAGGTAATCAAGTTATTCGCCTCTACCGACGCCATATGCTGACGTATTGACGATGTGAACCATAAAGGGCGATCCCATATCATGGCGGAGGATGTTCAGGGCTGTTGTGAGATCACAGCAAGTCACGCAATATGTCGCCCGTCGGGGAGCCAGAGTATCGTGAGCGAATCTATCTCAGCATTATCGAACAACCGACGTAGTCGTGCGCTGTGGCAAGTTTTCTTATCTTTGCTCATCGATGGAGAGATTTTTTTGGATGCTAGTATATTCACCATATAATACAACATCATTGGTCATTGTCTTTCAATACCTAGTACCCCGAACGGTGTTGACGGTCATGGCATGACTGATCTTTGCGAGGTCCTCGGCTGTCAGCTCAATATTAGCTGCCGCACAATTCTCAAGAGTGCGTTTGGCATTTCTATGAGTGCGTAGGAGAGCAACTCGTCAAAGGTGTGGTGACATGGTGCGCCATGGAGACTCACGAGCTGCCTGGGATGGGTATGACCTTTGGCCCTAAAGATGCCACCCAAGCTATGCACAGTTGGGCTGCCGTAATACCCTTGTTGGTGGCGACGGCTTCGAGCGCTGAAACGAGGGCGAGGTTGTGATTGAAGTTCTATGAGGGAAAGTTGGTAAGAAGAAATCGCACGAGATGGCAGCGAATGCTGGGGCTCACATCTTTTTGAAACCGACTAAACTGGCGTAGCAAGTTGTCCGCTAAGGGTAGGGTTAGTATTCTACTAAGGAACCCAGCGGAAACCACGTACATTCGAGGTCGTTGTAAGACTTCCATTTTCCAGTTAAGAAGCCATGGCCGAGAGGACTGGGATAGAATGGGTACGTGACAAGTGAGCTGGTGACAGAGTACGCACGAGTATGCGATGACGGCGATGCCGAGCTCTTCACACGTCGATATAACTGCGACGTACGGATGAAGCCGAGGGCCAATGATAGGTGAGATGTATACCAACCGTCTTTGGTCTCCTGGGTGTAGCTCCAGGGGCTGACCTCGATTTCAACTGCGGCGATGGGGTGCCCCTAAGGAGCACTATCAATGGAAAGACTCTCAATGACAAGGAGCGTGTTCGCTCACTTTGTGCGCCTGACGGACATGTTCCGCACGGACCTCAGAAAGGCCAATATGGTCGAATTTGCCTTGGGCGATGAACTTGGCCATGATGCGCGTGCTCTGGTCGAGGGGCACGCCATGAATGATGCGTGCGGGTTCAAAAAGGTCGAGTTTCTTGGTCCCACGGAGCATGGCGAGGATAAAGTCGACCTTGCGTTCAAGTTGTGCCTCCCTGCAGCTGACATCTTAACAGCCATTCCGGACGATAGTTGTAGAGAACGCACAGGTCACCATATGGATTGAATGATATGCTGCACTATGCCGAATTTCTGCATCAAGATACGCGCTGGTACTCAAAAGCGGAATTTGCTCACTTTCACGGAGAGGAACGCCTTGTCCGTGTAGGCAGGGTACCGCTCGAAGAAGCGCGCGAGAAGCTCGAGGTTGGCACTTGGGGGATTGAGCCCATAGAACTCGCCTGTGCGTCATGAATGGAGGCATTGAGAAGGCCAAATGGATTTGAATAGAACTGTTTGTGTACGCACCGCTGTTGAGAAACATTTTCGCACCCGAAGGGAGGCTATCCATTCCAGCCTTCAATGACGCGAACGCTTCTTCGTCAGAGACCGCTGGATCACGCCAGCTAGGGAAGACATATCGATACTGGGATAAAATGCGACGAGGAGAAGTGCGCACGTCATCATCATTAACCCATGCTAAGATGGATATATTGAGCGAGGGGTCCGTGATGGGGAAGGATCAGGGGAGCTACACTCACGCCGATCTTCCCAACGGAGACGCTTGAGGCAGTACCTCCAAGTTGTGTTGTGTTATTTGACATGGGAGGGGATTAAGAGCGGTGGGTTCAAGTGCTCAAGAAACATCAGATCCTTTTTTATGGCTTCGAAGTAGAGAGCGCGTCTAGTGTGCGTCTCTTGCAATTGTAAGCAGGTCATGCGAGCCATGACCATCCGTCGATTAAGGTATCGAAATGGTGAGAGTACAGTACAAATGCGTATGTAACCACGGAGCGTAACATGCTCGCCCTTAGATCGTGTAAGAAAGATAAAGAAGGAATGCCAAAAAAACGGTCATGTCTTGAAGACGATAATTAAGATCAACAACACGAAGATGAGAAGCGCAATAGTCAATGCCGATCCTACATTGCACCATCAGCTACCATCCAAATCTTTCAATCTCAACACATACCATGCTCTCTCGCACCGTTGGCAACGCGTCCAAGTCGTTGACGAGCCCGCCCCAGGCGACTTCCAGTACCATCGAGGTCATGGTCCAACTCTTCTAACAAGCCTGTATGTATTTCGAGCTCGTCGTTGATTTGCATCGATATGTCACGCTGGCGGGTAATCGAGCGTGAGAGCGAATCCAGATGTATATCCTGGCCTGTAGCTCACACGTCCGTTGAAGCAGTACGCTCCCCACCCAGTAACAGGCACGACACGCACCATCCATGAGGCGTTGCTGCTCCTGCAGTAGCACTACGGGGTCCCTCCCAGCCTCCGGGTCATCCGTATAAGGCGTGAAAACTTGATTGCTGACAGCGGGCCAAGCATTCTCCTCACGTGGAGGAGTGGACTCTCGCGTCACAGTTGGCTCGGGAAGCGGCTCGATGATCGCGTCTGACCCTACCATACCGCGCATACGAACATGTTGATTTCGGAGAAGTGCAACGGCTTCGCTGTGTTCCCCAAGCGACTCCAGTTCCATAATCCCCAACCGCAGCTGAGCGAGGTTGCGGGTGATTTGTGGAAGGTGTAAGGAGCTGTTCGTGCCATCTGCGGTGGTGGCGGGTGATAGTGACTGTAATCTCTGACGCTCTAGTAATAGCGACAGAGTCTGTGTTGATAGAGCTGTGAGCTTGGCCAGCGACATTCTCGCTTCCGTGTCGGTGTGAACTGACGTCTGCGGCCTGCGGGTCACAAGAGCACTTACTTACAAGAGGTGGGCTTGATCATGTGACTTGTACTTCCTACACATTAACCATGTACTTCGATCTGAATGTCCCAATTCCCCAACCCTCTGGAAGTTCAGTGGCTCAATCGAACAAGGCGAAGGGAAAACAAGCCAATTCCTCCACCTCCCTGCTGTTCACCCCAGCGCAACTCGCAGCTATCGAGGCGCGCGTAGATCTACTCGTGCATCGTGCGTCTTTTTCCAGCCTTCATTCACTCATATCTCGGTAATATACTTATCGGCGGGCCAGTGGGTTACTCCATGCTTGCTTTCAATCAGTGCATAAAATCAAAGGTTGAACCGAAAACGTTCATGAACACACTGGACCCGTTGCTCCGCCAGATGAAGAAGCGACCTGGGGTCGTGTATCTGAAGCGACTTACGATTGTTCTCGACGAGGATAGCGAGAAAGGTTTCGGGCTCGTGCGCTCGTACTTTCCCTGTCATTCAAATTGCGTCGCTAACACAACGCCCTGCAGACAAACGCGCAGTCCAATCTGTTCAGTCCTTACGACATCATCGCGCTTGCACCAACCACCGAGGGTAGCTTCTCCCTTGCATGCCTAACACATACGCAGCCCTCCCCGCTCTCTGCGCATGTAATCTCGGTGCCTCTCGACGTCCCTCGTCTCCCGTTTCGTATGAAGCATACCATGGTGCGCACGGCATTGCGCAACGGTGCCGTCTTTGAGATCCCATATACGAGTGCACTTGACAGCACCGCAAAACGTAACTGGTGGGCGACAGCACGCGAGGTTGTTCGTGTGACAAAAGGAAAGGGTCTCATCGTGACAGGTGGCGGGATGGACGTCGCCGATATACGTGCTCCTAAAGACATCGGAAACTTGTGCGTACAAGCCTTCGGTTCCGTGCTCGCCACTTCTAACCGAGAGCATAAGAGTAACATTCCTTGGTCTTGCCCAAAATATGGCCCATGACGCTGCCACTACTACCCCTAAATCCCTCGTCCTTCGTGCGCGTGCGTGATTCCACTTTGTTTCGCTCTTCCTGCTCTTGCAAGCTCTTTACACCTCTGCGGATTCTCAGAGACCCGTAAAACGTATCGTGCAGTATTCTCAGAGCCAAAGGTGATTGTACCGAGCACTTTAGTTGTTCAGCCGGCGCAAGCTAGCGATTCCGTACAAACCAAGTCGTCAGGGGAACGGCTGCCGGAACCCGAGCCGGCTGCAGTGGCACCTTCAGTGTCTGTTACGGCAGAAGCGGCGGGGCAAACAGATGGGCGACCATCGAAACGCACTCGAGACAACGCAGATCCAGATGACCATGGTACTGTTGGGAGACCACGGAAGAAGAAAGGTAAAAAATCGGGATAATTTGTCGCGAGAGCCCACTGTGTCCGTAGACAGTCAAGTAGATTCAATAATTAATACTACCGGCATCGGTACATTATCTCCGCACACATGAGGACAACATGCATCATTTAGACTCCAACCAAGTCAGCACCGGGACTGCAAACAAAATCGATTACTTGACATCCACCTGACTTTCTCTCTCCCCTATATACCACTCGATGTCGAAATGTCATCCACAAGTGTATTACGACGCAAAATCTCTGGTTAAGGTGAGTTCCCTGAGTCCTGTACACTTCAGCCCGCCCCCTCAATTCCATTGTGCAGGCCCAAGCGCCCTCCAAGGAGACACTGCAAGCACGTCACGCTCTTCTTGAACGCCTTCGTGAAATCATCCGGTCTGAGATGGGAGATGATTTTGACGTCGAGGACATTAGTCTGCGAAACTACGCTGACGACTTGGACATTGCTCCCATGGAGCTAATGATAGTAGTACGTGCAGACATGTTTTCTCACCTTGGGACTGCAGTCTGCTAACTGGCAGCCCTCGCATGTTTTATTTCATGTTGAATATACTATGGCGTTGCGCTCACTTCATTAGGACCACAGTTGCCCCGCAGGGCTTCGCCCTGGCACGAGCTTCAGCAACCTCCCCGATGTTTATTACCCGAGGTGGTTACTCCTATTGTGCGCATGACACCCCATAGCTCACATGTGACAGTCGTCTAGCCGCATTCCTACAAGATCACGGTTTTGATGGTGTCATACCATCCGCCGACGTCCAGCGACGGGATAATATACAAGGAAGTGGGAAACGCGGTGATCCCCCACCTCGCACGGAAGACGGTGCGTCTCGATGGCCACGGTACAACCGAACCCCCAAGCCAGAGATTGTCTATCCTGCTGTCCTCGAGGCCACAACTCCGGAACAGTTCAGATTATCCCTTCCCTGCCCCACAAACCGGCACACGCGCAGTCTCTTGCATCTATACAGTCGAAGGAATTCACACCTACGTCTGATGACCAGCCTAACTTATATCTGGATGCGTTCATGGGATATCAAAGAGATCAACCCACAGACGCTATGTCTTCTTCTCATCAGGTTTTTCCAGGTAAAGCTACCTTGACTTCCCCAAATTCCAACTTTCTCTGACCGGGCCACAGGAAGAGGAGGTAACAAAGCTTACGAAAGCAGGACGCAAGACCTCTGTCGCAGCCGAGCAGGCGCAAGCTTTCGCGCACTACACAGAAAACATATGGATGCAGTTCGACGCCATGGAAGGTCCAAACCAACCTATCATACTCGATGTTTCTTATGCTTTGTATCCAAACTCATACCCTACTAGCGACTTTTCACCAGTCCTGTTGCGATTTTTAAGGTGGGAAACTTTGCCGAGGCGAGTAAACCTTTAGTGCTCGCTAATCAACGATGCCAAAAGATGGGTCGTGTCTAAAAAGTTTCATCAAATACGCCCGGGAAATGGCGAAAAATGGCCTATTTTTCACATCAACGTACCAAAGTTTCATAATGGAAGGTTTGCTGACGACTTGAAGACATTTGATGAAACAAGACTACCGTGGTCTCACCACCAGCTCATCGTTCCTGATCCGTTTGTCCCAACTCATGTGTGTTACTTCCAACGTTACTTCTGAAGGTTGACCGGTGTACCCAGAATCACGCGTTCAATGTATATCGCAGCACGCTGCATTACCTCTCCGTGCTAGCGGAAACCTGTGCATCGCTTCTGCAGACGGCGCACCCCCTACATACTATATTTGGCCCCTACTACCGATCAGAGAAACTCGCCGAACAGTGCTATCGCAGTCCTTCTCCATCCCCGATCCAAGCCAACGTACCTAGTCCACCGGTAGCGATTCGCATGGAGCGTCGGCGCTATGTTTCAGACCCAAGCTTGCGCAAAGAGCTGGTGAAGCTGTATAATGTGAGCTCCGTCTTTCCAGCTGCAAGTTATATAAAAAATTATGCCTAACTGCATTGACTCTGCTCAGACGACCGTCCCAGGTCAGCGGATCCGGGAGATGCGCCAACAAACAGTCGCGAAAGTAACGAGTGCCATTCAGGAACATTTCGGCCATGAGTATTGCGTGGAGGTATTTGGGAGTACGCAGTATGGCGTCGATGGACAAACTAGCGATATCGATATGGTTGTCGTTGTAAGCATCCTTTTGATGCCTCATCTTCGAGGGAGTGAATTTGCTACAGGACCCCGACAGAATGGCAGGGTTCACCTATAATGTCGATCTCGGTTCACTACCTCGTACGCTTTTCTCAATCCTCATTCTACAATACTTTCCGTGCTGACGTGCAATAGAGATTTACAAAATTAGGTACGCTGGATTTAGCGTGAGTGATCGACTTTGCCTTACAGTGCCTTCAGCGAGGTGAGCCGTGTTCTCCAACGGTCTGGCTTCAAGATCCTCCGGAGGATTCCCAAGGCAACTGTACCTATAGGTATTACCCCATAACCCATTCCATGTACGGTTTTAGGTGACCACCATCGTTTTTAAGTGAAGTTCAAAGATCTTGACACTGGCATTCAATGCGATTTGAACATAAACGATCAGCTGGGCTGTCTCAATACCTCTCTTATCCAACATTATTGCGACATCATACCAGTACTCCGGCTGGTGCTTCTCGCTATCAAGCGGTGGGCACGTCCACTCGGCTACAACAGCCCAGCAGGCGCTCCCGGGGCGCCAATCACATTCAGTAGCTACGCGCTCACAATAATGACAATCGGACTCCTACAGGTGCTGTGCATTTGCCTACCTAGTACCATGAGCCGTCATTTGCTTGCTAACTTCTCTCAGACAAGGGGTTTGTTGCCAAATTTGCAAGAAGGTGTCATACTTCCGGAAGGCAGGACGTTCTGGCTGCGTACGAGAACAGAAGAAAGGATCCGCTGCGATGCACGATGGAAGAAAGCACATAATTGGATACCTCCCGTGGTGGAGGTTGAACAGGTATTGCAAGACTGGTTCCAGTAAGGCAGAGCCATTACTTTTCGCGGCTACGGAGGTTCATCTGACTGTGACTACAAGGTATTGGGGTCATGAACATGATTACCGCAACAACCTGATAAGCGTGCGTTGGGGTGGTGTTGTTCCTCGCGAAGTTCCGTGCAACAGGAAAGAGTCGGAAACTCTGAGGGATGGTCCATTTAGTGATTTCCGGCAGCCTTCGAGCGCCCATCCCGAGAAGGGCGTAGCAGGGAAGTCTTCATCGAAGAGCAAGCAAGGGGAGAAAAAGGAAGCTCTGTCGGATGCGGGAATTGAGGGATTGAAAGGCCAGGAAGGCCAGGCAGACCATGCGTCTGATGCCACGGGTGCTCGTATCGATGGACAACCAACAACTGATGAAGGGAGGGACGAGGGTGGAGGGGCGGATGATAAGTTCAACGACACGGACTCTGAAACTGAACAAGATCTTGCAGAAGATGAAGACGAGTTTGAGGAAGCAGATGACAAGGCCCAACCGTCTCGATGGCAATCCGACATCCTCTGCGTGGCTGACCCTTTTATTCGGGGAAAGGTAGAGTTTGCTTCATAAATGAGACAACTACACACCTATCCGCTGATGCGACGTTTGTGAACACAGAACCTCGCCGGGCCCATCAGGCCCAACATGATCGTGCGCTTTCGGGAAGATTGCCAGCGTGCGGTGATGCGACTCCGCATGGGAGGAAACCTTGATGCTCTTTTACGCTTCGACCCGCGCCATGATCCTCCATCACAGCCAGCGAATCCTGGGCGAAGGTACCCGCCACGTCGAGGTATGCAAGACGACAGCAGGGGTAAAGGTAGGAATAGGCCTCCCCAAGATCCCTCTCGCGGCGGCGCACCTACGACCACACAAGGGACGAAATAATGTACACAGGAGTGGCCTATCATACGAGGGATGATGAGGTCGTTTAAATGTAGTCTCTACGAGGTAGCAATCACCCACGAACACGAGGAATGATCCATCGAACCCTCAATGCTAAATTGCAGCAATGTGCCATTGACGGGTTGTTAGGGGACATCCACAGGCACCAGCCCACCAGAGGACTTGCTGTAGACTCTCGCCACTAAGGACGCGGAACGGGGAGACCCCCTAATTCGCGATTAATGAGGTGTTTAAATCTGCGTACTGTTACGGTTGGCCCGGTACAACAGCATGATGTATGAGGGACTCATCACAGATCGCGTTCCCTTGGCAGTCAGTCCCATCCAGCGCCGACTGTCAGCGAGCCGTCTGAAAGTAGAAGTAGAGGGCTTAGCCCATCACCGATATCGTCGAACAGGGTTTAACCAGTCACCGGTCCCCAGGCGATGTCAGGGCACGCGCCTGATGGAAAGCAAATCAGGTATTGCCACTGATAACCAGTTGGATTCAACTCCACAACCAAACGCCTCGCGTGAGTGAGCATGATGATGATGATCAAGTAACTACTAAGGTCCGATGTTCCGTAATATCCCGTTGTACCCGCATGACCCGCTTCTCTCCGGGGGCGTTAACTTCGGTACAGCACTAGTACGGCATCGTAAGTGGGGGGAGAGGGGTTAGCACGATAGGATGGCGAAGGTGACTCAAGCTAGTCACGGGCGTTGGGTGGTCACTCGGGAGATATGTCACCTTAACCTTGGCTTGCGAAATTGATTTCAGCTGCTTTGTCGGACATCGATGAATCTCTCTTAACTACCGTCGTCGACGGCGAGTGTCCCTGACAAGATAATCACCCGTCAAAATGTCGTGGAAACTCGGCACATCAAAGAGTGCGTACCTTTGATCACATATCCACCACTCCTCCCGTTCTCCTCGCCCTGTTTGGTTCCCCCCCTCTGACGCCCAGTTTTTTTTTATTGTGACTCCATCTACTTCCATATCGCTCTCGATAGAAAACAAGGAGAATAATCACAGGGATCTCGGACCACCTTCTCGCTCTCTCACTCCCGTCCCAATCCCTTCTCGCTCAACAACCCCGATGCCGACTCAGATCGCCCACCAACCAAGCTTTCGGTCAGGTACCCTCACAATTCGCATATTTTCAGGTGATTATATCGACTGCCTCCCCTCACCATAACCTAGCCCTTCGCGCAAGCGAGCCCTTGATTGTTTGATGGCGACCTACTAAACCAACTTTTAACCTTGATCAGGGCGTGGCCTCGCGCTCTCCCCGGGTGTACGCATCCCAGATGTCATTCAGAAGGCCCTAGATACCGGTCCTCCGCCGCGCACGTCGACCTCGAACCGCGAGAGCATGCAACGCCGGCGTTACTGGTGGCTTCCTTACATCGTCCTGGAATTCGACAAGAATGAGATCTTGATTGATGCTCTCGCGGGTGATCTCGCCAATCCGGTTTGGAACTACCGCGCCGACTTGTGAGTCGTGGCTCGTCCGCTCGAGAGTATCTCATCTAGCTCACGCGCGCCCAACAGTGATGTCTCGCGGACGTCGGACCTTGCTCTTTCCGCGTACCTTCGCACCGCACAGAGCTTACCGGGACAGGATAATATGGGGAACGACCTCCTCATGGGGCGTTTGGATCTGACCCCTGTGTTGGATGCCCACGTGTGTGACTTCCCCAACGAATTTGTCCGAGCGTTGTAATAACCCAACTATAGCACGTCTCCGACCAATGGTACACTGCAACATCAGGCTCTGGATCATTCCATCTCACCATCGCTTATAAGCCTGCTCGGCATGAAACTCTCATGATCGACGCGTTCGATCTCCTCAAGGTGATTGGGAAAGGTTCCTTTGGGAAAGTCATGCAGGTCCGCAAGAAGGACACGCAGCGTATCTATGCACTCAAGACGATCCGCAAAGCCAACATAGCGAGCCGACCTGGTGAGATCACCCACATCCTCGCCGAGAGAACCGTTCTGGCCCTGGTCAACAACCCGTTTATTGTTCCTCTCAAATTCTCGTTCCAAAACCCGGATAAGTTGTACCTGGTGATGTCATTCGGTATGTTATGCCCGACGTCAAGGTCATTAGCGTTTTCATTTTGACCTCTCTCCAGTAAACGGGGGGGAACTGTTCTATCATCTACAGCGTGAGGGCCGATTCGATGAAAATCGAAGCCGATTCTACGCCGCCGAACTGTTATGCGCTCTGGAGCATTTGCACATGTTTAATGTTGTATACCGTGACCTGAAGCCGGAGAATATCCTCCTAGATTACACCGGCCATATCGCTCTATGTGATTTCGGTCTTTGCAAGCTCAATATGTCCGAAACCGACAGGACAAACAGTGCGTCGGCCAAACCTTTCGAAGTCTTCGTCCCACCTGACATTCGTGTTACAGCCTTCTGTGGCACACCCGAGTACATTGCCCCCGAGTTACTTGAATCGCAAGGCTATACAAAGACCGTCGACTGGTGGACCCTCGGTGTCTTGATATTTGAGATGATGGTTGGTCACATCCCGCCACCCAATACCCCACGTACTGACCTACTTTTCAGACCGGCCTTCCACCATTCTATGATGAAAATGTGAACGTCATGTATCAGCGCATCCTGTCCGACCCACTGCAGTTCCCTGGGGACATGTCTGAGGAGGCACGGGGTGTGATCTCCGCGTTGCTGCAACGAGATCCATCACGGCGTCTCGGTGCCAATGGGGGCGAAGAAATCAAGCGGCATCCCTTCTTTTCGCGCCACATTGATTGGAACAGGTGATGACTGTTGAAGATTGGTGCATAACTCCGATTAATGTCACATCTTGCAGGCTAATGCAGAAGAAGATCCAGCCGCCATTCAAACCGTCGGTTGAGTCAGCCCTCGACGTGGCGAACTTTGATCAAGAGTTCACGTCAGAGACCGCCCAGGACTCAGTCGTGCAGGACTCGCAGCTCTCGGAGACAGTACAAGACCAATTCCGCGGGTTTACCTATAACCCAGCAGACGAGCACCTTAGCGAGAGCGTCAGCGCAAGCTATGGTACCGCACTCTAGACATCGCCTAAGCACTTGTCGCTCAACCGGCATTGAGACGACTGGATTGAAAGTCGGCTACAACTCCTGGTGACTGTATGCAGGATAACGTTCGTCAGATGGGGTCACCCTTGACTTTTACTCTTTACCCTCATCGCGCGATTTGCCCTTCCTTACATTCAAAGATGCACCATCTGTCTGTAAATTGGTGCCCCCTCCCCATTTGGTTTCATTTGTGTTTGGCTTCGAGGAAGACCGTATCAGGCCCGGTGTATGTAGTCGGGCAGAATTTGATAAAGTACGTTTTGTACTATGCTTTTGTAGCATATGCACGTTGTGCTCTTCTTTGACTTGATGCTTTGTGGGTGGACCTGAGGTGTTGCTATATTATCGGCGTCTGTTAGTTCGTTACTCCGTCATCATCCGGATGCTTTCTATCCCACCGCGGGGTATCAATACGTACTCAATTCGGTGCTATCACGCAGCAAACAATATTATCATCATGTCTGCTTCCAACAACGAGCACCAAGCACCGTCTTCCTCTTCTCTGAAACGGAAGCATGTCAACTCAGGGGACAGTCCTGGGTCCCCTCAGGGCGGCCCCCAACCAGAGACCAAAACACCCAAACGTGCGTTTGCGCATTATTCATATCTTTGAACAATGACGCGTCCTTCCTCGGTCACCGTCATGGAAGGTCTTCTTTTACTGACTCGCTAGTCATCATGTTCATCACCAGTCTTTCCGATCTTCGAAAAGCGCGGAGCAGGAGACGAAGGGACCGAGGAGAAGAGGCCCTTCAGATGGCTCACTTCTCTCGGTCCAACACGCAGTTGTCTGCATGGCGTACATCTCACCCCGACCGCGTCTTCGCGCGTCGCGGCGTTTGATCTTGATGGCACTGTCATCAAGTCGCAATTTATTCAGGTGGGAACACGCAAGGGGTCCAAGGGCGGCTCTAGTGGCGGAAAACGCGTGATGAAGAAGCAGGCCAACGGTCTCGAGTGGGAGTGGTGGAGGGCCGTCGTACCGGACAAGTTGAAGGAGGTGCACGATTCTGGGTACGCCCTCTCTCTCGTCCCTTTCTTTCTCGATGCGTGTTGCCCTTAATTTTCGTCTTTTTTTCCCTCTGTCATATGGCCTCCGCCGCATCGCGTTCTTGTATCACGGAGATTACATACTTATTACTGGCCCGTCAGATTCTCTGTTGTACTGATCTCGAATCAATTCCTCAAATCCTCGGGGCTCGCGGACTGGAAGAAAAAGATTCCGCTGATCGCTGCTGCGGTGCGTGTCCTCTAGCACACCATCACCATCTTCGCCGTGATTTGTAGCTTGACATGCTAGCGTTTTATAATTAGGTGCCCGAACTTCCATTTCGAATCTTTGCGGCCACGGCGAGAGACGGGCATCGAAAGCCCATGCCTGGCATGTGGCTCGAACTCGAACGGCTTTTTGCCCAAGAGGGGATCTCGATAGGTCAGTCAGTCAGCCATTCGTTCGTGTCCTTCCGGTCCCTTCCGACCATTTCGCTCATACCCTCCCAAAAGATAAGAGTGCCTCTTATTACGTTGGCGACGCTGCCGGTCGCGCGGACGATTTTGCGTCGACCGATAGAAAATTTGCGCTCAATGTTGGGGTACAGTTCTATACACCAGAAGTAAGGCCGGATTCGTCTGTCATGCGCGGATTGGGGACACCTCCTGAAATGATCGCAGGAATATTTCCTCAAGATCTCTCCGGCACCATATACGCTCCCAGGATTTCACGTTTCATCCCTTGGGCAAGGTAAGAGCTCAGGGTCTTTCCCGCGTCCTATCTTAGTTCACGTCGAGGTTGTAGGCTCTCAAGGTTCCCCAACTACTACCATCTTACCACCCGAGCCCCAAACTGAGGTTGTGGTCTTTGTCGGCCCGCCATGCCTGGGGAAGTCCACGTTCTACCGCACACACTTTGCCGCGGCAGGATACGTGCATATAAACCAAGACACACTCGGCTCGCGCCCTAAATGCGTCAGGGCCGCGGAGGAAGCGTTGGCAGCAGGGAAGAGCTGTGTCATTGGTCTGCTTTCATATCCTCTCCGGCGTGTTCGTCTATTTGTTCACCTTGGGTACGCAGACAACACAAATAGGGATGTGCAGACGCGCAAGCACTATCTTGACGTCGCAAAGCGGCTCCAAATTCCAGCACGGTATGATACCATTTTCGGGACCGATTCTGG
>Ga0307512_10004119_pt1 | contig 16145 bp, 23 predicted proteins | sample 14_EM_MG_FD_200267 | JGI IMG/M metagenome (GOLD analysis project Ga0307512, IMG submission 200267) | Populus trichocarpa ectomycorrhiza microbial communities from riparian zone in the Pacific Northwest, United States - 14_EM | ecosystem: Host-associated > Plants > Roots > Unclassified | place... | reverse complement strand
GACAGTCAATCCGTCCTCAGTCAACCCAGAGACCGGGCAAGTCGTAAATCGAGTAGAAAAGAAAAGCAGCGGAGGCGATCAACGGGTAGAAAGCAACAATAATCTCGGTTGAGGGAAATGCGGATCAAGGGGAAGGCTGGACGCCTGGTACGGAGGTTTCACACTCCCCATACCATGGCTTCCGGGAAACGTAAACCAAAGGCCCGACATCGATATCATTGTGGATCACGGTCAAGTTGCTATAGCTTGTACCGAGTAGAAGTTATGCGAGCGCCTATATGTAGAGCGCTTACTTCTCCGTTACCCGTCCACCCGGATTCCCAGTTCTTGCGAAAGCTAACTCGGAGATGTACTCCGGTTTATCTCCACCATAGAGAATGTATATTACTTCCCAGGCACATGGTGTCAACGAGGATGCGAATAACGGGATGCACTCGTCAATTATGCAAGATTCTGACGACGGCGATCTGATGCAAAGGGGAAAATTATTCAACATCGCTGCTCTCTAGGTCCACCATATTGTCATCCTTGGGGGGTAATGCGACTTCTCCACCGAGTAATGGCCCTGGCTTGAAAAATGGAACGTCCTTCGCATCGGGCTTTCGGGTTGGAACAGTAACACAAGACCGGCTTTTCCCCGGTCTGGGACCGAGGTCAATATTTCTTGAGGCGTGGGAAGCCGTCAATAGATCCAACTATGAAGAAAAACGGAGAACGATTGATCAGCACCCCATATGACGAGTGGACTGAGAAATCAGTGGAACCAATCGTTCACCTTTTTCTGTAACTCGGCCACTTCGTGTTTGCTTTTTCTCCCAGCTTTAGAGGTTGGATCGAAGCCAAGCTTCCTGATCACGTCTGCAGAGTAGGCATTCTTCCTTGGGAGGTCTGAGGGTGATGAGCCTTCCTCCTCCTCGCTATCTCCGGGAAGGGAGTCTGCCTTCCCTTTCGAGGACGACGGATTAGTATCCTTGGTATCTTTCCGACCAGATGCTTGTCTTGCTTTCATGAGTGCGCGAGTCCCATCCTTATCCTTCTCCAATAGGGCCTTTAGGGTGCGATCAGCGTCCTTTGCGGAGATGCGCGATGCTTTGGCCTGAGCCTCCCGTCCTATAGTTTCACCGACATACATCGACCGCGAGTCACCTGTCGAGCTGGAGATGACATGTCCAGAGAAAACATAGGTTGAACCCGATGAAGAGTCCTCTGGCTTCAGGCCCCATTGTCGAGCTGGGTTATAACCAGCTTTCTTCTTCGTGTCGTCTCCGAGTCCTGAAGTCCTGGAGGAGGTGATAGATCCATTAATTAATTCGGACGAAGCAATAGACTGTACTCACGCAGAAGAAAACTCTGCGCGGCTGGCCCTTCGCCTTTCCACAGCGTTTTGGACATGCCACTCACAAACTTCAGAGACGCGCTTATCTACCCAGCTACCGCAAGCCTTTCCATCTTTCTTGATTGCCGGACAGGTCCCAAGGTCCTTCGCATACCCGATGGCGGAAATGGACGCCTCCGACTCGGGAGTTACCGCGAGAATGTTCGTTGTGGGATGGGGCGTGCTGCCCGAACGCTGTCATCGTGTTTTCGGCGTCAGTGGCATTGAATATTCTGTTTTGGATTCAACCGACCTGGAAGGGTTTCAAAATTTTCGGGGTGAGGAGCGCGATCACCGCTCCCTCCCGAAGCTTAGACATGTGTTCGAAGGCGCCTTTACTTCCCCCTTTGTAGATCTTCTTGGGCAGACCACCACTATTGGTGTCTAGGGTGTCGAAGTTGTCCGACTCGAAGAGCAACAGGGAAAGGCAAGCATCGCCACGAATAACAGGTTTTCCACCATTGGCGCCAGAATCCGACTGGCATCCAAAATCGATCAGCTTCAGATTCACGTACTTTTTCCCGAGTGGTTTAGGAGGGGCGGAACCAGAGGCTGTTCCCTTTCTTGCGTTCGATTTCCCTGGAAGTGGCTTGCCATTGGGTCCCATGACATCACCCTCTTCACGTTCAAGGCCGACGGGGGCTCGTGTGTGGTTGATAGGGCCCCTTTCAGCTACCACAGCTATAGTAACCCATTCGCCATCAACTGGGACCTCGTATCCTTGCTTGTCTGGGAGTAGGCGTATTACAGAATAGAGCTGTGAGGGGGAAATATAGTACCTCCCCCGCAGGAAGTCAACAAATTGGTCGTGCGGAATACTCCGCGATCTGTAAGGGAGGCGCTCCTGGTATTAGGGTGCAGGCGATTACGTGAAACTGGAGACACATACGATAGTCTGATTGAGGAGTGGGGTTCGAACTTATCAAAGTTCGGATCATCTGGAAGGCCCTTGTGCTGATATGGACCAGGTATAAGGTTTTCCACCAGAACAAGACGCTCATCACGTTTATGTCCGTAATTGCCAGTGACCTGAGATTCAGCCGGGATTGCAACAGGCCCGTTGAATGATGCAAGCCTCTCAATGACCGTAGATCGCGCCGGCTCATCTGACCTTCTTATTGGCTTGGCGACGGATTTAGCCGTGTTATTTTTCGGCTTTGTTGGCGCCGATTTGCTCGAGGAAGAGGCAATGAGATTTAGACCGTCGCCCATGGTCTTCCTCTTCTTCTCTATAACAAGGGCATCAAATAACACAGGTGGAACCGAGTGGCGGCTGACTTACTTGGAGAAGGTGTCGCGGGAGCGAGGGTCGTCGTTTCAGGGGTCTTCCTCTTAGGTGAACACGGAGGCTGTGGAATCACGACAGAATCAGATGGGTCGGCGAGCTGTGCCTGTAACAGGGCTATCCGTTGGTGAATTTTCGCTTGTCTACGCTGCTCTTCTATCCTCCTGTTAACGTGAGACTCCATATCGCGTGTGTTGTTTGGGTGGTCAAAGATGCCGTTGCGGTGACGCGAAGGACGGAATCAGATGGGAGGGTAGCACGTGGTTCGCGAGCAATGAAATTGAACTCACGTGACCATAAGCATTATTACGTGCGAACCTTATGCTTGGAGCCAGGCGACGTGATTTGAAATCTCGAGTGAGTCCTGGTCTTTCCCAATGCCCTGACGACAGGACAAACCGAATCTCTCGTCCCGAACATGGAATCTTGCCGGTTGCTATCGGGCTCTCCGAGTGGGTGATAGGGAAAGGCGAGAGGGAGCCTGGAGGGTCCCGGGTCCGACGTGATCATCTTGTGGTGATCGGAGCGAGCGATGATCCTCCTCGTCCCCGTTCTGGACTTCGTGGCTTCGGAAATACCCGCCATCCACCGATTGTTAAAATGTTGGCCACCCAAATTCAATCCACCCGTCCTGCGTCCATAACTCCCACCATCACCCACTCCATTTTCCACCCCAAACCCCACCCCCCCTCCGCTTCCCCTCATCCTCCCGCTCACCTCCGCGCTTTCTATCCCCCATGCTGCAGTCTTACCCTCCACCGCTCGACCTGCACACAGATGCCGCTGAGGTTGCCGTGCGCTTGCAGTCGATACAATCATTCGTCGCCTCAGCCCAAGAGCTGCGCGCGACAGTAAGAAATTCCTCCCCCTCACAACTCCAGAAACATGCAAGAAAGGTAGGGTTATTTCCTTGGTTGGTTCAAGAAACGGTAGTAACACATAGCATGAGTAGATAATTGCACTGATAGAGGTAAGCAGGGGAAAGGTGATTAATGGGCCACTTTACAAATCACCCCAACCAGATTGCCCGCGGAACACTGACTCGTGCTGGTATAAAACTACACACGTTCACCTCGTGCCCTCCTAGCGTATCTGCGCACAAGGAGGCATACTTTGATCTTTTACGAGCCCTAAAGGCAGCCCGCCATGAGCTGGACGATCCAAACCTTCGGAGTGAGTATCAAACTTCGCAACACGGGTTCCTTCGAACCGACATCTCGCTTCAATTGATCGCAGATCGCATCGGCCAATTGCTGCTTCCTCTTCACTCTTGGTTTGTAATTCACAGAGGTAGTTCATGCCAATGCCCTGGCGTATCCTGTGCTGGCCATACTCCCTCAACCCTTCCTCCTGGTCTCCGTGTACTGCGGCGGTCGGCGTCTGTCAACTTGACTCAGAATGCGTCGTCTCTGATGCCTCGTAAGACCACTCCTAGAGTCACAGGTTCTCGCTGACCCTGTCCCCTTCTGAATGGCAGCGCCAGATGCGTTCCCGAGCATCGCCCGGACAAAGGACCGCCCGAGTGGCCGCTCGGACCATTCCCCATACCTCTCAGGCCGATCGGTAGCTCAGCCATTGATGTACTCTACATCTGCGGGAAATGCGGCTGACGTGGGAGATGGGGAGGGTGATGATGAAGGGCTGAGATATGTCTATCGATCGCCATCCCGACAGAGGTTCGGGATCTTTTGCACCGGAAAAAGGCAACAAAATTGAGGCGGTCTAAGCCCTCCTCCGCATGTTCTCGAAGGGTTGTGGGATATAATTTTGGGGTTCCATTTTTCGCCGTTTTATAAGGGCGCCGTTCCGCCGTGCCCGTTCCTGTGTTACGTGGCTCTCGGCGTTTAACGCCGTGTATTTATACTGCATGGACTCGTAGTGTACTTACCTTGGTTAGGAGTCATATCAGGTGTACCTATGTTTAGATATCTTTTGCTCTTCCCCAGGGCAGTTGCCCGCACCTGTCCCCAGGAGGGCTGAGGGAGGCAGCGCCGGTCGAGACCTTCATACTTGAGCTGGGTTCCGTTGCTGACGTTACCAACTTCAAACATCACCCTTTGTGACATAACAGGGTCCGGGTACCGCCCAACCGGCCTGCACCTTCCATCATTGGACCCCAGGTATGTGCTCTCCTAGGATGTTTTCCACCTTCTTCATCCTTACTACCCTGGTCTGGAAGTGCACATTCATCTTCCTTTTATAAAGATCCCCGTGCAATGTATTAATACCGTCGGACGTAATCGTGTTTCACGTGTTTTAATACCTGGCTTTTGGTGTGTCGTGGTCCCGCAAGTGACGTCCTTCTAGTTGTAGAGTTTACTCGCGCCAAGATAGAGTACGAGACGTAGACCGCTCGCCCTAAGCCAGCTTGTGCGTTTTTCCACCTGAACAGGGTCCATTCCTTCGGCAACCACAAATTTACAACGAGTCTGTGAATGGCCGGTTGGCATTCATCAGAATTGATATTGAAACATGATCAATCATTTCAGCGCATCCTGTCCCTTCAGTGATCGGCGCCCTCGTGACAATGGCCACCCTGGCTCTGGCAGCGTGGTTATATGGTGTCAAACCGCCAGCCCTGGATACCCCTCGAACAAACGACGTAGGGGGTCAATAACTCGCAGCGTTAGACCAGAGTGGGTCAGGTGCGGTGTTTCCTCCTGGGGTCACTCTACGTTACGACAGCACGAGGAGGATATACCCCCAAAAAGATTGGGGCTGGGAGCCCAGAGGAGGAAAGACAAGATATTGGCGCGAGTTCCGAATCCTCTCGATCGTCCAGATGGGAGCTTCCCTCCGACCAGGGAGCAGTCATTTATCTGCATGAATCCCAGAGGGTTTCCACAGGAGCACCCGTAGGCGTGCTTCCTCCTGGAGGCCATAAGAAATAAAGTTATCGCCTACTGGAAATGGGATGATCAGCGACATAACCCTCGCTTTGACCTGCGCCGATATTCGTCGAATCACTTTCAACCATTTGCGACACAAAACCTTCCCCGGGCGTGCTTATTATAAATTCCCTATTCATAAAGAACTTAAAGATAAGGAAATGCGTTCTGCGTGGTTAATTACATCCCAGTGGCGTTGAAAGGCAGGCAGAAGTGTACGCTGCGCGCTCTGCGTTTTGGGAGATAACCTGAACGAACATAAGAGGATCAGTTCATCGGCTATATAAAGCGACCAAATTATCGTGGGATTCCACCTACGTCCACGTTTGATGCGGTCCCTTTCCTGCCTAGATGCATTGTGCAAGATAGACACACTTTACTGACTTCCTCGGGCAAGTAAAACCACTGGTATGGAGCCTGTAGGCAGATTCGCACCCAGTAGGACCTCGGAACCATCCAAATATGTACACGAGACCTTGCATGAAGTATGATTTTAATCCCCTGCCCGTCATACTTTATTCCTACGATCCCATTGACAACTTAGGCCGCAGCGCGCAACCCATTGGCACTGTTACCCTCCGTACGTCTACAGCCCGATACTGAGTCGCCTTCAATTGGAAGTGATCGAAGCCGGTAGGGGTGACCGTTTTTCCGGGATAGATTCCCCTTCAAGTGCCTCCATTACAACTCTCCTAGCACTCTCGTCCACGAAATAAAAGCTATATCGCTGGCATACCGGTATGTGGGATTTACACGGTTTTTGACATATTTTTGATACAACTTCCATTTCGTTCCGGTTATCGAAAATCATCCCATCACCGCCCACGTGGCTGTACCTGTCATCAAAATCCCGAAGGTTGCTCCCGCTCGCCCACGTCAACCTCAATTCCCGCGCCGAGGGACGGGCGCATTCTCATTCTTCGAGCGCGTCAAATGAAACGAAAGCATATCGTTGGAATACTTGTCTATCGGATCGCTCTCGCGCTTCTCACCCGTTCGATCTTTCAACCGGACGAGTTCTTCCAGTCTCTGGAGGTCGCGCACAATATCGTCTTCGGTTATGGCAAACTCACGTGGGAATGGCAACCCAGCGTCGCCATAAGGTCGATAGTATATCCGACGTTATATGTGCCCGTGTATTGGATCCTATATGTCACCGGGTTGGACGCGACCGGCCTACTGGTACGTCGATCACCGATAATCCAGAAAGCCCCCAAGCGTCATGTCTGAGTGTGTCGTTAGGTACATGCACCCAAAGTGCTCAGTGGCGTCATTGCGGCACTCACAGATATTTGGGTATGTGAACTGGCACGACAAGTTTTGGGAGAGAAATACGTAATTGGCACAGTGAGCTTGTTTTTGCACCAAAGAAGAAAAGCATAGGACTGAGCGAAGGTGCGCAGGGGTTTTTGTCGTTAACCTCTTTCTTCCATGGGATGTCCTTGACCCGATCGATGTCGAACTCGTTGGAGACGTCTCTAACGACCATCGCTCTGAGCTACTATCCATGGCTTTCCAGCCAGCTCCTTGACGGGTGAGTTGATAGATTCCCCTCGATACGTAGGGGGTTGACGTGCCTCAGACAGCGATCTCGCAAGTCTCTCTTCTTCGCCGCCTTGACATGTACTATCAGACCGACATCAGCCATTACCTGGATTTTTCTCTATGGTGCATTACTCTGGCGGCTACGTCACAACCTACACGCAGCTGGGCAGGTCCTCTTCCAAGTGGCTTACATTGGGTTTGTGGTCGCTTCTCGCGAACAATACCGCTCGCACTAACGACCCAACAATAGTCTCAGCATGACCGCCCTGCTTTATTACGCAGACTCCGCTTTCTACGGGCGACCGGTGTTTACACCTCTCAACTTCATGCGCACGAATTTGTCATCGGTATCACTGGTATATGGCAGGAACGTGTGGCACTACTACTTCACGCAAGCCATACCAATCCTGTGCACGTCGAGCCTCCCACTTGTCGTAAAGGGGTTGTATACGTGTCTCCGGACTGCTCCCCATTCTCCCCATTCCAAGGATCGAAAATCGTCAAAGTCAACGTCCGAGAGCCTCATGATCCTGGCTGCAACGGTATTGTGGACGGTCGTCGTTTACTCCTTGTCCGGCCACAAAGAGTGGAGGTTCATCCACCCGATGCTTCCCATTCTTCACATTTTCGCTGCGAAAGCTCTCGTGGAATCTTCCAAATTGGAAATTACGCAGAAGCAAGTCGGCGCTCGGGGAGATCTCTCGAGATTCATCCGGACAGCGTCAAAGTCTCATCTGACGCTCCTCCTTCTTCAACTCCCCGTTATTCTGTATTGTATCGCGTACCGGTCCAGTCCCCAAGTTTCTGTGATGAGTTATCTTCGCTCCCTCTCACAACACGATGGTCGGGTTCGGTCTATCGGTTTTCTGATGCCATGCCATTCGACTCCCTGGCAGTCGCATCTACATAACCCCCAACTTGACCATCCCGGAAGGCTTTGGGCCATCGGATGCGAACCTCCGCTTCAAGGCCAAGACGTCATCGAGTACAAAGACCAAACAGATGTGTTCTACGAGTCTCCTCTCGAATACCTCAAGACGCGGTTTCCCTCGGACGTAGATCTGACTTTCCCACCATCAAGTTATCCCTTCTCCCCACCTGGCCTACCCGAAAAACCGATTACGAGTGAAGAAGAGACGGATGTGGAGGAGAGCGAGAAGTGGAGGCACGAGTGGCCAGAGTATCTCGTGATGTTCGGTCACCTCCTAGAATACCCTGGGATTCGCGAGTACTTGACGAAAACGATGCGGTACAAAATCGTTTGGCGGGCTGGATACGGTTTCGACGAGGAGCCGAATCGAAGCGGAGGTGTCTTCGTACTCAAAGCGCCTCTTCATTACCGTCCCCTCTCCCCAACACCCGCCGAAAACCACCCAAAGGCGCATCACAAGTGCGCTTGGGATAGCATCCACCACAATCACGAGCGGCTAACAGGGCATAAACATTAACTACATCAATTTCCGCACAGTAGTTTATCCCGTTCCCGCGAGGCGCGATGTTTATCCTAATTTTATTGTTTTGGCAGATTCCCCTCGTGGCGCGGCGTGGTGTTGATAGGCGGTTTCTTTCTTCGTCAAGATACCGATCTGTATTTCACTTGGGACCCTCCTTATCTGAGATGGTGTCGAACCGAATTTAGTTCCAGGGACCAGTGTTATCCCCACCGGTTGGTAGGGACTTATCCAACCCCAAAGCAATTCGATGTTTAGTTACCCCAAACCGGTTACCTATTCTATCCGCGCATTGATGATACTGTTGACGAATGTAACGGTACTTCAATCTGGGAAACATTGCGTCGGGTAGGAGGCAACGATGGAGTGGTCGTCAGCGGCCGTGGAGAGGATCCCGCTCTTGCGGATGAGGACGACGACGACGAGCTTGGTCACGGCACCACCAATGGTCTCAGTACGAAGAATGAGGGGGTCGAACCGAAGTTCTCATTGCAAGTTAGGATACTGCCCTGAACTATTTTCAGGCAACTACACTACTTCCTAGATTATGTACGAGGGGAAGCGCACTGCGCGCTCAAAGGTTTCAAAAATATAGTCCTAGAGCTTCCCTGCCAACGAAGCCAAAGGGGAACTGAAGTGGGTCAAAGGAAGTTAGGGAAAGGGAGAATAATGCACAGAACAGAGGGGAAACCGATCCAAGGGAGACGGGGGGATGAGGGAGAGAAGGCAGTTGATAACAGCACACAGGAGAGGCGTTGAGACGGAGGGAGAAATCAGGGAGGGCGAACAAATGTGTAATAGACAAGAATTGAGACCTGCGTTGCAAAGAGGTAGTGAACATATAAACCAGAGATGATAAAATAAACACGGAGAACTGCAAGTAGAATAAACACAGCATGGCGAAGCGGAAGCGGAAGCCGGGTTGAAAGCGCAGAGACGAGGAAAAGGGACAGTGGAGTGAAAAGGATGAGACAGTAGTATACAAGAGTTGTCCCCGACGGTGCCAGTTGGTCTGAACGCATGAGTCTTGCGCACGAGATTCCGAGACGAATAGCGCATCAAGAAAAAGAGCTTTGTTCAAGGGGATTCAGTGGCTTCCGTCGATGATGCTGCCGATGCTCAAGGGGTTCCTCCTGCCCTCTACATGCGGACCCCTTCCACCCGCGCTACCATCACCTCCGGAGCCAGTAGAATGGACGGAAATTGCGCTCAACGGACCGGATGGCGGCGGACTACCTTGGGTCGCCCTCAGAGGTGCCAACTGAATTCGATCGCCACCTCTCATGCCCGACCCACCCATCGAGCCATCATGGGATTGATGGGTCTGATGCGGGTGCTGTTGGTACCCAGAGCTTGGTGGAGGTAATGGAAGGGTTCCGGTGCCTCCTTGTCCATGGCCACCGTAACTGCCCGAGGTTGGCACGCCCCAGGTATCGCCGGGATTGGGGTTGTACTGCGCATACCCAGTAGGGGGCGGGGCGGGTGGGTAATGCCTATACTGTTGCTGTGCCTGGTGGTGTTGGTGTTGATGTTGCGGCTGCGGCTGCTGATGAGGTTGTGGTTGGTGGTGGGGTTGAGGATGATGTTGAGCCTGTGACTGGTGGTGTTGAGGGGGCGGTGGTAACTCGTAAGAATGAGGCGCAGGTGGGGATGAGTGACCATACCCAGGACCAGGCTGAGGATAGTGCGTCCTCGCCTGCGTCTGGACTGGTTGCGATGCTCTCACGTCCTGGCTCGGGTGACTTTGAGTAGGAGCCGGTTGAGGAGGTGGAAGGCCGGGACCATTATATCCGTTCTGTTGAGGGTAGGAATGCTGTGAAGGCATTGGAGGAGGAGGATATGTATAATGATGCTCATACGAGCCATACGTCGGAGTATTAGATGGGGGAGGATACGAGTAATCCGTTGGAGGTGGCCGATACGGAGCGGGTGGAGGAGGGTGAGCATGGGATGGGTGATGGGTTGGAGGGGGCAATGGGCCCGGAGCCGGCGCTGGTGCAGGAGCAGGAGCAGGCGCGGGGGGATGTTGGTGGTGAGTTTGTTGGTGTTGTGGTGGAGGGTAATGTACAGGCGGTGGAGGTTGGTAGTGATCATATCCATTGGGCTGATTCCAGCCGGATGGAGGGGGACCATAGTTTCCATATTGGTAGTGAGGAGGTGGAGGTCCGTACGCGGCAGGTTGTGTAGTGTGGTAATGATGTGAAGGGGGTTGGGGTGGTGGCGGCGGTGGCGCAGTGTGCTCGTACGAATAACTGCCACGGTGGTCGTACTGAGCATGATCAGATGGTGGTTGGGTCGGGGAAGGTGGGGTAACCTGTTGTTGTGGTTGGGGTTGTTGGTTTTGAACCGGTGGGCTCGCTTCAGCAGCGGGTTGCTGGGGAGGCGAGGGCGCTGGAACAGGGGTAGTACCAGGCCAAGGAGGGACAAGATGAGAAGTTCCAGGCTCAACAATGTCGTCGCGAGCATCGGGAATAATTTCGCCGATCTTCTCAATCTTCTGTCTCTTGATCTCCCGAACGATACGTATACCACGACCTTTCTTCTCCTTTGGTTCATCCTCGGTCTTCTGAGGTGCACGCCCGATCGTAGGTGACGCCTCGATGGGACCAATTGGTTGGGGAGGAGCGGGGACCAAAGGACGCCTTCGCGTGCGAATGTCCTTGCGAATGCGAATCTTGATACCCTGGTCAGCCATAGTACAAGAGAGCTGCGTAGACTCTGAGGCAGGGGTGAGAAAACAAGCGAGTAGTTCAAACACCTGAGACATACCCTCCATGCCGGGGAACTTCTTGGCGGTGTAGACGTAGAAGGGAGCAGAGTAGATCGACTTGCAATGCCGAACCGAGGTTCTGGAAATGATCTCAACATATGATGTGCGGCGATGAATGAAATAACGAAAATATGTACCCAACAACCTCAAACAAGGACAGTTTGAGACGATAGCTTCCTTCCATTCTCACACTGAGATCGGGGAATACGAAAAAGGCAGCATCTTCCCCCCGATTCTCTGAGTCCTTGAGGTGATAAAGGGACGAAACCACAGATCCGGCAGTACACCTTGTCTTTCCGCCCTGATGACGCAATGGTAAGGGTCCGATCAACTCTGAGCCGAAAAAGGTCACCCTCACGTTGAACCAGTGGATCTCCACGTCTTCGTCGGGCTGAGCGAGGGAAGCATACATGAAGTAGTACGGGTTTTGGAGGAAGGAGGAGACGTATTGATTGCCTATCAAAGAGCAAACGGCGTCAAAGATGTGCCGTAAGCAGGGACGAAAATTTTAGTGAACGAAAATTTGCGCACCTCCAGCATCGGAACTGGTTGACCTGGGTGTCGCAGGATCAGTCGAGCCACGGTCAATCACACGTAATTGGACGATTGGCGGAGGGTCAATCGGACGACGGTCATCTGCGCGCACGGACAACGGGTTCAACCACACGAACCTATCCGTGACCACACGACTCACTTCCGACTCCGCACATTCGTGCCTGTTTTGGTTCCTGTCTGACGATTAACTCATAGTCACTACAAACGGTGAAGGAGGTGGTCAGCATCTGACATCGCGCTCGGGTTGATTGAGGATAGATTTCTCAGCAAGAAAGCCGGGGAGTCTGGGTCTGTCTCACAGGAGGAGGGCAATGCAGACGAAAGATCCGTCGGTTGAGAACAATGAAATCACGATCTCAAACCCAGATCCTGGGACCGAGAACCCAGTGAAATGTCGCAAAGACATGCGTCGAAATTCGGGAGCCCCGGCTAATGCATCGTTGCTTGGACTCCTAACGTCCGCCGCGGCTCCATCACATTGAGATGGCTCCTTGAGTGGCTGGAACGTCCATGGGGGACAATAAACGGAAGCTCACGCACAGTCGATCTCGGTCGTAAGTCGGTAACGCGTGTCGCTCGTATTGCTGAACGTCGTCGTCCATCTCTGGGGGAGATAGGTTACAGGTCGAGGGATAGGGTGGCCAAAGCCTGGAGTTCCGAGGGTGATACGCGGCAAAAATTGGCGTAGCGACGAAGCCGACGACAAGGAAATGGAGAGGCAGCCCCGTAAACCGGCTGGCTTGTGAGAGTTTTATGGGAAAGGGTAAAGAGGCGAGAAGGGACCAACCCAACGGCGCCTCCCGCCATTGGCCGGCCTCGGCCCGATCCATCACTCACACAGTACAAGACAAAAAGACGGCAAACGTGAATGAAATGCTCGCTCATCCCATGAGGTCAAACAGACGACAAGCGCAGTCACAGTAAACGCTGATACTACAGTTCTCTTATACAAAATTACCCCGCACCCGCTCATGAGGCTCCTGCCACGGCACTCCCAAAATCTCCAGAATCTCCCTCTCCGTCTCAGACGCAAGCAGCCGACCTACGAACAATAGAGACACCGACAAGTGACCGCCACGACCGCCACACACAATAAGAATCAGAGTGCACAAAAAAGCTGTTTGATTGAATTAAATCTCTTACCCGAAATAGCCTTCTTACTGGGATCTTTAAGATCTCGTACGACCCCTCCATACAGCCCTGTGCCACGTACCGTCAGTTCCTTTATCAGTCCGACTGTCGGATCCAGGACAGTCGTCCGCTTACCGCGCTGGTTCAGGGTCATCCCATGCTTCCTTGCCTTCAGTCTCAGCGATCGATTGAACTTGCAAACAAGTAACAGATAAGTGCGGGCCCCTTCGAGCCCCCCGATTTCCCGGTATACGTACAATCTCATCTCCCTAAATGGAAACGTGAATCAACACGTATTTGCTCACCCTAACCGCCTTCCAAGAATACGGTCATCGCGACACTCACCGTATAATATAATAGTGCAGCGCCCCTCGCTTCCCATGGCACTGACAAAAAGTCTGACCGGTCACGTCAGTAGCCAAAGTCAATCGAGCGACAGAGAAGAAGAAAGGCGAGGTAAAATAACAGTATACGCGTACCTATCCTTCGACGTTTGCTTTCCATGTCCTTCCGGCACAACCCGCGATAAATCAACTCCAATTCGTGCCAATCACCCGGCATAACGAGATCGTCAGTGATGATCCCCCGAGCGTGGCACGCCTGCCATAATTTCTTCGCAGTACCTGTTCAACACAACCGGATCCATACTCAATAAGTCACAAACACGGGACTCATATACAGGCCCGGGGCCGCTCCGTCAACATAGAGAAGATACCCACCCACATGTGTTTTTCCATCCTCAACGGATCTAGTGATGATGACATCTATATCTCCGCAAGTCTCCGAACTCCTGTAGGGAACATCGTAAACATCGTTGGGGCAATGGATAAGGTCGGAGGTCACGCGGACGGTTGGGATGACGAGAGGGATTCAAAACTCTCGCGATTCAACTTGAGCAACTCACCTCCGATAACTTCCCATACATTCTACAAATAACTTGGGATCAATCTTGATAGCTAGTTTCCGAATGATGGTCAGTCTCTGCTACAGGAGATGCTTGACAGTCGGATACCGTGACGCAAGGATGCACGCACGAGAACGCATGCCGGCGCCCGGCGTGCACACTGACGTTACGATTGTGCCTACCGATGAAATCGATATGAGCGAGCAAGTACATACCGATGTTCTTTATCTGTTCAAATATCGCCGCCACCTCGCTCCTCGACATGCGTTCGTTAATATCTGTGGTGATAACAGGCGCATATCAGCCGAAGCGGAACGACGAGTGAACGAGGCAAACAAGATCCGACTGTGCCCGTGCCCCGCCCAACGAAGGTGAGTAGATTTACCATCGTAGTACCGGATCCCGATCTCCTGCTGAGGAGTTAGTTTAATGCCACCTTTGCCGGCAAGCACATCTTCGAGAGTCCGCGCCCCGGCACTATACCACATGTATGCCGTCTTCACCCCTGCTCAAACCACACGAGATATGGTGAATACACAGCATGACACATCGATGGAGATGAAGAGGGGAATTAAGAAGTAGACGTAAAAACCCACCAACACCAAAGACACCCTGGAACAACTTATTAACCTTTACATCTTCCGTGTTTTCGTGCCCGATCCGCTTCAGGTTCCCAGTGTTAATTATTTCAATAATCTAATCCGCACCCCACATCATAGGAGGGGGAGAAAGGTAAACGTTATCAGCACTGTGATCACGAGCACGGATTTTATCACAGGATAATCAGCGGGAGATGCGCGGAGCGTTCCACCAGCCGGGTGCAGAGTTGCAGGGTTGTGTGTCTCACGAGGCCGTTACGGCAGCCTGGAGCGGATGGGAAGGAAGAGGTTCGGAAAGGAAACGAGGCTTTACCTTCGATGCTGTTTTCTCACCCACCCCCCTGATGGCCCGGGCCTCCGCATACGACTTGATCCTCGTCGGGTAGTTTAGCAGGGCTCGGATGGCTACCCGGAGCCCACGAAAGCAAAACGCGCGAGAATGAGGACATCAGTACGTTTATTACGTTATTATCAGCAAGTCAAGATTAAAAACGGAAGGTATGTGGTCGCCCTCCGGTGACACCAGACGATCCGTCGTCCCGGAATGAGATCCATCGTGGGGGCATGGGGTCCGGAGCTTCGGCTCGTAAGTGTAATTGGTCCCGAGAAACCGGAGCTGATCCCGGGAAGCCGGGCTCGATCGAGATTCCGAAACCGAGATCTGTGTTTTTGGGCGGACATCCAGTTTCCTCAAACGCATGTCATCACCCGGAACGTGGGGGATAGAAAGACGTGAAAGAACGGGAGTCCGAAATCCCGCGCCACAACAGACAGTTACATCATCCGGAGATGAAGTGGCCATGATCAATTAGGTCACTTACATTTGTTGTAACTGAACACTCTCCAGTTATTCTCCGCTCCAGGCTTAGCCCGATGAAGCCCTTGCAGTTCTCGCAACTACCGTCAACACAACGCATTAGCAAACGTCATCATATGCGGCTCATAAAGGTCACCCATGGATCGTGGAGTGCTTGAGGCGTCAGGTGAAATCACGGACCTTGTCTACGACATCTTGATTAGGACACGGAAGAACCGCGTTGACACCATCCGTGCCCAACTTTTTGTCGCACGCCTACAATACCGAGATTTGAGTTTAACCGTTGAATGCATCGGATGGGCCAGATTTCGAGGGGTGAAGTCAGAGGATGGTCACCCAAGGGCAACGAGGATAGATGTGAAGTGTAAAGGTAATATAATGGTAAAAAGATTGATTGTTGAATGGCGACGTAAACCAGGGTACAGGGTTTTAGTGAACAACAAGAGGTGCGCGAAGAGCGGATATGACGAAATATACTCAAAGAACCTAGGGATCCCAGTACTCACACTAGGAGCTTTGGTCTTGCCTTTGCCCGATGTTCCAGGGGTGGTCAATGCAGATTCTGCATCAGAATCTTCAGACACCTCTTCCGAACACCACTGCATGAACATAAATCGTGCCGAACAAACCGAGTCAGATGATGACGATGATGTCGTCGAAAGATCGATGGATAAAGGCACAGATCAGAGTTCCGGGCATCAGAACGCAAGATGCAAGAACTAAGGACGAACTCCGGCTCTGCCTTTATGTTCCGTCTGGGCTTTCGCCTTAGTGTAAAACTCCGCCAGTGGATCTTCGGCCCCGAACTCCAGCTTGCCCTTCCCT
>Ga0307512_10004118_pt1 | contig 16147 bp, 14 predicted proteins | sample 14_EM_MG_FD_200267 | JGI IMG/M metagenome (GOLD analysis project Ga0307512, IMG submission 200267) | Populus trichocarpa ectomycorrhiza microbial communities from riparian zone in the Pacific Northwest, United States - 14_EM | ecosystem: Host-associated > Plants > Roots > Unclassified | place... | reverse complement strand
TTACTTGATGGCGCCGGCCGTGATGCCGCGGGTCAGCGTGCGCTGGAAGAGCAGGAAGAAGAGCATCGCGGGCAGGATGCCGATCAGCGCCGAGGCGCTGGTGGTCGTGGCATCCATCAGCCGGTCGCCCTGCAGCACGCCGAGGGCCACCGGTACGGTCTGGTTGTCGTTGGAGATCAGGAAGATCAACGGCAGGAAGAACTCGTTCCAGGTCCAGATGAAGAAGAACGTGAACAGCACCGCGAGGGTCGGCCGGCTGACCGGGACGACCACCCGCAGCAACGTGCGCCACTTGCCCGCGCCGTCGACCGCGGCGGCGTCGAGCAGTTCGGTGGGGAACTCGGCGTAGACCGAGGAGAGCAGGTAGGTGCCGAACGCGCTCTGGATGACGGTGAAGATGATCACGATCGAGATCAGGCTGTCGTACAGATGCAGGCTCTTCGACAGGTAGTACAGCGGGTAGACCAGCACCTCCTGCGGCAGCAGGTTGGCGACCAGGAAGAAGACCAGGAACCAGACCCGGCCCTTGATCCGGCCGATGCCCAGGGCGTACGCGTTGAGCACCGACAGGGCGACGCCGAGCACGGCCACCAAGGCGCTGGTGATGAAGCTGTTCCAGAGCTTGCGGCCGAAGTCGACCCGGTTCCAGAAGTCGACGATGCCCGACCAGTAGAGCGAGCGCGGCAGCGAGAGCGGCCCGTTCGCAGCGTAGTCGGCCGGGCTCTTGACCGCGTTGACCGCCACCACCAGCAGCGGCGCGACCACGAGCAGGAGCAAGACCAACAACGCCATCAGTACGACGAAACGGGTGGGCCGCCATTGCCGGGCGGGCCGGGCCGCGGGTGGGCCGGACCGCACCGGCGAGCGGGTGGCGGTGGCCGTCATCGGACGCTCCGATCGGCGCGGGTCTGCAGGCGCAGGAAGACGAACGCCAGCACGACGATGATCACCGTGAGCACGGTGGAGATCGCCGAGCCGTACCCGACCTGGGCCTTCTCGAAGAAGTTCTTGAAGGCGAAGTACGACGGGACGAGCGTGGCGTTGCTCGGGCCGCCCCGGGTGAGCACGAAGATCTGCCCGAAGACCTTGAGCGCGGCGATCGTGGTGGTGACCAGCACGACGTAGAACTCCGGCCGGATCATGTGCACCGTGATCGCCCGGAACCGCTGCCACCAGTTGGCGCCGTCCAGGTCGGCGGCCTCGTACAGCTCGGGGTCGATGCGCTGCAGCCCGGACATGAACATCACGATCGGATAGCCGAGCTGGAACCAGATCATCACCGCCATGACGCTGAACAGCGCGTACTTGGGGTCGCCGAGCCAGTTGCGGGCCAGCGACGACAGCCCGACCGAGTCCAGGATCCGGTTCAGCGCGCCGTAGCTGGGGTGCAGGATCCAGCCCCAGACGATGCCGGTGACGGCCACCGGCAGCACCTGCGGCAGATAGAGCCCGGAGCGCAACAGCGACGCCCAGCGGTTGCCGAACACCTTGGCCACGTAGTCGAACAGCACGGCGGCCAGCAGCAGCCCGAGCAGGGTCGGGATCACCGCCATGGCGACGATCAGCGACAGGATGTGCCCGAACGACGCCCAGAAGTTCGCGTCGTGCAACAGCCGGGTGTAGTTGTCGAAGCCGATCCACTCCGGGGTGCCGATCCCGGGCCACCGGGTGAAACTGATCCCGACGGTCATGACCAGTGGCACGACGATCACCGCCACCGAGGCCAGCACCCCCGGGATCAGAAACACTCCGTAGCCGCGACTGCGGGACTTGTTCATTTGCCGAGGTCGGCCAGGTTGTCGTTGTACGGCTTGGCGATCTCGTCCAGCATCGCGGTCGGCGTCTTCGAGCCGTTGATCAGCCCCTGCACGCCGCCGACCAGCACGTCGTAGTAGCCCGGCGCCGGCCAGTCCGGATAGAAGGCCAGGCCGTCGGCGGACGCGACCTTGTTGAAGTTGTCGATCAGTTCCTTGTTCTTGGGATCGGTGATCTGCGCGGAGTCCGCCGCGACCGGGACCCCGCCGTTGTTGCCGAGCAGCGCCTGGATCTCGGGCTTCATGGTGATGTCGATGAAGTCGTACGCCAAAGCCTTGGCCTTGGATTTGGTCGGCACGACCCAGAGGTTGCCGCTGGAGCCGGCGTTGAGCTTGTTGCCCGGGAACAGGAACGAGCCCCACTGGTAATTCTTGATCTCGGTGGCGAACCGGCCGTACCACCAGCTGCCGGAGATCATGATCGGGAACTTGCCCTGCTCGAACGCGACGCCCATGTCCTCGGCCTTGATCCCGGCCGAGTTCTTGGCGATGTAGCCCTTGGCCACCCAGTCGGCGAAGGTCTGCGCGCCGTAGGTCAGCTCCGGCCCGTGGAAGTCGACCTTGCTCTTGTAGAGCTGGTAGTTGTCGACGAACGTCCGGTCCGCCTTGGACAGCGCCAGCTCGTACAGGATCTGCTGCGCCGGGTATTCGGCCCCGGCCACCGACAGCGGGGTGACACCGGCCTTGACGAACGTGTCCATCCCCGCGGTGAACTCGTCCAGGGTGGTCGGCACCGGGACTTTGTACTTGGCGAACATGTCCTTGTTGTAATAGACCATGACGTATTCGCCGTAGTTCGGGATGCCGTAGAACTTGCCGCTGCCCATGATCCCGTCGGCGTCGTACTTGGCGGTGGTCTGCAGGCTCGGGCTCAGCGCCTTGTCCCAGCCGCGTTTGGTCGCCTGGTCGGTGAGGTCGGTCAGCAGGCCCTGCTTGGAGAGCAGGCCGGCGGTCGCGTTGCCCTTGTTGTATTCGAGGATGTCCGGTGCGCTGTCGGAGTTGAGGATCATCCCGGCGTTCTGCTGGATCTGCTGGAAGCTCTTCTGCTCGAACTTCACCTCCACGCCGGGGTGGCCGGCCTTGAATTCCTCGATCGCCTTGCTCCAGGCGACACCCATCGCGCTGGTGGGGCCCTCGTAGTGCCAGAGGGTCAGGGTCTTGGCATCGGCGCCGTCGCTGGAACTGTCGCTGTCACCGCCACAGGCGGTCAGCGCGACCATCATCGCGAGCAGCAGGGCTCCCGCGGCGACGCGCACTCGGGGTCTGAACATGCTGACGTCCTCCAAGGGGCTGCCATCGTCGAAGCGCTTCGACGATGGCGTCGAACAGCCGCCGAAACAATCGTCGAAGCGCTTCGACGATGAGGGGTTGGCACGACCGTAGGGAATCGCTCCCGGACGTGTCAACGGTGTGACGAGAAGATTTCCGCGCAGCTGTCGCGTTCGACCAGCGTGGGCGCCAGCAGCGTGGTCCCGGCGCCGGCCCGGCCCTCGAGCAGATCCATCGCCGTCTCGACCGCCAGCGTGCCGACGTCGTGCGCCGGGATGTCGACCGAGGTGAGCCGCACCGGCATGCCGACCGCGACATCGCGCGGGCACACCGCGACCACCGAGACGTCCTCCGGCACCCGGCGGCCGGCCTCGCGCAGCTCCTCGAGCAGCGGCAGCAGAGCCTCCTCGTTGTGCACCACCAGCGCCGTCGCCCCGGGCAGCTCGGCGTCGATCAGCGCGAGGCAGGCCCGGACGCCGGGCCGGCCGGGCTCGCACGGATGCGCGACCGTGCTCAGGCCCAGCGCCGCCGACGTCTCGGTGAAGCCGGTGAGGAACCGGTCGGCATAGCTGGTGCCGCGCTGATAGACCGCCGGCGACGGGCCGATCAGCGCGATCCGCCGGTGCCCGTGCCCGGCCAGGTGCCGCAGGCTCTCGGCGGCGGCGGCCGCGAAGTCCAGGTCGACACAGGCGATGCCGGCCGCGTCGTCGGGCAACCCGATCAGCACCGACGGCTGCTTGAGGCCGCGCAGCGCGGGGATGCGTACGTCGTCGCGCTCGACGTCCATCACGATCAGCGCGTCGACCATGGTGCTGTTGGCGACCCGCTCCAGGCCCGCGGGGCCCTCGTCCTTGGTCAGCAGCAGCACGTCGTGGTTGAAGCCGCGCGCGGCGGTCACCACCGCGGTCGCGAACTGCATGATGACCGGCACGTTGACGTCCACCCGCAGCGGCACGACCAGGGCCAGCACGTTGGTCCGGCTGCTGGCCAGCGCCCGGGCCCCGGCGTGCGGGTGGAAACCCAGCTCGGCGATGGCCGCCTGGACCCGGGCCCGGGTCTGCGCCGAGATCGGCCGGCGGCCGCTGAGCACGTACGAGACCGTGCTCGGCGACACCCCGGCCGCGCGGGCGACATCGCTGATCGTCGGCATCGCCTGATCCTACTGACCGCGGCTCAGCGGATCGTGAAGCTCGACAGCCGCAACGCCGAGCCAAAGACCAGGTAAACATCGTGCCGACCAGTGGCCGGGGCCAGTCGCGCACTGGCAGTGAGATAGTCGTAGTCGCCGCCGGTGCTTGTCGCGATTGCCGTGCCGAGTAGTTGGCCGGTCGGCGAGTCGAGGCGGATCTCGATCGGGCCGGAGCCGGCGACCCGGCCGGTGAAGGTGAGCGGCCCGGACGGCAGCGCCGCGTCGGCGAAGCTGATCCAGTCCCCGGCCGCGTGCGAGCCGACCGCGGTCCCGGCGGCCTTGGTCTCGTCCACGAGGCTGGTCCCCGCGTACCCGTCGAAGTTCTCCGCGCGGGTGGTCGCCGCCAGGTTCCGGGGCGGGATGGTCTCGCCGTGGACCCGCAGGGTGGCGCGCTGCCGGATGTCGTCGGACGCCGAGCCGACCAGCACGTCGTAGGTCGACGACTCGACCACCCAGCGGCTGCGCGTCACGTCCCAGTGGGCCAGCTGCGCGGGGTCCAGCTTGAGAGTCACGGTTGTCGTCTGTCCCGCGCCGAGACGCACCCGCTGGAACGCCCGCAGCTGCTGGACCGCGGTGGTGTCCCGGGAGGTGCGCTGATGGGTGTAGAGCTGCACGACCTCGTCGCCGGCCCGCTTGCCGGTGTTGGTCACCGCCACCCGGACCGAGCCGCCGCCGACCTGCAACGGGCCGTACCGGAAGCTCGTGTACGACAGGCCGTGGCCGAACGCGTAGAGCGGCGTCTGCCGACTGTACAGGTAGGTCTGCTGCGACGAGATGATGTCGTAGTCGTTCAGGTCGCCCGGCAGCTGGGCGTCCGATCGGTACCAGGTCTGGGTCAGCCGGCCGGCCGGGTTCTGCTCGCCGAAGAGCACGTCCGCGACGCCGTGCCCGGTCTCCGCGCCGGCGTGCGTGGTCCACAGGATGCCCGGCACGTGCTCCTGCTCCCAGGCGATGGTGTCCGGGTAGCTGGTCTGCAGCACCACGATGGTGTGCGGGTTGGCCGCGCGCACGGCCCGGACCAGCGCCTCCTGGCCGTCGCCCAGCGCGGTCGAGGTGCGATCGTGCGCCTCCCGGCCGTTGATGAACGGGTTGCTGCCGACCACCACGACCGCGGTCCCGGCGGCCTTGGCGGCGGCCACCGCCTGCTCGATGCCGCTGCGGACGACCTCCTTGGTGAAGTGCGCCGCGCCGGCCGCGGTGGTGGAGCCGAGGCCCAGCGCCCCGTCCGCGCCGACGGTCACGTAGGTCTTGGCGCCGAACCAGCTCTCCTGCGTCTCGTACCCGGCGTAGTGCAGGACGTAGCTGCCGTCGGCCTGCGGCTCCATCTTGAACTGCTGCTGCACGAACCAGCCGCTGGGAGTGTCGTCGCGGGTGACGAACGGTCCCCAGTTGTAGCCGAGATACTTGCCGGTGCCGACGTTGCGCAGGGTCTGCACGCCCTGGCCCCAGTCCACGGCGTCGAACTGGGCGGCGGCCGAGGCCGTGGCACCGGTGGCGGTCACCGGGTCGGCGTCGGTGGTCCCGGTCGAGGTCACGTAGCGGCCGGTGGTCGTGTCCTTGAGCGCGATCCGGTCGGTGCCGTCGCTGCTGGTTACCGTGCCGGCCCGCTCCCGGATGCCGTCCAGGGCGGTGACCCGATAGGGCAGGTGGCCGCCGTACCAGTCGCTGTAGAGGGTGTCGGCCAGCGGCCCGAGCACGGCGACGCTGCTGCCGGCGGCCAGCGGGAGCGCGTTCTTCTCGTTCTTGAGCAGGACCATCGCCTCGGCGGCGGTCTGCCGGGCCAGCTGCCGGTGCGCCGGGCTGTCGATCACGGCGGGGGTGATCTTCGCGTACGGGCCGCCGCCCGGGTCGAACTCGCCGAGCCGGAACCGGATGCTCAGCGCGTGGCCGACCGCGGTGTCGATGTCCGCCTCGGTCAGCAGCCCCTGGGCCAGCGCCTGGTGCACCGCGTCGATGGTCGGCTGGGCGTTGGTGTCGTTGACGGTGAAGCTGTCCAGCCCGGCCTTGAGCACCGCCGCGTCGGCCTCGGCCTGGGTGCCGAAGTAGTGCTGCGATCCGGTCAGGTTGGTCGGTGCCCCGGCGTCGCTGACGTTGAACAGCGGCTGCTTGCTCCAACTGCGCACCAGCGTGCCCAGATCCGGGTCCACTGTGGCCGGCCGGCCGTTGACCAGGTTGTAGGAGGCCATCACGCCGGTCGCGGCGCCCGCGGCGAGGGCCGGCTTGAACGCCGCCCGGTCGTACTCGTTGAGCACCCGCGGCGGCACGTCGGACGAGGTGACGTCCCGGCCGGTCTCGTTGTTGTAGGCCAGGTAGTGCTTCAGCGTCGGCGCGGTCTTGAGATAACGCGGATCGTCGCCCGCCATCCCCGCCGCGTAGGAGGTGGAGATCGCGCCGGTCAGCAAGGGATCCTCGGAATAGCCCTCCTCATTGCGACCCCAGCGCGGATCACGCAACAGGTTCACCACCGGCGCCCACAGATTCAACCCCCAAACCCGCGGATTCTGTACGTTGTACCCGCGCGCCTCGTCCCCCACGGCCGAACCCACCCGCTTGACCAACTCCGGGTCCCAGGTGCTGGCCAGGCCGACGGGCTGGGCGAAGGAGGTGCCGTCGGCGGTCACCACCGCGCCGCCGTGGTCGATGTCGGTGGACCAGGCGACCCCGTGCAGCGCCTCGGTGCCGGCCTTGAACAGGCCGATCCCCAGCCGCGGAATGGCCGGCTGGTACTGGTGCAGCAGGGACACCTTCTCGTCCAGGGTGAGCCGGCCGACGAGGTCGGCGACCCGGGTCTCGAGCGGCAGCCGCGGATCGCGGAACGGGTAGGACGGCTCGGCGAGCGCGGCGCCGGGCACCGCCGGCACGGTGAGCAGGGCGAGCGCGAACGCCGACAAACCGCGGCGGAGCAGCCTGTATCGCATTACCGGCCTCCTGGTACCTCACGACAATTCGTCGAAGCGCTTCGACTGGCGGGATTGGCAGCGCGGGTACGAGCCATTGATTGATTGCCAACCATAGATGCGACCTATGCCGGAGGCAACATCCGCTCGTATCGAAGACGAAATCCGCCGGTAACACCGGTGTCCGGAGGTGGCCCGCCGGTCAGGCGGGGCGGCGCTCCAGGGAGAGGCCGCCGTGCTTCTCCCGGTACATCTCCGCGTCGGCGGCCGCGACCAGCCGGGCGAAGTCGGCCACCGCGCCGACCGCGTAGCCGATGCTGGCGGTCACCCGGCGCACCCCGGTGCGGCCGACCACGGGCTCGGCGATCACCCCGCGCAGCCGCCCGACGGTGTCCTCCAGCGCCTCCGCCATGTCGTCGCCGACCAGCACGGCGACGAACTCGTCGCCGCCCATCCGGGCCAGCACGTCCCCGTCGCGCACGTGCCGGCGCATCCGCTGGGCGACGGCGCGCAGCACCTCGTCGCCCGCCTCGTGCCCGGCCATGTCGTTGATCCGCTTGAAGCCGTCCAGGTCGACGACGAGCACGCCGATCTCGTCCTCCGGCCGTTCCAGCAACTCTTCCATCCGGTCCCGCAGGTAGGCGCGGTTGGCCAGGCCGGTCAGCGGGTCGTGGGTGGCCGCGTACTCGAGACTGGCCTGGCTCTGTTCCAAGGCCGAATGCATCCGGGCGTGCAGGATGGCGATCGCCGCGTGCTCGGCGAACAGCGCCAGCACCTCGCGCTGCAGCGGGCCGGGCCGCATGCCGCCGACCGGCAGATCGACGCTGAGCACGCCGACCCACTCCCCCGCCGGGGTCAGCAACGGCGCGAACAGGCAGTCCAGCGGGTGCCAGCCCCGCGGGTCCTGCGGCACCTCGATGTCGGGGATCCAGGTGTAGAGCGAATCGGGCACGCCGGAGCGGTGGTCCACGAAGTACAGCGCGCCCCAGCGTTCGGCCCGGCGCAGCAGCTCGTGCCAGTTTTCCGCGCTGCCCCGGGTGCCGACCATCTCGGCGCGCAGCTTGTCGCTGCCGGCCGCCGACACGACCGTGAAGTCGCCGTTGGGCTCGGCGAGGTTGACCACCGCGAGGCCGAAGCCGGCCGCCTCCACCACGCCCTCGGCGACCGCGTCGAGCGTCTCGGTCAGATCCAGGCTGGCGTGCACCCGCTTGCTGACGGCGAGCAGCACCCGCAACGCCTGCAGATGCGCGGCGGCATCGACACCCCCGGCCTCGTCATCGCCGGCATCGCCGCCCCCGGCATCATCGGCGTCGGCGTCACCCTCCAGCATGGAGTGCACTTTAGTGGGTTCCGGCCGGTTGCGGACTCCCGGTGACCGATTGATTCGGATCCACTCCGGCCCGGCCGCCACAGGTGTCAGTACCGCGGGGCCTAGTGGTCGGCCAGCATACACACGGCAGTTAGTTGACAACTGTAAAAGCCTACTGGCGCGTAGCTTAGAATCAGCGTTCATGAGTGATCAAGTCAGCCGGGTCCGCGATCTCGACGTCGTCGTCTACGGCGCGACCGGCTTCGCGGGCGTCCTGGTGGCCGAGCATCTGGCCGCGCACGCCCCCGAGGGCACCCGGATCGCCCTGGCCGGCCGGTCACCGGCGCGGCTCGAGGCGGTTCGCGAGCGGCTGGGCGTCGACTGGCCGGTGCTGGTCGCCGACGCGGCCGCCGAGGGCGACCTGGCGAAGCTCGCCGCGGCGGCGCATGTCGTGCTCACCACGGTCGGCCCGTACGCCAAATACGGCCGGGCGCTCGCGCACGCCTGCGCCGAGGCCGGCACCGACTACGTCGACATCACCGGCGAGGTGCTCTTCGCCCGGGCCAGCGCGGACGAGAACCACGAGCTGGCCCGCTCGACCGGCGCCCGGATCGTGCACTCGTGCGGCTTCGACTCGATCCCGTCCGACATCGGCGTGCACGTCCTGCACGCCCTGGTGCTGGCCGACGGCGCCGGCGAGCTGACCGACACCACGCTCGTGGTGACCAGCATGCGCGGCGGAGCCAGCGGCGGCACCATCGACTCGATGCGGCACCAGCTCGACGAGGTCAAGACCGACCGCGACCTGCGCCGGCTGGCCGCGAGCCCGTATTCGCTGAGCCCCGACCGCGCGCGCGAGCCGGACCTGGGCCGGCAGGAGGACCTGGTCACGCTGCCCGGCCGGGCCGTCGACCCGGCGCTGCGCGGCACCCTGGCCCCGTTCTTCATGGCCCCGTACAACACCCGGATCGTGCGGCGCAGCAACGCCCTGCGCGACTGGGCGTACGGCCGCCGGTTCCGCTACCGCGAGGTGCTGAGCGTCGGCTCGTCCCGGCTGTCCCCGGTGCTGGCCGCCGTCACCAAGCTCGGGCTCGGCGCGCTGGTCGTCGGGCTGTCCCTGGCGCCCACCCGGGCGGTGCTGGACCGGCTGCTGCCCAAGCCCGGCGACGGCCCCGACGAGGAGTCCCGCCGCCAGGGCCACTTCACGGTCGACCTGTACACGACGACGACCACGGGTGCCCGCTACACCGCCCGGGTGAAGGCCAAGGGCGACCCGGGCTACGCGGCCACCGCGGTGATGCTGGGCGAGTCCGCGCTGGCCCTGGTGCACAACCGGGCCGAGTTGCCGGAGTCGCCGGGCGGCGTGCTCACCCCGGCCACCGGCATCGGGGACGCGCTGGTCGGCCGGCTGCGCGCCGCCGGCCTCGAGATATCCGCCCGGGCCCTGCCTCCTCTTGGGTAGCAGACCGGTTGGGCCTCAGCCCTTCAGCGCCACCGCGATCGTGTCGGTCAGCGACGTGGTCGGGCGGCCGATCAGGCGGGACAGGTCGCCGTTGCCGCCCTGCAGCAGGCCGCGCGAGATGCCCGAGACGTCGACGTCGACCAGGATCTCGGCGAACTGCTCGGGCAGGCCGGCGCCGAGCAGGATGCCCCGCAGCGCCTCCGGCGGGACGTCGGCGTAGGCGACCTCCTTGCCGGACTGCTTGGACAGCTCGGCGGCGTACTCGGCCAGCGTCCAGGCCTCGTCGCCGCTCAGCTCGTACGCCTGGTTCTCGTGCCCCTCGCCGACCAGCACCGCGGCCGCGGCCTCCGCGAAGTCCTGCCGGGTGGCCGAGCCGACCCGGCCGTCGCCGGTGCTGCCGACGACGCCGTGCTCCAGCTGAACCGGGATCTGGGCGATGTAGTTCTCGGTGTACCAGCCGTTGCGCAGGAACGTGTACGGCAGGCCGGAGTCGAGGATGGCCTGCTCGGTGGCCTTGTGCTCGGCGGCGAGCAGGAAGTCGGCCGCCGGGCCGCCCAGCACGCCGGTGTAGGCGATCCGGGCCACGCCCGCGTCCTTCGCGGCGTTGACGACCGCGATGTGCTGCGGGGCGCGCCGCCCGACCTCGCTGCCGGAGATCAGCAGGACCACGTCGCCGGCCTCGAAGGCGCCCGCCAGGGTCTCGGGCTCGTTGTAGTCGGCGACGCGGAGCTGGACGCCGCGGGCCGCGAGGTCGGCGGCCTTCGCCGGGTCACGGACGACGGCGACGACCTGCTCGGCGGGGATCTTGGCCAGCAGTTCGTCGATGACGATCCGGCCCAGCGCTCCGGTTGCTCCGGTGACGACGATGCTCATGGGATGCGATTCTCCTGTTTTCCGAAGGTGCGGACGTGCGACTTACGATAGGGGCAGTACTAACCTCTGGAAAGTACCCACCTTGAAGTAAGGTACTCGCATGGCAGTGAGTGAAGGGCTGACGGCGCTGACGGCGCCGGCACCGAACGTCAACGTCGCGAGTTGTCCCTCGCGAGCGATCCTCGAGCACGTCACCAGCCGCTGGGGCGTCCTGGTGCTGGCCGCGTTGCTCGACGGCACCCTGCGCTTCAGCGAGCTGCGCCGCGCCGTCGGCGGCGTGAGCGAGAAGATGCTGGCCCAGACCCTGCAGACGCTGGAACGGGACGGCTTCGTGCACCGCCGGGCCCACCCGGTCATCCCGCCACACGTCGACTACTCGCTCACCCCGTTCGGCGAGGACGCCGCCCGCCAGGTGTGGTCACTGGCCCGCTGGGTGGAAAGCCGCGTGCCGGACGTGCTGGACGCCCGGGAGGCGTACGACAAGGCCAAGCAGGGCTGACCACCCACCCGGTTCCCTGCGCCCGCAGCCCGATGGCCAGGCACACGGCGGCGACGGCCAGTTCCGCCACGGCTTCAGCCACGGCATACCCGAACGAGGAGCCCGGCGCGCTCGTGCAGACGTCGAACCAGGCGTCGGCGCACATCAGCGTGGCGGTCGCGGCGGCGGCCGGCGTGACCCGCCGGTCGCGGCGGCAGCCCAGCCAGCTGGTCAGCGCGAGCCCGACCATGATCGCGACATCCAGCCCGGCCCACGCGGTGTTCCAGTGCCGGGCGACGGCGCTGTCCGGCAGCTGGGTGGCGATGCCGGCCTGCTGGTGGCCCTGGCCGGCCTGACCGTGCTCAGCAAGTGGCCCGGCCCGGCCGCCGAGAGGCCGGCTCGCGCGCTCACCGCGGCGATCCTGCTGCTGCTCGGGTTGCTCGCGCTGACCGGCCGGTTCACGACCTGGCAGCGGAGCCGGTTCCACGGGTTTCTCGGCGAAACCCTGAACCCGTTCCCGGTACGCCGGCCCGGGCAGCGCCTGCGGTGGCCGGCGATTCGGCAGACCTGGCGGCAGGTGCGCTACCACGCCCTGGGCGGCGCGTTCAATGCGCTGGCGGGCGTCCTGGTCGCCGCGGGCGTACTGCTGGGCCCGGGGCTCGTGGTGGCGGCGGTCCTCAGCGGCAAGGGTGGCGGCGGCGACCGGATCTCGATCGCCGGGCTGGGTGCGGCGGTGGAGATCGCGGCGTGCTGGCTGGCCCGCGGCGCCGCCTCGCTCGACCTGAAGCTGGCCCGGGCGCTGCTGCAACCACCGGCCGCGGACGCGCTGGCCCGGCGGGTCGAGTCGCTGTCGGCCAGCCGGGCCGGCGCGGTCGACGCCGCCGACGCCGAACGCCGCCGGATCGAGCGCGACCTGCACGACGGCGCCCAGCAGCGGCTGGTGTCGCTGGCGATGAACCTCGGTATGACCCGGGCCGCCCTGAGCGACGCCGATCCGCAGGTGCGGCAGGCGGTCGCGGCCGCCCACGAGGAGGCCAGCAGGCGCTGGCCGAGCTGCGCGACTTCGTCCGCGGGCTGCACCCGGCCGTGCTCGACGAGTTGGGCGTGGACGCGGCGCTGTCGGGCATCGCGGCCCGGTCGCCGGTGCCGGTCCGGTTGGCGGTCGCCCTGAGCGAGCGGCCGCCGGCAGCCGTCGAGGCGGTCGCGTACTTCGTGGTGTCCGAGGCCCTGACCAACGCGAGGGCTGCAACAACGGGTCGAGTCGGTGGACGGCACGTTGCGCATCGTCAGCCCGGCCGGCGGCCCCACCTCGATCGAGGTGACCCTGCCGTGCGGGTAGTGATCGCCGAGGATTCGGTCCTGCTGCGCGAAGGCCTCGCGCGGTTGTTCGCCTCGCACGACATCGAGGTGGTGGCCGCGGTCGGCGATGCCGCCACGCTGCTGGACGCCGTCGAGGAGCACCGGCCCGATCTGCTCGTGGCCGACGTACGCATGCCGCCGGGTTTCACCGACGAGGGCTTGCGGGCCGCCCTGCAGGTCCGCCGGCAGTGGCCGCAGGTCGGGGTGCTCGTGCTGTCCCAGTACGTCGAGGAGCGGTACGCGACCAAGCTCCTGGCCGGGCACACGACCCGGATCGGATACCTGCTCAAGGACCGGGTGGCCGACGTCGACGAGTTCGTCGCCGCGGCCCGCCGGGTCGCGGACGGCGGCACCGTACTCGATCCCGAAGTGGTGTCGCAGCTGCTGGTGCGCCGCACCGATCCGCTGGAGCGGCTCACGCCCCGCGAGCACGAGGTGCTCGCGCTGATGGCCGGGGGCCGCTCGAACGCGGGCATCGCCGCCGAGTTGGTGGTCAGCGAGAGCGCCGTGGCCAAGCACGTGAACAGCATCTTCACCAAGCTGGCGCTCACGCCGGCGAACAACGGCCACCGGCGGGTGCTCGCGGTGCTGCGTTTTCTCGGCACCGGGTAATTCCTCAACTTCGGCCGGCCGCTGCCGAGGGGTGGGTCATGTCGACTCTGTTCCGGCGGGCGCCCAGCAACGAACACGACCAGCCCGGACACGAACCGGACTGGGTGCCGGCGGCGGCGGGCGCGGTACCGACCATCGAGCAGGTCGTCGCCGAGCGCCTCGTCCGGATCGAGTTCCAGCCGATCGTCGACCTGGCAACCGCCGAGGTCGTGGCGTACGAGGCCCTGACCCGCGGGCCGGCCGGCACGCCGCTGGAGACGCCGGCGGCGCTGTTCGCCAGCGCGCAGGGCGCCGGCCTGGCCTGGGAGCTGGACACCATCGCGCACGTGACGGCTTTCCGGATGGCCCTCGACGCGGACCTGCACCCGTCCACGTCGATCTTCATCAACGCCCACCCGGGCAGCGTCGGCCGGCAGATCCCCGCCGACCTCGCACCGATCGTCATGCGGGCGTACGGCCGGTTGCGGGTGTTTCTCGACATCTCGGAGAAGGCGATGGGTGTCGACCCGGCGGCGACACTGTCCGCCATCGGCCGGGCCCGCGCCTCGGGCTGGGGCATCTCGCTGGACAACGTCGGCCTCACCGCCGACTCGCTGGCCCTGATGCCGTTCGCCCGGCCGGACGTGGTGAAGATCGACATCTCGCTCCTGCATGAGCACGCGCACGCGCACGCCCCCCGCATCCTGGGCGCCGTGACCGCCCACAGTCACCGCACCGGGGCGACCACCCTGGCGGCCGGCGTCGAGACGGAGGACCATCGCACCACCGCCCGGGCACTCGGCGCCGCCTACGCCCAGGGCTACCTGTTCGGCCGGCCGGGCGCGCTGCCGGTCCGGGCGCACGCTCCCGTCAACCCGCTGCCGCTGATCGCGACGCTGCCGCCGATCACGGACACCGACACGCCGTTCCTGCTCGCCGCCGCCGAACACGAGCCGATACCCGCGACGCCGGTCGTGGTCGAGGCGCTCGCCGCGGAACTGGAGCAGCGTGCCGTACTCGATCCGGACCCGCCGGTGGTGCTCGCCTGCCTGCCCGAGCCACGGCTGATGTCCGGCGGGCCGATGGCCTTCCTCCAGGTGCTGGCCCGCAGCGCCAGCTACGCCGGGGTGCTGTGCGGCGAACTCCCGCGGCACCCGCCGGCCGGTGTCCGCCTCGTCGAACTCGCCCCCGACGACCCGCTGCGGGGCGAGTGGACGATTGTCGTCCTCGGCCCGCACTACTCGGCAATGCTGACCGCGCGAGACAACGGACCCGACGGACGGTCGAGCTACCGGCTCACCTACGACCGCTCGCTGGTCGTCCGCGGCGCCCGGGTCCTGATCGACCGCATCACCAGCGTCCAGCCACCCGGCGCCTGAGCCCCAGCCCACCCCGGCAGGGCCGCGAACTCAGCGGGCGACGACGTCGCGGAGCGGGGCGCCGCGCAGGAACGCCGCCAGGTTTTCGGCGATCCGGTCCGCGGCGCCGATCGGCCGGCCGCCCGCCGCGTGCGGCGTGATGATGACCGCGGGCTCGTCCCACAGCGCCGACTCCGGTGGCAGGGGCTCGGTCTCGAAGACGTCGAGCGCCGCGCCGGCCAGCCGGCCCGCCCGGATCGCCGCCAGCACGGCGGTCTCGTCCACCGTGCTGCCCCGGCCGACGTTCACCAGCCAGGCGTGCGCCGGCAGCAGCGCCAGCAACTCGGCGTTCAGGGCGTGCGCGGTCTCCGGCGTGGCGGGCAGGATCATGATCAGTACATCGGTGCGGGGCAGCAGGTCCGGCAGGTCGTCCGCCGTGATCACCGGGAAGCCGTGTCGCTCACCGGCGTGCCGGGCGATGCCGGTGACCTGCGCGCCCAGCGCGGCGAGGTGCGGCGCCAGCGTCGCCGCGATGCCGCCGAAGCCCCAGACGGCCACCCGCGCGTCGCGGAGCGTCCGGAAGCTGTCCGGCTCGTGCACGGGCTGGATGCCGCCGAGCTCGCCGGCCCAGCGGTGGCCGATCTGGGCCCGGACGAGCAGGTTCAGCCGGCGGGCCGCCGCGAGGGTGAGGGCCAGGGTGTGTTCGGCGACGGTCCAGTCGTGCAGGCCGCCGCCGGCGGTGATCACCACCTCCGGCGCGAAGCCGGCGCCGAGCACGGCGTCCGGGCCGGCGGCCAGCGTCTGCACCCAGCGCAGCCGGGTCAGCCGCTGCGCCGCGTCGCTCAGCTGGGCGGCCGGGTTGCCCCAGACGACCAGCGCGTCGGCGTCGGTGTGCGCCGCGGGGATCGGCTGGTCGATCGGATAGACCACGGTCTCGACACCCGGCGGCGCGGTCAGGTCGAGGGCGATGCTGTCCGGCAGCAGCAACTTCATGAGTCGTCACCTTCACCAAGAACGGGCACGCGGACGGCGACGGCTGAGCGGATCGCGGCCGCGACCGCGTCGACGGCCACCGCCCGGAGCAGGTCGACGTTGATGTCGTCGGTGACCTCGCCGGTGGCGAGCGCGACCACCGCGTCGCCGTCGAAGCGGGAGTGGGCCGGGTGGATCGCCCGCGCGAAGCCCGTGTGGCCGCTCTGGGCGAGCAGGAAACACTCCGTCTTCGTCAGCCGGGCGTTCGTCAGGACGACGGCGACCGTAGTGTTCTGCAGACCGGCCGGGGCCGCCGGGGCCGCTTCGGCGTCCCCTCCGAAGAGCGGCCGGCCGTCGTCGCCGAGCACGTCACCCCACGCGTTGACCACCACCACCGCGGCGACCGTCGCCGCCCCGGCGGTCCGCTCGGCCCAGCCGACCCCGCCGGGATCCCGCCGCCCGCGCCACATGCCGGTCGCAGCGCCGGTGCCCGCACCCACCCGGCCCGTCCCGAACGCCGTGCCGCTCCACGCCGCGAGTGCCGCCTCCCGCCCGCTCGTGGCGTCCGGCGGGCCG
>Ga0307512_10004117_pt1 | contig 16160 bp, 19 predicted proteins | sample 14_EM_MG_FD_200267 | JGI IMG/M metagenome (GOLD analysis project Ga0307512, IMG submission 200267) | Populus trichocarpa ectomycorrhiza microbial communities from riparian zone in the Pacific Northwest, United States - 14_EM | ecosystem: Host-associated > Plants > Roots > Unclassified | place... | reverse complement strand
TACGGAGATACAGGGAAATCGGAAATGGACTGAGCGACTGGGGGGGGCGTATGGAGATACAGGGATAACAGAGATGGACTGAGTGATGGGGAGTATATAGTTGGAAACCCCGGGGTAGATAGACATCATCTCATCTTATCATACAATGAAATACACACTCTATCTTTCCCAGCTCTTGGTTCCCACGCACTCTTGCAGAGTTTTCACAGATCCATGCAATGTATGTGGCTCCTGATGGCCAGGTACCCTATCATATCCTCTCACCGTCTTCCTACGCTACTCGAGCCAGAACTGCTCTTTCTCACGAATTCCATTTGGATGCCGTGAGACATGCGGCGGAGTGTTGATGATGGGCTCTCTGACTTCTAGCTCCACTGTTTCACCACAGCGTGTATGAGTCTGTGCGTATAAGTCTCCGTTTATGACTCAATTCGGTGGTTCGGTGTATTACTGACTCCCAGAGACTTTCGCTGATTTGCCCCAAGTGGACTGGTCCGGACCAAGCCCGTACCAGTCTGCCAGAATTTTGGACTGGTCCGATCCCAGTCCAAAAATTACTCGGACTGGACCCGGACTAGACTAGACTGGACCAGTCCAGACTAGTCCACACCCGGACTACTGGAATCATTGGGCACATCACTTCACCATGCAGCATCCTGCGGGCAGGATGCTATTGTTTGGCTACTTATTACGACACACAGCGTTAATAAGGAATCCGTGGATAATAACGGATGGACGGCGCTTCACTGCGCGGCGATTCAAGGGCACAATGCCACAGTGGAGATGCTTGTGGACAAGCTCGATTTTGAGGCCAGAGACAATAACGGGATGACGGCGTTACACCACGCGGCTTCAACTGCGTGCGATACCACAGTACGATTCCTGGTCGATTACGGAGTCGACATAGAGGCCAAGGACAACCATGGGGCGACTGCACTACACCACGCGGCTTCGAAAGGGCACAGCTCTACAGTGAAACTGCTCGTTGAGCTCGGAGCACTGATGGAGGTTAGGCGGGACCGCTCAAAATGAGACACCCTTGTGCTCGGCATTGTAAACGACGCTAGGAATTGACGACAGGTGAGAGGCAATAATACATTATACCCCGGGAAACCGGCTAATGATTCCCAAGATTATACCCCGTGGAATCGCAAAATCTGTTTCTTCAGCTGCAATACGAGAAGAGATTGTGGAAGATCTCGCATGCAAGTTTGATTCAGCGTAGTAGAGTAATTTTGAACCTAGTTGTACAATATCAAATATATTCATTGTTTTGTCGATTAGTGCTAAGTCAAGTGGTGGATTTCGGGTGTACCAAGGGAAAATGTGACATACCCGTAATTAAAGCTCATACAGTCATAGTTCGATATGGTTAATTGTTGGGATATTGTATAACATACTCGGGTCAAATTTGAGAAGCTCAAATTACAGCCGGTGAACAAATTACAGCTGTTAGAGAAAAGCTTGCAGTACAATTTTGACATTCATCAGTTACCTGCTCACAACCTGGGAATTGCATCCTCGACCCTCGTCTATGGTTGATGTCACTCCGCGACTTCAATTCCTCATCCTCCCGTCCTGTGTCTTCTAAACTCGTATTCTCGCTAAGAATTAGTTCTGGTCACCATTAGCTTGCATGTTATGGATGTGGGACTCCCGAACTGTCGGTGATTGATGTCAAATCTTGGGAAAATCTTTTCCTGTGCCTCTTTCTTCAGGTCCGCCGTTACGACAAGGTCCTCAGACTCAAAGAGTTCATCTTCCTCGATAGGTTTCTCCACCTTGATACGTTTCTCAGTCACTGTTGGTTGCTCGACACAATGGGGACCTCCGCCTTGACGGACTCTTCAGCAACGACGGGTTGCTCGGATGCGAGGGGCCGTTCGGACACAGTAGGGTCTACGGTGACGACTGGTTCCTTGACAGCAGTATCACCCTCAGTTGCTGAGGCAGGAATGCGGAGATAGTACGTAACTGTATTCGGCGAGGGTGCGGCAGTGGTTGTAACGGTAGATGTGGCCATGTTGAAGCGAGAGTGTCTGTCGAGCATGATCAGTTAACACCATATCTCATGAAGCCCCGCCGGCCGCACGGAAACAACAGAGGTAATAATCGAAAGTGAGGAATAGAGTACCAAGTAAGGTTCTTTTAAACTGCGTATCGAGTTTCCCTTCAGTGAATGGCTGCTGCTCGCGCGAAACACAAGAACTTTCGGAAAACGTGATCGTGCGAGATCGGCAGCGGCGGAGGATAGGCAATGTTATCAAAGAAACCGACGAAGGGTGCGAACGACGAAGGGCGTAATATATTATTGCGAAATCGCTACAGGTGGAGAGTGGTTGAAATTTCGTGAGATCGAAAGAGGAAGGGAGCCATTAAGGTGGGAGGTGCGGAGTATTGATTAAATTGCCAGGAATTATGTGTATGCACTCCGATAAGGGATGAACGATTATCGGTAGCGAGGTTGCCCTGCATATGCAATGGATGTTGTATGACTCACACAGGAATAGATTTATGTACAGAACAGAAAGGGTGTCGAACGAGCCCTATTCGCGCAGTCAATCGGGAAAGCCCCAGGCCCAGACAAGCTGTCTTTTGGAGCCGTACGCCTACTCTGGGAGTGGGAGAAAAAGCGAATCGTGGAATTAGCGAAGGCAGTGTTCCGAAAAGGCTGACACCCAGCCTTGCGGAAGCGGGCGAGCAGGGTCGTAATCCGCAAGCCAGGCAAGGAAGACTACACGAAACTCAAGGCGTATCGCTCCATTTCTCTACTAAGCTGCATGAGGAATGTTGTCGAAAAAGTGGTTGCAGAGCTGCTGGCTGAAGAGGCTGAGAGAAGAGGACTGCTTAGCGACGGCCAGTAAGGGAGCAGAAAAAGGCGGTCGGCAATCGACGTGGCGGCAATCATGGTCGTCAAAGCACATGAAGCATGGAGAGAGGGCCACATAGCGGGCGTACTCCTGATGGACATCAAGGCAGCCTTCCCGAGCGTACGAAGGGGGAGACTGATCCACACTATGAGACGCAAGGGGATGGATGGACACCTCATACGATGGACGGCACGTTTTCTCCCAGACCGTACAGTCGAAATACAAATTGAGGGCAACGGTATGGAGAGACACCCGGTGGAAGCGGATACACCACAGGGCTCACTGGTGTCTCCGATCCTCTTTGCAATTTACACGTCAGGGCTCATAAAATGGGTTGAGGAGAGGGTCGCCGGAGCCGAAGGCCTGTCCTTCGTGGACATTGTCGGATGGGTGGCGACGAGAACGATGTCAACTAAGTCGTCAGAAAACTCGAAGCCTGCGCCAGAGTGAGCATCGACTGGGCAGAAAGACAGGAGCTGGAGTTTGACACGACAAAAACCGAAGCAGCATTCTTCACCCGTAGACGAGGCCACAAGAGGCACCTGCGTCCGAAGCTAACAGGGAAGATAAGAGTGGGGAACGGCATTGTCAGGTTTAACAGGGAAGCAACCAGGTGGCTGGAGGTCAGGATGGATGCCCACCTTATGTTCAAGGAGCATCACAACCGATGCAGAAAGAACGCTAGAGCCGCAGAAGCATGACTTCGATCACTCACAGGATCGCATGGGGTCGTACCAGCATGTGTCAAAGCTGTTCAGATTGCCTGCGTCCAGGCCGTCGCGCTGTACGGAAGGGAGCTCTGGGGGGATCCGAAGGAAGGCAGCCGGTGAGACGACCTCCAGCTACTACTCAATCGACAAGCCAGGTCAACCATGGGCGCACTGCCGACAACTCCGAGAAGCACACTAATGAGAGACTCAGGGCTCACACCTGCGGCAGTGGCCCTCGATGCCAGACGACAACGGTGTGTATCACGGCTAGCATGCCCATGAGAAGGCTCCAAGGCGAAAGAGCTCTACGATTACCCTACACCTGATGGACCGGATGGCAGAGTGGCTGCAATAGAGCACGCGCGGGGCAGGAGAGCAGAGACCATGTGCTGCCCAGACCCAGGGGAGAAGCCAGCGGTTAGGATCACTATACTGGAAGACGACGCCGCAGCCAAGAGAGTCGCTGAGCTATGGGCAAAAAGGAGGGAAAGCAAGGCGGGATCGGGCACTTGGACGTGGTGGACGGACAGATCTCGAGCGGAAGGTGGATGAGCAGGAGCCGCAGCGGTGTGCCTAAACGAAGACGGCTGGACGGTCTTCCGCAGCTACCCTGGCACGGTGTGAATGGAGGTTTTCGACGCTGAACTCTGGGCAATTGGAGTCGCACTCCGAAAGTCCGTTGCAAGAGCGGAGGCGCTACGCACACATGGGGTCACGACAGTGGCAGTGTCTAGTGATTCGCAGGCGGCCATCAGACGGACAGCGCACCTGGACCCAGGGCCAGGGCAGCATCCACCAAGAGCAATCAACAAGCATACTAGGGCCCTCCGCGCCCACAGCATCGAAGCCGCGATCCACTGGGTCCCGGGACACACTGGCATCCCCGGGAACGAAGAGGCTGACCGCCAGGCAAACAAAGCACGAGAAGACCGAGGCTACACAGTATGCGAGCAAATATACATCTTGGCCGCGAACAGAGCGAGGCGGCTCGCCGAAGGGAGGACGGCAGCGAAGGGGAAGTGGGAGGCCGACAAGTGCTCCAAACACTACGGATATAGACTGAAGGGCAAAGCTGGGAGCAAGAGACCCATCGCAATGACAAGCGTGAAATCGTTAGCAACAAGGTTCTACAGACTAATGAGCGGGCATGCGCCTGTTCGAACGTACCTACACCGGTTTGGCCACCGAGAGGACGACAAGTGCTGGTGGTGCGGAAGCAGAACACTGCAGACGCGGGAGCATCTCTTCCGCCACTGCAGCCGGTGGAAAGACCAGCAGACAGAACTCTGGAAGGCAGTGGGAAAGGCCACGGGATGGAAAGCGGACAGACGCCGGCATCTGCAAATCTCTGAGCTTTTCCCCATGGAAGGATGCAATCGAGGGGTGATGGACTTCCTGGCAGCGACTGACGTCGGGAAATTCCCGCCAAAACTAGCGGAGGAGCCCGGGCAGGTGGAGCAAGGGCAGGGTTAAAGGTGTTTGGTCCGGGGGCGGTCTGTCTCTCATTTCGTCTCTGTTGTGTTTCCTTGTGTCTCTTTCCCTTTCTCTAATCGTGTGCACTTGATTGATTTTCCTTTGTCACAGGGGACGATGGGTAGCAGGTGGGAGCTCCGCCATCTTGCTGGCTCGCCCCGAGGCGGAGGGGGCATTTACGTTTTGTCATACTCTAATTAGAGTGAATACGGTATGAATAAAACAAAACAAAAACAGAAAGGGTGCCTTTTCAACGCTACAGGTGTGAGCACCTAGCCTTTACGGATTGGAACGCCACCGGTTGCTATACTTATAGGTATGATTATAGCAGCAAACTGAACAATTATTCTTTGCAGCTACTATATACTGTACCAGTTGATAAGGTTGAAACACGCCCTTGACATAACTCGATTTTTTATTAGTTCAAGAGGTGTCTAACTGATATTGTATCAAGTACGGTGATGCCGTGACAAATTCGGGAAAGGTATAGCAGACATGAGTGACATAGAATGGGAAATGTGCAACCTTGGCTGGAGTAAAATAGGGTTAACTAGAACATTACCGTATATGAGGACTATACATAGCTCAGCAATTCATCAACAATTGCTGTACAATCGAACCCTCCTGACATATTTTACCCTTTAATAGAGTTACCGCTGACCTCTAGCCTTGTAAGTACAAAGCCTGGGTGACACTTCCTATTGTATAATATAGTCAAGTACGTAGACGCTGTGACAGCAGATGTACTAGCCTTACTGACCTAAGCAGTATTGTAATTACCGAAGTGTGACATGTTGAAATGTTTTTCGAAGCGATTACAGTTACTGGTCAAAGTCTGAGTGATATTGGCATTCCCCACCGAAATCAACCGAAAACACCACTTTAGCAGCAGTTCCCCTATCACAACCATACTCTAGAGGTCATAAGAAATTCATCAGGGCTCTTGTATATTTTAAAAGTACATGCCAAGTCTTGGAGAAATATACTGTGTAGTAGTACCAGAAAGGGCACCAAAATCTTTTGGTCATGATTAATCACTCACTTTCACTCAATTAGTATCAGGACTAACCCATTTTAGGATATTCCGCATTGCTATCACAAATTCCATTAGAACCCCACTAGTTCTTGAATGAAAATTCTAAAACTTTGGAAATTGCATCACATGGTCTGTGGTAAGAGATATCGATGCCGGGTTTATTAGAAATTTTTATATGGTGGTTAAGTAGATAACCCCAGAAGGCAAAATGTTTGAGTCTCTTAGAGTCAATAGTACAGATTGTGATCAAAGGAAAATACACTTTGACTATGATAAAGAAAGCATACCTTCTCTACCGCTTGTCAATTGCTACAGAATTCGCAACGATGCAAATGGCTCCGGATATCGCCTTCACCAACACTTTTGAACTGTGACAGTATTATCTGATATCAACGTTACAACTACCAAATTTTCTCATTTTACATTCTACAACCTGAAACTGCTAGCGCCTAACTGCAAGAATTGTCAGAAAAAGACTTGTTATGCCATAAATGTCAACCAAACGCAAGTTAACCTACCTCATCGCCCCTAATGATCATATCTTGCCTTAATTTGATCAAAATTGCCACCAAAACAAATCTTACACATCTGTCTCGGTGCTCCCGCCAGCCAGATCGCACTATAAGACCTCCTCCCACACCCTCCTAAACACTCCCCCTCTTGTAACCACTTCCCTTTATTCCCCTGGGCATTCCGCAGTCTCGGGATTTTATTCGTCCATGGCTCTCTAGCCCTCAAACAGCACTCACATAGCCGTGTGTGTCCCTCACGCTTCTCTTCCAGCCTCATTTTCGGCGAGCCCTGCTGTTCGATCACCTCTCGGGCAGAAACTTCATACCACGGCTCAGGTCGATACGCAATTGTCTGGTGAGTATGAACAACCTCGATCAGAACCTTCCGTCGTCCGTCCGGTCCGAGCACTGCAAGGTCTGCTCTCCATCCCCATTTCGTTCCAGGATCAGTATACTCCTCGACCACTGTATCTCCATGTGACAGCTTCAACCGGTCCCCAAAATACTCGCCGTCACTACCATGGCAGTACGGCGGTCTATCTGAAGACTGTAACGTACACGTGTACTCGATCGAGAGACTGTGTCGGCGTGACTCGAGATAGCTCTTCAGCAGCTGCTTTGCGTAGATATGTTCGGCGGATTCTCCCAGTTGGCCGTTGGAGGAGTAGAAGTTGCAGTTTGATAAGGCATGGTGCGCAAAATGAGGTCGCCTCACTTTCCCGGAGCGGAGGATTACTGGCGAGCGGCAGACTGGGCAGATGTAGGCGTGCGAGGGGTTGGCGGCGAAGGGACGCGTTAATCTGGGCGGCTTGATTGACGTGTCGAGGGCCGAAAAGAAGGAGGAGCGGTGGGCTTCGGAGGTGGCGGTCTCGGTAGCGGCTGCGGCGAGGTTGGTGTTTGTGTTGGTATTGGCGGCAGCTGTGAGTTCGTCCTTCTTTATAATCTGTAGCATCGCTGCTGTCTCGTCGGCATCTAGACGGTATTCATCGGAGCTCTCGTCCTCTCCATCTTCGTGTATATCTGCGTGCGGAGAAAGAAAATCGGTAGTAGTGATGGGAAGTGTCCCGGCTTGCGACATGCTGATGGTGATAATGAGTATGATGATGGCTATCCAGGAGGAGCTCATGACAACACGCAACCTTTATCCTGACCGCGTTGCGATTACGACGCGTCGAAGCGCGCACGTGCTGGCATGCATCACTATATTAATATATAAATAGCAAGTGCGGGGTCCTATTCCTTGAGTGTGACAAGGCAGTAAAACAACCAATTCATATGCAGGTACCGTTCACTTTCCCAATGTGCTACCGGTTGAGTCAAGTCTCCTGCTCAAAACACTTCCATATTAGAACCACAAATCACCTCACATATTTTCGCATGCCTGTGCAATGAGTCAAATTGACTCACACTCACATCACCACGTCTGCTGACCTTTCCGATGCGTTTCACATCCTCCCACTGCTCATAGTTCACTACCGAGACTATTGGAGCTGTATATACTTCATCACAAAGCGAACCAAACCTTCCATTCTTCCATCATCCTGAGCAAAGTACAGGGTTCTCAACCGTCCATCCAGACTAAGGTTTTCGGGGCTCAGCACTGCCGCCCGGGCAGGTGCACTTTGTGTTAACGTGGGGTGTCCTGGGTAAAAGCTAGAATCCCTAAGGCCTGTTAGAGAACATTCTAGGGCTCCAACAGATGATACTGGTGTGCATAACTGCGGTCGACAAGCAGGGTATATCCTATACCGGAGCTTGCCGAGCAGGTTACTAAACCTAAAAGAGGAGGTACTTTATGAACGGAGACTCTTACCTTTTATTTCGCAGCATCTGATCCGGTCAGCATGCTTGTAGTAGCTGTCTCCACACCGTCGTTCACTCTACCTATACTTGTGTCTTTGGATGAGTATAAGTAACTTATTTCATATCGCTCCAATATCGTTACGTGTAGAACTATGTGCGTGAAGAGTGCAAGGCACTGCATTGTTGCAGCACTCGAATTAGGATCCCGAGGGAAAGCAGGCGAGCATTCTCAGCCCAGAAAATTGCGGTTCTAGGTCGGGCATGGCTCTACACGAACGGGATGGACGACGGAGAACCTGGCATTGTACAATCCCGATGAGCTGCTAAACTTGAAATAGATTTGCAATTAGGAGAATATAGAAAATCATATGATTGAGTGGACTCAGGATATTTGCTGGGGGAATTGGGAACGGCGTAGAATGTGTTGGGGCATTACATTCTCCGTCACCGAAAGCATAGTGTGTATCTTTAGCTCACGTGATCATGAAAGAAATTATCAGTGTTGAGGTCAATACACTCCTGTGGCATGACGGTAATTCTTAGAGATACGCATTGCACTTCTGTCGTTGGATTATTACGATTATTGTGCTAAGGTCAAAGACTTTGGCTTCAGATTAAAATTTTGCTGTCTCAAGATAACCGGTTCTATAGTGTAATGGTTAGCACTTCGGATTCTGATTCCGGCAATCCCGGTTCGACTCCGGGTAGGACCTGGTCTACGTGGGTCCTCAGCCTCCAATTTTAAAATTATTGTTTTTACTCTGTACGCAATTGTCAACATTCAACGCCAACTACAACCCGAACCTCCTTTGCCTAGCTGTCGGTAAGAAGCAGAAAATCTCTTGCATCAACAGAGGTAAGAGCAATATTGCTTTGGTTTGGAATTCCACGCCTTTGAGTGATTGATTATCATTGTGGGTTAGGCAATTGAAAGCTCACTGAGCAACAGTTAGCTTAAATTATCATGTGTCCTACGCCTTTATACTATTACTATGAGCCGTCTTGGTTTTCATATCTGTGAAGGCATGTCATGTTACTTATATTAGTCTCAATAGTTCTCATCCAAATGAGACGTCTCGGACGAACATTATGTATGAATGCCATCTTAAGGCATATATCTGAAGGATATCTCCTTTGTTCGACGGAATTCACATCAAACTTTAAATATTTGAATAGTCGCTTATGAATACCCTGCCCGAGATATACAACCCCTTAATATTAAGATATAAGGCCTGTAGATACATGGACAACCAGGCTTAAACTGTATATATGCGAGTTTTGCGAGCGTATAGCCTATTTAGGTCCCATTCAGGTTCCATTCGTGCAGTTAGTAATTTATAAATTCCAAGTAGAACAATTTCTTGCCCCATTCGTCTTTTTGCCGCACTAAATTTGTGTTTCGCTCTCTATCTGTTTAGACTCCAGTAATTCCTGCCTCATAACTCGCTCTCCAATTCTGGGCGTCATAATTATATCCGTCTTAGAAAACATAATTTGCATTCTACTATTAAGCCATCTATTCGAAGCGTGGTCGCAACGTAACTTCTCCGATATTCTACCGTGTCTCAACGCCTTCATGGCTGTGTTCTTAAGCGGCAAGGCTGTGTTCTTAAGCGGCAAGGCTTTCGGTTATCTGCAACCCGGCCAGACCCAGCCATGGTTTTGGAGGCCTCCTATAACGCAGGCTGGCCAGGGTGAAGATTTTCAAGCGCAGGCTGGCGCTTGGATATCTATATACCAGCTTACATGTTCTTCTGTTCAGAAAGTAAGTATTACGATGCATTATGGCAGAAGTTATATCCCAGCTACAGATGTCAATATAAGGTTGCCGCTAGCTGTCCCCTGCAGCTCTGACCGCTAGTCCATAATAACCACAATTACGTCATCTCCCCCGAACGTGAGCTACCATGTCCACTTAAAAGGGTAAGGTGCAGACTCGGGGTTGGCCGGATGGCTTCCTTAGCATCCGAAGCTAGAGGATACGCAAGCCGAAGGATCTCGGGTATGATGCGGCCCCCGCCAGATGCCACCAGGCCCCGTGCCGAAGAGGAGGCTTAGCCTCGGTAGTGTAGTGATACTCACCATCCTCGAGTATAGTGCATTATATTCTGTCTCTCTATATAAGCCTGCCTTTTCTCTCTCTTTGTACGGCAGACAATCCAACATCTTTATTCTCTTTTGATTGCCCTCGACAAAAGGTATCGCAAGGACCCCCAACTTCCCTCGAACAAATCGGTGCTGTGATATCTCAGATGATCTTGCGCACAGGAAACTCCAAAAGACTTTCATGATGCACATAACTTAGTCCGTACCTGCATAAAAGATTTATGTTATGATACAACGTACTTAAGCACTGTATCGGGCTTATACTTAGGACATACACAAATCAGACGGAGTACAATTCGAAGAAATTTTCGTTCTATGATCGCGATCAAGGGAGGTAAAATCTAGTCCCTTGTTACCAGTAGGTATAGGACGAGGTCTAGGGCGGTCTCTGGGAGTCGACCGAACAACCTTACATGATACTGTAATAACTCACTTGAGAGGTACACGTTCAACGGTTAGCGCCAGCATTATCACCAGTTATAGTAATTATTTGGAAATTAAAACTGTTATCTGGGTGTTGCCAAGCGCTATTTCAAGTATACTACCTACCATATACAGTAATTAATACATGTTAACTATATTAAGCGGTATAGGTTAGTGATTTAATACGGTATGTCACTATTGCTACTCACTACTCCCATTGTTAAATCGATGATTGTCTGTCTATCGCAGCGACGAGGTTGTATATCAACGGTAGCTTCTATAAGCATATGTACGCACTCATTTATCTATATCCAGCCGTATCATATAAGCCTATATCCAAAAGCCCGTATATGTGACAAAGGATGATGATCTAGTCATATTTGCAACTGCCTTTGTTACAATATGGAAGTTGGGGAGAACCGTGTGCGTGTATTCTATGGTACAGAGAAGAGAGAAGGAGAAAGGCTCAAGATATATGGACGAGACGTCAGCCCCTGCAGCAACACCGTGTATCAGACCTGTAACATGTCTCCGGCACAAGTATACCTGTAACAGCCTTGTAATCAGCCGCCCTGAGTGATCGTTTGTGGTTCGTCTCCACGACGTTAGTCAGTTTACGCTGGGATCTGCGAAGGGTATAAAGAGATGCGGAAATGTGAAAATAAAATGAGGGGCAACGCGTTGTCCGAGACCGCTCGCGATACGGCCCCGGTCACACGCGTTGAGAGGTCCTACCCGGAGTCGAACCGGGATTGCCGGAATCAGAATCCGAAGTGCTAACCATTACACTATAGAACCAGAAATTCTAACGTAAATGAAACATGGAATTTACAGATGTTCTTAGTTACTAAATTGAAACTAGGCTGCAACGGCGCATTATCCAAATATATAGATAGAGGGCCCGTCTCTTTTCTGGAAAAATACGACGAAAACTATGTCTTGGTCTCCTAAGTTATTCAAGCTGTCCGCCATAAATAGGGTGGTGCAAAACGACATGAACAATAGTACTGAATCACTCGGGATGATGCTATCGGAGGCGTTCAAAGCCGTAGTGGCTAGCCGAGACGTCGAAACCATCTTCGCGGTCCCATTTCTTGTCCTGTATATAAATCTCTTTCTGAACCAAGGACGGCGAGTCAAAAGATATGCACATGCATGCTAGCGTTGATGTCTTGCATCATCGTTGCCAATAATCGCTCCTTCCCAAGCACACCTCTTATCGGAGAGCCTGCATGCGATCGCTGTCGCATGATTGGCAACTTCAACCCATACTTCGCACCGCCCACTTTACGAGCGCCCTGCTCCCTCCTCCTCTACTGAACCGCCAATTTTTAACCAATTCACCCTTACGACGATTTTATATCTCTAGAAAAATACCTCCTTCATCATTATCAGGCCACCTTTCTCATCATTCGCCTCCTGCGTCTGTTTCTTGTGATACCACCATTGATCGCCGCAGCCGATCTTGCCGACCGAGTTCTAATAATTCTTGCGTTACAAAGCAACACCCCACCAGCTGGGTAAACTCGACGCTCCCGGTTCATAGACAACGTGTTCTAGTCCAGTCACGGAGGATGTCCCTCCGCGGAGAGACCGGTCCAGCCACGGAGTCCCACCCTCAGTGACTGGACTGGTTCATTCGCGGAGTGCACCCCTGCACCCCACCTCCGTGACTGGACTGGTTCATTCGCAGAGCATACATACAAAGTGCTAATTACACTCAACGTCATGGTCCAACTACAATTACACTGTGCTCCATATCCTGACTTGAAATCAGTTCGTCTTTCTCGTCGCCATCTTCCTCTACATCGTCCTCCTCCTCCTCCTCCTCATCCACATCCTTCTACTCCTCGAGACCCACTCCGTCCACAATATTCAGCTCTATCAAATCACTTTCGTCATATTCCTCTGCGCCATCGCGACACCGTTCGAGTCGCTTTCAGACTCTTTCAGGCTTGCACCGGTGCAAAAGCAAATCTAGAAGGTGTCAGACAGGAGCCAACTTTGAAAGTATGACAAACGTTTAGGTTTTCCGCTGGCTTTCGCTGCGTATTTCCTTTTGTGCAGATACACATTCATGATTTCTTGCAGATGAGGCTGCAGCAGCATACTAAAGATTATCCGGCACGGAAAACTCCAGGTTCGGCCGCCAGCAAAGAGGTCTGAAGCTCTGGTCTGTGAGCGAAGATCTACTAGACTGTCGATTATCACTAAATGCTCATGTTCGCACTCAACTCTCGCACTCACGCTCGCACTCATACCGGGCCAATTACCCCGAAAATCAAGCTGCGGATTCCACTGGCTGTCACATCTGATTTGGAGATCTGCTCTCCCCATAAGTCAAAGTATCGCTATTGACCCAGTACCATCGACTTAAATGCTCAACACCATGGCCATTGGACATCGTAAGGTTCTCAGACCGAGACTGCAGGTATGGATGCGAGAGTTCATCGTGGAGTTAGTCGCGGGAATACACTTCATCTAAAAGTCTACCGACATCATGATCAGTGGTCTCAACCATCCCGTCCAACGGCTGGGGAATGGCACCAAAACCGTCCGTCCCGTCCTAGCATATGAATGATAGCTGGACGGCCGTTGTCTGCCGATGACGGTGTTTTCGCCGTCCCCAGCCGACATCGACCGTCCTCAACCGTTATTTGGCCATTACAGAATATATTTAGATAATTTACAATGGTGATTGGTAATCGAGTCCTCATTTCATGGGACAAGAGTTACAAATGAATATTTCGATGAGATTTTGTTTTATGTACACTGAGAAATCAACATCCATGAAGCTGGTGTGAAAGAGGTTCTGCAGCGGAAGAGCCACTGCAGCGAAAGGGCCACCGCAGCGAGAGATGCAAAAAGAAGTGAAAATCTCCAAGCCGGAAAGGGCGCGAAGAAGCATTCGCAGTGAAAGTGTGTGGATAGCAGCCGAAAGCCTGAAAGCACGTGGCACTATCAGGAACTTTCAAAGCACGGTCGAAATTCGCGAAGTGGGCTGAATGCACTGGCATTGATTAAATTCAGCTGGATATGGCCATCTGAGTGCGCATACATGTGTGGCATATATGCGTGCAGAGCATTCACTGAGTGTACACTCAATGAATGGACCAGTCCATTCACGGAGGCGAGGTGCAGGGGTACAATTCGCGAATGAACCAGTCCAGTCACTGAGGGTGGGACTCCGTGAATGGACCAGTCTCTCCGCGGAGGGACATCCTCCGTGACTGGACTAGAACACAACGCAAAGATACGATTCTTGCTTGGTACTCTACCCCTCGTTATTTATTATTCCCACTTTAGCTTCCGCATGTCTTCTTGGGCGGCGTTTTTGGTTGGTGAAAATGGGATGCGGATTCTTAACTGATCGGGCTTGACAGATAACTCTGCCCCTTCAACATGGCTACAACTACCATCACAACTACTACTACGGATACTCTCCCCGAATCCTCGCCGGATACCGCTACGTTGCGTCTCGGTGTTCCCGCCTCAGCTTCTGAAGGTGCCACAGCTTTCGAAGAGCCCGGCGTGGCTGAGGAACCCGCTATAGCTGTAGAACCTATCGCAACTGAGGTCGTGGGACAATCTGCAATTCTGCCAGGAACAGTTGAAGATCTGAATCAGAGGATGGCAGACTTGGAGAGGAAGTTTGAGGCGCAGGGAAGACTGTTGGAGGTACATAAGCAGAAGTTAAAGGACCAAGAACGCATCAACAAAGATCTCCGACGACATTTGCTCAATTCTCATACCAAGACCGTTACTGAAGCTTTCCTTGGACTGTTTAACTACCGCGGAAAGAACCGGAAGCAATTCGTTGACAGTGTTCCACTCCCGCCATGGGTCCAGGTTTGGATGGACAAACAAGGGCTTAAGGAAGAAGTGATGATGCGCTTGGAAGAGCGTCCTGACAATACTACCCATCAAACCGACGGCCGTGAGGCTCTCCGAGCTGTTTCAGGTGCTTGGAAGGAAGATGATGATAATATGCCGGATGACTCATATCGCAGGCTTGTTACGATGATCATGGTTTTGCACATGGCGCAAACGGACGAAGATTTCACTCCGAAGCTAGGGCCAAAGGATAAAAACTATTTCGCCCAGATCTTTAATGATGAGGAAGAGCTCGAGAAAATATTCCAAAGGGTCTTAGACGCAGAAGAGTTTGACATCATCGCCCCGAGGCCTAAGAAAGCTGGGGTTGGAGCAGCGTTTCGGAAGGGGAAAGACAAGGTGTTGGAGAAAGTTCACGACATTATCGAACGTCGACATTCGTGAGAGGGGTGGTGGTAAGATCCATTAGTTTAGGTGTGGTTTTTATGTCGATGGGACGAGGTTTAGTTTGTGGCAATTTGAACCGAGAAGGTCTCTGATGGATGGGGTTAGACAATGTCATGAAGGTCCGCGGAGGTGTTGGCTTTTCAGAAGAGACCGAAGGTAAATCGGCGGTCTCCGCATACGTTTCTGATATGTTTTCAATGTTGGCTTCTATGAAGTAATGTCAAATTACAATAAAAACAGCAGCTCAAGATCCTTCTGATTCATTCGTCACATACCCCTTCATCCGACCCAATCTTGCCGTCGAGCAATCTCCGACGAGGTACCTGATAAAACCGCCCGATGTGTGCACGGCTCTGTATACAGTTGCATATATACCTGCATCGTGAGTCTCAGCCTCCGTTTGCGTTGAGAGCAAAGAGAAAGAACGAAGACACTCAATTTTCTATCGAGCTAAAGAGAGATAAAATGGCAGACTTATACACAGAGAAAAGACCATACGCGGCGAAGCCGAGTATCACATCCGGGGCCCAAAGCCGACTCCCAGTGCCGGGGCTTGGCCTCCTCCTCGGCATGCGGGCAGGCGAGACTGATGGGGGCCGCAAACCACCGGCCTCATCCCAGAGTCCACCAGCACCGAACACTAGGGAAGCTACCGGGCCAAACTCCTAGTCAGCAGTTTGATGGCTTGTATAAAGATGGAGGCTTGTATGAGGATATGCATGGTCTGCATCAGGTTCGGGGAGCCTGTACATATACGGGCCTTGGGCCCTCGAGAGATCATTCAATCAAGAAGTCATCAAGCATCCAAAAGTAACATATTCTGTTGCATATATGGTTTATCTCCCTGGCGTATGGCTTCAGTTGTATGATGCATAATCTCTCTAAGATGATGGTCATTCCAGACTCAGCTGGAGATGCCAGACTCAGCTGGAGATGCCAGCTGAGT
>Ga0307512_10004116_pt1 | contig 16161 bp, 19 predicted proteins | sample 14_EM_MG_FD_200267 | JGI IMG/M metagenome (GOLD analysis project Ga0307512, IMG submission 200267) | Populus trichocarpa ectomycorrhiza microbial communities from riparian zone in the Pacific Northwest, United States - 14_EM | ecosystem: Host-associated > Plants > Roots > Unclassified | place... | reverse complement strand
ATCGATCACGGCCTCCAAGTGCAGCTCTCAGTTCACTTGATCTCGGCCTCCAAGTGCATCTCCAAACTCGCTCGATCACGGCCTCCAAGTGCAGCTCTCAGTTCACTCGATCACGGCCTCCAAGTGCAGCTCTCAGGTCACTCGATCACGGCCTCCAAGTGCATCTCCAAACTTGCTCGATCACGGCCTCCAAGTGCATCTCTCAGTTCATTCGATCTCGGCCGCCAAGTGCATCTTCAAACTAGCTCGATCATGGCCTCGAAGTATATAGTTAAGGAGCGATGGTGGGTGTACGGAGATACAGGGGTAACGGAGGAGTAATGAGCGACGCGGAGTATATATTCGGGAGACCCCGGGGTAGATAGACAGCATATCATTTTCATCTCATCTTGTCATACAACGAAAATATACACTCTATCTTTCCCAACTTTTGGTCTCACTCGCTCTTTCCGAGATTTCGTGGATCCACACAATTGCGTGGATCCTCACGGCCGTGTAGTATCATATCTTCTCACCTTCTTCCTACGCTTCTCGAGCGTAATTTAGAAGGAACGTGAGGAGAGATTTTCGCAGCGTTTGCATTGCAATCTCGATGCAATCGTGTACCCAATGAACCCATTCCGACGTATGGTCACAGTTGGCCACAACGCCAGAGTGTTTGTTTAAAATAGGAGATCGACAGAGCGAGAAGAAACGGCAATTGGAGGGCGATATGCAACGCGACGCGTGGTATTGACGCCGGGCGCGGAGTAAACCGCCACCGGGGTGTCTCTGACGGCTCTGACGGAGCTCGTCCACTCTGACGGAGCCATTCCGCCCGGACGGAAATGATTTTTGCTGATGGACCTGATCGCTCGAACTACTTCAACTACAAGAATGACGGAGGTAAGAACGCATCCTGCTGCGCTGCAACGGGTCACAAGTTGTTAACCTGGCCTGGTGTTGCAGACACGTATACGTCCTTGATGAATACCTGGAACACACTACCAGAGAGCTACCAACAGACGGTGTATAAAACACTCTTGCAACAGTTAAGCGTCAGATCCAGCAGGCGGAGAATGCAATGCCCGCCGAGGTCATCAGCATGCAAGCAGCACGTGTTGACAATGCTATTTGTCTTGACTATTTGACCTCCAAAGGAGCGCTTGAGGAGCCTGAGATCGGAAGCACTGACCCAAACATCCTGTTAGACAACAATTGCATGGATGAAGAACCGCATTTCAGGATGCCAGGGGGCAGCTGGGATTACAAAGATGAAGGTGACGAAAGCGACGGTCACAATGCCATCCCCACCGCCAGCTGGCAAGGACGGCCCACGACTGGACTTGAGCGGTTTAACCTGGGAACCAGTGATGTCGATGGGTATGAGGGCGACAATGGCGATGATGTGGATGTGGATGAGGAGGAAGAAGCATCGCTAGCTGATGATGGATCAACCCAGAATGTGGAGGACTGAGGGAATAGTACTAGAGAGTGTGAGGATTGGACATGGCGATGATGCGGATGCAGATGAGGAGGAAGAAGCATCGCAAGCCGATGATGGATTAATGCGGAATGTGGAGGACTGAGGGCATAGTACTAGAGAGTGTGAAGATTGGACAGTATATTTCAGACCTGTAAAATGAAGTAATGGCGAAGCAAATGCAACAGCAAGCGATGTATCCGAAGCGAAGACTGTATTGTAATAAGGGACAACATCTCAAAACTCAACAAATATGGGGAGAGTGCAGCATCTGATATAGAGCAATTGCGGAGAGGTAAAATGTGGCACTCAGCCGGAGAAAGGCATAAACATTGCCAGGTGTTGTGTAAACAGCTTCAGCATATCTGCAGCCCCTGCAAATAGTGTAACACACGTGTCGTTCTGATGGTGCGTATACGTCACCACAAAGTAGAGAAGGTTCCTATGCGACGCGACCCATCGCCTGGGCAACGGGTAGCGTGTAATTCTCCGTCAGAGGGTACGAGGTTCCGTCAGGGCCATCAGAGGTGTCCGGAACACCCGGGTGTTTCTGACGGAAACTAGGGTCGTTGCTGATTACTGTGTGGCTGCATGTGTTCCCTCGCATATCATTCAGGCGTGAGTGTAGCGGCAGGTCGGGTAGGTGCAGGTGTCTTTGTTGGAGTGGTTGCAGATCTCGTCGCCAGAGCTGCTGCGATTGGCTGGGCCGTGCGGGGCATCAGCTGTGTGTGCTCGTTTTGTGGGGCGGGCATTATCGGCGGGCATATATTTGAAGAGTTGGGCTGTCTCAAGGCCGTGGTTGGGGGTGCTCCAGCCTGATGGTTCGTATACGCCTTGGCTTATTCTCTTTTGGTGGAATACGATGTGGAATGGTTGTACACTGTTCCATGTGTGGGTGCGGAAGTGTTCGTAGGGTGTATGTACGTACGTCATGATGGCAAAGGTGAGTGGGAGCTTCTGCAGTGGCGGTGCGAATGTGCATATGATCACGCCATAGAGCATGCATGGGCGCATCAGGTGGGATATTGACTTGTATTCTTCGTGGTCGACATCATTGCAGGTCATGGAGAGGTGGAGGCTGGCTTCTCCCATGCCGAAAGAGTAAAATTGTGGGCGGTTCTTTTTCTAGGTGAACGAAGCTTCGAGCTTCAGGAGGTTTGCGGCTTGGAACTTGTGTGTGTATATGGACTGCACGACTGCTGAGTCCAATGCTGGGAATATCTCTTGGATTCAAAGAAGCATGGGGTCATTACCTGGTAGTTTGGCCATTGAGCCAGTGCTTGTGGTTGTCATGCCCCGTGTGCTCGGGGTTGCTGCAGGGCCTGGTCGGCGCAGGGATTCGAGAGCGGCTGTGAGGGCTCGGAGTACGATGTTGATGTTGACATCAGGCGTGTTCTGACCGCTCGTGGCCGACTGTGTGCTCGAGGCAGTCGTTCTGTCTGGCGAAAGGTGTATTGTGTCCTGGGTGTTGGGTGGGGTCGCCTGGCTGTCTCCTTGCGTCTGTTGGGACGCTGGGGCGGAGTCATGTCCGTGGGTGCTGCTGCGGAGCTGGCGACCGGTGCTGCTGCTGCTGCTGCCGAGGTCCAAGGCCTGGCTTCCATTGCTTGACTGGCTGTAGGTGAAGCTGGAGTTTGACGACATTGTTTACGTTTTTGGATTGGGGGCTCTGGGTGGGTGTCTACTGGGTGGCAGTGAAAGTGGTGCGGGAGGAGTGTTGTATGAGAGAGAGAGGATGAGAAGATGTGGTGTGTTTGTTTATGAAGCTGGACTCGCTGCTTTGCCTCAACCACTGCCGCTCCTCTCCTCTTATATACCTCCTTTCCTTCGCTCCTGGCCTCCTTACATCCCTCCCATCCCTCGGCTTCTGGCGCAAAAACCCTCCAGCTCGGGCTGTGGCCCGGGCTCCAGCTCTGAGCACTGGCGGAGCTCTGGCTCTGGCGCTTGCTCCGACTCTTGTGCTCGTGCTTTGCTCCAGCCCGGGCCCATGCTCTTGCTCAAGCTTAAACTTTTTAGCTCAAGCTCAAGGTTTCGGCCGCCATCTTCCGTCCCTTCCGTCGGCCAAATTGCTCGCCCTTGCCAGCCGATGGCCATTGCTGCTCGCCCCTACTAGCCGTCGGTCTATTCCCACCCGCCAATTCGCTTCCACTAGCCCTCAGTCAAGCTGGACCATCTAGTAAGTAGATATCTCTCCGGCAACCAAGGATGCAATCCACCCCCGGCATCAGCACTTGCGGGCCCTCTACTAGATGATATGTACAAAGAAATAAAGGTAAAGGTAGATACGATTGCTGTATTAGAATATTACATTAGTATCGTTATAGTTGAAAGTATAGGTATTGCAAATCAGCGCATTATCAGCCTGTGTATTCACGCAGCACGATGCCTTCTACTACAAAACTGAGGATTGCGGTTCTTTGTCTGACTATACCTGGCGGTGATCGAGGCGCAGAAACAGGAGGGGAAACGGCTGCGCGCGGACTATACAGCGCGGAGTATAGTGCGGAGGCAATGTCGCCAAGGGCGCTTATGATGGGGTGTCTGGGTGCGAGACAATACTATATCCCTTCACCTCCTCATCTCCTACGCATACTACCAAATAACTACCCCGAACCAAATTGTACGGCGATTGCCACGAAAGGTAATCTGGCTCCACTCCTACCTCACACTCTCCCTCATTGGCAACATGCACTACAATCTTGTCGAATTCTGTGCCTAGCACCTCCTACAAACGGCACCGATATCCCTGATATCACCCCCCAGTTCATCCTCACCCGAAACTACTCCCGCGCACTCCCCGCACCTACCCGTGCCCCAAACCTACCGCAACGCCTGGTTTGGGCATGCAGCATCCCATTGTTTCTTTTGCGGTATACGCACGCCGCACTCATCCTTCGTATGATGCTCCGTCTTGAACTACTGCCCCGCCTACAACGACGAGCAGTAGCTCGAAACAATGCTACGCAGCAGGGCTATGCTGGAGTACGAGCTTCTAATACACAGCTACTACAAGACACCGGCCTACTCGGGGGCGATTATATAGACTTGCAGGAAGTTCGGCGGATCGCCGAGCGCATGCCTGGCGGCGATCGAGGCGCAGAAACTGGAGGGCAAACGGCTGCGCGCTGAGTATAGCGCGGAGGCAATGCACAGAACATATGGTAAAGGAAAGATAGGAAGCCTTGCTTTTTGGAGTTCCAGCAGGCGCTGGCGGCAGAGAATGATGCATCGCGTGAACGCGAAACAGCGGCTATACAGCGGACATTAGTGAGAGATATCCAGGTTTTGAGGGTGAATTAAGAGGTTGGTGGAGATACTGCCAAAGGATATGAAGCTTGTAAGGCGCGGGAGGATGCGAGCGATGGCGAAGAGATGAAAGAGGAGGTGGCGGAGGAGTTGAGGCGCGTGAGATGGCGCAACGCGGTTGGACTGGCTAAATGAGAAACTGCTGGGCTTTGCCGACGAGGAACTGGAGGAAAAGATTTTAGTCCCGATACAGGAGAAGAGCCTTGATCGTGAACGAAGTAGATGGACGACCAATTATCCCTCAAGGGCATATGTGGCACACCTACTTAATTAAAGAAGTTGTCTCTAAGGTACAGTCTAAGCTGTTGGGCAATATTTCGGAAATTCTCACCTAATATGCTTGATAACGTTGCCAATAGTACCACCGGAGCTCCCATTCTTTCCAGCCAACATCGACATTGAGTTGTCGAATTCACAGCTTTCACCGCCGCAGCAAATGTAAATGGGCTGAGCTTGTTTGTTGTTTTTGGCTCAGATATCTGCTATTATAGCCTCTGTAGGTTATTGTCCTTTAAGCTAGATATAGAATATACATATTAAGCTAAATATTCGAACCAAAAATTCGGTCGAGTGATGCTCCATGCAAAGCCCTCTCTTTTCTCATCTATCACAACTTCAAGCCTCCCAATTCAAAAGTCCGTTTGTACAGAGAGATCGATATATAGTAAGGTTCTCAAGGGCCTCGGAGATGGTTAGAAACAGGCAGACGGAACACAATGTACGGGGGCTAACAAGGTACACGAGGTCATATATTACTCAAAACGAAAAATCAATATCAAAAGTCGGCCCACTACCGCTCTAAAAATTAAGCACGGCCATCTCCACCCACAAACCACCTTGTGTAAACATACTAGCTTGTGTGTTAATTTGTTTTGTACAGTACATCTTCTAGAATGGGTAAATTAATTTATTGAGGGGCACAATTAACAAGCGACTGCATAATATTAGAGATATTAGGAAGCTGTTACTGCAGCTAAATAGGGCTCGAGACGATCATTTTCGTCTAGACAAACACTGAAATCTGGATTAATTATAATTGTTCGGTTTGGGAATTGCAACGAGTATGCATACGCAGCTTGGGTTTTTATCATTCTGTGGGACTTTCATTCATTCCTTCCACTCCACCACCGTCGTCCAACTCCACCCCACCTTACCAATCCCCCTCTCAAACGTACTCGCGTCAATGCTTCTTCCATCGCGCCCTTCCCACGTCAGAATGTATTCTATCGCAACCCTCTGCCCCGCGCTGACTTTCACAACCGCCTTCCACCTCCTCCCGTCTCTTCTCATCACCTTCATCTCCTCGTCCTTTCCAACCCTAACAAACAACATCCGCTCCTCCTCGTCTCGTCCTTCGTAAGGGAAACATTCGCACGGGCCCTTCACAAGCACCACCTCGTACAATCCATCCACATCAATCTTACGGATAGCAGGCGCAATTTTGTGGCGCATAAACCCCGTATTGTCAAATTTCGCATACACTTCTGGCCCAGGAAGCTCGGTGTATGTACAATACTCCTCCCATGTTCGTGATGTCAGCAACCATTTCGAATCCTTCGGAAAATGTCTTCTCCCGAATTCCTCTGGAGTAGAAATGAAATGTGCCTCGTTGAACTCTCGCGTATACCCGGTCTCCTTGTTCACATGACCTGCACCCCAACATGCATCAATGAGCCACCACTCTCCCGCATCAAAGCGGACCGCGTTCCAGGCGTGGCCCGTCGGTGGCCAGGGAATATGATTACCGGGGGTATATCCGTAGCCTTTCCCGTCGCCGGAGACAAGCGCCGCTTCCAGACCAGATTGCGTAGCGAGAGCCAGGAAGAGTTCGGCGTAACCCTGACAAACGGACTTTCCAGAGCGAAGCACGGAGAGAGCGTCTTGTTTACCCATTGGAGTGTCCCCGAGGAAGCCTGAGAAGTCGTAGGAGATGTGATGGTGGAGGTAAACAAAAATTACCCGGGCTTTGTCGGTGCCCGAGGGGAACGGAGAGGTCAAAGAGTGTGCGAGGGTCGACAGTGTATCGGTGGGATGTGGGAGCGCGGCGTGGGCGTCGGCAGCGGCGAAGGAGCGGTGGCGGAGACAGGTGGCGCCTGTAGGTTGACAGTGAGTGGCTGTTGGGCGGGTCGAGGTGGGGATAGGAGGCGGACGGGTTGAGGGCAGGATTGGCGGTAGAGAGGACGATCGCAAAGGTATAGATTGAATTGATTTGCCTGATGAAGCACGGAAATGCTGCAGTCTCCCTGGTAATGGGGGCGGCGAGGTAGCATTTGCAGGAGAAGGGGTCTCGGATGCCCCGGAAGGAATGCGAGGGACCTCTCGAGGTGGTAATTTCCTCGACACCAGTTTCACGGGTATCGTAGGCACAGGCGCAGTCTTGGTGCGCTCCGGTACGAAGCGCGGAACTGTTTGTGGCAGTTGCGTGGTGGCTCTTCTCGGCGGGAGCGACGGCTTAAAATTGTCCCCTTTTCTCTGCGGCAGTGGCGGAGGCATTTTCCGTGCAGGTAGAGGAGGGGGCGGAGGAGGAGGAGGAGGGCGTCTCGACACGGGCTGTTGCTGCAGCCTCAGCTCGGCCAGGCGGGCACGCACGGATGGGGCGGCGGAGGAGTCGATCTCCTCTGACATTGGTGTTGCTGCTGTGCTCAAGTTAGAGTTTGCGGTTAAATATAACGCGGAGTTTATATTAAGGTTGGGCGGGGAAGCTCAGCCCCATAATATAAGCATCCATGCAGTTGCGTGGCAGGCATGGATAGGTGAAACACCATTGATATGGAGAGAGCAATGATGAACGAAATTAAACCGACCATTTATGTGCTTATGAAGAAGAAAATAATACAGACGGTGGAAGTTCGGAGAAAGGGTGTGAAGGAGATAAAGAGATGGAGATGGAGTGTCGGGATAAAAGCGAGTGAAGAGCCCTAACCCTGGTCTTACTCATTCTTGCGGTAATTTAGAGTAGAATTCTAGAATTCGGTAAGCTGGTAGATGACTAATGAACGGTGTCTGGAGTTGGCCGGTTTTGCGATTGTACGAGTACTATTTACTAAGGTAGCTTTTGCCAGTCTAAAATGGCACATGCTAATAGGCCGAGTGACTACTATGAACGTTGACAAGTTCTAGAATACTTCACAGCACTTATACAATTCTGTACCGATAGAAGTGGTTCAAGCGGCGCCAGACATGGCACATAGCTTGCAGAGCCACTATTTGAACTGGTTCGGTAGCAAAAGGCATAGCTATCTTGCCATTCATACAGACAAAAGCCCAGAATAGACCATATGCTCCGTCCTATCTGTGACCGCAACCGTTCTCGAACTGGCAACGAAAGTTCGCAATATTCCTGACCCATTCATGAGTGGGATAAGGATTACGAATGGGGATATGTTTACAAACTGGCCCCAAATAAAACCGGCCCTAAATAATGAACTTCATTGAAGTTCGCTCGGTTGCATGCTCCAGAAGATACACTCATATCTAATCACCTTATTCTAACTGTCAGTTCCCTTCTTTGTAGTAAAGCGGCACCTTTCAACTGCTTCTTCTTCGGTCCTGCTTAATGGTACTGGAATGTTTCTACATAAGTCCACATGCCCAACACAATGGCTATTATAACTGTGTGCAAGCTTTAATGTCTCCCACTAGATAAGCTCTGTTGAATTCATGTAGTAGGATTCAGGGAAATTTAGATTTCTTCCAATAACACTGCCGTGGTGATATTCTGTTGTTGCTGGAACTCTGATTAGCATGTCAATTGTTGAGATAGGCACATACAGCCCTGCCTATGAACCGGTGGGTTGCATAGTATCATCGTAGTACATATCAATCTAACAAGGAACCCAATGAGGTTGCATATTGTTCTTCCATTGTGAACTGGCATAGGTTCGCAAACCGGACATTGATATTTGTAAATAGGCATGGGTCTCGTATGGAGCGGAACATGTACAATGTCTCGTACATAGTCTCTGCTTGTTGCTGCTTCGCATCCTGTTCTAACTCCGGCTAGGGCTAGTTTCTTCTCGCACAGTGTGTTGGAATTAATTGGTTGGAAAGCGGTCGAGAGGTATATTGTAGTGTACCGTAGTCTTGAGTTGTAACTGGAGACATAATGCGCAATAACGGTAGATCCAGTGAAGGTGGGAGTTCAAGAGTAGAAGATAAAGCCCCAGAACCGAGAACAGTCGAAAATGTTTCTCCGTTAAGTACTAAGAATCACTCGTCCCCAACCAGTTCGACCTTGGTACGTTGTCAAAAAAATCCGCCATTTTAGCCTAGAACGTAAGGAAAACTGATCATTCTGATGCGGCCATTCTGAACTGTGTCTGCCGGTACAGTACTCTTAGAAAATGGCACTCTGGGGACCTCGATGTTATTCGTGAGTATGTTATAGTCTCAATGTGACTTTGATTTTGCTTTGGGGAACAGGTGTGTTGGTAGGAAAACTTTAGAAAGTGAACGGGAAGGATCGGCGGACGAGTAGAAAGAGGAAAGGGAAGGAGAGTAAGACGGGAAGCGATGGAAGAGCAGCAGCGGCAAAATCGAGGAAACGGTACCGGGGACGGACATGGTATGTATATGTTCCAACCCATACGCCAAAATTTCCCATTGGCCAACAGGTCGACCGATATGCCAAATTATCAGCTTGGTGAACAGGTCAACCTATACACCAACTGAGGGTACTGACCAATGTGCCAAGTAGGAGGTTGGGAGGAGTTTGGGGAGGCGCAATAAAGCACCATATTTTTTCAACTGTTGAACTTCTACATCACCCTACTTCATTATTGTGTCTATTCTACTTCTCTATCACTGTGTCTATCCTATCCTCTTCTTCCAACTCCACCAAAAATTTTCTCGCCTACAACAATGACTTCCTTGACTTCCGCTTCTATGTTTACAAGAAGAATCAAGTTCAGTGTTCAGTGCACAGTCACGCTGAAGAGCATGACTGGAAATTTATCACCACTTACCACCTGGACTAAAATTGCCTTGGTAAATCAAACCCTGGGCCTAGAGCGAGCTAGGGTAGCTGGCGGACTGAGTGCAAGAAAGAGAACCAATACAACAGTTGGAGAACAAAGTACAGCAAGAGTGACAAGGGGATGACATGCGCAGGGGGAGGAGGAAGAATAGGTTGAGCAGTTGGCTGGGAGTGTATACTAGTAATTTGGCGGAAGGAATTAGCATGGTGAACTTGGTACACCGGTTGACCCATACATCAAATTTCCTGGTTGCCCACTGGGTTGATCCATATGCCTAATCTTCCCATTGGCCAATAGGTTATTCTGTACACCAAAAGGTTGTCCGCTTTGCCAATCGGTCGACCTGTTGGTCAACGAGAAAATTTGGCGTATGGGTCGGAACATATATAAATATAAAGGCATAGATTCTCCCTTAGATAGTTCAATAGACTTCTTCTGCTTTACACTCGCAACATTAGCCAGGCTCGAAGCAAAACTAGAGGAACACTGTTCCATTATGATACTAAAAACTAAGATACTATACAATATTATAACCGAGTTAACCCCTTACCACCTGCTTTCAAGCTGCTCAGCTAGTAGCTCTAGCAATTGCTGGTGATGACAGACGGGTCATACTGGCACACCGCTGGATCGGGCCCAGTCGAAATTTCCGTCGGCTCGGCGCCGTTATCGTTTGCATCGAACGCCGAACAAATCTTCTTGACGTTCTTCAAGCACGCGCTCTTGATTTCAACCGTATCCCCATAGTTCTCGTTCGTGCCAACAAGGAATTTCCCGTTCTTTGCGATCACATTCTTGATCATAATATGCCTCTCAATCTGTTTTACGCAGTTGCCGCAAGAGCTAGATTCACGAGTCAGCAGGAAGATGGCATACGCGGGGGTTCAATATGCACCGGACTAGCTTTCCAAAGGTGTCTGCATAGAATCCATCGACCACAACCGTTCCGGAGCCATCGAACTGGATGATCTTGTCCTCTGCGTTCTTTGCGCCTCCACCGATGATGTTGCTGGTACCCGAGGTTTGCCTCAACGTCAATACGTCCTCGCAAACATCCTCCCACCACGTTCTCGATCGTACAAGGGCCTATGTGCCAACGTAAGATTAACTCTCAAGCAGTACTGGGCGATAACGGGGTACGTACCAATGCAATGTACCCTCGATCTGGTTCTTTCTGATGATAAGATTTTTGAGTGTCGCTCCAGCTTCGACCAAGAACACAGCGTCTTTATCCAAGCCTTCAACCTGTCCGGTACAAGCGACCCCGCGATCGTACCGCTTCATCATACCGTCGAAGACGCCGGTGACCTTTTTTAGTTCCTTCTAGACCACCGTGTCTAAGCCGTTGGCAGTGGGGAAGACGCTGTCGATTGCCAGGGCGCCCGTACCTGGGGCTTGAGCATTGGCCTTGATTGCCATGGCCGAAGCGGTGCTGACGAAAGAGAAGAGGGCAAGGAGCTGCATGGTTTGTTTCGCAATGTAATTACTGGACATGTGAGGAAGAAAGGAATGTGGGTACTGCACTGCAGTACCAGTAGTGTAAACGAGTGTACATATAATGAAATATTGAGACGGGAGAGTAACTGTTTGACGGGATGCCGGATGGGTTTTGTAATATAGTTATTGGTGGCGATGGATTAATTGGCGCCTCGGATAGGGTTGAGGAAGATGGGTGGTTAGAGTTTAGAGTGGATCCCTGAGCTAGTCTGCGCCCTCGACAGCTAAGACGTGAACACATGTCGTTATTCTGGAACATCGGGTGGAAGGCCTAGGGTACTTTACATATCATGACTATCGATATATGAATAGCATAAAAGTTCCAATGAGAAGCGCCTCACCACTGCCTAACTAACTGTCACTTTCAGCAAACTTGTAAAGTACCGTTTGGCTGGTGAACGGACATCTGTTCATCAGTTCGGCCTTTAAGCGCGAAGTGAGTTAATGAACGGAGGTGGAAAGGACCTCAGGAGAAATTTTCACCAACAGCAAACTACATTATTTTAACGGAAAACCAGTCATCTCAAAACCCCGCTGTAATTAACAATGTAACTGAGCATCAATGTTCCATAGCTACGCATTTTATTTCTGCGCCCATTCTAGGGTTCATTTGTGCTCGTGATCATCAACCAGCCACTTTCCGCCGTCGGCAAGCCGAGTTGCGAGCGGTGAGAAGGTTTGGGAACGAGAGCACGGCTCAATAGCTTCGTACCAAAGTTGACGGGGTTTTCCAACTGAATGAATGGATTCCGTCCCCGTTCACGCTATGCAGATCCTTACGAACACAGCCCCGCTATCACCTGTACGGGAGGAGCAGGGCTGTGGCGATTAAAAAATAAAAAAATAAACCCCGAAATTTCTGCACCGTGCGGTCTCGGTACATATAACACATTCCCATACCGGTACAGCTATTGAAAGAAAAGATCGGGAATTCCCTGTTCTGGCTAACACACCACTTGTTCGGGGTTGGTCGCCTGCACAACTTGGTATGGTCTCCTTGTAACCCTGGCAGGAGTCATTACTCTAACCCAAATGTTGAGATCTGGTGTCTGAAATCCTCCCTGAAGAGGTTAATCACACGTCCAAACCCTTGCACTCCTCCCCTGTTTCCCGATCATTTATTTTTATAGCTGTATACTCTACCATACCGGGGTTCTTAGGGCCCAAAACTTGCAAGACTGGTTGTTGGGTTTCATCCAAATAGGCGATCCGGGTCTGAACCCCTTCTACCTGAAACGCGGGCATGGCACCGCTGAGTTATCTCGTTCTGGATTACTTGACGAAGACCTGGAATTATAGATCGAGCAGAAAGAGCTTGGACACCTCCCAGAATGTACTAAGATATTGAAAACTGGGTCTTAACCAGATGTCAATGCGCAGCAACTCTGCTCTTTCTGGTCAATTTCCTTCCCTACCTTAGCAGTATTGTTTATGACTTTCTTGAATCTCGTCCTGGATTGCTCGATTAAGACCCAAGGTCATAGATGTAGGCTACTAGTTTCATCTGACCCAACATATCAGGTGTACCTGCGTCTTGCTGTAGGAGTGAAGAAGAGTTTGAGTGTGTGCCCGGGTACTCGATTCCGCAGCTCGGAGACATTCACGGTAACTACGCCAAGTTCATCGAATGTCTCATGTTCACAGTTGTAGCTGGTGAAGAACCTGATTCTCGGAACGATGTGCAGAAGTGGATAGTTGTGTTTGCGACCGTGGAGGCTCATAATTAATAACTTGCCGATCTGCGCATATGATGTATGGGATTTGCCTTCTCTTCAGCGGCCATGGGTCTTATACCCCCTACTCCTTTGATTACCTGATTCCATCTGCCTGCGAATATCCGGCCGATGAACCTCCCAGACAAGGCCACCCAACTTCGGGGTCTCATCCTCCCGAACCTCTCAGCGCTGCCACGATACAACCAGTCATCGTAAGCACATGCAACCCTGCTCTAGAGGACCATAGGCTTTGAAGCAATAGTACTTTCCCACCGGACTGCGGGTAGATTCCACTCTAAGAGAAGATTCTTCGTATAGGGATGCCGGCAATGCCCGGATGCTTCAATATTTCATTCGGTCAGTCCTCACAATCCTGATGCTGATGAGGTTGGCATTGTCGCCCAATTGACTCGGAAGTATACGATTCCATATTTAGGGAGTGAGGCACGTCGCTCCATGAGCTGGTACATATGTTTTCTACCTATACAGTTATGCCCCATTCGTGGATCCACCCCATGCGCGGATGGGTCAAATTCAATGAGGACTTATGAATAGGGTGAACTTCGGTGTGGTGTGTCGCCATCACCAGACAATCACAACACCCATACACATTAGTTCGAACGTTCTCCTTGTGTCACCATCCCAATCACTCTATTACCATTCCCATTACCTTACCACCATACCAGCACGAACTTTTTTTTTCCTAGTTAGATCACCGCTCTCGCTCAAGTTTTTTAGTGTTAAGTTGCGAAAGGGAGGTGATAGGAGGTGGGCAGACAATAGTGGGTGGTGGTGCCAGGGCCAGTTGGCGGAGCGAGGGAGTATTGTGTCGTGGATATACCCCATTCAGGGATGTCACTATGCGTCACCCCTCTACGGATGGACGCGGATAGGGTGGATCCGTGAATGAGGTTCTGCTAACTTTTAAGGGGGGTAATCAATTTATTCACGGGAGAACCGAGATTAACATACATCTCTCGCTTTCGATAGACTTGCAGCATGCTCATCACCAGCCCAATTCGGAGAATTCAATATTTCGCTTCTTCAACACGGGTTGAAGTCATGTTGAACAAACTCCCTGTCCAATTGCAGAAGATTTTACTATTAAATTAATGCACTCTAGTTAGCAGATATTACTCAAGCTAAAGAGGCAGATTTTTAAGCTTGAGGTAATTCACGACGAAAATAGCTGATATGGAGAATTGGGGGTTCGGGGATGAGAGTACTTTACCCTATAAAACTTCTCTTATGTCTTCTCGGCGGATCACTGTCTGATACGTATAACTCTCCTCATGAACGCTAGCATGCAATCGGATCTGGCAAAAGAAGTCCGTCGGGAGTGACCACGTGTGATGAGTACCGCTATCTATTCGGAGTACGTCGGGAAGCGCACACTCACCACTGGGACACACAACAGTGTAGGTACAGAGCACTGGTTGCTTAACCCCCCAGCCCTCAGAATGAAATTAGAGAGAAAAGAGAGTAAATGAATAAACGCTACAGGTTTCGAACCTTGGTGTTTACAGCACCTGGCGTTGATGATACCAGCACTGTCAGCTAAGCGAGGCATTAATCCTTATACGTAGAAAGACTCGGATCTGGATTATGCAAGGTTCCAACAATCCGTCTGGTTTTAGTTCAGACAGTTTGGTCTTTTTTGGACTGGTACGTACTGTGGATGTCCAGTTGTCCTGGTCAGGGTAGGCAGGCATTTACATACTCTATAGCAACCGCGATGGCACCTTCAATGACAATAATGCGTGGAGATTTCGCGAATTTGACTTTATATCAATAAGCGCGTCAGCCGCTCGACGCAGTTGTGAGGTTCAGAGTTACTAGCGGCTACATTTTTTCCACCCGACGTCACGCGTCTCCACACATCTCCCCTTCACTCCCGAACAACATTAGTGCTAACCACAAACTACAATCCTATACATCCCCGCTCAAGCTTTCGAACTGATCCCCACCCGCGACACCCGAGTACCGTCGCTATCCTCTCTTCCCACAGTTGCGTCATTATGAACCCATTGCGCTGCCGGATCCGGCTCTCCCTCTGTAAGCCCCAGCCATGTTCCCCCACATCCGAAACCAGGCGTCTGATCGTGCACCACTGACGTGCGATAAACAGCCACCACCGCGGTAACGAACGCTACTTGCCATCGCTGGAATGCGGCGTTCAAAGCTGCGGCTGTACCGAGGATACGAGCCATCGATGCACCGACCCAAAAAGCGTATTTTACCACGAACAGGACATGGTACTACCCCATATGGACTCCGGAAGAGTTAGAAGTGTTAGAAAATAATAAGGACCTAATTCGTAAGTATTACCGCCTGCATACGATGCCGTACAAGCCGCTAAAATAGCCGCCAGACGCTCAGCAACTCGGAAAGTTGCAGGCTCTGTTGTCAAAGCATACGAAGAAAGATATCAAGAAGAAACTTAATAAATTGGCGAAGGGGGACAACACTTTGATTGAGCATATCACTTGGACTGAGGAGGAGATGACGAACTTGCAGGAATGGGCGGATAACGGAAGTTAGTGCTAAGTCCTCAGGCGAAGTTGATCCGCTAATGGTACTTGTAGAAGCCACTAGAAGGATTTCTATGGACGATGTTGAGAGCACGTTTCCTGGTCGCTCGAAGAGAGCGGTTACACGTCAAGTCACACGCTTGAAGCGAGTGAAAAAGTCACAACAGACCACGGGGGAGACCAAGCCTTTGGGACCACCGAAAAATGGGTTGTCAGTCACCGAGTTCGTCGGAGGGCTATCGATTGCAAAACTAGAGCCTTTGAAGCAAGTCATCGAGATGGAGGTGATCGAAGCAATGGCGGAGACCGAAGAGGAGACGAAGCAGTCAGAGGCATCGAAAGATGAGCTTTCAGACTATGAGGAGCCCCCAACGACAGGCCAAGGGCTTTCGGAGCGGACCATTTGGTCTGAGGTGATCGAATCCGAAGGGGAAACCAAGCAATCGGATGCGCTGGAGGGTGAACCATCAGACATTGACCTCGCCGAAGAGAACCCAGTTGTAAGCCCGGATCCCCCGAGGCTAGCTGCCGAGACTGAGGCGACCGAACCAGAGGGCCAACCTACTGAGCACCAGGGAGGAGCACAAACTATTGGAAAAGATGAGAAATGAGTATGGTCGGTATTGTTGAGGGGAAGGCTGGGAGCTAGCTATAAGTAGCTGGTTTGAAATTAGCTT
>Ga0307512_10004115_pt1 | contig 16164 bp, 9 predicted proteins | sample 14_EM_MG_FD_200267 | JGI IMG/M metagenome (GOLD analysis project Ga0307512, IMG submission 200267) | Populus trichocarpa ectomycorrhiza microbial communities from riparian zone in the Pacific Northwest, United States - 14_EM | ecosystem: Host-associated > Plants > Roots > Unclassified | place... | reverse complement strand
TCGACCCGGAGGAGGGGACCGCGGCGCTGCTGCGCGAACTCGCCTGGGGCGACGAGTCGGCCTCGGCCGTCGTCTACACCGCGTCGGGCTGGTGAGATGGCCGGCTCCGCACAGGCGACGGCCATCGTCGGAATGGCGGTGCTGCTCCCCGGCGCCCCGGACCTGGACACCTACTGGCACAACCTGCTGGACGGCACGGACGCCGTCACCGACGTACCCGAAGGCCGGTGGGACACCGACACCTACTACCGGGAAGGGGCCGCGTCCGGTCCCGCCGTCGCCGACCAGGTGTACTGCCGGCGCGGCGGTTTCGTCGACGCGCTGGCCGAGGTGGAGGTCACCCGGTTCGGGATCATGCCGCACTCGGTGGCCGGGACCGAGCCGGACCAGCTCATCGCCCTGAGGGTGGCCGCGCAGGCCATCGCCGACGCGGGCGGCGAGGACCGGTTGCCCGACCGGCATCGCGTCGGCGTCGTCCTGGGCCGGGGCGGCTATCTCACCCCCGGCCTGGCGCGGCTCGACCAGCGCGTGCGTACCGCCGGTCAACTCGTGCGCACGCTCGGCGAGTTGCTGCCCGATCTGACGACCGGTCAACTGGACCGGGTACGGGAGGCGTTCACCGAGCGGCTCGGTCCGGACAGCCCCGAGTCGGCGATCGGCCTGGTGCCCAACCTCGCGGCCTCCCGGGTCGCCAACCGCCTGGACCTGCGCGGCCCCGCCTACACGGTGGACGCCGCCTGCGCCTCGTCACTGGTCGCCGTGGACCACGCGGTGAACGAACTGGCCTCCGGGCGCTGCGACCTGATGCTCGCCGGGGGCGTCCACCACTGCCACGACATCACGCTCTGGAGCGTCTTCTCCCAACTGCGCGCGCTCTCCCCGAGTCAGCGCATCCGGCCCTTCCACCGGGACGCCGACGGCATCCTGATCGGGGAGGGCACGGGAGTGGTCGTACTGAAACGGCTGGCCGACGCGGAGCGCGACGGAGACCGGATCTACGCCGTCGTACGAGGCACCGGTGTGGCGAGTGACGGTCGTGCGGCGAGCCTCGTCAACCCCGACTCGGCCGGGCAGTCGCACGCCGTGCGGCAGGCGTGGCGGGCGGCGGGCCTGGACCCCGCCGAACCCGGTTCGATCGGCCTCCTGGAGGCGCACGGCACGGCGACGCCGGCCGGCGACGCGGCCGAACTGGCCACGCTGGCCGACGTGTTCGGGCAACCGGACGACGGCGACCGAGCCGTCATCGGCTCCGTGAAGTCGATGATCGGCCACACCATGCCCGCCGCCGGAGTCGCGGGCCTCGTCAAGGCCGCCCTCGCCGTCCATCACGGCATGCTCCTGCCGACCCTGCACTGCGACGACCCGCACCCCGCGCTCGCGGCCACCCGGTTCCGCCCGCTGGAGAAGGCGGCGCCCTGGGAGGCCACGGGGGTGCGCAGGGCCGCGGTGAACGCGTTCGGCTTCGGGGGGATCAACGCGCACGTGGTGCTGGAGCAGGCCCCCGGCGACGCGAAGGGTCCCCGGCGGGCGGGCCCGGTGACCGTCACCGAGCCCGAGCGGGTTCTCGCGCTCGCCGCGGACAGTCCCGAAGGCCTGGCCGCGCTCCTGGACGCCGACGACGGCGCCGTACTGGCCGCGGGCCTCGACTCCACGCGCCCGCACACGTCGGCGGGGCCCTCCCGGCTCGGCATCGTCGATCCGACCGCGAAGCGGCTCGCGCTGGCCCGCCGGGCGGTCACGAAGCAGCGGGCGTGGCAGGGGCGCAGTGACCTGTGGTTCACGCCCCGCCCCCTGGCCGGCGGGACTGCCTTCGTCTTCCCGGGCCTGGAAGGCGACTTCGCGCCCCAGGTCGACGACGTGGCGGACCACTTCGGCCTGCCGGCGATCCGTTCGGCCGGTCCGGCGCGCGTCGGGGACGTGGGACGGCACGGCCTGGGCGTCGTCGCCGTGGGACAGCTCCTGGACGCCGCGCTGCGCCGCATGGGCGTGATGCCCGACGCCGTCGCCGGGCACAGCGTCGGCGAGTGGACGGCGATGGTGGCGGCCGGGATCTATGCCGGTGACGAGGTCGGCGCCTTCATGGAGGCCTTCGACCCCGACGAACTCACCGTCCCCGGCCTGGCGTTCGGCGCGATCGGCGCGCCCGCCGAGCGGGTCCTGGCCGCGCTGGCGGAGGGGTGGGCGGCGTCGGGAGTCGTCCTCTCCCACGACAACGCGCCGGGCCAGTCGATGGTGTGCGGTCCGGACGACGCCGTGGAGGGGTTCGTACGGTCCTTCCGGGCCGAGGGCGTGCTCTCTCAGGTGCTGCCGTTCCGGTCCGGTTTCCACACGCCGATGCTGAAGCCGTACCTCGGGCCCATCGAGGCGGCCGCGAACCGCTTCCGGCTGCATCCGCCGACGGTCCCGCTGTGGTCGGGGACGACCGCTGCGCCGTATCCGCAGGACGCGGCCGCGGTGCGTGCGCTGTTCGTCCGGCACCTGCTGGAACCGGTCCGCTTCCGGCAGCTCGTCGAGGCCCTGTACGCGGCCGGGCACCGCGTCTTCGTCCAGGTCGGCACCGGACAGCTGGGTTCCCTGGTCGGCGACACGCTCGGCGCCCGTGACCACCTGGTGGTCGCCGCCAACTCGCCCCACCGCACGGGTCTCGCCCAGCTCCGCCGGGTGGCGACCGCGTTGTGGACCACGGGCGCGGAGATCGCCCCCGACCTGCCCCCGCAGGTGCGCGCTCCGCGCCCGTCGGCGCGGGGCGACCGGCCGCCGGTCCGCCTCGACCTGGGCGGCGCACTGGTGTCGTTGGAGGGGTCGGCACTCACGGAACTGCGCGCGGAACTGCGGGCGCCCGCCGCGGCGCATGACGTGCCGACGAAGGCTTTCGATGCCCTCGACGCACTGGCCGGCCACTCCCCGGTGGCCGCCGAGTTCTCCGCCCTCCTGCGGGACGCGGCCGACACCGCCACGGCACTGATCACCGCGAGCCGCGGTCGGTCGACTCCCGCCCCGACGCCCATCCCGGCTCCCGCCCCCGTCCCCGCCCTCCGCACCGCGCACCGCACCACCGTCCGCGTCTCCCCCGACGCGATGCCGTACCTCCTCGACCACTGCTTCTTCCCGCAGCGTCCCGGCTGGCCGGATGTGGCCGACCGCTGGCCGGTCGTCCCGGCGACCACGATCGTGCACCACATGATGGAGGCCGCCGAGCGGGCGGCCCCGGGGCTGCGGGCGGTCGCCGTGCACGGGGCGAGGTTCGACCAGTGGCTGACGGCGACCCCGCCCGCCGACGTGCCGGTGACGGTCACCCCCGACGGCCCCGACCGCCTCGCGGTCACCTTCGGCCCCGGCGCCCGAGCCGTCGTGGAACTCGCCCCCGACCACCCCGCCGCGCCCCCGTACCGTCCCCACACCGGAGCGGACGGCGCCCCGGACCACACCGCCGCCCAGCTCTACGACGAGCGCTGGATGTTCCACGGTCCGGCGTTCCAGGGCGTCACGGAGCTCACCGGCATCGGCGAGCACCACATGCGAGGCGTGATCACCACGCCGTCCGCCCCCGGCGCGCTCCTCGACAACGTCGGCCAGATCCTCGGCTACTGGATCATGGCGACCCGCACGGAGCGGACGGTCGTCTTCCCCGTCCAGATGCGCCACCTGCGCTTCCACGGCCCCCACCCGGGCCCCGGCACCGAGGTGGAGTGCCTGGTGCGGATCACTTCGCTCACCGACACCGTCCTGGAGGCCGACGTACAGCTCGCCGTCGGCGGCCGGGTGTGGGCCGAGCTCACGGGCTGGCAGGACCGCCGCTTCGACAACGACCCCAAGACCCGGCCCGTGGAGCGCTTCCCCGACCGCAACACCCTCTCCGAGGCCCGCCCCGGCAGCTGGAGCCTGCTGCACGAGCGCTGGCCCGACCTTGCCTCGCGCGACCTGATCATGCGCAACTCGCTGAGCGGTGCGGAGCGTTCGCAGTACGCCGGGCACGCCCCGCGCGGCCGCAGACAGTGGCTGCTCGGCCGGATCGCCGTCAAGGACGCGGTGCGGCAGTGGTTGTGGGACCACGGCGAGGGCCCGGTCTTCCCGGCGGAGATCCGGGTCCACAACGACGGGGCGGGCCGCCCGTACGTCACCGGACTGCACGGCCGGACGCTGCCCCCGCTGGACGTCTCGCTGGCCCACCGCGCCGAATCGGCGGTCGCGATCGTACGGCCGCACACGCCGGGGTCCGGCCCCGGCATCGACCTCGAAGAGGTCACCGGACGCGACCCGTCGGCCTTCGCCGCGGCGCTCGGAGACGGCGAACTCGCGCTGCTGCGTGAGCGATGCGCCGCCACCGGAGAGTCCGAGGACCTGTGGTTCACCCGTTTCTGGGCCGCCAAGGAGGCGGTCGCCAAGGCGGAGGGAACCGGATTCGGCGGGCGGCCACGCGACTTCACGGTGCGCCAAGTCGCCGGTGAGGAACGGCTGTTGGTCTCCGGGCGCCTGAACCGCGACTACACCGTGCAGCACGCGCGCACCGCCAATCCCCCCGGCCTGCCCGACCGGGACTACGTAGTGGCCTGGACGACCGGCCCACAGCACGAGAAGGAGTCGTACGGATGACCACTCACCCCACCGCCGCCGACGAGGCCACGGTCCTCGCCGACATCGCCGGGATGCTCGCGCGGCTCCTGGAGGAGGAGTACGACCTCGACGACGTCGAGATCGGCATGACGACCACGTTCAACCGCGACCTGGAGCTGGAGAGCATCGACCTGGTGACCCTGGCCGGACTGCTGGAGGAGACGTACGGCAGGCGGGTCAACTTCGCCGAGTTCCTGGCCGGCATGGAGTTCGACGAGATCATCGAGCTCACCGTCGGCCGGCTTGTCGAGTACGTCGTGCAGAGCCTGAAGTCGGCGGAGGCGGGCTGAGCCATGGCGATCGTCGACACCGGTCAACTCCGGCTGCACGTACAGCGCATGGGCCCCCGGGACGGCCGTACGCCCACCGCCACGGTGGTGCTCGTGCACGGTCTGCTCACCGACAGCCTGGCCAGCTACTACTTCACGATCGGGCCGCCGTTCGCGGCGGCCGGCCTCGACGTGGTCATGTACGACCTGCGCGGCCACGGCCGCAGCGGGCGCCCGGCGAGCGGCTACACCCTCGACTACAGCATCGACGACCTGGAGGCCCTGCTCGACACCCTGGCGGTGACCGGCCCGGTCCACCTGGTCGGCAACTCCTACGGCGGCACCATCGCCTTCGGCTACGCGGCCCGCCACCCGGAGCGGGCGGCCAGCGTCTCCCTCATCGAGTCCCAGCCGGCGACCCCGACCTGGTCGGAGACAATGGACGGCGTCCTCCAACAGGTGACGCACCAGCTGGCGTTCAACGAGGACGTCGCGCTCGCCTGGATCGCCGACCACCGCAGCCACAACACCGCCCGCCTGGCCAAGAGCGCGGCCCGCCTGGTCCGCGAGACGACCCTCGCCCAGGACATCCCGGCCGGCCGGGTCTTGACGGAGGATCAGATCCGCGCGGTGACCTGCCCCGTGCTCGGGGTGTACGGCGGCGACTCGGAACTCGCCCTGCTGACACCGTGGCTGGAGAAGCTGCTGCCCGACTGCCGGACGGTCCTCGTGCCGGGGCACGAGCACTCGGTGCTGGTGGAGGCGGCGGGTGCGGTGGGCGGCCATGTGCTGGAGCTGATCCGGGGATCCACCGCGGCGGCCGTCCGGTGAGCAGATTCCTGTTCGTCGTGCCGCCCCTGGTGGGGCACATCAACCCGACCGTCGGTGTGGCCGCCGAACTCGCCGCCCGGGGCCACGAGTCGGCGTGGGCCTGTGCCGATCCCGGTCTGGTCCGGCGGCTGGCGGGGGACGACGTGCGCGTGTACCCGTGCGCGGGACCGGTGCTGGGTTCGGGTGACGGGATACGCCCGCCGGAGCTGCGTGGCCCGGAGGCGCTGAAGTTCCTGTGGGAACGGTTCCTGGTGCCGCTGGCCGACGCGATGGCGCCCGGAGTGCGGGCGGCCGTCGAGGAGTTCGCGCCGGACGCGGTCGTCGCCGACCAACAGACCCTGGCCGGCGGGCTGGTGGCCGAGCGGCTCGGCGTCCCGTGGGCCACCTCGGCGACCACCTCGGCCGAGCTCACCGACGCGCTGGCGGGCCTGCCCAAGGTCAGGCTCTGGCTGGACGAGGGGCTCCGCGCCCTGCGCGCCCGCGTCGGCGACCCGGCGGGCAGTGCCGATCCCAGGTTCTCCCCGCACCTCGTACTCGCCTTCAGCACACGGGAGTTGGCCGGTCCTGAGGCCTTGGAGGGCGAGCGGATCCGCTGGGTCGGCCCGTCGATCGCGCCCCGCCCGGCGGCACCCGGCTTCCCCTGGGACTGGCTCGACCCGTCCCGGGACAGGGTCCTGGTCACCCTGGGCACCGCCAACACCGACGTCGGCGGCCGTTTCCTCACCGAGTGCCTGACCGCGCTGCGGGCGCGGGCGGACCGGGTGCAGTCGGTGATCGTGGATCCCGGCGGCACGCTCGCCGGGCCCGACGCCGGCACCACCCACGACAACCCCACCGACGACAAGGACGTACTGATCGTCCCCTCGGTCCCCCAACTCCCGCTCCTCGAACGGGTCGACGCGGTCGTCTGCCATGCCGGGCACAACACGGTCTGCGAGGCCCTGTGGCACGGGGTCCCGCTCGTGGTGGCCCCCATCCGGGACGACCAGCCCGTCGTCGCGGGCCAGGTCACCGGCGCGGGAGCCGGTGTCCGGGTCCGCTTCGGCCGGGTGACCGCGGTGAAGCTGGGCGCGGCGATCGACGCCGTGCTGCACGAGCCGGAGCACCGCACCAACGCCGCCCGGATCCGTACGGTCTTCCGCGCGGCCGGCGGTACCGGGGCGGCGGCGACCCACCTGGAACGACTGGCGCGTCCCTGAAGGAGGACCAGTGAGCAACGCCCCCGAGCCGTCCGAGCCGTCCGAGCCACCCACGCCCTCGCGCGCCGACCAGGTCGCCGCCCTGAGGCCGGTCTACCGGGCCGACCTCGCGGACGGCACGGCCCGCTTCTTCGAACCCCGGCGCACCACCTGCCCCTGGTGCGGCTCCGAGGACCTGAAGACCCGGCTGCACACCACGGACCTGCTCCAGCACAAGCCGGGCGCCTTCGTCCTCGACCGCTGCCAGGGCTGCGGGCACACCTTCCAGAACCCGCGGCTGAGCGAGGCGGGCCTGGAGTTCTACTACCGGGACTTCTACGACGGCCTGGGCGAGAAGCAGCTCGGCAACACCTTCGCGGCCCGGACCAAGATGTACGAGGGGCGCGCCCGGTCCCTGCTCCCCTTCGCCCCGTCGCCCAAGAACTGGCTGGACGTCGGCACGGGCCACGGTCACTTCTGCGAGGCGGCCGGCCCGGTCCACCCGGACACCGCCTTCGACGGCCTCGACTTCACCGACGGCGCCGAACTCGCCGAGCGGGCGGGGCGCGTGGAGCGCGGCTACCGCGGCAGCTTCCCCGAACTGGCCCCGGAGCTCGCGGGCCACTACGACGTGGTCAGCATGTTCCACTACCTGGAGCACAGCACACAGCCGGGCCTCGAACTCAGGGCCGCGCACCAGGCGATCCGCCCCGGCGGCCACCTCCTGATCGAGGTCCCCGACCCCGACAGCCGCTACGCCCGTCTGCTGGGCCGCTGGTGGCTGCCCTGGCTGCAGCCGCAGCACCTGCACTTCATCCCGGTGCGGAACCTGCGCAGCCGGCTGACCGACCTGGGCTTCACGGTGGTCGCCGAACAGCACGCCGAGGCCCACGACCCGGTCGACCTGCTGGCCGCCGTATGGCTGGCGCTGGACGCGGTGGCGCCCCGCGACGACCTGCCCTGGGTCCCGGAGCCGCCGAACGCCGTCCGCCGGGCCCTGCGCGCCGCCGTCTTCGTCGCGGGTATCCCCGCCTTCCTGCTGGGCACGGCCCTGGACCGTTTCGCCGTCAGGCCCCTCTCCCACCGTCTGGGGCTGTCCAACGCCTACCGCCTGGTGGCCCGCCGGGACTGACCCCCACCAGGGGCGCGGGGCTGTATCGATGTGCGGCTCCGCCGCGTGGGCGCGACCGGCCCTCACCGGCCCGCAGCCGATCACGCCCCTCCGGACGGAGCACTCAACTGGCTGTACGCCGAATCCTTCCGGCGTACCGCTTCTCCAGCTCCAGGTTGCTCTCGAATCCACCGGGGACGTTCGCCGAGATATAGACCGGGGGACGTTCACCGGAGTCGAGGAGCGACCTCGCCGCCTCGGCCACCGCCATCTGCACCAGCATCACGCCGGTCAGTGTGGACAGTGCGCACACCGCGCCGCCACCCGCAAACTCCAGCAGGGCGTCCCCGCGCGGGGCCCGGTTGTCGAGGACGACGTCGGCGAGGTCGGCGAGCTTGCTGCCGCTCGGGTGGCCTGCGGGGACGGCCCGGGTGTGGGTGAGGGAGGTGATGGCGAGGACGCGGTGGCCGTGCTCCTTGGCGTGCTGCGCCATCTCGACGATCACGTTGTTGACGCCGGAGTTGGAGATGATCACGAAGAGGTCCTGGGGGCTCGGCGCCGCGAGGTGGTAGAGCCGCTCGGCGACGCCCTCGCTGCGCTCCAGGAGCGGGTCGTCGAGGGCGCTCGGGTCGTCTCCGCCGTAGAGGACGAGGTCGGCGATGCTGAGACGGTTGGTGGGGACCAGGCCACCCGCGCGGCCTGCGAGTTCGAGGACGACGGCCTGGGAGTGGCCGGTGCCGAAGGCCTGGATCACGCCCTCCGAGCGGACGCAGTCGGCGATCAGCCCGGCGGCGCCCGCCACCTCTTCGCGTGCGGACCGGGTGATGTCCTGGAGGACGGCCAGGCTCTCCTGCGCGAAGCCCTCGGCACTCACGGACTCGACGGACACGCCACACTCCCTACTGGTGGATTGAACCACCCCAGCCGACTCCACTGCTGAATCAATAAATCACATGCCCCATGCAGCGAGCAATGTGTGAACAACGCTCGCCTTTGTGGTCCTGGTATTCAATCCGGACCCCGAAGGGTGGCTGATACCTTCTTCTCATGCCCTCGACGGACGTCACCACACTGATCCGCACCGAGCTTCCGAGGCTGGCCGGATCCCTCCGGAAGGTCGGCGAGCTGATCCTGGAGGATCCGGCCGCCGTCACCCATTGCTCGGCCGCCGAGCTGGGCCGCCGCACCGGCACCTCGCAGGCGACGGTGACCCGCTTCTGCCGCGCCATCGGGCTCGACTCCTACCAGCATCTGCTGATCGAGCTGGCTCAGGAGCGCGGTCGCGGCGAGGTCTCCGAGTGGGGCTCCACCGAGATCGACACCGACATCTCGCCCGACGACACCCTGGAACGGGTCGTGCAGGTCGTCGGCGTCGCGGACCTGCGCGCGATCCAGCAGACCATCGACCGCATCGACCTGGACGCGGTCGAGCGCGCGGCCCAGGCCCTGGCCCGCGCCCGGCGCATCGACGTGTACGGCGTGGGGGGCAGCGGTGCGGTGGCCCAGGAGACCGAGACGCGGCTGTTCCGCATCGGCTGCTCGGTGCGCGGGTGGACCGAGGTGCACGGGGCGGCCACGTCCGCGGCCCTGCTCACCCCCGCCGACGTGGCCATAGGGATCTCCCACTCCGGCGCCACCCGCGAGACCATCGAACCGTTCGAGATGGCCAAGGAGCGGGGAGCCACCACCATCGCCCTGACCACGGACCCGCGCTCGCCGCTCGCCAGGGCCGCCGACATCCGGCTGATCTCGGCCACCTCGGAGACCAGCTTCCGCACCGGAAGCATCGGCGGCCGGCACTCCGTCCTGATGCTCGTCGACTGCCTCTACGTCCGGGTCGCCCAGCTCTCCTACCAGCGCGCGAGCGCCTCCCTCGCGCTCACCGACCACATCACCCCGCAGCATGCGGTGAAGTCGCGCCGGACGAGGTGAATGCGGCCGAGGTTGCATGGATGAACCACCGAGGAAACGTGAAGATGGTTGTTTGAACCATCCCGGCGATGCCAGGATGGGCCTCCGCCGAGCATCCTCGTAGGAGACCCATGCGCGTCACCTCTGCCGAGTCGACCGAGCTCTTCGTCGGGACGCCCGGGCATCCGCACCAGGTGATGACCGTCGAGCTGAGCCACACCCCGGGCCGCACGGTCCGCCTCACCGTCGACGGCCCGGGTGTCCGCAGCATCGCCGGGACCCGGGCCACCGTGGGCGACGACGGCACGATGCGGGCCGAGATACCCGTGACCGGCGACCTCGCCCCCGGCGACAGCACCCACGTCACGATCACCGCCGAGGACGCCGACGACCCGGCACACACCGCGCAGCGCACGGTCCGCTTCACGGCCGCCGAACCCGGCTGGACCATGTTCATGGTCAGCCACTTCCACTACGACCCCGTCTGGTGGAACACCCAGGCCGCCTACACCGAGACCTGGGACGTCGCCGACGACCCGGCCGGCACCGGACTGCCCGCCCGCACCTTCGACTCGCGCGGCCAGTCCGGGATGAGCCTGGTGCGCGCCCACTGCGACCTGGCCCGGCGCGACCCGGCGTACACCTTCGTGCTGGCGGAGGTCGACTACCTCAAGCCGTACTGGGACTCCTTCCCGGAGGAGCGCGCCTTCCTGCGGGAGCTGATCCGCACCGGCCGTGTCGAGATCATGGGCGGCACGTACAACGAGCCCAACACCAACCTCACCGGCGCCGAGGCCACCGTACGCAACGCGCTGTACGGCGACGGGTTCCAGCGCGGGATCATGGGCGGTTCGCCGGAGACGGCCTGGCAGCTGGACGCGTTCGGGCACGATCCGCAGTTCCCGGGGCTGATGGCGGACGCGGGGCTCACCTCCAGTTCGTGGGCGCGCGGGCCGTTCCACCAGTGGGGGCCGACGCTTTCGGTGTTCGGCGAGGAGCCGCGCGATCCCGGGCGGATGCAGTTTCCGGCCGAGTTCAGCTGGATCGCACCGTCGGGGCGCGGGCTGCTGACGGCCTACATGGTCAACCACTACGGCGCGGGCTGGGCGATCGACAACGCGCCGACGCTGCCGGCGGCGGAGGCGGCCGCGTTCAAGCTGTTCAAGGGCCTGAAGAAGGTCGCACTCACGCGCAACGTACTGCTCCCGGTCGGCGGGGACTACGCGCCGCCGTGCCGCTGGGTGATGGACATCCACCGGGACTGGAACGCGCGTTACGTCTGGCCGCGCTTCGTCAGCGCGGTGCCGAGGGACTTCTTCGCCGCAGTCCGCGCGCAGTTGGACGCCGAGGGCCGCAAGGCCTCCCCGCAGACGCGGGACATGAACCCGGTCTACACCGGCAAGGACGTCTCCTACATCGACACCAAGCAGGCCCAGCGGTACGGCGAGACGCTGCTCGCCGACGCGGAGGCCTGGGCGACGCTCGCCTCGCTGGTCACCGGGCATCCGTATCCGGACGCGGCGCTCGACAAGGCCTGGCGGCAGCTGGTCTACGGCGCCCACCACGACGCCGTCACGGGCTCCGAGTCCGACCAGGTCTACATCGACCTGATGACCGGCTGGCGCGAACTGGCCGACCTGGCCGGGGCCGTGCACGCCGACGCGACCCAGGCCCTGGCCGACCACGTCACCCCGGGAAGCGGCGCCGACCTGGTCGTCTTCAACTCCGCGACCTGGCAGCGGCGGGACGTACTGACGGTCGACGACCCCGGGCTCGTCCCCCTCGACGCCTTTGGCGCACCCCTGCCCGCCGTCCGTGCGGACGGTCAACTCCACGTCGTGGTACCGGAGTTGCCGGGCATGGGCCTCAAAGCCCTTGCGCTCGGGGAGGGTTCCGTCCCCGAGTGGCGGCCGGTCGAGGGCCTGAGCATCAGCAACGAGTTCTACGAGGTGACGGTCGACCCCGCGCGCGGCGGCGGCGTCAGCAGTCTGCGGGCGCTCGCCGAGACCGCGGGCGGCCGGGAGCTGCTGCGCGCCGGGGACATCGGCAACGAGCTGGTCGTACAGGAGGAGTACCCGAGGCACCCGCGGTTCGGCGAGGGTCCCTGGCACCTCACGCCGACCGGCACCACCGCCGCCCGCAGCCGTGACGTGCGGGCGGACATCGATGTGGAGCACTCACCCGCCGGGTCGCGGATCACCGTCCGCGCCGGTCTCGGGCTGTTCCGGTACACGCAGCGCCTGACGCTGTGGACCGGCGTCCCGCGCGTCGAGGTGACCACGACCATCGACGGCTACGACGGCGCGGACCGGCTGATCCGGGTCCGCTGGCCCTCCGATGTACAGGGCGGACTGCCGGTGCACGAGGTGGCGGACGCGGTGATCGGGCGCGGGTTCGGGTTCGTCGACGTGGACAGCGAGCAGTTCCCGTGGACGCTGGACAACCCGGCCAATACCTGGTTCGGACTCGGTTCGACGGCGCGGGTCGAACTGCGGGACGACACGGGGGCGTTGCTCGGCCACCGGTCCATCGGTGTCGCCGAGCTCGTGTACGCCTCCTGGGACGCGGCGGGTGAGCTGGGCACCGCGCTCGCGGCGGCCCTCGTGCGTACGGGAGTCACCGCGACGTCGACGATCGCGGGCGGCCCGCGCTACGGCGACCTGGAGGTCGACTCCAACCTGCCCGACATCCGGATCGCCGTCGGCGGCCCGGACCGCAACTCCGTGGTGGCCGAGGCGCTCGGCTGGGACCCGGCCGCAGGACGCGAACTCCAGCGCCGGCTCGCCGAGAGCGGCGTGGCGGCCGTCTGGGTCGCGCCGCGTGCGGGGCTGCGCGAGGAGTGGGTGCCCGGGGCCGACCTGCGCGACCTGGAGCGGCTGCCGCTGCTCGTGATCGCGGGCGCCGACGCCGAGGGCGACGCGAAGGCGGTCGACGCCCTGATCGCCGACCTGGACGACGCGACCGTCACGGCCACGGCGGCGGGCGGCGGCGAGGCGCTGCCGCCGGGCGACGCCTGGGACGGGCGCGGCTTCGCCGTCCTCAACCGGGGCACCCCGGGCTGTGTGGTCACCTCCTCGGGCGACCTCTATATGTCGCTGATGCGCTCGTGCACGGGCTGGCCGTCCGGGATCTGGATCGACCCGCCCCGCCGCACGGCCCCCGACGGCTCGGCGTTCCAGCTCCAACGCTGGTCCCACACCTTCGAGTACGCGGTGGTCGGCGGTGCGGGTGACTGGCGGCGGCAGCAACTGCCGCGCGTCGGACATGAGTTCAACCATCCGCTGAGCGCGCGGATACGGGAAACATCGGAAGGTGCCTCCCTGCCGAGGGAGTTGGCCCTGCTCGGACTCGAACCGGCGGGCGAGGTCCTGCTCGACGCCCTCAAGCCGGCCGGTTCACCGCTCGCCCGGGGAGGCGTGGCGCCCGCCGAACCCGGGCGCGGGGTCGTCGTACGGATGCACGAGGTCAACGGACGACCGGTACGGGTCCGTGTGCGCGGCCCGCGGGCGTGGACGCGGGGCGCCCGCGCGGACGTGCTGGAGAGACCCGGAGAGCCGCTGGCGCCGGACGAACAGGGCGTGCTCGGCGTCGGGCTGACCGGGTTCGAGGTCGCCACGCTCCTGGCCACGCCCTCCGACGGCGCCCGCAGCCCCTACGACCCCGGCGTGGCCGCACACGAGCCCGCTCAGCCGGTCCGCACCCGCTACTGGCTCCACAACTCCGGCCCGGCACCCCGCGGCAACATGCCGGTCGCGGTGTACCTCTCACCGACGGCGCTCACCGCCTCCGGCGGCCCGCTCACCGCGACCGTACGGGTCTCGTCGGAGCTGGCCGACGCACCCGTCTCCGGCACCGTGGCGGTCGGCGTGCCGCCCGGCTGGTCCGCCGAACCCGCCGAACTGCCGTACACGCTGGGCCCCGGCGGCTTCACGCTCGCCGAGGTCACGGTGGTGCCCCCGCCCGACGCCGCACCCGGCAGGCACTGGCTGACCGCACGGCTGTCGTACGAGGGGCAGACCTTCGAGGATGTCGTGGCGCTCGACGTTCCGGGCGAGCGCCACGCAAGCCCAACTCTCATTGCAACCATGGGAGTTGAGCGAATCACGGTCCACAGGGGCGACCGTGTCCGGGTCCCGGTGACCCTGCACAACACCACCCGGGGCACGGTCGACGGCACCCTGTGGGCCGTGTCCTCCTGGGGCACCTGGCCGGGGGTCGGCCCGGGCTGCCAGGGGTTCACGGTCCCCGCCGGGCAGCAGCTGGACTGCCACATCGACGTGGCCGGCGGCGCACTCCCGCCGGGCTCGTACTGGCTGCTGGCAAAGCTCGCCTGGCACGGGCGGGTCGCCTACACGAAGGCCATCGCACTGGAGGTCACGTCATGACGGACGACGCGGCCGTGGTACGCGGCACTACGGTCCCGAAGGACCGCGTGGACACCTTTCTCGAGACGCTCACGGCAGCGCGCCCCCAAGGGGGCGCGGGGAACTGCGCGACCAGCCACGACGGCGCGGCAGCCGATAGACGACCCAGCGCGACACCATCGGCGGAGCGGCAACGAAGGCGCTGGGCCACGCAGGTGGTGGTCGCCGACGAGCTGGCCCGACGGGCCTGTGCGGAACGGCGGTTGACACCCCCGGAGGACGTGTCGCCGACAGAGCTGCTCGCCGTGGCGGAGACCGACGTGGCCGACCTCGGCAGCATCGTCGCGGCGGCACTCGCCCACTCGCCCGCCGCACGGGCCCTGCTCGCCGAGCTGGAGGCCGAGCAGGAGGTGCCGGAGGAGGCCGTGGCGGACTACTACGAACGCAACCTGGACCGCTTCCTCACCCCGGACGCGCTACGGCGCGGGGTCGACCCCTTCGGACGGGCGGCGCCCTCGGACTTCCTGCCGTTCGGGCAGGTCCGGCAGGGTGTCGCGCGCGAACTGCGGCGCGCGGCGGGCCGCCGTGCCTTCTTCGCCTGGTTCGACCGGGCACGGGCCGAGGTGGTGTACGCCGCGGGGCACGAGCACCCCGGCGACCCCTCCCACCCGGACCACGAGCACCGGCACTGAGCAGTGCCCGGCTCGGCTCCCCGATCAGCGCCTCGATCAGTGCCCCGATCAGCTCCTTGATCGCGTACGGAACCGAAAAGCAACATGGGAAACCATTGACCTCCGATGAATTCTGGTCCACCTTTTCATCAATCGGAGTCGAAGTTGGTTGATTGAACCAGCCCCTCGGCTGGTCCCAGGAGGGTGGACATGCGCACTGGAAGAGTGACCGCATCCGTGGCGGGAGTCATCGCCCTGACGCTGACGGCGGCCGGCTGCGGCCTGTCCGGCGGATCCGACAGCGGCGACGGCACCGCCGGAGGCTGCAAGGTCGACAAGGGCAACGTCGGCTCAGGCAGCCTGACGGGTGACGTCAAGGGACAGATCACCTTCCAGACGACCAACCTCAAGAAAGACTTCGGGGATTTCTTCAACGGAGTGATCAAGGACTTCGAGAAGGCCCACCCCGGCGCCAAGGTCAAGTGGATCGACGACCCCGGCGACAACACCTTCACCCAGCGCACCGTCGCCGACGCCCAGGCCTGCACCCTGCCGGACGTGATCAACGTCAACGCCGAGACCGCGACCGCCCTCACCAAGGCCGGGTACCTGCTCGACCTGGGCGTCAAGGACCCCGGCGCCGGCACGCCCTTCGTCCCGGCGTTCTGGAAGTCCAGCACCTTCAAGGACGCCTCCGGCGCATCGGCGCACACCGTGTTCCCCTGGTACACCGGCGGCGTCCTGCTGACGTACAACACCGGCCTGCTGAAGAAGGCCGGCGTCGACCCCGCGAAGCCGCCGACGACCATGTTCGGGCTGTTCGCGGACTACGAGAAGATCGCCAAGGCGGCCAAGGGCACGTACTACGCGACGATGGCCAACCCGGTCTGGCGGATCCCGGCCGACTTCGACCAGATGAACATCAAGACGCTGTCCGCCGACGGGAAGTCCGCGGTCTTCGCCAATGATCCCAGGACTGTGCAGTGGGTCGCCTGGATGGCGAAGCTGTACAAGGAGGGCGCCATGCCGAAGGACTCGCTGTCCTCCAGCAACGACCCCTCCACTCTGTACAGCCAGGGCAAGGTCGCCTACGGCTCGACGAACCCGAGCTTCGTGCGCTTCGTGAAGCAGAACAGCCCGTCGATCTACACCAAGACTGCTGTCGGCCAGCAGCCGTTCGACGCGCTCGGGCACACCACCGCTGCCCCGCAGTAC
>Ga0307512_10004114_pt1 | contig 16169 bp, 19 predicted proteins | sample 14_EM_MG_FD_200267 | JGI IMG/M metagenome (GOLD analysis project Ga0307512, IMG submission 200267) | Populus trichocarpa ectomycorrhiza microbial communities from riparian zone in the Pacific Northwest, United States - 14_EM | ecosystem: Host-associated > Plants > Roots > Unclassified | place... | reverse complement strand
ATGTTGTAGAAGACCCCAGCATGATTCCATGCTGATCCAATGCCTGGAAAGAACTTGAAAAATGATTCAAGGAAGCTTTCTCTGACTATGCAGAGCGCGAAAGAGCCCAAGACAAACTAAAGAAACTCAAGATAAGGAATGATAATCTTGACAAATACCTTGCTGCTTTCGAAACCCAAGCACTACGCGCTGACATAGATATGAATGACCACACAAATCTTCGAACCTTTGCCCTTGGACTTCCACAATCACTTGCTGACGCTTGTATCAAGATGGAAAACCCCGAAACCTATGAACAATGGAGGGCCACAGTCCAACAACAACAAAAGATCTATTTGAAAACCAAGTTGCTTCACTCAGAATATGGAACCTTCAATAATCGTACTCAAGGACAAGGACAAAGACAAAACTCTGGATGGGTCTGGCGTCGCCCTGGAGGCAATAACCCCAGATCCAACAACCAGAACTGGCACGGACCAGGAAATCGCGCACCACCTCGACCACGCCTTCCCCCTTGTGATGATAATGCTATGGATACATCCGCTGTTATCTGTAAAGCTACAAATGACAAAGAATGCGAAGAATACCAAAAAACTGGCTGATGCTTCGAATGCAGGAAGCAAGGCCACCTCATTCACGATTGTCCCAATAAAAAGACATGTGCTCATACAACTTGCACTGTTCAAATTGAAGATGACAACAAATTAGTCATCTCTGAAACTCCTTCCCCATCTACATCTCTCACTGCGCAAGTAGCACATTTGTCGGAAGAAGATCACTGCGCCTTCATGGATGAAATGCGCTCTCTTGGAGAAGATATGGATTTTCAGGCCACCTAAGTATTATGGCTCTTGCTTGGGCAGTTCTCAATAATTCTTGTTCTATGTACATAGCTTGAAAACATGCAATACAAGTCCCCTTTCAGCTACAAACCAGAAAGAAACAAGTCAATCAAAAGGCACTTCTTGATAGTGGTGCAACAGAATGCTTCATTCACCCTCATGCAGTAAAGCAACTAAAACTCACTACGCAAACATTACCTAAAGCACAAAAAGTCCAAAATGTGGATGGAACCGATAACAAGGCTGGACAGATCTTGGAAGCAGTAGACCTGACAGTCAATAACAACAGAGAACAAGCACTCCATGCTTTCTACATTGCTAACATTGGACAAGATGATTTTATTCTTGGCTACCCTTTCCTTGAAGCCTCGAACCTGGATATAGATTGGCGAAACAGTCGTATAGATGGCTTTACCATGATTTCCACTGCTAAAGCCAATAACTGGCAACCTATCCTTAAAGGCACAAGGCAAATGAATACCACACCCATCTGGGTACGATCTATTCCTGGATGGGAAGAAGGCAACAAAGTCTGGCTTCAAATGAGAATTGCCAAAACTACAGTTGCCTCACAATTAGCCCAAGATGCCGCTGATAAAAAGAAACGTACTTGGCAAGAAATCATTCCTGAATGATACCATCGTCATGGGAAAGTCTTTTCTGAAGAAGTGTTAGAATGATTCCCTGCTCGCCGACCTTGGGACCACACAATTGAACTAAAAGAAGATGCTCCTATATCAATCAACTGCAGAGTCTACCCTCTATCCCCTAAAGAAAAGGAAGAACAATGCAAATTCCTATCTCAAAATCTACGCTTACAAAGAATTTGTCGTTCCAAATCCCCCTATGCTAGTGGATTCTTCCTTATTTGAAAGAAAGATGGCAAGTTTCATCCAGTTCAAGACTATCAAAATCTGAACAAATGGACAATCCCCAACAAGTACCCCTTGCCATTGATCTCAGAACTCATTTATGACCTAGCAGAGAAACATCTCTTCTCAAAATTTGACATTTGATGGGGATACAACAACATTCACATTAAAGAAGGCGATGAATACAAGGCCGCCTTCAAAACTAGCGAAGGACTCTTCGAACCAACAGTTATGTTCTTTGGACTAACTAATTCTCCAGCCACCTTTCAAACAATGATGGACAATATTTTCCAAGATGAAGTTGCTCAAGGATGGCTCTGCATCTATATGGACAACATGATTATTGCTACAGAAGACGATGAGGCACTCCATGAACTCCGGGTTAATCACATTCTGGACAAACTTGAGAAATTTGACCTATTTCTTAAACCAGAAAAGTGTAAATTCCACCAACGAGAAGTCAAGTATCTTGGAGTACTCATCAGCAATGGAACTGTCAAAATGGACCCCGTCAAAGTCCAAGGTATTGCCGACTGGCCAATCCCCCAAACTGTCAAAGATGTACAAAGTTTCCTAGGATTTTGCAACTTTTACAGAGCGTTCATCAAGAACTTCTCTGATATTGCCCATCCCCTGAATGATCTTACACACAAAAACGAACAATTCATCTGGACAGACGAACGCAATAATGCCTTCCTAGAACTCAAATGAGTATGCACTAATTATCCAGTCCTTCGTACCCCAGACTGGACTAAGCAATTTGTCATGGAAACTGATGCATCTGGCTATGCTCTCAGAGTGGTTATTGCTCAAGAGTTCGAAGATGGGATTCACCCCATTGCCTTCCACTCCAGAAGTCTTCTCCCAGTGGAAAAGAACTATGACGCACATGACAAGGAACTTGCTGGTGTAATCTTTGGATTCAAATGTGGTTGCCCACTATTTCTCAGAGCGATGCATGCAATTTGCGTTCATACTGATCATAAAAATTTACAGTATTTCTGCAACCCATGCAAAATCACCAGATGACAAGCAAGATGGATAGAATTCCTGCAAGACTTTGATTACACCCTTGAACACATTCCTGGGTCAACAAACACCATCGCTGATTTGTTGTTGTGAAGAAAAGACCTTAACAAGGGGGTGGATACTAATGAACCACGTGTCCTTCTCCCCAACCACCTCTTCATACCAACAAAAACCACACATGCCAACAAAAGTTTCCTTGAAGATGACCTAGACCTCCGATGCGACATCCTTCAAACCCTTCACAATTCTCCTGCAGCTGGACATCCTGGCATATCTAACACCTGGGAACTTGTTCGCGAACAATACGAAGGACCCAGACTCAGAGAATTTGTAGAACAATACATCAAAGGATGTGCCCGCTGCCAAGAATCCAAGACTAATGTACATTGATCAAAAGCACCCCTACAACGTTTTGATACACCTGTTGAGGAAGGCCCCTTTTAATACGTATCAATGGACCTAATCATGGACCTTCCCAAGTCACAAGGCTTTGATTCTATTCTCACAATCGTTGATCAAGGTTGTTCCAAAGCAGCCAAATTCATTCCATACACGAAAACGATTGATGGAACAGGTGTAGCACTCAAGTATCTGAAACACCTCATACCTTGGTTCGGACTTCCCAAAAGAATTATCTTGGACTGCGATCCCTGATTCACTTCTGTGTTTGCAAAAGAAATGTGCAAGGCACTTGGAATTCAACAAAACCTTTCTACGGCCTTTCACCCTTGCACTGATGGACAAACAGAACGCATGAATGCTTGGATCGAACAGTACTTGCGACCCTGGACATCTGGAAAACCTTCTGCTTGGAGTCAATTGTTACCCATTGCTGAATTCGCTCACAATTCTTGGAAACACAATGTTGCTTGCCGATCACCTCATGAACTTCTGATCGGAATCAAACCACAGGTGATTCTGAAACATCTAGAATCTTCAACCCCTGCTGCGGAGACACGCTTACGCCTCCTGAATAAAGCAAGACAATCGGCCCAAAAACTTCTCCAACATGTACAAAACCGCAAGGACAACAAGAAACTAATGGAGATTAAAGAAGGAGACCAAGTTTGGCTTGAAGGTCGCAACCTTACTATCGCCAGCAATCACAAACTTTCCCCAAAGCGATATGGACCCTTCAAAGTTTCACAAAAAATCAGCCCTATAGCCATGCGACTTGATCTTCCCCAATCGATGAAGATTCACAATGTGTTTCACACGGACCTCCTCCTTCCTTATAAGGAGACAGAGCAATATGGCATGCCATTTATATGACCACCTCCGATCATTGATAGCGAAGAAGAGTATGAAATTGAGAACATTCTAGATGCACAGCATTATGGCAAAAGACAAAAACTTCAATACCTCATGCATTGGAAGGGATATCCACACTCCGACGACTCCCGGATTGATCACAAGGACTTACATGCCCCAGATATATTGGCAGACTTTATGCTAACAAACTCCGCTACAGCTGGACGACCTGCAGTATAAAGAGACCATCGAAATCCCTCAAACAATTCTCATCCCCACTTCATTCTGGCTCTCCAATACTTCGCAAAAGTCCCTCCAATTTACTGTCCCCTTTGCATTAATTATACAAACTTGCTTTTTGCTTTCCATACACCACACAACTGCCCAACAATGTCCCGCTTGTCCTCTCCCATCTTCATCCCGTCTCATTCATCCTCTCCCATCAATAGTGCTGGCAGCACTCCCTACATCATCACCTCTCCTCCCCCTGACAGCCCTACTGACTCTGAGATGGCTTACCCCCATCAACAAATGATTGAGCATATCGCTCGCCTCCTCAACATTGAGGAAGAAGAAGTTCGCCATCAATTCCCCACCAACAGTTCTCTTCTCCCCATCGATCGGTCCCCTCCTGCCCCTACAGCCATACTTACTCCCAACACTTACATGTCTTCCCCCACACTTTTCTACCCTGGCACAGAATTTGAGCAATACAACAAGCTTAACATCCCCAACAGCCCTCCTATTCCGAGCCCCAAGCCACTTCCAATTCCCCCTCCTCACTTCCATGACAGCATCTTAGTAACACCACCCATCACCTCCACCACCAACTCCACATATACCTTGCCCGTCATCCCTGCCTTTATTGAGGAAGTCCCATTTTTCTCCCCTTCTCCTATTTCACCCATGGCCATAGTCTTGTACCAACAGGCCGAAACTAACATGCTAAAGACTGAGGTGATGGATGCTGACGCAGAAGGACGCACTCCCAGTTCCACTGGTCCTCAACCAGGCGTACATCCCAGTCTGGGATGGAAAGACAATTTTGATGCCATTGGCACTTGCCACTTTTTTGTCATTCCAGATGGCGACGAGGACGTCATTGCCCCCTTTATTTCTTATGACCTCCACACCACCTTTCCTGAACTCCTTGCCACCAATGGACGCGGTTGTACCGTCCACTCTTGCCCCCTTCATGCTCATCCTGTCGGACAACACCACACAGCCATCTCCCCAAAAGACAAACTCCTACTAACTAAAGGAGCACAGTTTACTGATCTTGTAGATTGGGCCCTAGTGTTATGATCCTGGGCCCCAATTTTCATTTCCTGGCCCACTTATTCTATTCCCCAGACATTCTTTGCCATTTACCCCTTATCAAGTCACCTGATCTATCACCTGATCCCAAGTCACGCCATCCCAAGGAGTACCACATATCCTCCTGGATTGCCACACCATCCTCAAAGCCCATTGGCTGTGCCACTCCTTATTGTCCTATGTCATCAGAACTCTGACTCATTACTGCACATTACCATCCTTAGCCTCTGACTCATTACTGCACATTCTATTATTAACTCTGACTCATAGCTGACTCCTCCTGACTCACTACTATACGTCATTACTGCGGAAGTCCCATCATTCTATTGTTCTCCCAATTAGGAGTAGGGACCTCTCACTTGTATATAAGAGCGACCATATCTCTAGAGTTGGGCCTTAAGCCTAACTTGGTTTTCAATCCAAGACTTGTAGCTTCCCTGTCTCTCTCCTGAGAGTTCATCCCCCTTGAGTCACTTCAAAGTCCTCTTTGAAGCTCTTCCCTCTTCACTGCATAATAGTACACTTGGCTGTGGCCATACTTCACTTCAAGCACTTCATACCAAGCTATCATAGGGTGCCAGTCCCTTAGGCGATACAAGGAATCCCCAGTATTCGCACGCAAGTCCTGCCAACCATTATTACGTGCACATTGCACCTTAAGGCCCTTGGACCTTAACACAAGTTAGGCTTTTCTAGGACTCTTGAAACACAGAGTCGATACACACAGACACCCTGGCGGGTATACAAGTAGAAGGGCCATTAACAGAAGCCCTTACCCTCATTGAACGATGACAGAGAGACGATCTACCGTCCCACGTCAAGAAACTCGCTGAATTCCAGCATTGGAGGACAACAGAACACGCCCTCAGCAAAGACACCAGATATTACATCCAACTCCCAGCTCCAGCCAGAGAAACAGCTGTCGAATTCATCACAGTTGAAGGAGAAGACATTTGGGTAGGACTTCGACGTAACCCCGAAGACAAGAACGACCCAAACTACTACACAAACATCCATGGTTGCTTAAACCACAACAACAACTACACAGGCTGGTGGAATATCACTGATCCACAGCACCCAGAGTACCAGGCACACGATGTTTCTACATCCGCAGGAGTAGAAATCCTCACTGGAGCACTTCATCACATTGCCACACTTCAGGGAACCAATCCCATCTTGACTCAGAAGCCCATCCTTCCCCAGATTGAAGCCACCATACAGCAAGGCATCGAAATCCCCCTGCATACCGCTCCAGCAGCTGCAGTATTACCACCAATGGCAGAACAAACCAACATAGAAGACGCGGCAGCGACCGCTCCCAACATTAACATCATCATCCATAGCAATGGGGCACTCAAAGGAAACCCTCCATTCATATTCGATGGAAATCGCCAGCTCAGCAAGAAATTCTTGCTTGCATTCCAGCTCTGGAGGATGATCAACAAGAACAACGACACCATGAAGTGGCCATACTCCCGCATCATAGCAGCACTCTCCTACATGGACAGACCCAAAGTGGACTCCTGGAAGGAAGAACAGACCATTCGCCTTGACGATAAGGTTGGAAGTGGCACACTTGAAACCAATGAAACCCTATGGGACGACTGGTTGGAGGCCTTCCTTGCGGCCTTTACCAACACAAACAGAAGGGCAGAAGCATACAAAGAGCTCTGCGAACTCAAGCAGCAAGACAGCCTCGACAGCTTCTTCGCTGACTTCAAACGCCTAGTCAAAGACGCCAACATCAAATTGGATGACCATGGCACCATAGAAATCCTGAAGAACAACATGAAAGGGGCCCTTGTCCAGGCCATCATCAGATCCCCCAACTATGACCCGACTTCTAACAATCCATGGAAGTTCAAAGATTGGGAAAAGGAAGCCTGCAACCAGCACATCAAATGGCAAACCGCCAAACAGTACAGCAGCAACAGAAGGAAGGCCCTGTATCAAGCCTTCGGAATCAATCCCAATCACGGCAGCTCAGACCGTGGAAGACCAGCTAGACCAAATCATCGCACAACCTCCCAAGAAGGATACCACATGGACGTGGATGCCACCAGCGGCCGAGGAAACCAGCACTCCAAGGCCAAGAAACAAGAACTCATGAAAAACAACCAGTGCTTCTACTGTGAAGTCCCAGGACACCGCGCCAAAGATTGTCGCAAGAAAGCAGCAGACTGCCGCCCATTCAATGATGGACACACTGACAACCCTGGAAAAAGCAGACCCCCTCCACCCATCCATAACAGAGTCAGCATCAACACCCCAAAGACTCCCAATGTCGAAGACATGGTCAACTTCGTAAAAGACAACATGGATTCATTCAGCGAAGAAACCAAGCTAGGTTTCGTCAATTCTCTTATGCCAAAGGATTTTCAACCGGCCCAAAACTAGCTGCCTTAGTTAGGGCCTTCCGAATTGATAGTGTCATTGTAAACAGATGCAATTCTGTGCAATCAAAGATCTTGTTACATCACTATCGAGGAATGGCAGAAGAAATTGCATTACTTGACACTGGGGCAACAGAAAGCTTTATCGACCCCAAAACTATAGCTTGGCTATGCTTAGGCACCAAGAAACTTCCCCATCAACGAACTGTCTATAACGTCGATGGAACCCTTAACCATCACGGAGATGTCACCCATGCCTGCGACCTGATGGTCAGCAGAGGAAACAAGAAAATACGACAACAGTTCTACGTCGCCAACTTAGGACGCGACAGATTCATACTAGGCTATCCCTGGTTCAGAGACTTCCAACCCAACATCAACTGGGCTAATGGAATGCTCAGAGGACCCCCCATCCACATGGAAACACTACTCCTAGGCACCCTCCAGCGTGCCAAAAGATACCTCCAAAACAAGCAAGAAGAACAAGAAGGAATCATCCTAGCCGCCAAAAGAACCATCATCAAAGAACTTCAAGAAACAACTCTACGGTCAGGAGAAACCTCTCCAGAAATGGAGAGTGGCCTGGTAGAGATCAACCGAACACACATGGCCACTGAAATGGCCCACTGTTACACAGAAGAACACAGTAAACAGGAAGTCACCCTTCCTGAGGAATTCAAATGTCACATGGCACTATTTTCGGATGAAGAAGCAAAGGCCTTCCCTCCCACTCAAGGAGAGGGAGACCACAAGATCGAACTACTGGAAACCGCCCCCACTAGCTTCAACTGCAAAGTCTACCCGCTGTCCAAAGCGGAGCAAGAAGCAGAGGACCTATTCCTGGACGAAAACTTGGCAAAAGGCTACATCGTACCATCCCACTTGCCATACGGATTCTCGACCTTCATGGTCCCTAAAAAGGACTCGAAGGAAAAGAGATACATCATTGACTACCGCCCCCTCAACGCTGTCACCCGCAAAGACGTCACCCCACTCCCAAACCTTGCACAGTGCATCGAAGACTTGCAAGGAATGGAAGTTTTCAGCAAGTTTGACATCCGATAGGGCTACAACAACATCCGTATCAAGGAAGGCAATGAATGGAAAGGTGCATTCAAGACATGATGAGGACTATTTGAACCAAAGGTTATGTTCTTCGGAATGTCCAACTCACCCGGCAGCTTCCAATGTTTTGTCAACAACAAGATCATGGAAAAGGTTTACCAGAAATTTGGATCAATCGGTCGCAAATGTCTCAAGAACTACATGGATGACTTCGGGTTAGGCACCTCCCTCAAAGACTTACCACTCCACCTTGAAATTACCCACTACCTCTTCGACCTCCTAGCGGAACACGGCCTACACCTGAAACTATCCAAGTCAATCTTCATGCAGCCCCAGATGGACTTCCTGGGGGTACGCATCTCGAAACACAGTGCAACCATCGACCCAGCCAAGATTGCTGGAATTGCTAAATATCCCCGCAACATCCTCAACCTCAGGCAAGCAAGAGGCTTCCTGGGTGTCACCGGATACCACAGGATGTTCATCAAGAACTTTTCCACCATCGCAGCACCAATCACTCGACTTACTGGCAAAGGCGTCCCTTTCGAGTGGGGACCAGAACAACTAGCGGCACAAGAACAAATTATCCAGGCTATCACAAACCCCCCAGTACTCGTCAAACCAGACCCCTCAAGACAATTTGAGCTGGAGGTTGACGCATCACAAATCGGAACGGGGGCCATCTTATACCAACGAGACCCCCCAACAAAACGAGAAAATGGCACAGAAAAACCAGGACCAAGATGACCAGTGGGATTCCACTCCCAAAAGTTCACGACCACGGAACAAAACTACCCCATCTACAACCACGAATTCCTAGGAATCATGTGCGGTCTCTGATGCTGGTCCCACCTCCTCAAAGGCACAGAAATCCCCGTCTTGGTGTACACTGACCATGCAAATCTCGCGTATTATCAGGATCCAAGGAAAATTGGACCCCAGGTGGCTGGCTACCTGCCGGAAAGGGAGCAATACAACATACTACTGGAGTACAAACCTGGCACTACTAACTGCGCAGATGCACTATCACAACGACCCAATTATGAAGGGCCAAACCCAGACAACAAAGACGTTCTGGTTTGGCCAGACAAGTATTTCTGCAAAAACCACACCGCTATCCGTGTATTCAACATCGACAGCATTCATGATGACCTAGACAGTAAAACCAAGCGAGCGCAATATCAAGATCAAGAAGCCCTCAAACGATGGGCCTCAGTACACAACCTCACTCTACTAGATGGCACTCACTGGCATCATGGGACCGCCCTGGTTGTTGTGGTAGACAATGCACTTAGGAGGGGAGTAATTTCCCTTTTCCATGACCAAGAAACCGCTGGCCACCCCGGAATCACCAAAACCCTCCAACTCATTGCACCCTATTACTGGTGGCCAAACATGAAAACCTACGTCACGGAATATATCAAAGGCTGTGCTACCTGCCAGATGACCAAAGTCAACACCCATCCTAGCCATCCCCCCTTATTCCCTATCACGCCGATAGAAAACGCTTGACCATTTGAAACAATCGCCTTGGATTTCATCACGAAACTCCTGCTATCAGGCGGACATGACACCATCCTCACGATAACCGACACAGATTGCTCCAAAGCATCTATATTCATACCCTGTAATGAAGCTATCGACTCTGAAGGAGTCGCTCTACTCTATGTCAACCATGTTCTCCCACATTATGGCATTCCCCAGAAGATAATCTCGGACCGCAATGTCTGCTTCATATCACGATTCTCCACCAAACTCTGCCGCCTCCTTAATATTCACCAGAACATCAGCACAGCATATCACCCTCAGACCGACGGAGCCAGCGAAAGAACCAACCAGGCCCTGGAACAGTACCTACACGCATTCTGTGGCACTCAGCAGAACAACTGGCACAGTTGGCTCCCCCTTGCTCAGTACACAAAGAACTCATGGCCCTCAGCAACCATGAAGAAAACACCATTCGACCTACTCATAGGATACACCCTGCAAGTACACCAGCCAACCAGGAAAACAGACATCCCCTCTATGCAAGAACGCCTCTCAGCCATCAAAGAAGCCAGGAAAGCCGCCCAAGAGGCACAATGTAAAACGCAAGAATCCTGGATCACAGAACGACCTTGGCATTCCCCATTCACTATCGGCTCCAAAGTCTGGCTAGAGGGAACTAATCTTAGACTCCCAGCCAACATCACTACGAAACTATCCCCAAGGCGGTACGGACCATTCGTGGTAGCTGCCCAAATATCCAAAGTGGCTTATCGCCTCAAGCTCCCCCCTCATTGGAAGATCCATGATGTCTTCCACGCGTCACTCCTGACGTTATACAAGGAAACCGACATACATGGCCCCAACTTCATCGAACCGCCACCTGACATTATAGAAGGCGAACCGGAATGGGAAGTGGAGCAAATCCTCAAGGAGAGAACCTTTGGTCGCTGGAAGAAGAAACAATACCTCATCTGCTGGAAAGGGTACTCACCAGCCCATGACTCATGGGTCAACGCTGATGACGTCAATGCTCCGGAGTTACTAGCAGAGTTCAAACAACAACCAGCTAGTATAAGAACCCTACTCTCGGACGACCAATCCCTATCATGTCTTCCCACTCCTCCCAGTTCTCCCCTCAGCAGCACCCCAACCTCAGCAGCCATGGATTCCCCACCTCCACTATATTCACTCTTGGAACAGACAATGTCATGGTCAGGTCACTGTGTCTTTCAGTCGTCTTGGTTCTAGAGTTTTCAGACAGGGGTATTTCCCAAATAGGAAGTCGACCTGACGTCTCAATTAGGAAGTTGTCCTAATATGGTAATCGTATCGGTGTTCCAAAGAGGAAAGGCGGACGTCGGGTGTCGGGTGTCGGGATTGATCACGTGAGATGTCACGTGATTATTCGAAAGGTCCAAGAAGATCACGTGAGACGTCACGTGACTTATTTGGGAGCGAGTGAAGATTACACAAGTCGACGCAACTTGGAATCAAGCAAGATGCAACACATAATCTTGAAGACATTTAGAGATAAGAGGCAAATAGCGACAAAGTCGACTATCGCAAAGAAGATTCTTTCAGAGAGAAGCTGCACACGTTCAAGGAAGTGACAATAGCCTGTATTGCACGAATAGAATGAGCTTAAGGACTCGTTCTATGCTAGAGGGTACAGTATATATATATGGGGTCATAGAAGCTACTGGAACATAGTAGAAGGCTATGGAAGGTGATAGAAGCGAATGGAAGCTTATGGAAGCTTATAGAAGTCTCTAGAAAATGCGAGATCATTCTATAGGTAAGTTAGGTAAGCAAAGGGGCGGCGGCCCGGAGTCAAGTACGAAGTGAGAAGAGAAGGTTAGGTAAGAAGAAAGGAGGGGCAGTCCATGACATTACCCCCTTGTTAACATCCTTTAGACGTCAATATCGTTGTCAACAGAGGCGCAGTGGCCACACTCGAAGTTAGGGTGAGAGGGGTAGACCTTACAGTCCTCAAATTCATTGCAAAGGTCATGGGGGCGAAGGCAATCGATGCCATCGTGGCCACATCGTAGGCAGTGTCAGCAATAGCTGAGGGAATAGCATTCTTCTATATTGTGACCTGTCTTGCCACACCAATCGCACATCTTGTTGTTGTCTTTGCCCCAGGCATGTATGGCGCGATCACAGATGGCGACTTGAGCCCTGCATCCTCTCTTGCCTTTGAAGTAAGGGGCTTGGTGCATGTTGCGGTTGATGTGGCGACGGACGCAGGCGATGGCATTAGCAGCAGCGAGTCGTTCTGAGCTACGGTACATGGCCAGTCTCTCGGTCTGTAGGGACTCTTTGAGGACTCTGATGCAACGAGCAAGTTGTATGGCTTTAGAGTGGTGGGCGCGGAAGTACTGAACTTCTCTGATCAGTGTCGCATCGTCTTCCTTACGCAAGGCCCAGTCAACAAGGTCAGTAAACTGCATACTGCTGGTGAGCAAGAGTTCGTCTTTGGGGGAAATGGCGGTATGGTGTTGTCCGACTGGGCGAGCATGAAGAGGACAAGAGTGAACCGTACAGCCACAGCCATTAGTGGCAAGTAGTTCAGGAAAAGTGGCATGGAGGTCATAGGAGATGAAAGGGGCGATGATGTCCTCCTCACCATCAGGGATAACAAAGAAGTGGCGGGTACCAACGGCGTTGAAATTGTCCTTTCATCCGGGACCTGGGTGAACGCCTGGTTGAGGACCATTTGGACTGGGAGTTTGTCCCTCTACGTCAGTGTCCATTGCCTTAGTTTCCAATGTGTTAGTTTCGGCCTGTTGGTACAAGACCATGGCCATGGGGGAGATAGGGGAAGGGGAACGAGATGGGACGTCCTTGATGAAAGCCGGAATGACTGGTAAGGTGTACGTGGAATTTGTGGCTGAAGTGGCAGGTGGTGTAATCGAGATACTGTCATGAAAATGAGGGGGAGGAACGGGAAGTGGTTCAGGGCTGGGAATAGGAGGGCTGTTTGGGTAATCAGGGTTGATGTAGTCTGTTAGTTCAGTCCCAGGGTACCCTTGATTGGGAGAGGCATGAATGCCTTCATAGTCATCGACGTCGTTGAACGTCATGTTTAGGTGAGCCATCATGAGCGTGTCGGGCATGAGAACAGAGGTAGGGACGGGAGGAGATCTGTCAATAGGAAGGAGGGATCGAACGGTGGGGAATTGGCGGCAAACTTCTTCTTCCTCGATATTGAGGAGTTGAGCGATATGCTTGATCATTTGTTCATGGGGCAGGGCTAAGTCGCTGTTAGTGGGGCTGTCTGGAGGGGGAGAGGTAACGAGGTAAGGGGTGTTGCCAGCACTGTCAACAGGGGAAGAAGAACGGGAGGGGATGAAAATGGGGGAGGATGAGCAAGACATGGCGAGTGATGAAAGGGCGAGTATTTGTTTGAGAGGGCAACGAAAATTGTTTTGTAGTTGAAAGTATTGGGGAGTCGGATCATTTTCAAAGATTTGAAAAATTCTTTGAAGGCTTGGGCGGTAGTAGTAAGTGTAGGAAGCCAGAGTGAAGTGGGGATGAGAATCATTTGAGAGATTTCGGTGGTCTTTTTATACTGTTGGTTGTCCAGCCGCAGCAGATTTGGTTAGCATAAAATCTGCCAATGCATCGGGGGCATGTAAGTCCTTGTGATCAATCCAGGAATTGTCAGAGTGTGGATAGCCTTTCCAATGCACGAGATATTGAAGTTTTCGTCTTCTGCCATAATGCTGTGCATCTAGAATGTTCTCGATTTCATACTCTTCTTCACTATCAATGATCGGAGGTGGTCATGTAAAAGGCGTGCCATACTGCTCCGTCTCCTTATATGGAAGGAGGAGATCCGTGTAAAACACGTTGTGAATTTTCATTGATGGGGGAAGTGCAAGTCGCATGGCCACGGGACTGATTTTTTGTGAAACTTTGAAGGGTCCATATCGTTTTGGGGAAAGTTTGCGATTACCAGCGATAGTGAGGTTGCGACCTTCAAGCCAGACCTGGTCACCTTCTTTAATCTCCATTAGTTTCTTGTTGTCCTTGCGGTTTTGTACATGTTGGAGAAGTTTTTGAGCTGATTGCCTAGCTTCATCCAGGAGGCATAAATGTGTTTCCGCAGCAGGGGTAGGAGATTCTAGATGTTTCAGAATCACCTGTGGTTTGATTCCAATCAGAAGTTCATGAGGTGATCGACGAGCAACATCATGTTTCCAAGAATTATGGGTGAATTCGGCAATAGGTAATAGTTGGCTCCAAGTGGAAGGTTTCCCAGAAGTCCAAGGTTGCAAGTATTGTTCAATCCAAGCGTTCATACGTTCTGTTTGTCCATCGGTGCAAGGGTGGAAGGCTGTTGAGAGATTTTGCTGAATTCCAAGTGCCTTGCACATTTCTTTTGCAAATGCAGAGGTGAACCGGGGATCGCGGTCCGAGATGATCCTTTTGGGAAGTCCAAACTAGGGTACGAGGTGTTTCAGATACTCAAGTGCTATGCCTGTTCCATCAATCGTTTTTGTGCATGGGATGAATTTAGCTGCTTTAGAGCAACCTTGATCAACAATCATAAGGATAGAATCGAAGCCTTGTGACTTGGGAAGGTCTGTAATCAGGTCCATCGATACATATTGGAATGGGCCTTCTTTGACAGGTGTATCAAAACGTTGTAGGGGTGCTTTAGATCAATGTACGTTGGTCTTGGATTCTTGGCAACAAGCGCATCCTTTAACATATTGTTCCATGAATTCTCTAAGTCTGGGTCCTTCGTATTGTTTGCGAATGAGTTCCCAGGTATTAGATATGCCAGGGTGTCCGGCTGCAGGGGAATCATGAAGGGTTTGAAGGATGTCTCGTCTTAGATCTAGATCGTCTTCAAGGAAGATTTTGTTGGTGTGTAAAATTTTTGTTGGTGTAAAGAGGTGGTCGGGGAGAAGAACACATGGTTCGTTGGTATTTACCCCCTTGTTAAGGTCTTTTCTTCGTGACAACAAATCAGCAACGGTGTTTGTTGATCCAGGGATGTGTTCCAGAGTGTAGTCGAAGTCTTGTAGGAATTCTATCCATCTTGCCTGTCGTCCTGTAATCTTGTGTGGGTCGCGGAAGTACTGTAAATTTTTATGGTCTGTACGAACACGAATTGCATGTGTAGCCCCGAGAAATAATGGGTGGCCACATTTAAATCCAAAGATTACACCAGCGAGTTCTTTGTCATGTGTATCATAGTTCTTTTCTGCAGGAAGAAGACTTCTAGAGTGGAAGGCGATGGGGTGAATACCATCTTCAAATTCTTGAGCAATAACCACTTCTAAGGCATAGCCAGATGCGTCAGTTTCCATTACAAATTGTTTAGTCCAGTCTGGGGTGCGAAGTACTGGATAACTGCTGCACATTCATTTGAGTTCTAGGAAGGCATTGTTGTGTTCATCTGTCCAGATGAATTGTTTGTTTTTGCGTGTTAGATCATTTAATGGATGGGCAATATCAGAGAAGTTCTTGATGAACACTCTATAGAAATTGCAAAATCCTAAGAAACTTTGCACGTCTTTGACGGTTAAAGGTGTTGGCCAGTCAGCAATGCCTTGGACCTTTATCGGGTCCATTTTGACGGTTCCATTTCCAATAAGTACTCCAAGGTATTCAACTTCTCATTGGTGAAATTTACATTTTTCTGGTTTGAGGAATAGATCGTATTTCTCAAGTTTATCCAGAATGTGATTAACGCAAAGTTCATGAAGTACTTCGTCGTCTTCTGTGGCAATAATCATGTTGTCCATATAGATGCGAAGCCATCCTTGAGCGATTTCCTCTTGGAAAATGTCATCCATCATTGTTTGAAAAGTGGCTGGAGAGTTGGTTAGTCCAAAGAACATAACTGTTGGTTCAAAAAGTCCTTCGCTAGTTTTAAAGGCAGCTTTGTATTCGTC